>Ga0126371_10001659_pt1 | contig 18865 bp, 18 predicted proteins | sample PanSoiMetaPlot_4_FD_110145 | JGI IMG/M metagenome (GOLD analysis project Ga0126371, IMG submission 110145) | Tropical forest soil microbial communities from Panama - MetaG Plot_4 | ecosystem: Environmental > Terrestrial > Soil > Tropical forest > Bulk soil | place: Panama | collected 2016-02-17 | reverse complement strand
GGCGCGCAACCGTGGATTAGCCCAATCGCGGAAGCGTTGGGGTAAAACGAGGCCATCGCAACATGGTTTTTGGTTTTGAGCCCCGTAGGGGCGGCACCGATCATGAAACGGTTCCGATTTCAACCGTGTAATTTTGGCGTGGAGAGGAATGCCGCGCCTCCGGCGCTCGGGGATCATTCTCCCCACGTAACCCAACGCCCCCGCGATTGGGCTGATCCACGGTTCTGCGCCTCCGGCGCGGGATTTTCGTTCGTTCGAAATGTCGATTTTTGAGCGACGGTTTCTTGTTGCCTCATTGAACACCCGCGTGAGGGCGCGCGTCGGTCCTTATCCTTACTCCCTCAATCTCCTCCATGCGACAACGCTGCGGTTCTTTCTAACTTGTCCCATGAAAACGCACGGCCATCGATGGCCCGCTTCAGCGTCTTAAACAAAACCACCGAAAACACTTGCCGATACGTGAAGCGTTGAATCCAGATGTCAGCGAGCAGCCAATAATCTTCGTGCTGGCGCGGATCGCGGCGTTCTAAGGCGAAGGCTAGCGATGACGCCAGGAAGTCGATGATCAAGAAACTCACAAAATAAATCACCAGCTTTTGGAATGTCGCGGGGTTGGCGGCGTAAGGGTGGAAGTGGCGATCGATTAGATACCAGACTGCGCTCACTACGAACATCACGTCGATCAGAGGTGAGACTAGCGGAAGCATGATCTGGAAGATGACGATGTTGGGCAGCGCGAACCAGCCCAGGGCGCCGCGGCGCAGTAAGGCTCCGCGATGCTTCCAGACCGCTTGCAGGATGCCGAAAGACCAGCGGAAGCGTTGGCGCATGAGGCCACGCGCGCTTACTGGGGCTTCGGTGTAGGCTAACGCGCGGTCTTCATAGATTACGCGGTAGCCGGTGCGCAGCATATTCATCGTGAGGTCGGCGTCTTCGGCGACGGTGTTCGCGTGATAGCCGCCGGCTTTGCGTACCACTTCGGTACGCCATGCGCCTAGCGCTCCGGGAACGACCGTCACCGCTCCGAGCAAGTCGAGGGCGCGGCGCTCGAAGTTCTGACTGGTGATGTATTCAAGGGCCTGCCAGCGCGTCCAGATGTTTACTCGGTTTCCCACTTTGGCATTACCGGCTACGGCGCCGATGCGCTGGTCGGCGAAGTGCGGAATCAGGCGGCCGATGGCTTCGCGGGCGATTACCGTGTCGGCGTCGATGCCAACGTAGAAGTCTTCGGTCACATGCTCGAGACCGTAGTTCAGGGCTTCGGCTTTGCCGGAGTTTGGCTTGGTGAGGACCGAGACTCGTCCTGTGATGATTTCAGTGTGAAAGTTGTTGGTAGCGATCTCAAGCGTGCGATCTTTCGAGCCGTCGTCGATGACGATCACCCGCAGATTCGGATAGCTGGACGCCAGCACGGAACGAATCGTGCGCTCGATGACCTTCTCTTCGTTGTAGGCCGGAATGAGAACGGCAACCGGGGGCTTGAAGCTGGGATCTAGGTTCTGTGACGACGAGCCACGGAGACGGTCAATGGTGGCGAGCGCTCCAATAATAAGGAGGCGGCCGGTCATGAGGATGTCGCCCAGGAAAAAGATCATCTGGACGCCGATGAGGATGATGCTGAACATCCAGAAGGCCAGGTTATCGACGCGAGCTGCCCACACTTCGCGAGGCGTCGAGAGTTCCGGCATTACCTGGGCTCGCGTCTGGCCGATGAGTGTCGAAACGGGAACAATCTCGTAGCCACGGGCGCGGATACCGTCGATGATCAGCGGCAGGGCTTTCACCGTCTGCGAGCGGTCTCCGCCGCCGTCGTGCAGAAGAATGATGTTGCCCTTGCCAAGATTGTTGAAAACGTTTTGCGCGATCTCGGCCGCACTGTAACGCCGGTTCATCGACCAGTCGCTGGGGTCGATCTTGTCGCCGACGGTGATGTACCCCATGTCCTGCGTGAGTTCGAGCGGCTTGACCTCGTCGGCGGTATCGGGTTCCTGATCGATTGAGTACGGCGGACGGAAGAACAGGGGCTTCACTCCGAGCTTGGCGCCGAAAAGTCTCTCAGTAACGTTGATTTCCTTTTCGAATCGCCAGGTCGAGATTTCGCTGATGTTCGGATGCGTGAGCGTATGATTTCCGATCTCGTGGCCTTCGTCATAGATGCGCCTTACCAGCCCGGGATCGTTTTCCGATGGAATGCCAATTAGGAAGAATGTCGCCTTCGCATTCTTTTTCCTGAGCACGTCGAGTATCTGCGGCGTGTAGGTTGGATCGGGGCCGTCGTCGAAGGTGATCGCGACTTGCTTCTCCTTGTAGCCGTAGGCTTCGAGCTCGTATGGATTCGGCAGCTTCGTAAAATGCTCGTTCGTGACAAGGTCCGTATCGGGATCGACCGTAACAACACGCTTACCCGGCGAGGGGCGCTGTGTGATGCGCAGGATTTCGCCCTCTCCTTCGATCGAGACATCAGGACCAGGAGGAACTTCAGCGAGTTTCGTTATGGGATCAGAGCTGCGGGGCTTGTCCCAGATTTCCCAAAGTGAACGATCTTCTGAACCAAGGCGCCAGAGCGCGAACGTCCGAATTCCAAGATTGCGCGCGGCCCGCATTTGATTAAGTGCGGTGATGGCATCAAGAAACCAGATCTGATGCTTCGTGCCGTCGTCCTCGTCGTAGGCGAAGTGCGGATTAAGCGATTCGGGCTCGAGATCGATCGGCGCATCGGAATCGGCGGAACGAATCCATGCGTCCTGCACGGAAAGATTACAAACCACCGAGTGAGTCCCTTCGGGACACTCGACCGGCTTGTTGCCCCACTCGTATCCGTAATTCCCGATCGCGACGATCAGTTTGTCTGTGGGAATGACTTTCAACGCCTTCTGAATGTTGCCGACGAAGAACGCGTGACTTGCAACCGGTCCGGCTTTGCTTTCGGACTGATGCTCGTCGTAATTCATAAGGATGAGACCGTCGGAATTGTCGGCCAGGTACTTGTAGTTGAAGTCGTCGTCGTCGGCCGGAACGTTGATGTACATCTTCAGTCCGCGGGAGTGTAGGTCGGCGGCCATCTCGCCAATCAGAGCGTTAAAGCCGGGCTGAGCGGTCCGCGGAAAGTCCTCAAAGTCGACGGAAACGCCCTTAAACTTGACGTCGGAAGCCAGAAAAGTTAGGAGTTGGCGCCTGAAATTCGCGCGCCCATCGGTGTTAGCGAAGAAATTTCCGACGTTTTGCAGCCATTTTCCCGATGCGGGATCGAAGTTATTGACCAGCGGAAAGACCTCAGTGTCGGCCTTTGTCTGCCGAATAAGCGGCATTACCTGGTCGTCAATGGAGTGAATTGAAGTGCCGCGAACGACGTCAAACATCTCGTTAGTGAGCGGATCGGAGCCTTGAATGCGTCCGTCAGGCGTTAAAACATGCAGCCATTCTGGGTATAAGAGGTCGATTTGCCGCAGATATTCCTTCAGCGAAGAGTAGCTACCTTTGTCCCAGGTGACATAAAACGCTGCGCGTAAACCTTCATCTTCGTTCAGTGGAACCTGAGAAGGCGGCTTTTTGGTCTTGCGATGCGATCCGCGAGCAGCACCAGCGCGCTTGTGGGTGTCGCGAACGGGCCTATAAGTGCGCTTAAGTTCCGGCCAAATTGTCTGCGGTAAGGCTTCAGAACGCAGCGCTGTATACATAAAAACCGCAACGACAAGGGTAATTACGATCCCGGAAACGTGCAGGAGAAGGCGCAGATGCCTCCAGCGCTTGAGTTGTGGATCGTAAAAAACTGGCTTTGCCATGGGGAATTCGCGCCTGAGCTGCTAAGCTTCTGAGCTTCTAAGCGTTGCTAACGACACGAAAAGTGCGGCTGAACGTTTTCAGTTTCGTTGCTTAAAGCTTAGCAGCTTAGGAGATTAGCAGCTTAAGCGTTATGGTATCGCGCAACAGACTGTACTTTTTAGTCCTGACTTTGCTGGGATTCGCGCTGCGCGGATACTTCCTGCACTGGCATTTCCTCTTCGAAGGCGACTCGCTGGTGTACGGCGATTTAGCCAAAAATTGGCTCTTACAGGGCATTTACGGCGTCACGGACAGCGGCCAGGTGATGCCAGTTGACATCAGAATGCCGGGATATCCGGCATTTTTGGTCGCAATTTTTCGTTTATTTGGCATCGAGCACTATGGCGCAGTAGTGCGTGCACAGCTGGGAATCGACCTTTCAACGCCCTTTTTGATCGCCGCAGGCTCGCGCAGATTGTGGTCGGAGAGCGCGGGAAAGATCGCTTTTGCCTTGGCGACGCTGTGTCCTTTCACTGCAAATTACACGGCAACGCCACTGCCGGAGACGTTAGCGATCTTCGGAGCGGCGTTTGCGCTCCTCTTTGCGCTGCGCGCGGTGCAGAAAATGAGCAAAGTTCCATCCTGGGACGTGGCCCATTCGTTCGCAATCGGCGACTGGCTCCTTTCCGGATTGGGGATCGCGCTGAGTGTTTATCTGCGTCCGGATGGGGGAGTTCTGCTTGTTTCCATCGGTTTATACCTGCTGTGGCTGGCGATCGTGCAGCGTGAGACGGAATTTTTGTGGGTTGGAGTGCTCCTCGGAGTCGTTTCGCTGCTTCCGTTGTTTCCGTGGACGCTGCGAAACTGGCGTGCTCTCCACCAAATCGAGCCGTTAGCACCTTTTTATGCGCAGATGCCAGGCGAATATGTGCCTCTAGGTTTTAATCGATGGACGAAAACCTGGATTGTCGACTTCATCTCGGTCATGAACGTCTACTGGAATGTATCTGCGGAAGGCAACGGAGAGGCCGTCGATGTCGCCAATATTCCTTCGCGAGCTTACGATAGCGCCGATCAAAGACAGCGTACGGAGCGGCTTTTCGCTCAATATAACCAAGCCTTAACGCTTAATCCCGAAATGGATCGAGCCTTCGGCGAACTCGCAGATGAGCGCATTCGGGCACATCCATTGCGCCATTATGTGATGCTTCCGCTGGCGAGATTGGCGGATATGTGGCTGCGTCCGCGCACCGAAATGCTGAATCTGCAACTTGACTGGTGGAACTGGGAAAATGTTCCCCAGGAATCGCTGGCATCAGCGGCACTAGCGCTGCTCGATATCTTCTATCTACTAGCCGCTTTGGCTTCATTGCGCCGCAAATTGCCGGCGAGTGCGCTGCTGTGGCTGTTCATTTTTTGCCGTTCAGCACTTCTAACGACGCTTCCCAATCCCGAACCACGTTACACGCTCGAGTGTCTTCCGGCACTGCTGATGCTCGCGGGCACGGGGCTAGCTAGAAAAGCCGATTAGCCAGAGGCGTCTCCCCAAAGACAGAAATACGTAGCTCTACCTACTCCCTCTGTCCGTGCCGAAAGTTGTCTACTCGACAACAGGCCTATCCGACATGCGGAACTGCGTTCGGAAGTGTTCGGAGAGAAGTCCGATTGCATCCCGATTGGCGTCGGGATCGGTTTGCACCAGGTATTTCATGGCCTCGACCAGCAATTTTTGGCCCTGAATGTAGCGCTTATCGCTGATACGTGGCGTGCGGCGCCGCTTAGGGTCGGGGACTACGGGGAGGGTAAATAGTCTGGCCAAGTCGTGATCCTTGAATGGGGAGTGGACGATGAGACTGATAGGAGGCAAAAACCTCATCATCCGTTGCCAGTATAGGTTGGCATCTACTCAGATAAAAGAGGGTTTTTGTGCAGTAACCCTTAGGTAACGCCCCTATTTCCCCCTCACGGTTTTCACACTGCCAGAAGTGTGCAGCTTGAATACATCGTCGGCGACTTTGCTATTCAGTTTGATATTGGTGTAATGCGCAATGCGATAATCACCCGAAAGCTCGAAGAACTGCTGTTTCAATGAGATGCCACGAGCGGGATCAATCCAGATTACGATCTGGTTAAACATGTTCTTCACGTTGGGAGCCTTCGGCGATAGCTCCAGCTTTGCGGTTTTCACTCCATCAACATCCTCGTTGCCGCCATAAGTTACGTCGAACTGTTTCTGCAGATCGTGTCCACGGCCACCGAACCCAAGCACTAGGAAGCTCTGGAACTGGTCGCGGTTCTTACCGGCGTCGTATTCGTTCACTTGCTCGATCTTTGGTTGATAGATGCGGACCCTACCGTCGGCAAACACGAGATACTTCTGCTCCGGTGATTGAATGTTAGCTGACATTTGTGTATCGCCTTTGCCAGTACGCCGGTAGTAAACCTTCCCTTTTTGGGTATCAGTTTCATTCACCACCCTCTGGTATTGATCCCAAATAAAGTCGGCCTCAGCGGTACGGAACGCCGCGGCTGCCGAATCCATTTGTGTCAGTACGCCCTCGAGCGAAGAGCCGGCAGTTGCACTTGAAGTGGCAGAGCCGCCCTTAACCTGTGCGAATGCCAGTGGAATCACGAAAGCAAGAAGGATGACAACGGCTGCTATTGGTCCCCAGAAGACTCCGTTGCGACAATGACTGTCGACACGACAGCGCCCAATGAGCATTAATTTCCCCATTGAAGTTCTAACCCACAGAAGCCGAGTTCAACTCGGCGTTACGGACGATGCGCCCAGACGCGGTATCCCGTGACCTTTCCGGAATTGTCTCGCAGCGCCTCGTAGCGCGTGATCTCAACATTCCCTGCGACTGGAGTCAAGGCCTCCTGAAGCGCCTTCTGGGCATCCGATTCGCTCGAAGCGACGCCCGAGGCGTTCAATTCGTACACAAAGGCACCGGGACCGTCAGTCCGAACAACAATTTCGTTGGGATGCAGTCGCAGATAATTCGGGCTGTCCTTGAACACGCTGCGTGGAGTAAGAAAGATGAAGGCAAGAATTATGGTGACCATCACGTCGTAATGCAATCCGCCGCGTGGGTGCGTCCAGAGGACGTAGCTCTTGATGGTCTGACCGAGACTCAGTAGGTTTTCCTCGACTCACATAGTGTAGAGCGCCTACGGCGGCGGGCGCAATCGAGGCAAAATTGTTCTTAGATGCATAAATCGGCGACGGCGATATGTACTTTTGTTTGTCTACTACTCTCGATTTTCGCCCTAGCTGCCCAATTTTGCGTGCTAAACTGAGACCCTTAGTTCTTCGCCCCGCAAGCAACTTGTGGGCTAGGATTAGTTTGTCTGCGCATTTAAATTACTTCTTCTGCGATTTTTTCTCTGGCCGGGAAAGCAGAATGCAATTGTGAAGCGTAAGAATGGCGGCAAAATATTCGTGTCAATCTGCTGCGGCGTCCTTGTAGGCGCCGCTGTTGGGGCCATTCATTGGGCTATCGTCCCTCATGATCGTGAGTTGATAACCCACATTTTCCTCGGCGATCTGGTTGCCGCGTTAAGCACGATGATCGTCTGCCTGGGAATTCAGCTTCGGCAGGAAGAAGTACATTTTGCCAGCGCCATGTCACGCGCCGCTATCGTTTCGGAACTGAATCACCATGTACGCAACGCAGTCTTCCCGCTATGTCTCGCGGTTCAGAAGTCTGGCGACAAGGATGCCTCTCAGCTCGCCAACGATGCCGTAGAGCGCATTAACGTCGCGCTGAAAGAAGCAACGGCTGATGCCATTTCGGGACGCGCGAGCTATGCAGAGGAAGCCGGAGCCAAAAACGGGAGTCTACTCATACACTGATGTTTCGTATTCTCGTAGTTGACGATGAGCCTTCAATACTAGGACTGCTTAAGACCGTTCTGGAACTAGCATCTTTCCACGTTGACGCTCTAACTTCGGCAAAACAGGCAATAGCGCGCCTTGTCGAAGAAGCCTTCGACCTGGTTCTCACGGACATGAAGATGGAAACGCCAACTGCGGGCTTTGACGTAGTCCGAGCCGCGCGTCAGCTTCGTCCCAGGCCGGCAATCGCGATCCTCACTGCATTTCCGATTTCACCCGCCGAGTGGAAGCCCTCGGGAGCAGACGCTCTATTCGTGAAAGGCACCGACCTCATGAATCTTCCCGAAAAGCTAAAAGCGCTGATCAAGCAACGCACCAAGAAGGAAACAGGGACGGAGTCTTTTCTTCCTCGCTCGGTAAATCAGTAGTGCCTTAGAAACCACAGGGACTGCTCTACCTCTTCCGCACCACGATTTTCTCTACGCCCATATATGGCCGCAGAGCCTCCGGGATCACAATGCTGCCATCTGACTGCTGATAGTTCTCCACAATCGCAAGCCAGGTGCGGCCCACCGCCAATCCACTGCCATTGATCGTGTGGACAAATTCACTCTTCTTCTTGCTCACAGGACGAAAACGAATGTTTGCCCGCCGCGCCTGAAAGGCTTCAAAGTTAGAACAGGACGAGATCTCGCGGAATAGGTTCTGGCCCGGCAGCCAGACCTCGATGTCATAAGTCTTCGCTGACCCGAATCCCATGTCGCCTGTGCAAAGAGTAATCACACGGTAGTGCAATCCGAGACGCTGCAACACAACCTCAGCATCGCGCGTCAGCTTCTCGTGATCGTCATAAGAACGCTCTGGTTGGGAAAACTTTACCAACTCGACTTTCTGGAACTGATGTTGGCGAATAATGCCGCGGACATCTTTGCCATGTGAGCCGGCCTCACTACGGAAACAGGGGGTATAGCCTGTTACCGAAATGGGAAGCCGATTCTCTTCAAGGATCTCATCACGATAAAGGTTCGTAAGGGGGACCTCTGCGGTGGGAATCAGCCACAAGTCATGTTCCTCAAGCTTGAACAAGTCTCCGGCAAACTTTGGCAAATTTCCCGTGCCGTACATGGAAGCGGAATTCACTGCATATGGAGGCAGCACTTCGGTATAGCCATGCTGCCCGGTGTGCAGATCGAGCATGAAGTTCGCCAAGGCACGCTCGAGCTTTGCCCCCAAGTCCCAATACACGGCGAAGCGCGCGCCAGAGAGCTTAGTGGCGCGTTCCAGGTCGAGCACACCGAGCTGCTCTCCCAATTCCCAATGTGGTTTCGGGAGAAAACTGAAGTGGGGCGGCGTTCCCCAGCGGCGGACCTCCACATTGTCATGTTCGTTCCGTCCAACCGGAACGCTGGCATGCGGAAGGTTGGGGATCTGCGACATGACGCCGCGCATTTCTTCCTCGAGCTGCGCGGCCACCTTCTCCTGAAGCTCGCCTTCCTCGCGCAGCGACTTGGTCTCTTCCATCAGTGCAGTGGCATCTTCGCCGGCACGCTTGCGTCGTCCAACCTCTTCCGATTTCTTATTTCGTTCCGCTTTCAGGTTTTCGTAAGCGGTGATGGCCTGGCGTCTTCGGGCATCGAGATCGCGAAATCCGCCCAGCAGCTCGTCTGGATTCAGGCCCCGCTGGCGCAGTTTCTCCTCCACTTCGGGCAGGTGCTCTCGAACGTAATTGAGATCGAGCATAAGAGAACTAATGTATCAAGTTTGGCTTACGAGTTAGAGGATCAGGAGATCGGGGCGATCGGGCCATCGGGTGATCGGGGAAGTGACCCGTGGCCCGCCCGGCTTTGTTTGCCGACCACGGCAACAAAGAAGCTGTCATTCTGAGCTCGTATCGGAATTGCAACTTCATTCATTTACAATTCGCTCGCCATGAGAGCCCTCGTCCATCTCCTAACAATCTTTCTTCTCATAGCTTCCGCCTTCGGTTCCGCCTACCAAAATCGTCCCAAACTGATCGTTGTCATCGTGATCGACCAGTTTCGTGGCGACTATCTCGAGCGCTACTACGACCGGTTTGGCGAAGGTGGTTTTCGGCTTCTGATGGATCACGGCGCCAACTTCACCGACTGCCATTACGACTACGCAAACACGCGCACAGCTCCTGGCCACGCGACACTGTTCACGGGCGCTTATTCCGACGGGCATGGTATCGCCGGCAACGAATGGTGGGATCCGCTGTTACGCAAAGTCGTCACTTCCGTTGAGGACGATCATTATGAAACGCTCAAACCTGGTGGCTCAAACGAGACCGGTGTTTCTCCGCACAACCTCCTCGCCGACACGATTGGCGACGAACTGAAACTGGCGACCGCCGGCAAATCGCGCGTCTTTGGTATTTCGTTTAAGGATCGAGCCGCGATCCTTCCCGGCGGATACTCAGCGAATGCCGCTTATTGGATCGATCACGATGATGGTGCATGGGAAAGCTCCAGCTACTACGTGAAGGCTTTGCCACAGTGGGTCGTAGCCTTCGACGCGAGTGGTCCGGGCAAGAAGTATCTCAATCAGGACTGGAAGGGACCGGATGGCACCATACTAGACAGCACCACGCCGGCAACGAACAGCGCTGGCCTGCCGCTAGGATTCTACGATCTGGTCGGCAAAACGCCATTTGCCAACGACTACGAACTTGATTTCGCGAAAGAGCTGATCAAGCAGGAGAAGCTGGGCAACGGTCCCACGACGGATCTTTTGTCAATCAGTCTTTCGGCGAACGATATTCTCGGCCACAAAGTGGGACCGAACGATCCCAAAATGGCAGCGATGGCACTGGCACTCGACCACCAACTCGCTGACTTTTTCGTTTTCCTCAAACAGCAATTCGGGTTCGAGAACGTGTGGATCGCGTTATCGGCCGACCACGGCATCGCGTCGCTCGTGGATGACGCACAAGCCATGCGGATTCCCGGCGGCTATCTCGACGAGTCGAGTATGGCGCAACAAATCAATCAGCGACTGGCAGCTCGATTTCCGCAAGTCACCGGCGGACCTCGCTGTCTGCGCGCGGAGGATGCCAAGCGCACTCATCGTGAAGGCACGCCGGATTTCGTCGCGTGGATGACGTGGCCGATCGCCTACCTGTGCAAAGAGGACTTCGAGGCGGTGAAGATGAGCGAAGCTGAAGCCGAACAATTAGTCGGCGACACCTTTAAACAGGTTGCTTTTTTGCGCGCTTTCTACACGCGCACGCAACTCACACGTGGAATGCTGCCAGCCTCTCCGTACGGCGAGCAGTATCTGCATAGCACCAGTCAGTATGGTGGATGGTATGTGGTAGGACAACCTGCGCCGTTCTTCATCGGCAGCCCTTCGGGCACTGACCACTCGACTTCTTATAACTACGACTCTCATGTGCCTCTAGCCTTCTACGGCGCCCCGTTCAAACCCGGCACCTATCGTACGCATTCGGAACCGGTCGATATGGTCGCGACGTTCAGCGCATTACTCGGGATTGAACGACCAACGCATTCGATTGGGAGAGTCTTGACGGAGGCACTGACGACGCAGCGATAAACGGAGTCGCCCGGTGCTCCGTTCCTGAGACGCCACCAAGGTCATGTTCCCCCGTGCCTGATCCCCAACAGATTTCCTCCGTGTACTCCGTGTCTCCGTGGTTAAATCGTCTTTAGGATGAGCTCCCCCGCACAGCCACGCAGTGGCCCCGATCTCAGCATCAGCTTCTGCGGCCTCAATTTCAAAAACCCAATCATCGCCGCCAGTGGCACCTTCGGCTACGGTGTCGAATTCGAAGATATTGTCACGCTCGACAAGCTTGGCGGTTTCGTCGTCAAGGGACTCTCACTCGAGCCGATGGCCGGAAATCCTCCGCCTCGCATGTTCGAGACCGCCGCCGGTATGCTGAACGCAATTGGACTACAGAACATCGGGGCCGAGGCTTTTCTGCGCGAAAAGCTTCCTATTCTGGCACGCAAGAAGAACCTGATCATCATCGCCAATGTTTTCGGCTACGCGCGAGAGGACTATGAATCGGTGATCCGCATCCTCAATGAAGGCGAGAACATCGCGGCTTACGAGCTGAACGTCTCGTGTCCCAACACGAAGCAAGGAGGAATCAGCTTTGGCAGCGACGTCCATGCGCTGGAAGAAGTCGTCTCTGCCTGTAAGCGGCTCGCGAGGCGTCCGCTGATCGTGAAACTGTCGCCCAACGTAACCAGCATTCCTCTCATGGCAAAGGTCGCGGAAGAAGCTGGAGCCGACGCAATCTCGCTGATCAACACTTTCATCGCGCTGGCGATCGATCCGGAGACGCGCAAACCACGCATCTCAAACATCACCGCAGGCCTGTCGGGTCCGGCGATCAAACCAATCGCGCTGCGCATGGTGTACGAAGCCTCCAGGGCGGTAAACATTCCCGTAATCGGTATGGGCGGAATCGCAACCGGGAGCGACGTAGTAGAGTTCTTGCTCGCGGGCGCAGCCGCGGTTCAGGTCGGCACAGCAAGCTACTTCGATCCTTGCGCGACCGAACACATCATCGATCAGCTCTATCGCTGGTGCATCGAGCATCGTGTGAGAGACGTGAAGGAGCTGATTGGAGGCCTGAAGGTGGAGGACAAGACAATCGGGTAATCGGGTCTGCTTTGTTATAATTTGAGGAGTTCTGAGCGGGAGTAACTCAGCGGTAGAGTGCGACCTTGCCAAGGTCGAAGTCGCGGGTTCAAATCCCGTCTCCCGCTCCAATTTCCTCAAGTTTTGTGTCGACCCTCGCTGTTGGCGAGGGTTTTCGGTGTTTGGCACGCCGCTCTAGAGACACACGGGGCGCGGTACCCAAGTGGTAAGGGAGAGGTCTGCAAAACCTTTATGCGTCGGTTCGATTCCGACCCGCGCCTCCATCAAAATACCCGTAATTTCATATCCGAGCCTCTGGCTCACAAGCGCCCCCGGACTCGCTTTCGCGTCTGGCATGAACGGTGCCTGCGCCGAACGTCTCTGGGGGCTCCCTAATTGCTCGTGTTGTCCTCCAGTAATCGGAGCCGATTCCTTACCGGGAATGTAGATGGAGTCAGAACGCTTAGCGATGATCCCTTCTAAGCCTAGCTTCTGCACGCTTGCTGTGAAGTCGGCGAGTGATACGTGGAAGGAAGGATTCAGCCGACCAGGATTCGTAAAGTTGGTCGCGAGATGCTCTAGTTGCTTCCGCCTTTCCGAAAGAGGAAGGTCCAGCAAGTCGCGATCCTTCAGGTGCAGCAAATCAAAGATGAAGTAGACGATCTCACTGATTCTGATTGGAACAAAAGAAAAGATCCGCACAGAGACGGCGGATCTTCTCTTCGGACTCTTCGGAACTTGGGCTACTTGCGGTGCCCGAATGCGTGGCCGTGCTTTTTGCCTTTGGACTTTCCTTTGTCCACCTTCTTCCCTGAGTCATCTTTATCTCTGGCTTGCTTGGCTTCGGCATTTTCGATCCCGCGCTGGCCGTTGGCATTGGCCTTTGTTTCGGCATGTTCCAGACCTGTCTGTGCGGGTTTACCATGACCCTTGGCGGCAGCGGCAGAATAGCTGAATAATGCCATCGCCAAGGAAAGTACAAACGTAGCTGACTTTTTCATGCTTCCTCTCTCTCCGGGGCAAGTTAATCATAGAGGGATTTAGCCCAAGGTCGGACGGGTTTCTTCGAGCTTCTCAAACCAATGGCCATGTCCGACAGTAATCAAGATCCCATCCAGAGCTTATCGGAACTGAGCACACCCTCTTCCAGTTTCGGAAAACGTCCCGATTTTGGACTCCGTTGATTACGGCAGTGCCCTTGTCCAGCTCGCCCGGTCTGTCCCATTATGGGCGGGTGTGGAACCTCCGCTCCGGGCCGTCGGGCCGATTATGTTGGATGTCGCTGAAAAACCGAGGCTCCTAGTTAGGCACAAAGACGCTAAGCACATCTACGCCGTGTGCTCTCTGTGCGAACATCGGCTCCACGCCTTCATACGCGACACGGAACAACAGGCTATGCTGCTACTGAACCGTGGTTTCAAGCACCACTGTAGAGGGCGGCATGAGATGGTCGTTTCAGTCCCAACCAAGATTTCAACGCCTCGCCGCAGCACTCGCGTGGCGGCTGATGTTCTCATCGAAGTACAAGGTGAGAGATTCGCGTATGCGGGTGAGACCGTCATTGTGAATTTACACGGCGCACTAGTCAGGGTTGCCGCTCCACTCAAGCTCGGAGATCGCATTACCTTATACGTGCATAGCACTAGCAAGTCTGCCGGAGCGCGAGTTGTGTTCGCGGATTACGAGGCTTCGCTATTTGGCATTGAGCTTGATAGTCCCGAAAACATCTGGGGAATGACCGACCCGCCTACCGATTGGACAGGCTGATCGAATCACTCGATGAGTCTTCGAAACTCAGCGTTGCCGTCGATTATGGCAATGATGCGATACCCGTCCTGTTTCGGTTCATAGACCCAAGCGTTACCTTCGGGTAACTTGGGAACACGTTTGCTGACTTGCCGTCGCGCCGAACCTAGCCCTGGGTTGTTAATGAGGCCCGTCACATCTGTGGTACAGGCGAGGAGGAATTCAACTCAGGGCAACGCGCAACAGCAGCGTAAGCATGGCGACGGCAACGCTGATAACCAGAATAACTAGCATGACGTTGCAATCAACTTGTTTGTCGTCCAAGCCCTGGCGTATTGGATACATGCTTCTCATGGCTAATCCTTTTAACCAATCGTGCCGTCTTCAACATATTGGCTCAATGCCACGACGACAGTGATCCACGTCACATGGTTAAAGGGCGATTGCTTCGAGGCCGGAGAGAGTAATAACAACACTCGACACACCTAACGATTCAGCCGAGTGGAGTAGGTTTGCCTATGCAGAAGGGAGTTAGTCGTGACCCGTTCTCATGGCCCTGATTCTCGGGCGTGGCGACGATGGGTTTTGGACCTGACGAATCTGTGATCGAAATCCGAGAAGAAAATCCTGGTGACATCATTGCAATTCGTGATGTGAACAAACGTGCATTCGGGCAAGACCAAGAAGGCAACATTGTCGATGCTTTGAGGTCCAACCGTGCCGCGTTGCTTTCGTTGGTTGCGACGCTGAATGGTCGAGTAGTGGGTCACATTATGTATAGCCCAGTGTCTGTGGGCGAGCTTGAGGGAGCAGCACTCGGCCCTATGGCGGTGCTTCCGGAACACCAACGCCAAGGTATTGGTAGCAGACTCATCGAAGTGGGAAACCAGAGATTTAAGGAGTCGGGCTGTCCGTTTATCGTTGTTGTCGGCCACGCAGATTACTATCCACGATTCGGATTCAGATCCGCTCGCGCTCAGGGTATCCAGTGCGAGTGGGAAGTACCTGATGACATTTTCATGCTATTGGTCCTAGACAAGGTAAAGATGCACGGTGTTTCCGGGCTGGCGAGGTATCGGCGTGAATTCTCAGAGGTCTGCTAGCACCCGGCAATTATCTCGCTGATGTTTTGCAAGCAGGCAATGCGGAACCGTTCTGGTATTACGTGATTCAGCCTAAGGGGTCCAGCGAAATCATTGACCTTGTGAAGTTCAGCACATACAAAGAGGCGGTGGAAGCCGCGACACAAGTGCTCGCCAAGATGAATCAGGCCGCTTCAAGCGAAGTGAAACGAGGGGCGAGTGTCAGAGAAAGATTAACCTGATGCGACAGCGTTTTGCAGGAACTTGGCTGCTTGTGTCGTTGATTATCTCTCTGTGTGTACCGGCAAATGCTGGAGCACGAGGTCCTGGTAGATACAGCGGCGTCGTGATCTTTGACCGATGGGGCGGCTGCATCATTTTCAGCGGGATTTACTTAATGTATGTCTCGGAAGCGGTGAAGGAACAGTTGCGACCATATGAAGGAAAACCGATTGAGGTTTATGCGCTGGAAGTGTTTCAGCCGATTAACCCAGGCGACGGGCTGATTCGGCGCTTGAATGTACTCGGCCCCGCACCAGAGAAAGAACGCTGGTACACAATTGAGGATACGAAGCTGGATGCGCAGCCTGGGATCGTTGACGATTCTCACGTAACCATCAGACTCACCATCACAAATGAGGCTAAGATACCAGCGAGAATCGACGCGTCCCAAATTGGATTTGCGGTTCTGGTGAAGAAGGGCACAAATGAAGATCCGCATTCCCCTTCAGATGGACCTTCCATAGCCGTTATTACGCGAGTGGACGCATTATCCAAGGGAGGGCCGTTCGAAATGCGCGTAGGTGATCAGTTGCTTTCCTGCTCTTTTCTTATTGCCGATAAGGACAGGTTTCCCAGGTTGTTTGACCTCGCCCCGGGAGAATCGAAGAGCACCGAAATCGCTTTTCAGCTTCCCAAAGGACACTATCAGTTCTGGGCTGGTTATGGTGGCAGCGTACACGAAGGGAAGTTGATCGTAAGCAACCCGGTCTCGATTGACTGCTACGGTCCCGCAAGCAACTGATCGCTGACGCTCGACTCGGCCCGGAATCGCGAACTGCATACGGGCCTTGACTGTCCTCCTGGTGTGGTTTACCGACGATTGTTGGTCTGCTCGTTTGCGTCAGCCCATCTGCAATTCTGCGGAGTATATCCGTCCTGAACCGTAACGGACCGTACTGATCCGTACAGGACAGGGCCTACCCGGCCCTGCCCTCCTTAACCCGCATAGAACAAGGACTGACCGTCCTGAACCGTACAGGATATGGCTTGCTGAAGTGTTGCCCTCCACAAGCTCTCGTTATAGACACCTGACCAATTCCCTTATCGGTACGCGATACGCTCTTGGTCCTCGAATACCGGAGAGTCATCGCCTGCAAGACCTGGCCCGGAATCGGAACGGTTGGAATCAGTGCTGACAGGTGAGATCATTCCTGGATGCGACTAGCACTTGAGTTCGGGCGTTTCCTATGGCTCTTTGGTGTCCTTGCACTGTTCGAATTGCTGCTCCTCTCGCCAGTTTTTGCGCAAGGCCCCACTTTCCAGCAGCGAAAAGATGAAACTATCGCCAAAGCAGACAGACTATTCGGACAACGCTACACGCCAGTAGCTGGGAAGCCGATGCGCCTTTATGACAAGCAGACAGAAACGGGGCCTCCCGACGCAGTCATTTTCTGGCATGGTTCGAGCTATGTGATTGAGCTGGTCTTCGCTGCAGATGCCACAGTAGCGAGAATCGTCTTGCAGCCCGAAGCTCTATTACACAGCGACAGCTGGACTGATGTACCCCAGACTCTTGAACTTTCCCCCGCTGAAATACAGTGGTTAATAGCATCAGCCAACGTAATCAGGCCGCTAGGCGACGTGCGTGCAAATGCACCGAACTTCTGTTTCTGTTCTGGGAAAAATCGCTACTGTGTCGACCATTACAAACTTGCGACAGTCGACCATTACCACGAACAACAGGTCAATGAGCAAGGGTTTCCTGTAGTCGCACTCAAAGACATCCGAATCATGTACAAAGAATCCGTCGTAGGCATTGTCGAAGACGCAAGAGTAGATAGGAACCAACGACATCTCAAGGTGGCGGGGCAGTGGTATCACGGGGAGAAGCCCGGGGTAGAGATATTCGACAAGGCCGAAATAGGTTCGCTCGTGCAACTTGTTACGTATGGTTGCCATGCAAACCAGAAGGCTTGTGTTGCACTGCCCCCTGAGAGCAGTCGGCACGGAGCTGACGAACTTGTTCAGTCGCGGTTCGGAATCGGTGCGTCAGACTGAGGCTTGACTCTCTCAACTAAGGGAGGGCTGTTCAAGGCTTCGAAGGTGCGTGTAGTGTTCTTACAACAGAGATGCCAACGAACACTATCCCCACGCAGAAGCTCGCAAAAGCAAAGGCCGCAACGACAAGCTCGGATTTCTTAGGTGCTCTCGGAACCTGATCAGTTGAATGAACCCACGTTCGTGTTATTCCAAACAATCCTAAGTACAGCGTGCAGAAAACAATACATGCCATCAACAGGGCGATTCCGAAAATCAGTGATCCTGTATCAGTCGGCGGTTGAACTCTGCCAAGAAAGGTTGCAAGTAGAATGATCGATCCACTCGCCAACGTGGAAATGTGTTTCACTAGATCGGTTGCAAGGGTCGTCCGATCTAATATCGATTTAAGCTCTTGGTCTGTCACGGGCTAGTATGTTCGCACGAACGTCAAGTTGTAGGGCGTGTTCACCCCGACATTAACGTTCACTTGATTAGACCGCTGCAACCCAGATGATTACGGCAGCGCACCGCGCAATGTGTGATTACTGGGGCTGTTCCGATTCGGTTTCGTCTGGCACACCCATTTCCTGAAACCATTCCTCGTCTAGAACTTCGGGATGATCGTGCAAATACTGAACACCCATTTGGAAGTTGTGTCGATCTTCATCTGTTACGCCAATGCCCCTTGCCGCCACGTGCACTTCCCAACCCTCAGCTTCTAAGAGCTTGCCGAAGGTATCCACGTGTGCGTCTCCGCAAACGAAGATCACCCTGTTGTTTTTAATGTCCCCTATCTTTTCCAGCCAGAAACGTTCCCGCCGCTCGAAGTACTTCCCAATCGCAAGTGCCCAGGCTTTAGCTTGAGCTTCCTCATTGCTGATGTTCCAATTGGCGTCGTGCATCCAGATTTCGCGATGAAGCTCTTGATGGCCTAGGTACTTGATGTGCTTGCGCTCCTCCTGAGTTGCGTCACAGAACCTATGCTTCCCACCATTGTCGAAAGCAACTTTGGGTGTCAAGGATAGTCTTTCTGTCTGCGCTTGGGCCTCCTCGCTGTACTCCTCAGCGACATACTCTGCGTTCACATCCCGAATAGCCTTTGCCAACGTCTCGACGTAGGCCTTCTGAACATCACCCTGGGGCGTTCCATCCTTGGAGGACTGAGCGGTCGTGTGATTCACGCCAATTAGGTAAATAGGCATTTTCCAACCTCAGGGCGGTTCGCGCTGCATCGCGAGGGGACGCCGAAGCCGAACTGTACCGAATACATTTACCGCAACTCATTCGCACCGGTGATTCCTGAATACTACTCGGTCAGCTTCGATACGAGTGGTCATGTAGTTGACAAGTACGTTTACGAGTCACCCTAGATTGCCGGGTATTGACCACCTATCCAATCAGGCATTTACACTCGGGACCGCAGGTGAGATCGCGGTAGGGATATCACTCGCGCGATACCCCCCGCGCAGACCCGGACGGGCGCTCATTAGCGCATCCGGTTCTTATCTCGGATGAGTAGCGGCAAAGCGGACTGCAGGATAAGGAT
>Ga0126371_10001658_pt1 | contig 18866 bp, 19 predicted proteins | sample PanSoiMetaPlot_4_FD_110145 | JGI IMG/M metagenome (GOLD analysis project Ga0126371, IMG submission 110145) | Tropical forest soil microbial communities from Panama - MetaG Plot_4 | ecosystem: Environmental > Terrestrial > Soil > Tropical forest > Bulk soil | place: Panama | collected 2016-02-17 | reverse complement strand
TAACAAAAGATCGCGGACCAGGCGAGTTGAAGAAGAGGGAAATAAAGACATTTATTTCTTGCCGAGAATCGTTGCCTCTTGACCTGCCGTCAAATGGGTGACCCCAGACCCCAGTACGAATTGACATTCAAATTATTAGAGTGCAGCTTGAAGCAAAATGACCGGGAGGTTGATCGCTTTACATGACGGCTACTGTCTATAGCGGCGTTCGATATTCCAGGCGAAGGTCCAGAAAAGTCGCGAGGCTTCACTGGGAGAGAACCATCGTCCGGTGGTGCGTTCTGGGGATTGCCGGCTTCTTCGTGATCAATTTGATCTATCAGGTTGCACGGAAGCCCGGCGAGATATTCGCGCCGATCAGCGGCTCCTTATCGAAGAATCCAGTATCTACGTGGCAGAGTTACGGGGCGCTTTTCGAAAAGCATTCGACAAGTATCATTTCACCTGAACTTCTCGCCGCACTGGCTCAAGTAGAGAGCGACGGGAATCCTATCGCGCGCACCTATTGGCGGTGGCAATGGTCGCGGAATCCTTTTGAAATCTATCGTCCGGCCTCGAGTGCGCTGGGGATGTTTCAAATCACCGACGGAACGTTCGCTGAGGCGCGGAAGTATTGCATCCGGAACCATACGGTTGTCACCGAAGGTCCGTGGTACGATCTGCGTTCCTGCTGGTTCAATAGTTTCTACGTGCGAATTCTCCCGAGCCATGCGACCGAAATGATCGCCGCGTACTTGCACCAGAGCGTAGTCGACACTCTGGCTGCGCGTCGCAAGGCCAAGGTCAGCCTGGCGCAAAAGCAAAGACTCGCTACTGTGATTCACCTGTGCGGGTTGAAGGTGGGAGAGACCTTCGCTACGCGCGGCTTTCGGGTAGCGCCGGGCGAGCTTTGCGGGACTCATAGCCTGCAGCGGTATCTCACTCAAATCGATCTAATGAAAAAACGCTTTGCTCGATTGGCAGGGAATTAGCCGCGAGCATCTCGCTCATGCGACGGCAGAAAGCATTATACCGTCAAAATCCTTCCACGTAGGGCACGGGCACCAGTTGATCCGTGGCGTATCGCGTATCTTCTTCCCAGAGTTGAAGTAATTTTTGCGTCACCGGGCCGGGCTTGCCGTTGCCGATGGGCTTTCCGTCCCACTGAACGACGGGGGCGACTTTGATGGAGCTGCCGACAAGCATCATCTCAGCGGCTTGCCTGCCTTCGTCGATGGAGATATCAGCGAGCCGGATTTCCTTCAGGTCATTCTGTGCGACCAAACGCTCGGCGAGCTTGAGCATCCGCTGGATGGTGATTCCGGAAAGGATCGCATCGAAGGGCGGATGGCGTAGCACGCGGTCATGGGTGACGAAGGCGACATTCATATTCGAGCTTTCTGCCACCATGCCACGCTGGTCGATAAAAACGCCGTTATCGGCGGCGTGGTCTTTAGCTTCCAGCACCACCAAGACATTGGGCAAATAATTAGTTGACTTCGTGCGCGCGAAAAAAGGCGGCTTGATGGGAATTTTACTCGTAATAACTTTGACGCCCTCGGTGTAGTAGCTTTGGGGGTAGAATTCCTGCTTGAAAATGATCACGTAGAAGCTGCTGCCGACGCATTCGGCCGGACCGAGGGCAAAACCGCCGGGTCCCGCGGAGAGCCAGTAACGCACCGAACCCTCTTGCCGCCGGCTCGCGGCGGCTGTGTCCAAAATAATTTGACGCAACTGCTCGCGCGGAAAAGGCGGCGGGATACGCGCTGACTCTGCCGAGCGCAGCAGCCGATCCAAGTGTGGATCGAGCTGGTACAGCATGCCTTGGGTCAGCGTCGCTGTGTCGAAGACAGCGTGGCCGCGGTGAACCATGTGGTCGTCAAGCGGCAGCACCATGAACGCCGGATCTGTAACTATGCCGCCCAGGACGCTCGAATACATGGCGTAAAAATTGGCTGCTTTCGAGTGCACGACTTCGCGCAATTTGCGGATCGCATCGTCTGGAGAAAGCGTCGTTGTTCTTGTTGGATGGGTCATGGCGGGGACGCCACACGAGTTGTGCTCGGGCTAAAACAGCAATGGGCGGTGAACGGGATTAACTATCCAGTTCCGGCTTGGGAAGGACGACATGGGGAATGCCTTCCTCGGCGAGCTCCGCCGTCTCTTCTGCGGTAGCCGTTCCATGAATTGGCCTTTCTTCGGCCTTGCCGCGATGGATCTGACGCGCTTCTTCAGCGAAGCGCGGGCCCACGTCTTCAAAGTTTTGCTTGATGTAGTGATGCACTTGGAGGAGCATTTCCTTGAACTCAGCAGGTGACGGAGGCGTGGGCTCCGCCGCCGGTGTTTTCCGCTTTTTCGGCGTGGCCGGTGGCTGCTCTTTCTTAACATGAACAGCGCAGGCGTGGGGCAGTTTCTCTACCGTTGTGCTCCCGCAGGTTGGGCATGAGATCAGCTTCTTCTCGGACTGTTTCTGAAATTCCTCGTAGTTTGGGAACCAGCCTTCGAAACGGTGTCGTTTCTTACAGATCAAGTCGTAGACAACCATGGAGCACCTTTGCTTACTCGATGAATGATTTAGTTTCCTAACGCGTTTTTGTCAAGGGCGGCATGGGTCCCGCTTTGGCGATTCCTCAATAATTAGTCTATGCGATTTCTCTTTAAGTTTGAAGAGTCTCCCGCCCGTGCTAGAATCGGCCATCATGGCCGACGCGGTGACACTGAAAATCGTTCATAAAATTTCCGATGTGCCTGCGATGGGTTGGAATGGCTTGGTCGGTGATTCTTCGCCCTTTCTAAAATGGGATTGGCTGGACAGCTTGGAGCAAACCGGCTGCGTCAACGAAGAGACCGGCTGGCTTCCTCATCACCTCATCGTCGAGGATGGGGGCAAACTGGTCGCTGCTTGCCCGATGTACTTAAAGCTCCATAGTATGGGAGAATTTGTTTTTGATTATGAATGGGCCGATGCTGCCCACCGTCTAGGCATTCGCTACTACCCGAAGATGCTCGTGGGAATCCCTTTTACTCCCGTGACCGGAAATCGCTTTCTCACCGCCGACGGTCAAGACCGGCGAGCGCTTATCAGTCTTATGGGACGAGCGCTGGCGAAAATCGCCGGCGACAATAAGATCTCGTCGGTTCATGTCAATTTTTGTCTCGGCGACGAGAAAGAAGCTCTGGAGGAAGCAGGTTTTGTTCCGCGATTAGGGTTACAGTTTCATTGGCAGAATCGCGGCTTCGGGTCTTTTGAAGACTATCTCGGTAGCTTTCGTAGCGACCGGCGCAACAAGATTAGGCGAGAACGGAGGGCGATGGCGCAACAAGGCATTATGATCCGCGCGGTAGAGGGAAGTGAATTGACGCCAAGTCAAGTGCGCACGATGTACCGCCTGTACAAAGGACACGTGGACCGGCTCTACTATGGACGGCAATATTTGACCCAGGAGTTTTTTGACGCACTCTTGAAACGCTTTGCGAATCATCTGTGTTTGATTTTCGCCGAGCGAGAGGGCCGAATCGTCGCGGGAACCTTCAATGTTAGCGGCAAAGGTGCGTTGTACGGTCGCTATTGGGGTGCTTTTGAAGACCGGCCCTTTCTGCATTTCAATGTCTGCTACTATTCCGCCATCGAGCATTGTATCCGCAACGGCTGGGAGCGATTCGAAGCCGGCGCCGGCGGCAGTTTCAAACAACTGCGCGGACTGGATCCCGAGCCTACCACGAGCGCGCATTACTTCGTCGATGGGAGATTTCGTCAGGCGGTGGCGCGCTTCTTGAAGCAAGAACGGGAAATGATCCAGCGCAAACGTGACATGTTGCTCGATCGTAGCCAGCTCAAGCCTCAAACTCACGAACCGTGACGCATGGTCCGTCCTCAAGATTCCTTGACACATCCGGGGCTTTCCTTTAGGAGATAGGCAGTGAAAAACTTCTGGAAGAATGTCGCCGAGCCGGTGGTTTTTTTTATCGTTTTGCTGGTGTTATGGGAAGTTCTTGTCGAAGTCATCAGGGTTCCAACGTTTATTTTGCCACCCCCCGGCGATCTCTGGGCGTCCTTGATCAAAAAGCTGCCGATTCTTGGCCATCACTCCGTCATTACTTTCATTGAAGCATTTGGCGGATTTGCCTTTTCTTTAATCCTCGGTGTTAGTTTTGCCATCGCCGTCGTTTACTCGCGCCATCTGCAAAACACGATCTATCCGCTGATCGTCATTCTGTACGCCATGCCCAAGAGCGCCTTTGCGCCGTTGATGGTGATCTGGGTGGGTTACGGTCTGATCTCAAAGATCGCTATAGCTTTCCTGGTGGCGTTTTTTCCCATCGTCGTGAATACCGTCGTGGGTTTAAAGGAAGTCGAGCCCGAGCTGTTGGAACTGGCACGCATTAATCGCGGCTCGGCGTTCGATGTCTTCAAAAAGATTCGCCTACCCAATTCGCTGCCCTACATGTTCGCCGGTATAAAAGTCGCCATCGTTCTCTCCGTGACCGGCGCCATCGTGGCGGAATTCGTTGCTGCCAATGAAGGCTTGGGCTACTTGGTGATGCAGGCCAACTATAGTTTGGATACCGCTTTCGCTTTGGTGATCCTGCTGATTCTGGCCGTCTTGTCGTTGGGGCTCTTCTGGTTGGCGGAGATCGTGCAGCGCAAGATGGCGCCTTGGAGCGCTGCCGTGCGCGAGGTCGAAGGTTCTTTCTAGCCGCTCGAAAGTGGAGGATGCAATGAAGTGGGTAAACGAGTGGCGCATCGGTGGCGTAGTTGTGATTGCCTTGGTGCTCGTCATGCTCGGCGGCGGTATCATCGGGCAAGCTGCCGAGTTGACGCCGGCAAATATTCGCCTGGACTTCATTATCGGCGGTAAGCATGCGCCGTGGTACGTCGCGTTGGAAAAAGGTTTCTACGCCAAGCGCGGATTGAATGCGACCATTCAACCGAGTACGGGCTCGGCAGATACCGTGCGGACGATCGCTTCGGGCGGCGCGGATTTCGGTTTTGCCGACGTTGCCACCATGATCGTGGCCAAATCCCGCGGCACACCGGTACAAGCCGCCGCGCAGTTCGGTTACGTCGGGGCGACCATTCTTTGGCGCGATGAGGGTGTGATCAAAGGCATCAAAGATCTTGCAGGAAAATCGCTAGCGATCAGTCCTGGACAAGCGCAGTGGTTTTTGATGCCCGCCTACTGCCGGATCAACAAGATCGATTTCAAATCGATCAAGATTCAAGAAACCGCGCCACCGATCCAACCTGCGGCGCTGGCGACCAAGAAAGCGGATTTCATCATTATGTTCCGGGGGTCGAATGACGAAGTGGCGGAATTGGCGGCATCCAAAGTTGGCCTTCAACTCAAACGGATTTACATGAAGGATACGGGTCTTGGCATTTATGGAAGCAGTCTGATTGTCAAGGATGACGATATTACAAAACGGCCCGCGTTTGTCCGCGCCTATGTCGAGGGGACCTTGGAGGGGTTGCGCTATGCGCGCGACAACCAAGAAGAGTCGCTTAAGATTATTCTCAAGCACAAACCCGAGTTGGATCCGGCATTGACCACACTGCAGCTAAGAAACGCGATCACAGAAGTGTTTTTGCCGGTGGAGTCGGCACAACTTGGGTTGGGCTACATAAAACCGGACATCATGGAAACGACGGTTCGCGTAACCAACGAGTACTTCGACGTTGGACGGAAGGTCACGGCGAAAGAGGTTTACACCAACCAGTTTATCAAGCGTTAACGAATCCGTGACCTCAGGTCTCTAAGTGCCGCCGCTGATTGCCATCCGAGACGTGTCCAAGGTTTTTACCGGCGGCGCGAAGATCGTCAACGCTTTGGAACGGGTCTCCTTCGAAATCCACAAAGGCGATTTTGTCTCCATCGTCGGCGCCAGCGGTTGCGGCAAGAGCACCCTGCTCAAAATTATTTCAGGACTGCTGCCGGCAACTTCAGGAAACGTCGCGATTGACGGCGAGCCGGTGGCTGGCCCGTTGGAAAATGTCGGCATGATATTCCAAGCGCCAGTGCTTTTAAAATGGCGGCCCGTGCTCGGCAATGTTTTGCTGCCCGTGGAATTTGCCAAGCTGGATATTTCAAGCTATCTGGAAAAAGCCCGTGCGCTACTGAAGCTTGTTGGACTCGAAGGGTTTGAGGAAATGTATCCGCACCAACTCTCCGGCGGCATGCAGCAGCGGGTTTCGCTCTGCCGTGCTCTGGTCACCGATCCGCAACTGCTGCTCATGGACGAACCCTTCGGCGCGCTGGATGCAATGACGCGAGACGAATTGGATGCCGAACTATTGCGTATTTGGGAAGAGAAGAAAAAAACCGTGCTGTTTGTGACCCACAGTATCCAAGAGGCGGTGTTTCTCTCCGACACCGTGATCGTCATGTCCGCCAGACCGGGAAGACTGCTGGAAATGCTCGCCATCGATTTGCCTCGGCCACGCACGATGGAAATGATGAGTACGGGTAAGTTTGGCGAATATACCCTGAAAATTCGCACCCTCTTGGCCAGGGCGGGAGGAAGCGTGAAAATGGCGGCGGGGTCGACGGCTTGAACTAGTTCCCAATCTGCGCTGTGATAGTTCTCACGCTAAGTCTGCGGTGAAAGAATTCCCAACCCAAAGCCATTCTCGATGATTTCCCGACAAAGAATGACATATGCCAAGGCCGGTGTGAGCATCGCTGCCGGTGATGAGTTGGTGCGACGCATCGCGCCCATAGCAAAACGAACGGGAGTGCCAGGGGTATTGGCTGGCGTCGGTGGTTTCAGCGCGCTCTTTGATCTAGAGATGCGGCGCTATCGCTCCCCCGTGCTGGTGTCGTCGACGGATGGCGTGGGCACGAAGCTCAAAATCGCGTTTATGACCGGTATCCATGACAGCGTCGGGATCGACCTCGTCGCTATGGGTGTCAACGATATTCTAACGCAAGGAGCGGAGCCGTTATTCTTTCTCGACTACTTCGTCTGCGGCCAGCTCGAAGTCGATATCGCCGAGGCGGTCGTTCGCGGCATCGCCGAAGGTTGCCGTCAAGCAGGCTGCGCCCTCATCGGCGGAGAGACCGCTGAGCACCCTGGAGATTTTTCCAAGGGTGAGTATGATCTGGCGGGTTTTGCCGTTGGGGTCTTGGAGAAAAGGCGGATTCTAAATCCCAAAGCCATTGTAGCCGGCGACATTCTGATTGGCATTCCTTCCAGCGGTCTGCACAGCAATGGTTACACCCTAGCGCGCAAGGTCTTGCTCGAGATGGGAGGCCTGAAACTTCATCGCCACAGCGCTGAATTGGGACGGACGTTGGGCGCGGAATTATTGGCACCGACCAGGATTTATGCCAGAATAATTCGATTTATGTTTGCCGGCGGGTTGATTAAGGGCGCGGCGCACATTACCGGCGGCGGAATTCCCGGTAACCTGCCGCGCATTTTGCCGCCCGGAAGACGCGCGCTGATAGACCGGCGCACATGGAAGGTGCCGCCTATATTCGGCTTGATTCAAAAAACCGGCCGCATCTCCCAAGATGAAATGGACCGCACGTTCAACAATGGCCTGGGGATGATCTGGGTGATCGGTAAGACGCATGTCGATGCCGTGACTCGCGCCCTTCACAAAATGGGCGAACCGCACTTTCTCATCGGCGACATTCGCAAAGGCGACCGGGGCGTTAGTTTTAAATCGTAACAGCAACTTTATGGCGCGACAGCTCCCCATCGGTGTTCTCATCTCCGGCAGCGGCACCAACCTGCAGGCGATCATCGCTGCCATCGAGGCGAAAAAACTCGATGCCAAGATTGAAATCGTCTTAAGTAATCGCGCTGATGCGTATGGGCTAGTGCGCGCCGGAAATCACGGCCTTTCTGTTGAAGTGCTTGATCACAAGAATTTTCCCAGCCGCGAGGCCTTCGACCAAACCGTGGTCGATATGTTGCGAGCGCGGGGCGTGGAACTCGTCGTGCTCGCCGGCTTCATGCGTCTTCTATCGCCTGTTTTTGTCAAGGCTTATTCCAACCGAATCATGAATATCCACCCTGCGCTGCTGCCCATGTTCCCGGGCCTCCATGTGCAGAAAAAAGCCATCGAACATGGGGTGCGCTTTTCTGGGTGCACGGTGCACTTCGTCAACGAAGAGTGCGACGAGGGGCCCATTATTATTCAGGCCGTTGTCCCGGTTTTCCCCGACGATACCGAAGCATCTCTGAGCGCCCGCATCCTGCGTCAAGAACACCAGATCTACCCCCGCGCCATTCAACTCTACAGCGCGGGTCGCCTGCGCGTCGCGGGCCGGAGAGTTTTGATCGATGGCCTGACTAAAGAAGAGGAGCAGGTCATCATTCAACCGCCCCTTTACGGATGAAGAAAGTTAAACCAGCTCTTGTCTTGCTGATGAAAGTCCTGGTTAGCGTGGGGCTTCTCGTCTTCTTTTTTACCCGGATCCACATCGAGCGCTTTTTTCACACCTTCGCGTCCGCGGACTTTTCGTACATAGCGCTGGCGCTTGTGGTCTATTTCTTATCTCAATTCCTAAGCACTTTGCGCTGGGAAGTATTGGCCCGCCCTTTGGGATTCAAGAAGCCCTTTATGGTTTTTCTTAACTTCTACCTCATCGGCATGTTCTTCAATCTTTTTGCCCCGGGCACGGTGGGAGGCGATATATCGCGCATTTATTATCTTGCGCGCGACGAAGAGGGCGGGCGGGAGAAAGATTGGGGCGGCATCACGCTTAACGCGACGGTTTCGGTGTTTGTCGACCGAGTCATCGGTATGATGGTCCTGATCTGGTTGGGAGCACTTGGGCTCATTCTATTTCCGCAGTATGCCGTGCCTTCTGCCGTGCGTTTGCTGACTTTTGCGCTGGCGCTCGGATTCATCGTTGGCGGGTTGTTGATTCCAGTACTGCGACGCATTCTACCGGCCGTAGGTTATTCTACGGTCGTCAAACTGCGAGTCGCATTGAGAAGCTATCGCGCTCGTTGGCAAGCGATCCCTCAAGCGATCGCGCTGTCATTCGTGATTCACCTGATTCAGGCCTGGATACACCTGCTGATCGGTCGCGCTATCCACATCGAGATTCCCTTTTCCTACTGTATTATTCTTTACCCGCTGGTGGGAACTTTTGCTGCCATACCGATCACTCTCAATGGGCTCGGGCTTCGCGAGGGAGGGTATTTGTTCTTGCTCGCCGTCATTGGAATCAATTCCGAAAAGGCCATTGCTTTCGGAGTGCTACTGTTCCTCGCTATCGCCGCGGATAGTCTTGTCGGCGGGGTAGTGTTTCTGCTCAAAAAGAGTCCCAAGCCTTCCGTGATCGTCGCAGACACCAAGATTTAAGTCATCTCCAATCAGTCAATTGAGACGCCTGACGTACGCCTTAGTCCCTCGTAGAGGCGTCATTGGAATGGATATGGCGGTTTCGGCGTCGCATTTGACGTACCAAGAGAATTTGTTATGGTTCAGTCGAATCGGGATTGACCCGCGGGAGACCGATAACGACATTCAATATGAACTTGTCATCGCGAGGCTTGTTGGTTTCGATACTCGGGGTTTGGCTGGCGTCATTGCCGCTTTTCGGTGCGGGAGCACCTGTAATCGGGGCGAGTCTCGCGGCCCTTGAGAACCGGCCCCCATCTTTCGCTGCCATCGCCAAGCGAACCACGCCAGTCGTGGTGAATATCTTCACGACTTCGCAACGTTCCGGACGCCCGGGCTCCAATGATCCTCTCGAAGAGTTTTTTAGCCGGTTATTTGGCGACACCCAGCCACGGGAGAACGGTCCCCGCAGCCTCGGCTCCGGCATTCTGATCAGCAAGGATGGCGAGGTATTAACCAACTATCACGTGGTGCGAAACGCCGAAACGATCAAGGTCAAACTTGCCGACCAGACAGAGTACGAAGCTCGCCTCATAGGCAAAGATGATAGAACGGATCTCGCGCTGGTTAAAATCCGGCGATCGGGCGGCAACATGCCGTTTGCTCGGTTGGGGAGCTCAAGCCAATTGGAAGTCGGCGATTGGGTCATGGCGATCGGCAATCCCTTCGGTCTGGAGCATACGGTGACCGCCGGGATCGTCAGCGCCAAGGGCCGAGTCATTGGAGCGGGCCCCTACGACAACTTCATTCAAACGGACGCATCGATCAATCCGGGGAACAGTGGCGGGCCTTTGATCAACGGCTTGGGTGAGGTCGTCGGCGTGAACAGCGCCATCTTCAGTCAAGGCGGGGGCAATATCGGAATCGGCTTCGCCATTCCCGTCGATCTAGCCAAGAAGATCGCCGATCAGCTGAGAAAAAATGGCCGGGTGGTGCGCGGATGGTTGGGCATCCGGGCGCAGGACGTTTCGCAGCAGCTGGCTTCTTCTCTCAACCTTACGCGTCCGGCCGGCGAAATGGCCGTGGTTACCGAGGTGGCGGAAAACAGTCCAGCGGGAGAAGCGGGTGTCAAAGCAGGCGACGTGATCCTGGAGTTTAATGGCAAGCCGGTGCCTAAAAGCCATGAATTTCCATCGGTGATTGCCGACATGCCTCCAGGACAAAAAGTCTCCTTAAAGATTGTTCATGAGAAGAAAGAACAGACGATTTCGGTCAAGATTGGTGAGCTGCCGGAAGAGAACGACGCGAACCAAAAGACCGAGAGCCGCGATCCTGAAATTGGCATCCGTGTCCAGCGGATCACGCCGGAGGCGGCGCGCCGTTTGGGCATGATCTCGACCAAAGGAGTGCTGGTGATGGAAGTTCAACCGGGTAGTCCGGCGGAACAAATAGGGGTGGAGCCGGCCGACGTGATTCGTGAAGTGAACCAACGTCCGGTCAACAATGTAAGCGATTTCGAACGCGCGGTCCGGCAAGGAAGACGCGGGGATCGCATCTTGCTGCTTGTGCAGCGCGGGGATAACACGGTATTCTTTGCACTGAAGCGTAAGAGTTAGGAGGGAATATGTTTGGTCTTGGCATTCAAGAGCTTTTGGTGATCCTGGTCATCGCCCTGGTTATCTTTGGTCCGAGCAAGCTCCCGCAGATTGGCAGCGGCTTGGGCAAGGCGATCCGCGACTTCAAAAAGGGCGTCAGCGGCGATGAGAACGATGAATCAGGCAAAGAAGGCAAAAAAGAAAGCACCAAAGATCTGCCCCGTTGATCCGCCGTAGGATCGTCAAAAGCACAACGTTAAGAGTTCCCGGCATTCCCTCGCCGCGCCCCATACTTCGAGACAAAACTGCTTTGACCTTCTAGAGTTCCCGCGTGGGATGAAATCCGTTCCGGTGTTTCGTGCCTACCAGGACAGTGTAGAGAGACGTTTTTGAGGTTTTGTAAATTTGTTCTACCGTGAGGTTGGTGGTTTCGATGAAAGGTTTCAGCTTGAGATCAGTGCGCCATCCTAACCAGCGGGTGATCGGATCCAAAGCCTCCGTCAGGGATCCGAGCAGTGGAAAGTCGCTGGTGAAATGATTGACAATGACGATCTTCCCGCCTGGCTTACAAACGCGCTTGGCTTCGGCGACCATCTGAACAGGGTCAGGAACCACGGTTACGACGTGGAAGGCCATGACATAGTCAAACGTGTTGTCAGAAAAATCCAGGTCCAAGGCATTCATTTCTAGTACACGTAGATGCGTCCAACCATTTTCGCTGATTTTTTGCCGGGCGCGGGCTAGCATGTCGGGGGCCAAATCGATCCCCGTGACCTCGCAATGACTCGGGTAAGCAGGAAAGGAGGTACCGGTGCCGGCCCCCACTTCCAAAACTTTCGCGCCTGGGGGGATTTCTAGATTTTCGATGACGTATTCGAGACGCGAGTAAAAAATCTTCCCGAAAATCTTATCGTACAGCGGAGCGAAGTCCGAATAGAATTTGCTCTCGTGTGCCTCGATCTCACCCATGAACCTCACCCCACACGCGGACTTCCACCTCAGGCATCACGGATGTCACGACTCTGCTTTTTGTAGAAAATGGAGATATCTCTTTTGCGAAACCTCCATTGCTTTCCTTTTTTGAAGGCGGGTAAAATATTTTTTCGCGCGAATTCGTTCACGGTATCGGGACTTAGGTCTAAAATCATGGCAACTTGCCTGCTGTTCAACAGCTCCTCATCTCTTTCTACCATAACATCTCCTCGAACGATGATCTAGAGTTGCCTTAGTCAAAAGATTTGTTTTTCTAACAAGTTCACCAGAACGTGTCAAGGCAAATTTCGCCGTTCGAGGAGTTACGAACAAAAAGCAGAAATATAGGCAGAAGGAATTGCACCGACTCTTTGGTGCCGCGGAGGTTGAGAAAGATCAAGCCGAAAACTAGAAGGATTTCGGCAAAGAATTTGAGGCCGTGAACCGCTGAGGGAAGAAAGCTAAACAAAGCGTCAGCACCGCTGGCCACGGAAATGGTGATCGTTAGCATGTAGTCGACGACAAGAGCGGAGCCGGAAATTAAGCCGGTTTTTTGTCCCAAGAGCTTTGTCGCCACTAGGTAACCGCCGCCCCCGTTGGGAAGTGTTCAATGATCTGTGAATAGCTGGCTGAGATGATGAAGACGGTCAGAGCCGTCAAAATGGCCAGCGGCAACGCCAGCAGAAAATGCTCTCCCAGCGCCGGATAGGCTTCTTCCGGGCCGTAGGCCGATGAGCTTAAGCCGTCGGCTCCCAGCCCGACCCAGGCGAGAAACGCGATGAGCGAAATCTAATGAAATACCCGGGGATCTAAGGGGTTCTTGGGTTTACCGAGCAATAAATCTCTTGCCGAGGTGAAAAGAGTCTGGTTCACAGTTTGAGTTCCTCAGAGTCGATAGATAGCAAACTTCGCAGCGCTTCCGCGGCGGCTGCACCGCTCAGGTCAAGGCAACAACGGGATCCGGAAGAACCTATAGATCCGCGACTTGCGCGATTCGCGGTTTTTTTTTACCATGAGCGCAAGACCAAACTCCGCTCTTCGCGCGCCGTTCCCTGAAGCGGGCCGAACAGCTTTGCCTTGCTTCTCTCCATGAAAAAAGTCTTCGAGCTTTTAGCTTTTGTTGCCTTTACCTTCCTGCTCTTTCTGACGGTTGCCGTTACAGCCTTCTACCACCTGGTGAGAGTCGGTGAATTCCGCCGTTTTCTAGTCAGTGAAATCGAGCAGAATACCGAGTTAAAAGTACACTTCGGCGACGGCGAGTTAGAAATCGGGCGGATTCTTGGAATTGCCTTCCGTGATGTCTCGATAGGAGAGCCAGATGTCCCCGAAGCCGCGATCACCGCCAAGCGCGTTACAGCCCGCGTCGCGCTGTTGCCGCTTTTGCGGCGCAAAATCATCTTTTATGAGATTCATCTGGAAAACCCCACTGCGCGCATGGAGCGGGACAAGGAAGGCAAATTGCCTCTGCTCGATCGCCTGCTCAACCTTCCTTTCTTGAAAAGCGACGATGCGCAATTCGGCCTCGATTTGCGCACCATCAAAATCTTGGGCGGGGAGATTGATTTCCGAGATCATTTTGGAGACGGCTCGCGGCCGATCACATATTTCCGCCAGCTCGATCTCAAACTAAGTCGGATTCGCGGACAAGCCCTGCGCGAGTTTTTTCAGAAGCTAGTTCGAACTAAGCCGGAGCAACGAAGCGGAACGGCGCTTGAGTTCGATCTTAACACGGGCATAGAGCGCGACGGTCAAAGAACGGCCCTTCACACGCAAGGTACATTAGTCTTCGCCGGTGAAAACTTGGAGCTCGAGAAGGCCTGGTGGAACGCGAAAATGCAAGTTACGGGCATGCCCCTTTCGATGGTCCAATCCGTTGCCGGCAGCCGTCTGCCTCTAAAATCCGTGCGCGGTTCGATCGACTCTTCCATGCAGGTAGAAGGAAGCCAGAACGAACGTTTTCATTGGCAAGGGCAAGTGATCTTTAAGGAAGTTACCTTAGATGCACCCGAAATTTTTTCCGCGCCGCTCAATCCCGGAGAAGGGCTTATCACCGTGGAGTTTTACTCGCAGCCTAGGCAGTGGGATTTTTCGCGCTTAGAATTGCGCTCCAGAGAACTCCGGTTCGCCCTGCGGGGCAACGTCCGCGCGACGGCAGATCATGACCATCACGTCCAATTGAGTTTGACCTCGCCGTTCTTGCCGATAACGGTCATTAAGAAATATCTACCGAACAAGTGGCTTGGCTGGCCACCCAATGGTCTAATGTTTCAAGGGGGAGAACTGCAAATCAATAAGGCAGGCATCAATGCGAGTGTTTCGGAACTCAGCGACATTGCTAAAACTGGGTTTGATGACCGTGTCTGGTTCGCCGGCGAGTTGCGCAATATCGGAGTGAATCTTTCCGGTGGTTATCTTCCCCTGCGGGGAGTGCGAGGCACAATCGCACTTGAGCGTGGGGTGGTCGCGTTCAAAGATTTGAAAGGCGATTACGGGCAGAGCCGCTTCACGGATATCGACGGTAGTTACCGTCTTTCTGAAGCTGGCCGAGGCACGCTGCAACTTCGGGTGCGTGGCGAAATTAACTTGGTTGAGCTGCGTGAGCAGTTGAAGCAAGGCACCTTGCCGGCGCAGGTTGCGAAAATAGACTCCGCTATCCAAGAGGTTGGCATCCGAGACGTTGCCGGTAAAGGAAATTTGGATGTGGCGGTGTATAAGGCACCTGAAGCGGAGCCTCAGTTGGAGGGCAATATTAGCTTGGACAGTGCGCGTCTTCAGTTCGATAGTTTCTTGCTCTCCGAGATCAAAGGAGAAGTTGCCGTTACTCCCACTGATATTAAAACAGATAAACTTCGCGCGCTGATTGCCGGATCACCCGTTCAGATTCAATTGACGCTCAGGGAGTACGGCGCAGACAATGGGACGTTCGACCTCGCCGTGGACTCCAGTGGCGTCCGGGCTGGTGTCGTGACTCGCTTGTTGCTCGACTCCGGTTCCCTTCAAGATCCGGGCATCGTGGGCGGCTCCATTCACTACCAGGGTGCGCTCACCAGCATGGAAGGACGAAAGTTTACAGCCGGCTTGGACCTCACCAACGTTCAACTCAAGCCGAAACCGTTACTGCAGCCGCTCCGCGAGCTCAATGGCAGGATCAAGATCGACGAGGCTGGAATTGATTTCCAGAACGTCAGAGGGCTACTAGTCGGTTCTCCTGCCAGCTTCAGCGGCCGCTGGCGCTACGGGCAAAAACCGCAATTGTTCTTTGACTTCGCCGCGCCTAATTTGGACGTGATTTATCTGTTGTCGCAGATTGATCCCGAAGCGACGGATTTTTACGCTAACATGGAGGCCGAAGGAAAAATCACTCTTGCCAAGGGTAACATCAAAGGTTTCGAGTTTACTGATTTCAGCTCCGCTGTCGTGATTGACCACCGGGTTTGGCGCTTCAGCAGCCCGGTCATGCGCTCCGCTGGCGGCTCGGTGCAGGGCGAAGCGACGATAGTGGACAAACCCGGTATGCCGACCTTTTCGTTGGGACCAAAAATTCAGGATGTCCCGGTGCAATCGTTTTTGCGGTGGTTTGATATCTCGAACAGCGAGATTACGGGCAAGGTGAATTTCACAGGGCATGTGGATACCATGGGCAAAGAAGGTGCGGAGCGGAAAAAAAATCTTAACGGGGCCTTCTCCCTCAAAATCGAAGACGGGACGATCCACCGTCTGCGGATAGTCGTCCAGTTGCTGAATCTGCTCGATCTATCCCGCTGGTTTACTTTTAAACTGCCGGACCTTAATAAAGAAGGCATTCGGTTCCGCCGAATTTCGGGCGACTTCAAAGTTGCTAAGGGAATTTATTCCACCGAAAATCTGCTGGTGGACAGCGACGACCTGCGCATGACCGGCTCCGGCAAGATCGACGTGCCAGGCGACGAAATCGATTTTGTCGTCGCGGTGCGCCCGTTTGCCGGGCTTGACTCGGGCTTGAATTATATTCCCTTGATTGGCACCGGTATCGCGGCAATCAAAAATTCCTTCCTGGTGGCGAGTTTCAATATCAAGGGATCGATCGAGGATCCTACGATTACGCCCGCACCGTTGGGCACGCTCTCGGAATGGTTCTGGGGAGTATTGGGGATACCGAAAAAAATCATTAGCTTTCCAGGCGCAGACGACAAAACACCCAACACCCCGCCCTCATGAGCCCAAAATTAACCCTCTATTCACGACGCGATTGTTGCCTATGCGAGGAGATGAAAGCCGTCATTCAGCAGGTCGCCTCTCGCGTCGCTCTGCAACTTGAAGAGATCGACGTCGATACCTCACCCGCGCTGCAAGAACGCTACGGCTATGAAGTACCGGTTCTCTTTATCGACGAGCGGAAGGCATTCAAGTATCGGGTGACGCGAAAGGAGTTGGAAAGAAAGTTACGTTGACAATCGATAGCAGCGTCGCCGCAAAGTTTACGCCATGAGGAATTGCATGCAGGGATAGAACGCCGAAATTGAGGCGTTAGAACCGAGGATGGAACTGAAACTAGACGCTCTCCAAACGATTCTCGATGATTTTCCATCGAGTGATCCACGGGCTAAGAAGATCAAAGCGCAAGAACTGTTCGACCGCGTTATCTGGATGAGATGGAGAAAAACGGCTTTTTGGAAAAATTGTAAGGGACCAAGGGATTAAACGATGATTTTTCGAATCGTATGGTTTCCAACTGGACATTCTCGATTATTTCGCTAACCTTTTTATAGGCAACTAGGAAAAGTGAGTGATGGCCAATCAAATCGGCGGTTGCCCGATGGCGGCCAAGTGATTCGGCCCAAAAGAATTCCGCGATATGGTTTCGATATGGAAATCGTTAAAGGGAATCATGCCGTTAATTTTTTTCCTGGCGATTTCGGCGAACCCGATCGACGCCGCCGACTGGTTCCTCGTCGGAAAGGAAGGGGAATGTGCTCCGTTGTCGATTCTGGAAAAAAAAGGGGCTGAGTTTCGCGGTTTGGAGAGCCCGTATCAATTAGCCGAGAAGATGCGTGCGGCGGGGTACAAAGCTGAAATCAAAGAACACAAGGCTGCGAGCCGCCCGTCTGTTGAAGTTCGGATTCCAGACCGACAGCTTTACCTCATGTTTATGAAGGCTGACCTGTGCCACAAGAACGAGCCATCTAAACGATGATCGTGGTGCTCGCTGCTAAACTAGGACCGAGTTCCCCAGCTTTTCAATTCCAAACATTTCAATTTCTTTTGCACAATCCAGTAAAATCTTAGTAAAGCGCCTCTGCTCTTCCTTCTTGAGAGAACTGCGGGAAGACCATTCCCAAGGTTGCGACGTGTTCCCCGCGTTGGTTTCTCACCGGCAGGCAATGGCCACCAAACCCGGCGTGCTTTGTTGATCGTTGACGCAGAGACGAAGATCAGGCAAGTCTTGAGATATCGCGAAGCGCTCCTATGAACGCAAAGATTTTCTATCGGGGACGCCGGAAACGCCTAGTATGCGCCTGCCTCGGTATGATGTTTTTGATTTGTAGTTTCGGGGCTAAAGCGCAAGAGCGAATTCGAATCGGCATATCGAGCGTCTCGCCGGGATTTATACCCACCATCATCGCCGAAAAAAAAGGGTATTACACTAAATATGGTCTCCGCTCCGAGCACGTTATCATATCGTTGGCCATCGCCATCAATGCTCTGGGCACTGGAGAACTGGACTGTGTTGTGAGCGTAGCTCAGGGAGTTTCTGCTGCTCTTAGGGGTTTCCCGGTCAAGCTCGTGATGATGACCGAAGACAAGCTCGATTTTTTTCTGATGACCCGGTCGGACATTCGCAGTGTGGCAGACCTCAAGGGGAAGGTTGTGGGGATCAGCTATCCGGGTAGCACGACGCACCTGGTAGCAGAATCAATAATGAGACACTTCAACCTGGAGCCAGGCCGCGACGTGAGTTTATTTCCTACCGGGGACAATCAAGCCAGGCTCGTAGCGTTGGAGACCGGGCGCGTGGCCGCGGCCATCGGGACTCCGCCCTATAATGTTTTAGCGCCCGCGAAGGGATTGAAAGTTTTGCTCTGGGCGCGAGATTATGTAGCCATCCCCCAAAATGCTTTGATAGTCACCGATAAGAAAATACAGCAGTCTCCAGACCAGGTAAAACGAATGATCAAAGGGACCATCGAGGCGCTTCAGTTTATCAAGCGTGAAAAAGAGGAATCCATCGAGATTGCCGCCAAGTGGCTGCGAATCGATCGGCAGAAGGCCAAAGCCGTGCTCGACAGTGTGTTCCCTTTATATAGCGCCGATGGAACCATGACTGACGTGATGCTTCAAGCGGCTTTGGACGTCGAGATCCAGCGCGGCAAGATCGAGAAGAAGCTCGCCTTATGGGACATAGCCGACCGGACATTGCTGTTGGAAGCACAGAAAGAATTAGGGATGAAATAAACAGTTGGAAGCCATTTGGGCGAGGACGAGTTGGATCGAAAGCGTGAACACTGGCAACCGCCCGTCCAAGATCTGCCGGCATCGACTTCATGATGCCGGTTTATCGACTCCACGTTCAGTTACTATGAAAAAGGAGAAAATACATGGTTATCGATGCGGATGCCCATGCGAATGAGCCGGTCGACTTGTTCGATCGTTATCTTGCAAAGGAATATAAGGACCGCTGTCCCCAGGTCATTCAAGTGCGCAGCGGAGCACATTTTTGGATGGTGGAAGGAAAACTCTTTCCCCGTCCCGTCGGAAATTGGGGCCACGGAACGCCGAACGGCTACGTCAACATGGGCCGCCCTGATATGGCGATCACGTCGCCCGGACTCGACGATGTTCAAGGGCGGTTGAAGGACATGGATAAAGAAGGGATCGACGTTCAAGTCGTCTATCCCAATATCATGGCGATGGCCTCCCATCTCGATGACGGGGATCTAGCGGCTGCCATGTGCCGCGCCTACAACAATTACTGCGGCGAAAAGTGTCAAGCCTTCAACGGGCGGGTCAAAGCCATCGCTGCCGTGCCACTACAGAAGCCC
>Ga0126371_10001657_pt1 | contig 18873 bp, 15 predicted proteins | sample PanSoiMetaPlot_4_FD_110145 | JGI IMG/M metagenome (GOLD analysis project Ga0126371, IMG submission 110145) | Tropical forest soil microbial communities from Panama - MetaG Plot_4 | ecosystem: Environmental > Terrestrial > Soil > Tropical forest > Bulk soil | place: Panama | collected 2016-02-17 | reverse complement strand
GCTCGCTGCCCCAGAAATTTCGCTGCAGCCAGTCCGGCCCGCCCATCGCGTTGTAGAAGGCCATCAGCGCTTGCCGCTCGCGCTCGCGCACGGCCGCGTCGCGCGGCTCCGGGCGGGTGGGCGCGGCGGGCGCGCGCGCCTCCTCGGCCATCGCGAGGCGAGGCGCGGTCACGGGCGCCGCGACAGCCGTGAGGACGAGCACCAGCATGGCCGCGCCGGCTCGGGCTCCTGTCATCGAGGCCTCGTGCTCAGTTCGCGGCGCGCCGGTCGCTCTTCTCGAACTTCTTCACCGTCATGTTGGCCGTGAAGCCGGCGAAGACATTGCCCTGGTCGTCGGCCGCGACGCCCTCCGGCATCTCGGTCGTGCCGGCATTGTCGATGAAGGCGGTCACCTTGCCGTCCTTCACGCTGCCGATGCGGATGCCCTGCTTGAAGCCCTTGTTGAACTTCTGGCCCGACTGCGAGTCGGCGGCGTAGAGGATGTCGTGCTTGTCGATGAAGATGCCGCTCGGCCGCCCGAACTGCTTCCATTCGGCGAGGAATTTGCCGCCCTGGTCGAAGATCTGGATGCGGTCGTTGGAACGATCGGCGACGAAGATGCGCCCCTGCGAATCGATCGCGAGGCCGTGCGGCGAATCGAACTCGCCGGGCCCCGCGCCCTTCTGGCCCCAGGCCTTGATGAACGTGCCGTCCTTGGCGAACTTGACGATGCGCGCGTTGGTGGCCTCGCCGTGCCCGTCGGCGACGAAGATGTCGCCGTTCGCCGCGACCACGACGTCGGAGGGCGCATTGAAGTGACGCTCGTCGGCGCCGGCGACGCCGGGCGTGCCGAGCGTCATCAGAACCTTGCCGTCCGGGCTGAACTTGACGACCACGTGGCCCTTGCCGCCCTCGCCCTTGCCGTCGGTGACCCAGATGTTGCCCTCGCGGTCGACGAAGAGCCCGTGCGGCCAGTTGAACATGCCGGCGCCGAAGCTCGCGACGAGCTTGCCCGAGGCGTCGAACTTCTGCAGCGGCGCCAGCGGCGAGCCGGTGCAGCTCTTGGCGCCGCAGCGGTCGAACACCCACACGCTCCTGCCGTCGCGATCGATGTCGATGCCGATCGCCATGCCCCAGGCGCGGCCCGGCGGCAGCTGCGCCCAGTTGTCGATCACGCGATAGCCGTTGGGGGCGGAATTGACGTCCTGCGCTTCCGCGGCGCCGAACGAGACCGTGGCGGCGACGAGGGCGACGCCGAACAATACGCTGGTCGAAGACCGCATGGCATTCCTCCCTGTGATGATGCGCGTTGACCGCGCTTGACCGCTTGAATTCAGGCGAAGCATGCGCCTTTGCGGCAATGCCCGCAATGCGGTCGGGGAGGGGCGATCGCCGTCCGGCGCGCGGCCGGTCAGCTGAACAGCGCGATCTTGTCCTCGTCGCTGAGCGCCCGGAAGGCGGCGAGGCCGTCGGGCTTCGCCGGCGCGGTGGGCTGCGGCAGCGGGAGAACGACCGCCGTCGTGGGCGGCGCGGCGGCAGCCGCGGGCGCTTGCCCTGCGACGGGTACTTCCGCGACCGGTTTTGCCGGCGCGGACGCGGCCGCCGGCAGATCGTCGGCGGGCGGCGTGGGCGCGACAGGTGCGGGGTCGGATGCGATCGGCTCGGCCGCGAGGCTCGCCGGAACGTCCGGCACATCGAGCGCAACCGGCGCTTCAGTCTGTACAGCTGCTTCCGGCTCGACAGCCGGCTCTTCGACGCGCGGAGCTGCGGCAATGGACGCAGCAGGCTGCTCGGCGACAGGTTCTACGGAATCCGCACGCGGTCGGGTTTCAGCCTGACCGACCGGAGCGGGCGTCTCCGCGGCCATCGGACGGGGTGGGGTTGGAGCCACCGTCGCGCTCGGCACCGCCGCGGCGGCGCGCGCCAAGGCCTTCAGCAAGAGTTCGCTCACCGCCTGATCGACCGTCAGCGGTCCGCTCACGGGGGCGTTGCCGGCGCGGACCGGGGCCGCGGCCGCAGCCGGGGCGCCTGCAGCCTGCGCGCTGGCCGCGGTGGGGTCGGTCTCCCCGACCTCCGAGACCGCAATTGTCGCGACGAAGCGTTCGCCTTCCGCGGCCGTGCTTTGCGGATCGTCGGGCGACGCTGCCGCGCCCGACGGCCGAATGAGCGCAAGGATGCGACGGAGCATTTCGGTCGGGTCGGGGCGCGCGGCGCCCGGCGCCGCGGCGGCAGCCTCGGGGCTCGGCTCGGATGCTGCGGCCGGCGCGGGGGCGCGCGCCGTCTCGGGCTCGGGCTGGGGCGCAGGTGCTGCCTCGATGGCGACCGGCTCGGCTTGGTGCGTCACGTCCAGCTCAGGCTGCGGCTCAACCGTTGGCGGGGTCTCGCCGGCGACCGGCTCGGGCGGCAGCGCCGCCTCGGGCGCCGCGACTGGCGCGGGTTCGCGCGTTACTTCCGGCCCGGGCTGCGGCTCAACCATCGCCACGGCTTCGATTGCGGCCGGCTCGGGCGACAGGACCGGTTCGCATTCGAGCGCGGCCCCGGGCACCGCATCCGCCCCGGGCTGCGGCTCGGCTGCCGGCTCGGGCTTGATCGGATCCACCGAGAGGGCCAGGGCCAGCGCGTCGAGGATGGCGGCGTCAGGTGAGACAAAGTCGCTCGCGCCGGCGCGCGTGGGCGCGGCGGCCGGGCTGGCGGAGTGAGATGCCGGCGTGGGCGGCGGCTCTGAGTCCGGGGCCATGGCCGGCTCGTCACCGGCGGCGAAAGCGACGACCGCGTCCGTCGCGATCGGAACGGCTGCGGTTGCCGCGGCGGCGACGACGGCGGTTGCGAGCGCAGCCTCGGCCGGCGTCTCGTGGCCTTCGGCGGCGGGCTCCGCCGACGGCGCGGCGGCTGCGGCCGAGGTCGGCATGATCCGGTCGATGCTGCGCTGATCGAGCTCCTCGGCGGCCGCGCCGATGTGGGGCGCGGCGGCGACCTCGGTCGGGGCCGGCCCCGCGTCGCCCCAGATGTCGATCATCGTCCGGATGCGCTCCTCGAGGAAGCGCAGCACCTCGACCACCTTGCGGGTACGCTGGCCGGTCAGGTCCTGGAACGAGCAGGCCGTATAGATGTCGGTCGCGCGCCGGTCGAGCGCGTCGCATACCTCGGGGTCGGCGCCGCGCTCGCGCAGCGTCCAGGCGATCTCCTGCATCTGCTCGGCGGCGGCGAGAATGTCCGACGTCGCGCGCTCGGTCGTGTGCACGATCGAGTCGAGTTCCTCGGTCGCCTCCGACAGGCTGCCCTTGGCGTCGCCCTCCGGCTTGATCGAGGCGATCTCGCTGCGCGTCTGCGCGATCGCCCTCGCCATCTCGGCCAGGTCGAAGCGCACGCGGTCCGCCGGCGAGGGGGCGGGCCGCTCGGGCGCGGGTGCCGCCACCCGGCCGATCGCGGCCAGGATCAGGTCGGTATCGGCATTGCGGTTGCGCCTGGCATATTCGCCGAGAAACCAGCGCCCGCGCACGCTGTCCATGACGGCGGCATGGATCGCCTCGTAGTCCGCCTCGGTCGGGGGTGGAGGCGCGGACGGCGGGGCCAACGTTGTGAGCTTGGGCTCGTCGGGCATCGGCAAATCACAAGGTTCTCTTTGAGGAATCAGCACGATCGACTACGCAAGTGCAACGTCTTTGATGGCAGTCGCGCCCGCAGAGCGCCCGTTTCCACGGGTTTGGCACGGCTTTTTTGACCCAAGGTTGCGCGGACGCGCGGATGAGCCGGAAACGGCGGCCTGCCTGGGCGGGTCGGGCGGAGGGCGAGAGCGGCATCGATGTCGGACCGATTCGCGCTGCACGTCTCGCTGTTCTACGGCGCCTTCTTCCTCTACACGGGCCTCTCGCTGCCGTTCATGCCGGCCTGGCTCGCCGCCAAGGGGCTCGACGCGCGGGCGATCGGCATCGTGCTCGCCGCGCCCATGGTGGCGCGCATCGTCGTGGTGCCGCTGTCGACGCGGCTCGCCGACCGCCTCGGCATGTTGCGGCGGGCCCTGGCCGCGGCCGCGCTCGCGAGCGTGGCATGTTTCGCACTGGTCGGCCTGCTTTCCGGATTCGTCGCGATCTTTCTGGGCTATGCGCTCGCCGCGACCGTGCTCGCGCCGGTGCTGCCGCTCGGCGATGCCTATGCGCTGCGCGGCCTGCGCGGCCGCATGCCGCGTTATGGGCCGGTGCGGCTGTGGGGCTCGGTGACCTTCATCCTCGCCAATCTCGGCGGCGGGCTGCTGCTCGCCCGGCTGGGCGCATCCAACGTGATCTGGGCGGTGACGGCCGCGCTTGCGTTGACGGCGGGCGCCGCGCTCGCGCTGCCGCGGAGCGCGCCCGAGGCCGCGGTGCCGGCGGATGCACGCGACCCGCAGCCGTCGCTGTGGCGCTCGCCGGCCTTCGTGGCCGTCGTCGTGGGCGCGAGCCTGATCCAGGCGAGCCACGCCGTGCTCTACGGCTTTGCCACGCTGCTGTGGAGCGCGCGGGGGATCGGCGGAACCGCCATCGGCGCCCTGTGGGCGCTCGGTGTGGTCGCCGAGGTCTTGCTGTTCGCGCTGTCGGGACGGCTCGTCGGCGCGCTCGGCCCGATTCGCATGATCGCGCTGGGCGGCATCGGCGGCGCCATCCGCTGGAGCGCCATGGCGCTCGATCCGCCGACCGCGGCGCTGCCGTTCCTGCAATGCCTGCATGCGCTGAGCTTCGCGGCAACCCATCTCGGCGCCATGCATTTCATGGCGCAGGCGGTGCCGGCCGGGCGGGGCGCGACCGCGCAGGGCGATTTCGTCGCCGTGCAGGGCCTCGTCTTCGCGGGCGCCATGGGTCTCGCGGGCGTGCTGGTGTCCGCCTACGGCGGTGCGGCCTACGGCGCCATGGCGGGCACCGCGGCGCTCGGAACTTTGCTCGCCGCCGCGGTTTTCGGATGGAGGCGGGGCACGCCGGGCAGCTGATCTGGATGCGGCGGGGCAAAGCGGCGGGGCGACGCGCGTCTTAGGGAGACATCCGATGCCGCTCGATCGACGCACGCTGTTGCGCATGGGTGGATTTGCGGGTGGCTTGGCCGCGATGGCGGGGGCCTTGCCCCGTTCCGCGCCGGCGCAGACGGCAGCTCCGCCGCGGGCTGCCGACCAAAAGGCCGATCACACGATCCGCATCGCTCCGGGTCTCGTCGAGCTGGCGCCTGATCACATCGTCTCGACGACGCTCTACAACGGGCAGTTTCCCGGGCCGCTGCTGCGCCTCAAGGAGGGCCAGCGGATCGTGGTCGACATTCACAACGATACGGACACGCCGGAGCAGCTGCATTGGCACGGCCAGCTCGTTCCCGTCGACGTCGACGGCGCCGCCGAGGAGGGTACACCCTACATCCCGGCGCGCGGGATGCGCCGGATTTCGTTCGTGCCCAAACCGTCGGGCCTGCGCTTCTATCACTCGCACGTCGTTGCGATGAACAACCTGAGCCTCGGCACGTACAGCGGACAGGCCGGGCCGGTCTACATCGAGCCGGCACGCAATCCCGGCGCCTACGACCGCGAGATATTTTTGGTGCTCAAGGAATTCCTGCCGTCGTTCAGCCGTGGGGGCGACATGCCGCAGGATTTTCTGGCCGGTGAGGAGATCGCTGAGCTGCAGGACATCGGCAAGAAGGCCGAGGCGCAGTTCGAGGGCCCGAAGGGATACGAGGTCGGCTACGAGCTTTTCGGCATCAACGGCAAGATGCTCGGAAAGGGCGATCCGATCCGCGTCAAGCAGGGTGAGCGCGTCCTGTTCCACGTGCTCAACGCCAGCGCCGGCGAAATGCGCAGCCTCGCACTGCCGGGTCACACGTTCCGCGTCGTCGCGCTCGACGGCAATCCGGTGCCGGCGCCCGCGAGCGTGCCGGTGCTGTGGCTCGGCACCGCCGAGCGAATCTCGGCGCTCGTCGAGATGAACCATCCCGGCGTCTGGGTCATGGGGGACCTCGCCGACGACGATCGCGGTCACGGCATGGGCGTCGTGGTCGAATACGCCGGCCAGAAAGGCGAGCCGCGCTGGCTCAAGCCCGAGCCGTACAAATGGGACTATACGCTGTTCGGCGGGCGCGCCGGCGCATCGCCGCCGCCCGACGAGACGATCGAGATGCTGATCGTCAAGCAGAACGGGGCCGACCACGGCTTCAATCGGTGGACGCTCAACGGCCAGGCATTCTCGATGCAGACCCCGCGACCGGTGATCACCATCCACGCGGGCAAGCGCTATCGGCTCAAATTCCGCAACGCCAGCGACGACGTGCATCCCTTGCACCTGCACCGGCACAGCTTCGAGCTCGTGCGGGTGGGCGGCAAATCGACCGCGGGAGTGATCAAGGATGTCGTGATGCTCGGGGGATACCAGGACGTCGAGTTCGACTTCGTCGCCGACAATCGGGGCGACACGCTGTTTCACTGCCACCAGCAGCTTCACATGGATTTCGGCTTCATGGCGCTGTTTCGCTACGCGTGAGCGCGGATGCAAACAGAACTCTGCGCGGCGGCGCCGCGCAGAGTTCGCATGACGAAAGCAGGATGTCGCGATCGCGACGCCGCGATCAGCGCGCGGAGCGCGCCGAGGCGGTATACTCGATCGGACGGGTGGTATGCCGGCCGCGGTGGTGCGCCCGCGCCGCCTCGGTCGGCCGCGCTGCGCCGCCGCACATCGGATACATCCCGGCGAGGTCGCGGCCGCGCATGTACTTCATCTGCGGCGACAATCCACCGCGATGCGCGATCCAGCTGCGCACGCGCGCCGGGTAGACGTCGTACAAGGCGCGCGTCGCCGACGTGCTGGTCACGCGGCGGCCGCTCTCGTCGAAATTCCAGGCCGCATGGAAGCCGAGCACCGCCCTCGGGGTGATGCACACCTGCTCGCGCGGCACCATGCCGAGCAGCATGGTGCAGGCCGAGAAGCATGGACCGTCGATGACGACCTTCTCGCCGCTGGCGCGCACCGCGGCGAAGCGCGAGGCGTATTCGGTCATCAGTCCGCCCATGTCGTCGCTGATCCGCATGGTCGCGTTGGCCGATCCGAAGGTGAGTGCCGCGACGGCGGCGGCGAGGACCACGATTCTCAATCGCATTCTCATTTTCCCCCTGGTGCGAAGTCGACTCTCTTGATTTATGCAAATTTAACATCACGGAATTGGCATAGCGACAATATTCGTACGGGAACCAAAAGAAATTTGTCACAAGCCGAACGTTTTGCGCCGCAGTGAGGTCACAAAATTGCGCGCAATCGAAGACATAGCCTGAATTCACATACCGTAACGTCAACTCACCCCCAAAGGTTCGGCGCCGCCGGATGCACTTGCGCGTCGTCGTAGCGCAGGCCGTGCGGCCGATCGCGCGCGAGCAGCAGCGCGCCGTCGAGATCGACGACGCGCGCCTGCTGCGCGATGAGCAGCGCGGGTGCGATCGCGAGCGACGTCGAGATCATGCAGCCGACCATCAGCGTGAGCCGCAGGCGCTGCGCCTCGGCGGCGAGCGCCAGCGCCTCGGTGAGCCCGCCGGTCTTGTCGAGCTTGAGGTTGATTGCCTGGTACTTGCCGGCGAGACGCGCGAGCGAGGCGCGGTCGTGCACGCTTTCGTCGGCGCAGATCGGGACGGGGGAGCTTAATTCCGCGAGCGCGGCATCGTCATCGGCGGGCAGAGGCTGCTCGATCAGCGTGACGCCCGCCGCTGCGCAGGCCGCGACATTGGCGGCGAGATTTCTCGCCGTCCAGCCCTCGTTGGCGTCGACGATCAGCTCGGCGCGCGGCGCCGCCGCGCGCACCGCGCGGATGCGCGCCGGGTCGTCGTCGCCGCGCCCGAGCTTCACCTTGAGCAGCGGGCGGGTCGATGCCTTGGCGGCGGCCGCCGCCATGGCGTCGGGCGCATCGAGCGAGATCGTGTAGGCGGTGACGACGGGGCGCGGCGGCGGCAGGCCCGCGAGCGCATGCGCGGGGCGCCCCGAGCGTTTCGCCGCGAGGTCCCACAGCGCGCAGTCGAGTGCATTGCGGGCGGCCCCGGCCGGCAGGGCGCTCTGCAAGGCAGCGCGGTCGAGGCCGCGCGCGATCTCGGGTTCGAGGGCCGAAATCGCCGTAATAACCCCATCGACGGTTTCATAATACCGTGCGTAGGGCACACATTCGCCGCGCCCGCGGTATACGCCATCACGCACTTCGGCGACCACCACCTCGGCCTCGGTCTTGGAGCCGCGGCTGATCGTGAATGCACCGGCGATCGGCCAGCGTTCGGACGCGACATGGAGGCTCGGCGAGGGGGCTGACGTCATCGATGGTTAACGCGCGCTTAAGGATTGCGAAACCCGTGCAGGCCTATGGTACTGGGGGATCATGGTGAATGGAATCTTGCTGCCGCAAGTGTGTCGCAGGCGTTGCGCGACGCGCTTGCGTCCTCATTGAGTCGCACGGGGGTTGAGGCGTGAACGGCGAGCCGCTGCTCGAGAGCGCGAGTGTTGGCGGCCGGCTGGCGCTCAGCGCCGGCGGGTTGTGGACGGCCGAGCGGGCGGGCGAGCTCGAGCGGCTGATCGAGCGCGTGATCGCGCGCCATCCGCGCATCGGCGGCGTCGACATCGACATGGCGCGCGTGCAGCGCCTCGACACCTTCGGCGCCTGGCTGCTGGAGCGGCTCCTGCGCGCGATCGCGGCAGCCGGCGGCGAGGTGCGCGTCACCGGGCTCGCCGAGCCCTATCGGGCGCTGGTCGCGCGGGCGGGCGAGGTCAACGGCGCGGCGCCGGCGTCGCCGCGCCGCATGATGCTCGCGGCGTCGCTCGAGGTCGTCGGCCGCACCGTCATGCAGGTCGGCCGCGACATCGGCGCCGCGGTCGCGATGATCGGCGCGCTCGCGGCGGCGCTCGGGCGCGCGGCCGCGCATCCGACGAGCTTTCGCCTCACCTCGATGGTCAACCAGATCGACCGCGTCGGCTGGCGCGCCGTTCCGATCGTCCTGCTGATCACCTTTTTGATCGGCGCGATCCTCGCCCAGCAGGGCCTGTTTCATTTCCGCCAGTTCGGCGCCCAGATCTATGTGGTCGACATGGTCGGCATCCTGGTGCTGCGCGAGGTCGGCGTGCTGATGGTCGCCGTCATGGTGGCGGGCCGCTCCGGCTCGGCCTACACGGCCGAGCTCGGCTCGATGAAGATGCGGGAGGAGATCGACGCGCTGCGCACGATGGGCTTCGATCCCGTCGACGTGCTGGTGCTGCCGCGCGTGCTCGCGCTGGTCGTCGCCCTGCCGTGCCTCACCTTCCTCGGCGCGATGGCGGCGCTGTACGGCGGCGGACTGATGTGCTGGGCGTACGGCGGCATGAGCCCGGACGTCTACATCGCGCGCATGCGCGACGCGGTCTCGCTCGGCGATTTCGCGATCGGCCTGGTCAAGGCGCCGTTCATGGGCCTCATCATCGGCGTCATCGCCGGCACGCAGGGGCTCGCGGTCACGGGCAGCACCGAGTCGCTCGGGCGCAAGACCACCGACTCGGTGGTGAAATCGATCTTCCTGGTGATCCTGGTCGACGGCGTGCTCGCCATGTTCTTCGCGGCGGTCGGTGTGTAGATGAGCGCGGCGGCAAACAATATCGATGGATTGGGCGACGGCGCGGTGATCCGGGTGCGCGACCTCGTGGTCGCCTTCGGCGGCAAGGCGGTGCTCGACCGCCTCAGCCTCGACGTGCGGCGCGGCGAGATCCTCGGCTTCGTCGGCGCCTCGGGCGCCGGCAAGTCGGTGCTGATGCGCACCATCATCGGCCTCGTGCCGAAGCGGGCCGGGTTGATCGAGGTCGACGGCGTCGATCTCGGCGCCGCCTCGGCGGGCGCGCGGAGGCGGATCGAGCGGCGCTGGGGCATCCTGTTCCAGCAGGGCGCGCTCTTCTCCTCGCTCACGGTGCGGCAGAACGTGCAGTTTCCCATCCGCGAGTATCTGCGCGTCTCAAAGCGACTGCTCGACGAGATCGCGCTCGCCAAGCTCGAGATGGTCGGGCTCGCGCCCGACGTCGCCGACAAGTACCCGGCGCAGCTCTCCGGCGGCATGACCAAGCGGGTCGCGCTCGCGCGTGCGCTCGCGCTCGACCCCGACATCGTCTTTCTCGACGAGCCGACCTCGGGCCTTGATCCGATCGGCGCCGGCGAGTTCGACGATCTCATCCGCACCTTGCAGCGAACGCTCGGCCTGACCGTCTTCATGGTGACCCACGATCTCGACAGTCTGCACACGGTGTGCGACCGCATCGCGGTACTCGCCGAGGGCCGGGTGATCGCGGCGGGGCCGATCGCGGCCATGCTCGCCTGCGAGCATCCGTGGGTGCAATCATATTTTCACGGCAAACGCTCGCGCGTCGACGGCGCGCGGGCGGCATAGAGCGAGGGAGGCCGGGAATGGAGACACGAGCCAATTATGTGCTGATCGGACTGTTCACGCTGGCCGTGATCCTCGGCGGGTTCGGTTTCGTCTACTGGTTCAGCACGGTCGGCGGCGCCGGCGCGCGCGCGAGCTACCGCATCGTGTTCGACGGCTCGGTCTCCGGCCTCAATACCGGCGCCGGCGTGCTGTTCAACGGCATCCGCGTCGGCGAGGTCACCGGCTTGACCCTCGATCCGGCGGCGCCGCGGTCGGTTGTCGCCATGGTGTCGATCGACAAGGCGGTGGCGGTGCGCGCCGATACCAGGGTGACGCTCGAGTACCAGGGCGTCACCGGCATGGCGTCGATCGCGCTGCGTGGCGGCTCGAACGACGCGCCGCTGCTTGCCGGCCAGCCGCCGACGCTGAAGGTCGACGCCGCCGGCGCGCAGGATGTGACGCAGGCGGCGCGCGAGGCGATGCACCGCATCGACGCGCTGGTCGCCGACAACGAGGCGGTGCTCAAGACCTCGCTCAAGAACGTCGAGGTGTTCTCGCAGACGCTCGCCACCAACTCGCAGCGCATCGACCACATCCTGGCCGGCGCCGAGGGCCTCCTCGGCACCGACGCGCGCCCCGGCGACATCGCGCAGGCGGCGCTCGCCATCAAGGCTGCGGCCGAGCATCTCGACGCGCACATCGCCGAGATCTCGACCGGGCTCTCGCGCTTCTCCAACACCGGCCTGCGCCAATGGGAGCTGCTCGCGGTCGACGGCCGGCGCACCCTCGCCGAGGTCGATCGGATGGTGCGCAACATCGACCGCAATCCGAGTCGGCTGATCTTCGGCGGCTCGAGCGCGACCGCCGACGATAAGAAGCGATAATTGCTTCTGCCTAAGCCAGCTGGTTCGGCCGTTTGATCTCGATCTCGACGAACGCCATGGGATGGTCCGAGGCGTTCAACACGTCGTGCTCGACGCCGGCAGGGCGCCGATAGGCATCCCCGGCGTTGAGCCGCACCTCGGAAACTTCCCCGTCCCGTTCGATTTTCATCGTCGCATCGGTGAGCATCACGACGAAGTACGGCCAGCCGTGCGTGTGCCACCCCGTTGCGGCCCCCGGCGCAAAATCCCAGCGCGTGATCCGCACCGCGTCATCCTCCATCTGGACGGTGGGCACCGCGGGCTCGTTGCATTTGAAGGGCATGGCTGTCCTCGATCGTCAGAATTCGCCGTCCAGACGTAAACGTTGATCGCGTCCGCCGATAAGCATCAGCCTGGTCGGCGCCGCCCGGCTCGCTTGTTATCGGCGCCAATCCGCATTTTCTCGGCGGCCGAGCGGCTCTTCACGTGATCGATGAAGGCGCGCAGCTTCGGCAATATCTGCCGGTGGCCGGGATAAAAGAGAAACAAGCCCGGCGCCGTCGGCGCGAACCGCTCCAGCACCTGCACGAGTCTCCCCGCTCGCATCGCCGCGGCGGCGATCGGCTCGGGCACTTGTGCAAGGCCGACGCCCTCGACGGCCGCGCTGAGCATGGAGGGCACGTCGTTGGCGATGAAGGGGCCCGCGACGACGGCCTCGACGGCCTTGTTGCCGTCGACGAAAGCCCAGGGCGCGATCGAGCCGTTCCCGCGGCGCATGCGCAGGCAGGCGTGCTGGCGCAGATCGTCGATGCGCTCCGGACGCTTGCGGTCGCGCAAATAGTCCGGGCTGCCGACGACCGCGATCCGGAACGGCGGCGTCAGGCGCAGCGCGACCATGTCGGCGGGGACGAACTGGCCCAGCCGGACGCCGGCGTCGAACCCCTGGGCCGCGATGTCGACGAGGTCCCCGCTCGTGGCGATCTCGACCTCGACCTCGGGATAGGCCCGGCAGAACGATGCCATCAGCGGCGCCAGCAGCGTCGGCACCGCCACCCGCGGCGCGGTGAGGCGGAGCAATCCGGCCGGCCGCGCCCCGAGGTCGCGCGCGGCCGCGCTGGCGGCGACGAGCTCCTCGAATGCGGGTTTTGCCCGCGACAGGAAGCGCTCGCCGGCCTCGGTCAGGCCGACGCTGCGCGTGGTGCGCACGAACAGCGCCGCGCCGACACGCGCCTCGAGGGCGCGGACCGCCTGGCTGATGGCCGACGGCGTGACCGCGAGATCGACCGCCGCGCGGCGAAAGCTGCGGTGCTGCGCGACGGTCAGGAACGCCTCCACGCCGTCGAGCGCGCCCTGCCGGACTGTGAAGTTCTGCTTCATAGCTCGTCGACATTATAGCGAATAGTCGCGCACGGGAAGCGGGCCTATGTGACGGCGCATCCGCACTGACGCGGATTTGCGACAGGAGAGAAAGATGACCCAGTCCATGACGAAGCTCGGGCGCGCGACACGCTTCGGCGCCTTCACGGCCATGCTCGCGATCATCGGCATGACCGCCGTGATGGCGGGCGCGAAGACCGCGCGGGCGGCGGACCTGCAGGCGAACGAAGCCAGCCAGGACGACGAGACCAACCGGCAGGCGGCAGGCTTCGGCTACGCCGTCGCGCCCGGCCCCTATGCGAGCGCGCGCCGGGATCGCCGTGTCGTGACCGCGCCGGCGCCGCGCAAGGACTTCCAGGACATCAAGTGATCGATGGCGATCGACGGAGCAAAGCGGCTGACCCGATCCGCGCGGTCAGCCGCTTCGGCCCGGTTCGGAGCCTGACGACCAGCCGGGTGTCTGCGGCAAGAAACCTTCATCGGAGTTTGGCAATGACCGTTGTTCTTGATCTCGTGCGCGACCACTATCGCGCGGCCGGCCTGACCGAGCGACTGAAGACGGCGCTGATGGCGTTCGGGCCGGCGGACCAGCGGCTCACGCCCCGGCAACTGGCCGGCCTCGATCAGTTTCACACCCGCGGGCTCGCCGCGACCGCCGATCTTGCCAGGCTCGCGGGGATCACCGCCGAGATGTCGGTTCTCGATGTCGGCTCGGGGGTGGGCGGGCCGGCGCGGTTCCTGGCGGCGACCCATGGCTGCCGGGTCACGGGCGTGGACCTCAGCGATCCATTCGTCGATGCCGCGCGCTATCTCACCGCGCGCACGCAACAGAGCGGGCGCGTGTCGTTCGAGACCGCGAGCGCGCTCGAGCTTCCATTCGACGATGGCCGTTTCGACGCCGTGTTGCTGCAGCATGTGGCGATGAACATCTCCGACCGGGCGCGGCTCTATCGCGAGATCCGGCGCATGCTGAAGCCGGGCGGCAGGTTCGCGACCTTCGATGTCGTGTCGAACGGCGGCGACCCGCACTATCCCGCTCCGTGGGCACGCACGCCGGCAACGAGCTTCCTGCTGACGGCCGCCGCGACGCGCGAGGCGATCGAGCAGACCGGCTTCGATACGCTGGCATGGCAAGACGACACCGAGGCCGCCAAAGCCTGGATCGCCGAGCTGCGTGCATCGGGGCCACCGCCTTCGCCAAATCTCGGCGTCGTGATGGGGCCGAGCTTCGCGCAGGTGTCTGCCAACCTCGGACGAAACCTCATGGAAGGCCGGCTGGGCATCCTGACCGCGGTGTTTGCCGCCGCGTCGCGCAACACCTGATCCAACGACTCGCAATGACTCACGTGGAGAGACGCCGATGACCGCCGCCGCTGTTCCCGTGGGCCTCGTCCCGACGCGCCCCGCCTGGCGCAGCCTGCTGTGGATCGTCCCGCTCACGCTTCTGTGGACGCTGTTGATCTACTGGCAGCCCGTCATCCCGGGAAGCGGTGTTCAGACCACGGCGCACCAATTGTCGGCGCATGGACTTATCGCGCTCGGCCTGTGGTTCGGCCTCGAAAGCACCGACCTGCCGCCGGACCAGCGCCGCGCCACCTGGCTGACGATCATGATCCCGTACACGCTGTGGTTCGCGGTCGCCTGGAGCGCGGCGATCAACGGCATCTTGCTCCCCGCCGCCTCACCCTTGCCGCTGCTGCCGATGGCGATCTTCTTGCCGGTGATCATCGGCGCGCCGCTCTTGCTGGCGTCGAAACGCGTGGGGCAGGTGCTCGATGCGATGCCGGCAAGCTGGCTCGTCGCGCTTCAGCTCTACCGCGTCTTCGGCAGCTGGGCTCTCGCGGCTGCACTGCGCGGGGCGCTGTCCGCCGTATGGGGCGTGCCGGCCGGAATCGGCGACATGCTGACGGGCATCTTCGCCGTTCCGGCGGCGATCGCTGTCGCGACCGGCACGGCGCAGGGGCGACGGGCGGCGATCGCCTGGAACGTTCTCGGCCTCGTCGATTTCGCCGTCGCCATCACGCTCGGCCTGATCACCGCGCCCGGCCGCTTCCAGTTGATCGTCCCTGATGTGCCGAGCATCGGTTTCGGCGCCTACCCGGGCGTGCTGACCCCCGCATTCGTCGTGCCGAGCTCGATCCTGCTGCACATGCTGTCGCTGCGCCAGTTGCGCCGGCGCAGCCGCGCCGAGGCGGCAGCCATGCGCAAGTCTGCAACCTGATAGGAGGCTATGATGTCGCCGGAAACCCTGTTCCGAATTCACCTCGTCCTGGGTTACGTCGCCTGGCTGTTGTGCTTCGGTGCCTACATCTGGCCAAGGCTCAAGGAAGCGGATCGCGTCGATGCGCATCGCGCCATAGCGACGCTCCATAGCTTTCGCTTCTTCGGTCTCGTCTTCATCCTTCCCGGCGTCGTCGGCAATTTGCCGGCAGGCTTCGCCACGGTCGCCGCCTATGGCGACTTCGCGACCGGGTTGCTGGCCATGCTCGCGCTCCTCACGGTGAGGATGCGTCCGCTCTTCTGGCTGTTTGTCGTCGCCTTCAATCTCGTAGGCGTGGCCGATCTCATCGCCGACTATTATTACGCCACCCGCCTAGGCCTTCCGGCTCTGGCGGGGGAGTTGGGCTCCACCTACTGGATCCCGATCATCTACGTGCCGCTGCTGATGATCACGCACGCCGCGGCATTCTATCTGCTGGCGCGTCAGGCGGCTGGGCAGGCCTCGAGCAGGGCGATGCTGCAGGCACACTGAACGGGAGCGAACTGCCCCGGATTGAATCCGGGGCAGGCTTCCGCTGGACGATGCACTAGATCCCCCGATTCCAGGGCCGCTCAGTCGAACCGCCCGGCCGCATGCGCCAGCATGGTGTAGACCTTGCCGGTCTCCGAGGTCAGGTAGGTGCGCGCCGCGACCTGGCCGCGATCGTCGCGCGAGACCTCATCGAGCAGGCGCTCGAACTCGCCGATGTAGCGGTCGACGGTCTGCTTGAACTCGCGATCGCCGCGGTAGCGCTTGCTGATCTCGTCGAACGCCTTCTGGCCCTGCATGGTGTAGAGCCGCTTGGTGAAGACGTTGCGCTCGCCGCGATTGTAGCGGTCCCACAGCTCGGTCGCGGCGTTGTGGTCGATCATGCGCGCGATGTCGACCGAGAGCGAGTCGAGCGACTCCATCGCGTGGCGCGGCGTGCGGTCGTCGGGGCGGGGGCCCCGGTCGTCCCGCATCATCGGCATCGGCGGCCGGTCGTCGAGGCGCGGACGATCGTCGCGCATGCGGTCGTCATTGCGCGGGCGCTCGTCGCCGCGCGGCGCGTCGGGTTGAGAGGCGCGGCTCAACAGATCGCTCAGCCAGCCGCCGTTGTTGCCGACACCATTGCCGCGACCGCCCGGACCCTGCCCGGGGCTGAGCGAGGGCGACTCCGCGGCGCGGCGCGGCGGGCCGAAGTTCGTGGGCGGCGCCTGCATCGGCGGCGTCGGCGCCGGCGGTGGCGCCTGCATCGGACCCGGCATGCCGGTGATGTCGCCGCGCGCGACCGGACGCGGCCCGCGCCCGCCCATGCTCACCACCACGGATTCCTCCGGATGGGCGCGGCGGGCGGGCTCCGGCTGCTGGGCGTCCATCCCGCGGCCGTGGCGGGCGACGATGCGGTTGAGCTCGGCGAGCGCCTCGATCTGGTCGACGATCACGCGGCGCATCTGCGATGCGCTCTCGGCCGTCTCCTGCGGCAGCTCGAGAATGCCGCGGCGCAGCTCCGAACGTGTCGCGTCGAGCTCGCGCTGCATCTCGGTCGCCATCTGCTTGATGCCCGAGACCATCTCGGCGAAGCGGTCCTTCGCCTCCTGCAGCATGCCCTGCGCGTCGCCCGCGTTCTCGCGGAAGAGCATGTGCGCCTCGTTGGTCGCCTGCTCGTAGACGGCGCGCAGCGCGTCGGAGGTGCGGATGCGCTCCTGCTCGGAGGTCATGCGCACCGCCTCGTGCTGCTCGGCGATCGCGCGGCTGCCTTCGGCGGTCGAGTCCGCGACCACGCGCGCGATGTCGCGCGCGCGCGCCTCGGCGGCGGCGAGCGATTCGTCGAGCAGGCCGGAGAAGCGCTTGAGCCGCGCGTCGAGCTCCGCGGTGCGGCCATCGAGGCCGGTGACGACCGAGTCGAGGGCCGTGCGGCGCGCGCCGAGCGTCTCGTCGGCGCGCCGGTTGCTCGCGTCGACCACCTCGACGGCCTTGGCCAGGCTCTGGCTGTGCTTGTCGAACTGCGTGGCGAGCCCGGTCAGGTCGCCCAGCGTCTTGGTGGTGACGCCGTAGAACGAGCTGATGTGCTCCTCCATGCGCCCGGTGGTGTCGCCGGTGCGCTCGAGCAGCTGGTTCATCGTGCCGACGAACTCGGTGACGCGGCTCGACAGCATGTGCTCGATGGTGCTGAGGTTGTTCTGGGCGCCGCTCAGCACGTCCTGCAAGAGGCCGTTCGCCTCGCGCAGGCGCTCGAACATCGTGGTGGTGTCGGAGCGCAGCATGCCGTGCGTCTCCAGCATCTCGGCCACCGTCACGGTCGCGGTCTGGCGCGACTGCTCGATCGCGCCCTGCGTCCTGTCGTGCAGCTCTTTGACGGCGCGCGTGATCGTAGCCGTCGAATCGTCGACCGAGGTCTTCGCCGACAGCGTCACTTCCGCCATGGTGCGGTTGACCGCCGCGGTGGCGTTGGCGCCGGCCTCGTTGATGATGCGGGCGAGCTCCTCGGAGTTCTCCATCATGGTGCCCGTGAAGGCGAACCCGGTCGACTGGATCGACTGCACGGCCGTGTCGGTCACGCGGGTGACCTGCGCGGTGAACTCGCCGGTCTTGGTCGAGAGAGCGGCGAGCAGGCCGCTCGACTTCTCGTCGAGCAGGCTGCTGAGCTCGACCGAGCGCTTGCTGACCGCGGCTGTGATCTCGTCGGCGCGGCCGACGAAGTTGCGGGAGACCTCGGAGCTCACGCCGAGCAGGGTGCGCTCGACCTCGTCGGCGTTCTGCTTGAGCACGCTGCTCACGCCGCTGGAGAGCGAGGTCAAGGCCCGCTCGACGTCGCCCGCCGCGCCGCGCATGGCCTCGCTCGACGCGCTCGCCGCGCCCGTGACGGTGCGCTCGGCCTCGCCGGCGCTGGAGCGGATCGCCTGCGACGCGAAGTTGGTGAGCGTCTCGAGCGCGTGGGCGGCCTCGCCCGTATTGGTCTTGATCGACGCCGACAGCTGCTCCATCCGCGCGTTGAGCAGGTCGGCGGCGGTCTTGCTGCGCGTCTCGATCTCGCGCGTCACGGTCTCGGCGCGGCCGACCAGCAGGTCCTCGAAGCGGCTGATGCGGGTGTCGAGGTTGTTCGCCACCTCCACGGCGCGCACGCCGAGCGCCTTGTCGATCTCGCCGATGCGCGTCTCGAGCGTGTCGGCGAGCTGGGCGCCGCGCACCGTGATCGTGCTGGTGACGTCGCCGATGCGCTTGTCGAGGGCGGCGACGGCCTCCTTGCCGCCGTCTGCCACCGTCTTGGCGATCTCCATCACGCGGGTGGAGAGCGCGTCGTTGAGGCTCTGGGTGCGGCTGTCGAGCGCCTCCTGGAAGCGCGACAGGCGCTGGTCGAGCGAGGTCGTCACCTCGACCGCCTTGGTGGTCACGCGGCCGTCGAAGCCGTCCAGGTAGGTCTTCATCGCCTCGCCGAGATCCTGCGTGCGCTGGCCGAGGCGCTCGACCAGCTCGCCGCCGTAGGTGCGCACCGTGCGGTCGAACTCGCCGACGTGGCGGGTGATCAGGTTGCCCAGCGTGGTCGAGTCGCGGCCGATGCGCTCGGCGAGCTCGGCGCCCCCGTGCGTGAACATCTCCTCGAATCCGGCGAGGCGCTGCGCCAGCATGTCGCGCACGGAGTCGCCACGCGCGCCGATCTGCGTCGAAAGCGCCTCGGCGCTCTCGCTGAAGGTCTGCGTGACCTTCTCGCTGCGCTCGACGATCGAGTCGGTGATCTTGGTGCCGGTCTGCTCGAGCTTCGACACCACGTCGCCGCCGCGCAGGCTGAGGTCGAGCACGATCGAGTCGCCGGTCGATTTGAGCGTGCTGTTGACCTCGTCGGCGCGGGTCGCGATCGTCTCGGCGAGCTGGCTCGAGGTCTCGACGATGGTCTGCGTGAGCGTGTGCGAGCGCGTCTCCATCAGGTCGACGATCGATGCGGCCTTTTGCGCGAAGCCGTCCGCGACGCGGTCGAGGCGCGACGACATCATCTGCTGCATGTTGGTCGCGATCTCGACGAACTCCTCGTTGAGGTGGTCGGTCTTGAAGTTGAGGCT
>Ga0126371_10001656_pt1 | contig 18877 bp, 18 predicted proteins | sample PanSoiMetaPlot_4_FD_110145 | JGI IMG/M metagenome (GOLD analysis project Ga0126371, IMG submission 110145) | Tropical forest soil microbial communities from Panama - MetaG Plot_4 | ecosystem: Environmental > Terrestrial > Soil > Tropical forest > Bulk soil | place: Panama | collected 2016-02-17 | reverse complement strand
CTGAAACTCGCCGATCGGCTGGCCGAATTGCTTGCGGTCGTGGATATAGGGGATCACGACGTCGAGACAGGCCTGCATGATGCCGAGCGGACCCGCCGCAAGTACCGCGCGCTCATAGTCGAGGCCGCTCATCAGCACACGGACGCCATCATCGACCGTGCCGAGAACATTCTCGGCCGGCACTTCGCAGTCCTCGAAGACGAGCTCCGAGGTCGGCGAGCCGCGCATCCCCAATTTGTCGAGCTTTTGCGCCGGCCGGAAGCCTTTGAACCGCTTTTCGATCATAAAAGCGGTGATGCCGCGGGGCCCCGCATCGGGTCGCGTCTTGGCGTAGACCACTAAGGTGTCGGCATAGTGGCCGTTCGTGATCCACAGCTTGCTGCCGTTGAGAATGTAGCGATCGCCTCGTCTGTCGGCGCGCAGGCGCATCGAGACGACGTCGGAGCCGGCCTCCGGCTCACTCATCGCCAGGGCCCCGACATGCTCGCCCGATATCAGCTTCGGCAGATACTTGCGTTTCTGCGGTTCGCTGCCATTGCGGCGGATCTGGTTGACGCAAAGGTTCGAATGCGCCCCGTAAGAAAGCCCGACCGCCGCCGAGCCCCGGCTGATCTCCTCCATCGCGACGCAGTGCGCGAGGTAGCCCATGCCGGCGCCGCCATATTCTTCCTCAACGGTGATCCCGTGCAAACCGAGGCCGCCCATCTCGGGCCACAGCTCGACCGGAAAGCGGTCGGTCCGGTCGATTTCGGCGGCAAGCGGCGCGACGCGATCCTCGGCAAAGCCGCGAACCGTGGTCCGCAGCATGTCGATCTCGGGACCGAGGTCAAAATCGAGAGAGGACAGCCGTGTATTCTGCACAGGCCTATGCCGGTCGAGATTGCTTCGTCGCTACGCTCCTCGCAATGACAAGTCCTGGGCAGTCATTGCGAGCAAAGCGAAGCAATTTCGAAGCCATCGGCACGGGCGGCCTGGTGCGGTCGAGAAGACTCGAACTTCCACGGAGTTTCCCCCACAGCGACCTCAACGCTGCGCGTCTACCAATTCCGCCACGACCGCACGACGGAGCCGGCGTGATTAGCAAATCCGGCCTATTATATCAAGCAGCATGGCCTGTCAGATAGGGATAGGAAACGGCGGGGTCGAGTGGCGGATCAGCCGGGATAGGGTCGAATACCGAGCCGCCGTCGACGAGATGGAACGGCGGGTCGCCGCCATCCGCGTCGGGAGTGCCCCCGAACTCGTTTGGTTGCTCGAGCATCCGCCGCTCTATACCGCCGGGACGAGCGCGCGCCGCGAGGACCTTCTCGATCCCGATCGCTTACCGGTCTATCGCAGCGGCCGCGGCGGCCGCTACACTTATCATGGCCCCGGGCAGCGCGTCGCCTATGTGATGCTCGATCTGCGTCGGCGCGGACAGGATGTGCGCTGCTACGTCCATCAGCTTGAGGAATGGATCATCCGCGCGCTCGCAAGCTTTGGTGTGATGGGCGAGCACCGCGCCGGCCGCGTTGGTATCTGGGTGGCCCAGCCGGGAGGACGTGAGGAAAAGATTGCCGCAATCGGAGTCCGCGTACGGCAGTGGGTGAGCTACCACGGTGTCGCCGTCAATATCGATCCCGAGCTCGACAACTATCGCGGCATCGTGCCTTGCGGCATTGCCGAACACGGCGTCACCTCGCTCGCCCGGCTCGGGATCGGGACAACAATGCAAGAGGTCGACGCAGCGTTACAAAGCACTTTTGCGCAAGTGTTCGCCGATCCGCTGGGCTGTCGTCCTCAGCCTAGCCCTCCTCCGCTTGCGGGGGAGGAAAGGGAGGGGGCTGGATGAGCACGCTGTTCGAAAGCCAGGCGCCGCACCCGCTCGCCGACCGCTTGCGCCCGCGTAACCTGGCGGAAGTCGTCGGCCAGGATCACTTGCTCGGGCCGGAGGGTCCGATCGGCCGCATGGTGGCGAGCCGGCAGCTCTCGTCAATGATCCTGTGGGGCCCGCCCGGCTGCGGTAAAACCACAATCGCGCGGCTCCTGGCGCAAGGCACCAATCTCGAATTCGAACCGCTCTCGGCTGTCTTCTCCGGGGTCGCCGATCTGCGCAAGGTGTTCGACGCAGCCAAGAAGCGGCGCGCGATGGGCCACGGCACGCTTCTCTTCGTCGATGAGATCCACCGCTTCAACCGTGCGCAGCAGGATGCGTTCTTGCCAGTCGTCGAAGACGGAACCGTGATTCTCGTCGGTGCGACGACCGAGAACCCGTCCTTCGAATTAATTGGCGCGCTTCTGTCGCGCGCCCAAGTCTTTGTGTTGCGCCGCCTCAATGATGACGATCTCGAAACTTTGCTGCAGCGGGCCGAAAAGCAGTTGGAAGCCTCGCTGCCGTTGACCGGCGACGGCCGGGCAGCATTGCGCGCCATGGCGGACGGCGATGGGCGCTTCCTGTTCAACCTCGTCGAGGAGATCACCCGGATGCGGGCCGGATATCCGCTCGGGCCGGAAGACCTCGCCAGGCTCGTGCAACGGCGAGCTCCGCTTTACGACAAGGCCCAGGAAGGCCATTACAACCTGACCAGCGCGTTGCACAAATCGCTGCGCGGTTCGGACACCGATGCCGCGCTCTATTGGCTGGCTCGCATGCTGGCGGGGGGTGAAGACCCGCTCTACATCTTGCGGCGCCTGACCCGCGCGGCGGTCGAAGACATCGGGCTCGCCGATCCGCAGGCCATCCTGCAAGCGCTTGCGGCGTGGGATACTTATGACCGCCTCGGTTCGCCGGAAGGCGAGCTGGCGATCGCGCAATGCGTGATCTATCTGGCCTCGGCGCCGAAATCGAATGCCGCCTATCGAGCCTTCGGCGAAGCGTGCGAGATGGCGCGCGAAACCGGCTCGCTGATGCCGCCGCTGCACATCCTGAATGCGCCCACCCGACTGATGCGCGATCTCGGCTACGGCAAAGGCTATATTTACGACCACGCCGTTGAGGACGGCTTTTCCGGCCAGAATTATTTCCCGGAAAGAGTGCCGCGGCGCAATTTCTATCGACCGGGGGAGCGAGGGTTCGAACGCGAGATCAAGAAGCGGCTCGATTACTGGGAGAAGCTGCGACAACGTGGGCCGGCGACCTCGCAATGAGCCGCAGCGGCGAAGCGGTGGTGGTCACCGAACAGGAGGCGTCGCTCCGCCTCGACCGCTGGCTCAGGCGCCACTATCCGGGTTTGGGTCATGGGCAGCTCGAAAAGCTGCTGCGCACCGGCCAAATCCGTATCAACGGCAAAAGAGCCCGCGCGGGCGACCGCGTCGAGTCAGGCCAAGCAATCCGTATTCCTCCTCTCGGCACGTTACCGGCGGCAAGACCAGTGGCGCATCGCTCGACGGCTGCAGACGAGGCGATGCTGCAAGCTGCCGTCCTGCATCGGGACGAGGCGGTTATCGTCCTCAACAAGCCTCCAGGCCTTGCCGTCCAAGGCGGCACCGCGACCGAGCGGCACGTCGACGGGCTGCTGGATAGCTTGCGCTTTGGGATTTCCGAGCGCCCGCGCCTCGTCCACCGGCTGGACAAAGAGACAAGCGGCATCTTGGTGATTGCGCGCACCGCCGCGGCGGCCGCGTTTCTGACGCGAGCCTTTCGCGAGAAGGCGACCAGGAAAGTCTATTGGGCCATTGTCGTAGGGGTGCCGAAGCCTCGGCAAGGGCGGATCGATCTGGCGCTCGCGAAAACCCCCGGCCACGGCGTCGAGCGTGTGCGGCCGGATGCCGAAGAGGGCAGCCGCGCGATTACCTACTACAGTGTCATTGACAGCGTCGGTGCACAGGCGAGTTGGCTCGCCTTGATGCCGATTACCGGACGGACACATCAGCTGCGGGCGCATTGCGCCGCGATCGGCGCGCCGATCCTCGGTGACGCCAAGTATGGCGGACCGGCTGCGCATCCGGGCGGTGTCCCCGGATCGCGGCGCCTTCACCTGCACGCGCGCTCGCTGTCGATGCCGCATCCGCTCGGCGGAACACTGCATGCGACAGCGCCGCTGCCGGCCCATATGCGGCGGAGTTGGGAATTTTTCGGCTTGGCCGGTGAGATCGCCGATCCGTTTGCGGGTCTGGAACTTCCGAGATGAAGCGGTTCTATAAAAGAGCCGAGCCCGTAGAGCGGGAGGGTATCCTCGCCATCGCTCTCGACGGCAGGCTGGTCACAACGCCCGGCAAGCGCGAGCTAGCGGTTCCGAGCAGTGCTCTCGCGGCCGCTATTGCGGAAGAATGGAACGCGCAGGAAGGAGAAGTTCGTGCCGCGACGATGCCATTGACACGCCTCGTCGCGACGGCCCTCGATCGCGTCGCGTCCGAGCATGAAGCCGTGGTAGAGCAAACGGCCAAATACGCCGCCACGGATCTGCTCTGTTATCGGGCGGCCCATCCGCTGGCGCTCGCCGCTCGCCAGCAGGCGGTATGGCAGCCGCTGATCGATTGGGCGGTATTGCGGTACGACGCGCCGCTCGCGGTAACAACGGGGATCATCCCAAAAACCCAGGCTGAAACCAGTCTTCGCGCATTTGCCACGGCGGTCGCGCAGCTCGACGATTTCAGGCTAACCGCGCTGCATTGCGCAACCGCCGCATGCGGTTCGCTTGTGATCGGACTGGCATTGCTCGAGGGGCGCATCGATGGCGAGGCGGCCTTCGCAGCTTCGCAGCTCGACGAGAGCTTTCAAATCGAAGCTTGGGGCGAGGACTCCGAGCAAGCCAAACGCCGAGGGGCATTGGCCGCCGACATAAAGGCGGCCGCGCGGCTTATCTCGCTCTTGTCCGATGGCTAGGACGCTGCGGCCGCCTGCTCCGTCCGGAACTCGGCAAAAACCTTGCTCGCGACCAGCATACATTCGCGGATGATCGGCACACCGACATAGCCCGAGAGGTGCAGCAAGGCTTCGGTCAACTCGTCTTCAGTCCAGCCTTGGCGCAAGGCCATGCGCAGATGCAGCGCGAGCTGCGGTTCGCGCCCGGTGGCGGCGTCGGAGATGACGCAGATCAGCGCCCGGGTTTTGAGGTCGAGACCGGGGCGCGTCCACAGCGCGCCGAATACGGTCTCCGTCGCGACGTCGATGAACTTTTTCATGACGGGGTCGCTGTAGATCTCGCGCGCAGATCGGTCAACCGCCGCATCCCCCAGCAGCTGGCGCCGCATTGCCGCGCCTTTCTTGTACAGCTCGCTTTCCGCCATTCCTCGTCCTCGGCTTCGGGGTTAACGCATCAAATGGTCGGAGGCAGAGCCGCGGCTCTAGCCTTGCCAGATCGTCGATGGTATCTGCCCCATTCATTGGCTGCGAGGCAACATGCAGAAAATTCTCGACCGTTTGGAGGAGAAACGCGAGGCCGCGCGAGCAGGCGGCGGGCTGCGCCGGGTCGAGGCGCAGCATCGGCGCGGCAAGCTGACCGCGCGAGAGCGTCTCGCATTGTTGCTCGACCCGGGCTCCTTCGAGGAATGGGACATGTTTGTCGAGCATCGCAGCCACGATTTTGGAATCGGGGAGCAGAAGATCCCCGGCGACGGTGTCGTGACTGGCTACGGCACCGTGAACGGGCGGCTCGTCTTCGTATTCAGCCAAGATTTTACGGTCTTCGGCGGCTCGCTCAGCGAAGCACATGCCGAAAAGATCTGCAAGATTATGGACCAGGCGATGAACGTCGGCGCTCCGGTGATCGGGCTCAACGACTCGGGCGGCGCCCGGATCCAGGATGGGGTCGCCTCGCTTGCCGGCTACGCCGAGGTGTTCGAGCGCAACGTGCTGGCTTCCGGCGTGGTGCCGCAGGTCTCGATGATCATGGGACCGTGTGCCGGCGGTGCGGTTTATTCGCCGGCGATGACCGACTTCATCTTTATGGTCAAGGACACCTCTTATCTGTTCGTGACTGGACCCGAGGTGGTCAGGACCGTCACGCATGAGACGGTGACGCAGGAGGAGTTGGGCGGCGCCCTCACTCATACGACGCGCTCGGGTGTTGCCGATTTGGCATTTGAGAACGACGTCGAGGCATTGATCGAGCTGCGCCGGTTCATCGATTTTCTGCCCGCCTCCCACCGGGTACAACCGCCGCTGCGCCAGACCGCCGATCCGTCTGACCGAAGCGAGGCGTCGCTCGACACCCTCGTCCCGAGCAGCCCCAACAGGCCCTACGACATGAAGGAGCTGATCGAAAAGGTCGTCGATGACGGTGATTTCTTCGAGATCCAACGCGATTTCGCGCGCAACATCGTGATCGGGTTCGCGCGGATGGAGGGCTCGACAATCGGTATCGTCGCGAACCAGCCGATGGTCCTCGCCGGCTGTCTCGACATCGACAGCGCCCGCAAGGCAGCGCGTTTCGTCCGTTTCTGCGATTGTTTCAATATCCCCATCGTGACGTTGGTCGATGTCCCGGGCTTCCTGCCGGGAACTGCCCAGGAACATGGCGGTATCATTAAGCATGGCGCAAAGTTGCTGTTCGCCTTTGCCGAGGCGACGGTGCCGAAAGTGACGTTGATCACCCGCAAAGCCTATGGGGGCGCCTACGACGTGATGAGCTCTAAGCACTTGCGCGGCGATGTGAATTTCGCGTGGCCGTCGGCGGAGATTGCGGTGATGGGTCCGAAGGGCGCGGTTGAGATCATCTTTCGCTCTGACCTCGGCGATGCCGCCGCGATCGAGGCGCGCACGGAGGAGTATCGCGACAAATTCGCCAATCCCTTTGTCGCCGCCAGCCGAGGCTTCATCGACGATGTGATCCTGCCACACGACACCCGGCGACGGCTATGCCGCGCGCTGGCGATGCTGCGGGGCAAGCAGCTCGCCAACCCGCCCAAAAAACACGACAACATCCCGTTGTGAGCACCACTAAAGCGACAGGCCCGAGTTGTTCAGGAAAATCCTGATCGCCAACCGCGGGGAAATCGCCTGCCGCATTATCCGGACGGCGCGACCGATGGGGATCCGTACCGTGGCAGTCTATTCCGATGCCGATGCCGAGGCGCTGCATGTGCGCATGGCCGACGAGGCCGTCCGCATTGGGCCACCACCTTCGGCGGAGAGCTATCTCAAAATCGAGCGCATCATCGAAGCCTGCCGCCGGAGCGGAGCCGAGGCGGTACATCCGGGCTATGGCTTCCTCTCGGAAAACCCGGCTTTTGCGCGAGCCTTAGCGAAGGCTGGCGTCATATTTATCGGGCCGCCGCCAGATGCGGTCGCTGCGATGGGCGACAAGATCGCATCGAAGAAGCTGGCGCGCGAGGCAGGGGTATCCAGCATACCCGGTCATCTCGATGTCGTTCTCGACGCCGAATCTGCTGTCGTGATCGCCCGCAGTATCGGCTATCCGGTCATACTCAAGGCGTCGGCCGGAGGCGGCGGCAAAGGGATGCGGATCGCAGCGGGCGACGCTGAGGTTCGCGATGGTTTTCGCTCGGCGGCGAGCGAAGCCAAATCGAGCTTTGGCGATGACCGCATCTTTATCGAGAAATTCATCGAACAGCCGCGGCATATCGAGATCCAGGTGCTCGCCGACAACCACGGCAATATCGTCCATCTCGGCGAGCGCGAGTGCTCGATCCAGCGCCGTCACCAGAAAGTCATCGAGGAGGCGCCGAGCCCGTTTCTCGACCCGGAAACCCGAAAAGCAATGGGCATGCAGGCCGTCGCGCTGGCTGGAGCTGTCGGCTACCGCTCGGCCGGCACCGTGGAGTTCATCGTCGACCAGCAGCGCAATTTCTATTTTCTCGAGATGAACACACGACTCCAGGTCGAGCACCCGGTGACGGAGCTGGTGACCGGTCTCGACCTCGTCGAGCTGATGATTCGAGTGGCGGCGGGTGAGCCGCTTCGGTTCGCGCAGGCCGATGTCCGGCTTGCGGGCTGGGCAATCGAGGGGCGTGTCTACGCGGAAGATCCGGTCCGCAATTTTCTGCCCTCGATCGGCAGGCTCGTTCGCTATCGGCCGCCGACGGGGGAGGGGGTGCGACTCGATGCCGGCGTCTTCGAAGGCGCGGAGATCGGCATCTATTACGATCCGCTGATCGCGAAGCTCATCGCCTCGGGCCCTGACCGCGGCACCGCGATCGATCGGCTGTCAGGCGCGCTGGACGAATTTTATATCGCCGGCGTTCAGCACAACGTCCCGTTTCTTGCAGCGGCAGTGGCAAAGCCGCGCTTTCGCGCCGGTGCGCTGTCGACCAATTTTATAGCCGAAGAATTCCCCGACGGCTTCGCTTCGCCTCCCGGCTTTGTGGAGCCCGACCGTGTGATCCTGCTCGCCGCCGCTTTGGCGCATCGCCGCTTGCGCGAACGGGAGGGGATGATCGAGGGCAGGCTTCTCGGGACGCAAATCGAAATACCAGAAGCCTGCGTGATACTCCTCGATGGCCGCGAATATCGCGTTTCTTTGCGGCCGGACGGCGCTTCATACCGCGTCGAGGTCGAAGGCGAGAGCCGCACCGCAACGACCGACTGGCAGCGCGGGGAACCGCTGTTGCGCCTCCGCATCGAGGGGCACGTCGCGGCAGTGCAGATCGAGCCTCTCCCGGGGGCGGCCTTTCGGCTTATTCATCGAGGTGTCGCCCGCCACGCCCAAGTGCTATCTCTGCGCGCTGCCGAGCTTCTGGCGCTGATGCCGCAGAAAAAGGCGCGCGACACCTCTCGTCTGCTGCTGTCGCCGATGCCGGGCCTGCTGTCCTCGATCATGGTCGGTCAAGGCCAGGAGGTCAAAGCCGGCGAGCCGCTCGCAATTGTCGAGGCGATGAAGATGGAGAATGTGCTGCGCGCCGAACGCGACGGCCGCGTCGTCCGCATCCGCGCCACCCCCGGAGACAGCCTCGCCGTCGACCAGGTGATCCTCGAGTTTGAATGAGCCCGTTACGCGGCCCGGCGCTGGCCGTGAGCGGCTGCGAACAGCTTGAGCATCTCCCGGTTGAACGCCGGAATATCATCAGGCTTGCGGCTGGTGACCACGTTGCCGTCACGCACGGTCTCCTGATCGACCCAATCGGCGCCCGCGTTTTTCAGGTCTGTTCTAAGAGACGGCCAGGACGTCATGCGGCGACCGCGCGCCGCGCCGGCTTCCAGGATGGTCCATGGGCCGTGGCAGATCGCCGCGACCGGCTTTCCGGCGTCGAAGAAGGCTTTCACGAAGGCCACGGCCTTTGGCTCCATGCGGAGCTTATCCGGGTTCATGGCGCCTCCCGGCAGCAGTAACGCGTCGAAATTCTGCGGGCGGGCTTCGTCGAGTTCGACGTCGACAGGCAGGTTCCGACCCCACTCTGTAAATTTCCAGCCGCGAACCTCCTTCTCCTTGGGAGAGACGATGCGCGTGTCGGCCTCGGTCTGATTGAGCGCCTCTCGCGGCTCGGTGAGCTTCACCTGCTCGAAACCGTCGGTGACGAGGATCGCGACTTTCGCACCTTTGAGAATATCATCGGCCATGGTTATTCGATCCTTTCATCGGGAACTGTCGCGAGGCGGTAAACGGCACCGCTTATGCTGTTTAACATCGAGCTTTCCGCCCTGTTCTCGAAAGGCCGCGAATGAAAACCGTTCGGCTCAGAATTACCGGGAGGGTGCAAGGCGTCGGCTACCGGCTTTGGGCGAGCCGGACTGCAGCCAAGCTCGGGATGCGCGGCTGGGTGCGCAATCGGCTGGACGGCAGCGTCGAGGCGCTGGTGACGGGCGACCCGGAGGATGTCGCGGCAATGATCAAAGCGAGCCGGAACGGACCGCCCGGGGCACATGTCACCGAGGTGACCGTCACCCCAGATACCGATGACGGAACTATCGGCTTCGTCGCGCTGCCGACCGAGTAGCTAGTCGAAAAGCGACAGATCGATCGCGTCACCCAACTTGTTGTACCCGAGATCGCTTGGGTGCAGGTGGTCGCCGCAATCGTAGATCGGCAGCATGCTCGTCGGGTGTTCCGGGTCGCGCAGCGCACGGTCGAAATCGATGACCGCATCGAAGGCGCCGCCGTCGCGGATCTGCTCATTCACGGCTTGGCGGGTCCGCTCGCGCTCGGGATTCCAGGCGCCCGGCAGGAAAGTCTCGTTCTCGAAGGGCAGCAACGTTGCGCCGAAGATCTTGATGCCGGCGGTCTGGGCACGGATCGCGAGTTGCTTCAAACCCGCGATCATCTGATCGGCGCTCACTTCTTCCTCGGGCTTGGCCCAGCGGTTGCGCAAATCATTGGTGCCCAGCATGACGATGACGTGGTAACACCGGGCTGCGCGATGACATCGCGGTCGAAACGGCGCAACCCGCTGTCGCCGCGGATGTCGTGAAGGATGCGGTTGCCCCCGAGGCCTTGGTTCATGACGCCCATCGGGCGGCCGCCGCGCCGGTCGTGCAGCCGCCGTGCCAACTGGTCAGGCCAGCGGAAATAGGTGTCCATCGTCGAAATATTGGCGTCGGTCAACGAGTCACCGAGCGCTACCACTGCGCCCGTCTCCGGCGCGGTGAGCACGTCGACGCCGCTGAGGAAAAACCACTCGCCGGTTATGCTGCCGACCGGCATCACCGCCGAACTGGCGAAATTCCCTGGCGGCGAGATGTAGTTCGTCTGTCGCGCGTAGCGGCCGGTGATCCCGAAACTGAGGGGCAGGTCGCCTGGCAGGTAGATGCTGACGGCGATATCGGCTAGCGGCGGCAGCTCCAACGCGAGCGGGTCGCTGACGACGAACGCGCCCGCCGCGATCGTCGCAGATTCCGCGCCGCCGAAGGTCAGCCTCTTGTGCGAATCCGGCACGACCGCCGGGCCTTTGTCGCGCAGTCCGAGCCACGCCGCGCCGACGCGCAGCGGGCGCACTCCGTAGGCATTCGAAATTCGCACGCGTACCCGGTCGCCGCCGATGCTGACGCGCGGGTTCATGCGCAGGGTCTGATTGCTGATGGCGCCGGCCTCGGCGGGTGCCGGTGCGGCGGTCCAAGTGCCGACCCAGTGAAGATTATCTGCCATATTGGAAACCTCCCTCCGTCGCGATGCCGAGGCCGACCGGCCATTAATTGCGCACAGCCGATTATGTCAGAACGAACCTCGACCAAAAGCCGATATAAGCACCAGATGCCGTCTCGAGGGAACGCTACGAGCGACCGAAAGGCTCGGTTTGGCAGTCTATTAGTATTGGCCGTCCTCGCGCCGGTGGCAGGGGCGGCAGCGGGATTCGTCGGCGCGATTTTCCGGCTCACCCTCGAAACCGCCGACCGCCTTAGAACTGAAGTAGTCGCCCGAGCCCACGGTGGGGGGTTCGTCGGCTTTTTATTGGCGTGCGGCGGTGTGGCGGCCGCAGTGGCGGTTGCAGCTTGGCTGGTCCGCCGCTTTTCACCATACGCATCGGGAAGCGGCATCCCACATGTTGAAGCGGCGCTCGACGAAGAGGTGCCGCCAGCGCCCGCCAGTCTCATACCGGTCAAATTTGTCGGCGGTGTACTGGCGATTGGGGCTGGGCTCGCGCTCGGCCGCGAAGGTCCCAGCGTGCAAATGGGCGCGGCCATCGCCTACCACGTCGGAAGGTTCGGTCGTTGCCGTTGGGCTGACCGCAGAGTGCTCCTTGCGGCAGGGGCCGGCGCTGGCCTCGCCACCGCGTTTAACGCCCCGATTGCCGGCGCCGTGTTTGTGCTCGAAGAGCTGGTCGGTCGCTTCGAGGCACGCGTCGCCATTGCCGCGCTCGGCGCTTCAGCGGCTGCCATCGCGGTCGCCCGCTCCCTGCTCGGTGATGCTCCCGACTTCAGCGTCGCGCCACTCGCTTATGCGGGGGTGCGAACCTGGCCGCTGTTTGTGGCTCTCGGAGTTGTCGCCGGGTTGGCGGCTGTGCTTTACAACTCGGCGCTGCTGGGAACCCTCGCCGCGACGAACCGCCTTAACCGCTGCCCGGCGGAAATTCGCGGAGCGGTGATCGGAGCGGCGGTGGGAGGGCTGGCGTGGCTCGCGCCTGGGATGGTCGGCGGGGGTGACGACATCACGCAGCGCACGCTCATCGGCAGCGCGACGCTGCTGACCCTGGCGTTGGCGTTTTTGCTGCGCTTCGCCCTCGGGGCGGTATCCTACGCGGCGGCTACGCCGGGCGGGCTCTTTGCTCCAATGCTCGTCTTGGGAGCGCAGCTCGGCCTGTTTTTCGGAGTCGTTTGCCGGCTCGCTTTACCCGATGCGGCGCCGGATCCGATCGCTTTTGCCGTCGTCGGCATGGCGGCATTCTTTACCGGCGTCGTTCAGGCGCCGGTCACCGGCATTGTGCTGGTCATCGAGATGACCGCGAGCTTCACGATGTTCTTGCCGATGATCGCCGCCTGCTTCGCGGCGATGTTGGTGCCGAACCTGCTGGGCAGTGCCCCGATTTACGCTTCGCTGCGGCGGCAAACTACTCAAACGGCAGGTGCACCAACAGAAAATAACCGTTGATCATCAACAGAGTGGCGGCAATGGCGAGCACGCCGCTCAATTTCACGAGCGAACGCGAGACTGCGACGATGCTGACTGATCCCAAGACGATCGCGATCTGGAACAGCGCCTCGGCAAAGTCGAAATTCGGATCGCGCTCGGCGGCGTGGTCGCGCCTCGCCTCCCACTCTTTGGCCTTTTCGAGCAGTTCTTTTTTGCCTTCGGCGGTCGCCGGGTCGCTCTCGTAACGGTCGACCCGCTCACGATAGCGCTTGATGCGGTCTTGGATCTTGGCCTTTGCCGGCTCGGGCATGTCGGGCAGCGCCAACAGCTCCGAATCGAGCTGTTCGGCGGTCAGCTGGTACGCAGTCTGACGAATGTTCTTGGCCTGATAGTATCCGTAGATATCGGAGGCCTGAATATTGGAGTTCAGCATCGTCTTCGTCGCGTTTGACCCACCGAGCGCGGTTATCGCGAGCAGCATTGCAACAATGCCGAGATAGATGCCGGTGTATTTGCGAAAATTCGCCTCTGCTTCGGCGCGGTGCGCCGCGTGCTCCTCCCCGTGAATTTTTTCAGCGATTTCGCTCGCTTCCACCACCGGGATGCTCCTAAGTCCCGACCCGTCAGGCGGCTGCCCGGCCGCTGAGAGCCGCCTTGTACGCTCGCGCGGCCTCAGCAAACCCCATGGCAAGCGCATCGGCCGTCAGCTCGTGGCCGATCGAGGCCTCAGCGACGGCGGGCAGCGCCGCGACCAACGGCGGCAGGTTGAGCAGGTTGAGGTCGTGCCCGATGTTAACGACGAGCCCCAATTCGGCGGCGCGTTCCGCCGCGGCGGCGCAGGCGTGCAGCAATGCCGCGTGGTCGCCGCGGCGGAACGCGGCGGCGTAGGAACCGGTGTAGATCTCGATGCCATCGGCCCCGATATTGCGCACCGGCGCAACCGCGGCGGGGTCGGGATCGATGAACAGGATGATGCGGCAGCCGAGCGGCTTGAGCTCGCCCAACGCCGCGTCGACAATGCGGTGCTGCGCGGTATCGAGTTTCCAGCCTTCCTCGGAGGTGAATGCTTCTGGGCTGTCGGGCACCAGCGTGCACTGCTCCGGCCTCACCTCGGCGACGATGTCGAGAAACCGACGGTCGGGATAGCCCTCGAGGTTGAGCTCAAACCCGGGCCGCCACGGCTTCATCAGTTCGGCAAGCCCCGTCACGTCGCTGCGGCGGATGTGCCGCTCATCGGGGCGGGGATGGGCCGTCAGCCCGTCGGCGCCGGCGTCATGCGCGATACGGCCGAAACGCAGCACATCGGGCACCCCCGTTCGTCGCGAATTGCGCAACAGTGCGACCTTGTTGAGGTTGACGCTAAGCCGGGCCATGCGGCTATTCCGCGGCGACTGCAACTCTCGGCCGCCCTTCGGCGGTTTCAAAGAACCGCCTGCCGGTGGCGCGCTGATTTTCGTAGATCGAGCCCTGGTATTCCGCGGGCGGCAGCGGCAAGCGGACCGGGACCGGGGCAAGCCGCGGGGCAATCGTCGGCTCGCCGACCAGCAGCAGTTCGTCGAACTTTTCGATCCCATCCTTGAAGCCGAGCAGCGGCCAGGCATCGGCGGCGCGGTACTGAAACAAGAGAAACCGGCGATCCTTGCCGGAGAAATTGGTCGCCGAGCCGTGCACCGCACGCACGTGATGCACGGTGATGGAGCCGGCCTTGCCGAAGCATGGCGCCGCCTGCGAGAAATCGAGATCGCAGGTTTGCGGATCGATCGCCCCGCAGAAGCGGCCATCGGGGCCGTGGTGGTCGTGGATCGGACCCAGATGGCTGGCGGGGACCACCATCATCGGCCCGTTGTCCATCTCGCAATCGTCGAGCATGATCCCGACCGCGGCGAGGTCGTCGTTCGTGTGCGGATAGAAGGCCCAATCCTGGTGCCATTCGATCGGAGCGCCGTACCCCGCCGACTTCATGTTGAGCTTGCCGGTATCAAACCGCACCGTGCCCCATAAATCTGTGAGGACCTCGACAATCTTCGGGTGGCGCGCGGCCCGCGCATATTCGGGATCGTGCAGATGCGGCGTCTTGATCCTCCGCACCCGCGGCTCGGCGGGCGAATGCGTGTCTTCGAGGTCGAAGACCTCGTCATTCGCGGCAACGGAGCGGGCATCGGCCACGAATTTGTCGGTCACGCGCCGCAAAGCCTCGACCTCCCGCCACGTCAGGATGTCGGGCAGCACGATGAACCCGTCGCGGCGATAAGCGGCCAAGTCGGTCGGCGACAACATGGTTCCTCCGTCAGCTGCGCGCTTCTCGCCCGAATTGCAGACCGGCGGCCGCTGGCTTGTCAACCCGCCGCAGCCGCATCACACCCTGCTCGCCTGTTTTGATCATCTTTCAGTTGATTTACGTGAGCAAAGCGTGCTCAATCCGTTCGGGGGAAATCGAGATGGGCCGGAGCTGTGCGAAGCGTTGCATTCGCTGCCGAAAGATTGGCGAAAGCGGTCGGCGTCCCGCTTCTCCTTTGCGTCATTGGCGTGTCTGCGCCGTGCGCTGCCGAGTTTTGCGCCAGAGATCCGCAGGCTCAGGCGGTCGACTTAGCCGCCCCGGTTGACCAATACTTTCTAACTCAGATGAAGGCAAACGGCGTCAACACGATTATCCGTTACTACGATTACGAAGACGAAACCTTGCCGGGAAAAACCTTGAGACGGACCGAACGCGACCTGATTATGCTGAACGGGTTTAAGCTCGCGGTCGTTTTTCAGCACCATAACGACCAAATCGCCTCGTTCACCGCATCGCGCGGACGTCAAGATGCCGAGCGCTCGCTGAACCTGGCTTACGAAAACTCTCAACTCAAAGGGAGCGCCATATATTTTGGTGTCGATGGGCCGTGGAAGACGGCTTTCGCATTGTCGAGCATCATGGACTATTTCCGGGAGGTGAGGGCGCGACTGACGGGAAGCGGCTATCGGGCCGGCGTTTATGGCAGCGGGCTCGTCTGCAATGTGTTGCTGAGAGGCGGGCTTGCCGAGCTATGCTGGCTCGGCGCCCCGACCACCTGGCCGGAATTCTACGAATATTACCCCACACGAGAATGGAAGCTCGTCCAGTTGCCGACCTCGCGTTGCGGCGGCCGCAGCGTCGATTTCAATCTCGCCAACGGCGCCGACTACGGCCAGTTCGGGTATTGACGGCGCGGACTGCTATAACGTCCAGGGATTGACAACCGGCACGTCGCAGCCGTCGAAATCGGCGACATTGCGGGTAACGACGGTCGCCCGGTGAACTCGTGCGATTGCGGAGATCATCAGGTCTACCGTTGCTACCGGACGGCCGGATCGCCGACGACTGGCGAAGAGATCAGCATAGGCCTCGGCCGTTCCGGTGTCGAACGGGAGAATTCGTTCGGCAAAATCCTCGCGGAACATCGCGTGCGCTGCTCGTGTCAGAGCGGACCGCCGGTGCCCTTCCGGTAGAACCGCGAGCCCGGCGAGGACTTCCGCCTGGCATACTGCGGCAGTAAGCAATTGATCCGGCGCTTGGGCCGAGACCCAGGCGGCGACCTGTGGCGATGGTTGAACGGACATCAGCTCCGAGAGAACGTTGGTGTCGAGCAGGAACGTCACTCGAAACGCGGTGGCTTACGCGCGGCTTCACGCGGGGGCAGCTCCAGATCCACGCCACCGAGAGGCTCGAAGCGCTCCCGGATCCGTTCATATAGGTTTCGCGTGCGCGTCTCGGAGACGTCCAGCGCGGTTTGCAGGATACGTCGTGCCTCGGCCTCCATCGATCGTCCATGCCGGGCCGCGCGGATGCGCAGCCGCTCCTTCACGCCCGGATCGAGCTTGCGAATGACAATGCTGCTCATCGGCTTGGCCTGTTATCGATGATATCGATGTAATCATCGGAATCGGCGCGAGCAAGAGGGGATTGCATCATACCGAAGGGCCGAGGAGGCAGAAGCGTGTCCACCGAAGGCGCGCCGATACGGAGACTCGTCATCGCCGGGCTCGCCCGGCGATCCATGAGATCCGCGGGTCAAGCCCGCGGGTGACGACTAGGTGTGGGACCGCAGAACAAGCGAATTCCGCACGTCATATGCCGACAGCAAAGCTGGCGGACGGCGCTCCCGCTTGGGCGCCCTGCGGTCTCTGATCGCGATCTAGCCGGCCGCCCCTGTCGGGCCCTTCGGAAACTCGCTGCCGCTGCCACCGCCTGCGGGGCCTTTCGGGCCTGTTACGTGAACCGCCTGCCGCGGACTATCCCCCGATGGACCTGTCGGGCCGAGAACCGCTACTCGTCGCTGATCCGGCCACACCCCGACGTACCTTTGGCCGGTAATTTGATCATGCACGACGTACATCTGTACGGCCGGGCCTGCCGTCCCGGTCGTTCCCGCCGTCAAAACCGACCCCACCGCGTGAGCGGGAAGCAACTTCGCCTGCGGATCGGCCTTCAACAAAGACCCGAGCGATCCCACGATCGAAGCGCCAACGAGACAAACACAAAGAGCCTTCCAACATTTCGGGCAAAAATTCGTGAGCATCAATACTCCCCATCGACATAACCGACGCCGCCCCAAGTTCAACTCGGCCGTACTAAAACCCTAGGTGCGTCGGCACATTGCTCTAGGTCACGAACACCCGCTGGTGGCGCCGCAGGTGTCGCATTTGAGGCAGGTGCCGTTGCGGATCAGCGTGAAATTGCCGCATTCGTCACAGCTGTCGCCTTCATAGCCCTTCATACGGGCGGCGCGGATACGTTCCAGGCGGAGCTCTTCGGTCGGCACCGGCGAGAGCGCAAGGGCGCCGTCGGTATCCAGCAGCCTACCGGCGCCGCCGTCGAGAACGGTCAGTTTGTTGCGCGCGAACCCTTTGGGTGCGGCGGCCTGCGTGAGGCTCGATTCGGCCTCGCCTTGGCCCACCGTGTCGGGCATCAAATCTCCCGGCTGGGCATGCGCAAGGTCGCCGCGATCGAGATAGGAGATCGCCAACTCGCGGAAGATGTAGTCGAGGATGGAAGTCGCCATCTTGATCGCGTCGTTGCCCTCGACGATGCCGGAGGGCTCGAAGCGGGTGAACGTAAAGGCCTCGACGAACTCCTCGAGCGGCACGCCGTATTGCAGCCCAATGGAGATCGCGATCGCGAAATTGTTCATCAGCGATCGGAAGGCGGCGCCCTCCTTGTGCATGTCGATGAAGACTTCGCCGAGCCCGCCGTCCTCGTATTCGCCGGTGCGCAAATACACCTTGTGGCCGCCGACCACCGCCTTTTGCGTGTAGCCCTTGCGGCGGTTGGGCAGGCGCCGACGGTCGCCACGATGAGCGGCGCGCTCGACCACCCTTTCGACTACCCGTTCGACAATACGCTCGGCGACGCGGTGTGCCCGCGCCATGGGCGGCTTCTCTACCAGCTCCTCGGCTTCGTCATCGTCCCCCAGCAGAGTGGCGGCCAAGGGCTGTGACAGTTTCGAGCCGTCACGGTAGAGCGCGGTGGCTTTGAGCCCGAGGCGCCAGGAGAGCATGTAGGCTTCCTTGCAGTCCTCGACGGTTGCCGAGTTTGGCATGTTGATCGTCTTCGAGATCGCTCCCGAGATGAAGGGCTGCACCGCCGCCATCATCCGGATATGGCTCTCCACCGACAGGCATCGCCGGCCGTTGCGGCCGCAGGGATTGGCGCAATCGAACACCGGCAGATGCTGGGGCTTCAGAAGCGGCGCGCCTTCCAATGTCATCGCGCCGCAGCAAAAAGTGTTGGCAGCGTCGATCTCGGCCCGGGCGAAGCCGAGCGCCGCCAACAGATCGAAGGCTGGATCATCGAGCGCGCCCGGCGCGATCCCCAGACCCTCAATTAAGAAATCCTCGCCCAACGCCCATTTATTAAAGGCAAACTTGATGTCGAAGGCCGAGGCGAGCGCCGCCTCGACGGCCGCCAAAGCGCGGTCATCGAACCCTTTCGCTCTGAGGCTCTCGTGATTGATGGCCGGCGCGCCTTTGAGCGTGCCGTGGCCAAGGGCATAGCGCTCGATCGCCGCTAATTCGCTGTCTCGATACCCGAGCGCCTGCAGCGCTTCGGGAACAGCGCGGTTGATGATCTTGAAATAACCGCCGCCGGCGAGCTTCTTGAACTTGACGAGCGCGAAATCGGGTTCGACACCGGTGGTGTCGCAGTCCATCACGAGCCCGGTCGTGCCCGTCGGGGCAAGCACCGTGGCCTGCGCATTGCGGTAGCCGTTTGCCTCGCCCAGTGTCAACGCCCTGTCCCAGTTGCGCGGCGCCGCCGCTGCGAGATCGCGGTCCGGGCAATTTGCGATGTCGAGCGGCACCGGCAGGTTGGACAACCCCTCATATCCGTCGCTTTCGCCATGGGCCGCGCGGCGATGGTTGCGGATGACCCGCAACATCGCCTCGCGGTTCTCGGCATAACCGGGGAAGGCGCCGAGCTCGCCCGCCATCTCCGCCGAGGTGGCATAACTCGACCCGGTCATCAGTGCAGTGACGGT
>Ga0126371_10001654_pt1 | contig 18894 bp, 17 predicted proteins | sample PanSoiMetaPlot_4_FD_110145 | JGI IMG/M metagenome (GOLD analysis project Ga0126371, IMG submission 110145) | Tropical forest soil microbial communities from Panama - MetaG Plot_4 | ecosystem: Environmental > Terrestrial > Soil > Tropical forest > Bulk soil | place: Panama | collected 2016-02-17 | reverse complement strand
GGAAGATGTCCTCGGCCTCATCTCCCATCAGCGATTCCGCCGTGCCAATCGTAGCGCCGTCGGCATCGACGACCGGCGCGCGATAGGGCATGGCGGTCCAGGCGATCGGTGTCTCATTCACGCGGAAACCTTATCGCGTGCCTCGTGGGATTCCCGCATCGAGAAAATCTACTCGCGGACACTGCGTTGGATGTTGTACACCACAAGGTCCCATGCGTTCCGGATACCGATGATCAAGAAAAGCAACATCGCCGAGGCCGCGACATATTCGCCCCACGCGGCAGCGTTCCAAAATCCACCTGCCGCCACCCCGGTTGCAGCGTAGCCGACATATGGCAGGACGACATACCACATCAGATCGTCGATGCCGAGCTCGCTCGTTCGCCACACGCGGTGTGCGCCGCTTGAGATCATGTAGATTGACCAATTCGAGCGACATGGTGACCTCCGCGCAGATGAGATAAACAGAGCCAGCAAAGCTTGCTCCGACCTGCCGGACGTGTTCGCCGTCGCTTCGTATTCCAATTCTTTCGACGGCGTGAATCGATTCGTCCTTACGTCTGTTGCCTGAGACTGCGGTCGACAAGTGCGCCGGACAGCGGCACGAGCGTTAGCAACGATGCAATCGCAACCACGGTCACCATGACTACCACCTTCGCATCGGTGAAACTCTCGCCCGCAACCAAAAGCGCGGCGGCGATGTTGCGCTGCGCGGTGCCGAGCGCAACGACGCGTCTCGTATCCGAGCCGGGTCCACCTAGCAGCCAGCCGATTCCAAACCCCAGCGCGATGAAGAGCAGGCCGGCGAGGATCGCTCGCGATCCGAAGACCTGAAGAACCTTATTGATGTTCGCTGCCGTGATAAACACCAGCAACAGGAGTAGGCTCCAACTCGAAATGACGCCAAGCAAAGGCCGCACCCGTGCCGCCAGGTCCTCACGACGCGCCTTCAGGACAAGGGCTGCTGCAAGTGGTAGCAACATGAGCACGATCAGCGAGCGAGCGATCTTCCACGGATCGACGGTGACTCCGTGGAGCAATATAGGCAGGACGATCGGCAGGTAGCCAACCGTAACGACCATCAGCAGCACCATTGCGCCGACGGCAAATGCCACGTCGCCCTTCGCACGTTCAGCGAGTTTCGGCAGAAACGGCGCGCCGGCCGTGCAGCCAAGTACCAGCAATCCGACTGCAAACGGCTCATCCAATTTCAGCACTTTCCCGAGGCCAAGCGCCACAACCGGCATCGCTACGAAATTGGCGAGAAGGGCGAGCAGAACAAGCCGGATGTTGCGCAGCGGGTCGATGATCTGAGCGACTGAGAGGCTGGCCCCGAGCCCGAGCATGCTCGAGATCACAAAGCTGAGCATGGCGATGTCCGCGCCTTTGCTCAAAAGCTGCATGAACATCGAAATGACCTCTTACTTGGTCGCGAGGTTCTTCCAAAATTGCATCAGGCTCTCGTCGATGCCGAATAGGGTCATAAAAACCGTGTTATCGATCAGCAGAATATCGCCCGCTCGTGTTCCAGCCGGCGGCATCCAGAGGAAGTTGTTGAACTCACGGTTACCTGCCTCTGTGAAGGGGTGCGGCCTCGAAAGATCGATTGGCTGCGTCGTGAGGACGTGGATTGATTTTGTGTCATCAGTTGTGACGGCATAGTGCGGCAAGTGCATGTGGAAGTTGAAGCTCTTAACCCCGTTAAGGAAGCCTCGCTTGTCTAAATCCCTAAACGGCGTGAACGGCCCGATTTGGCTCGGAGCATCAGGAACGGCGGCAGGACGAAGACCGTAGCGGTTTTGGACGGGGACACCAAGGCCCGCCATCAGCGTCCTCGTATATTTGCCGAAGCGCTGCTGCCGCGGTACTAGAGGGTCGCCATGGTGCAAATATTCCATCTGCCGTTGGTTCATGTCGTCAGATCCGCCAACGTCGTGATGCGGTCCGATGATCAGGCACGTGCCCTCGCGTGTAAGCCACCGGCGAATCGCCTCGATCTCTTCGGGCGCAGCGTCCTGCTCAGTCACCAAATGATCCAAGCCAATGACGATCAGGGTGTCCGTGTCGGATAGGAGCCGCTCGTCGATCGGCTGCTTCACGCCGGTCTGGTCGACTCGCTGGTAGACCGCGACTTGCTGACCCGTAATCTCGCCGACGAGGTTCTGGAACGTCATGCTCGTTATGAAAAAAAGCTCAAGCGCACCGGAGATGCCCTGCAGAAACATTTCCGGCGAGTACTGAGGGGTTTCATAGGCGGGCCAAGCCGCGCGGCGAACTTCTGTCATCGTCGAGAAGCGATTATCAAGCACCGCTACATCTTGGTTAGACTCCCATGGATAGCTCCACGCCCAGTAGATGCTGAAACGGCGCTGACCCGCGACGTATTTTCGCGGTACTTGGATTTGATTGTAGGTCCGGGGTCCCGAGTTCGTTCCGCTCATGGGTCTTTACCTCAAGCCTCTCATTTGTCGGTGCGTCACGATGAGCTCGACTCGCTCGCGCCCGCCGAAAGGTACCGTAGCGCTTTGATGCCCGGAAGGAAGAAGTACGCTCCGCCCTTCACGGTGGTGAATGCAGGAAGGCCTTTGATCGTTTTTTTGATCGGCCGTTTCGGCATCGTGAAGTCGAAGCTGCTGTCTTGTGTGCCGATAATGGGATCGCGCTCGTTGCCGAGGTCCATGAACGCTGCATCGTTCACCCATACGTTCATCGCGAACTCATACTGGCGCACGATGCTCGCGCAGCCCACAAACCCCGCGACTCCGCGCTCGACTTCGTCCTCAGGCGCATCCTGCGGCAACAGGGGACCGTACGTTCCGCCTCGCCTGATCACTCGCCGTCGCTCCATGTTATGGCCCGTGTCGCGCAGGTTCATGCGGCGGATGTGCGCGCCAACCGGACATCTGTATCCGTACGGGTCCATTCCCTTGTAGTTGAAATCGTTATTGCGTTGCATGTCCTTGCCAAGTTCAGGATCGTCTTTGTCGGGCGACAGCACAAGGGGCGCGCCGCTACGCCAGCGGCCCATGAGTTTTGCAGCGATCAGTTCCTGCGCTTCTTCGGTTGTGCCGTTCTGACGCAGGAAATCGCGGAACGCGGCAACGTGTTCTTGCAGTCGGAAATAGGCTAGGTAGCTGCCGTTGCGGATCAAAACGTCGGGTTTGGGAAGCACCGGAACGACACCAGTCTCGTCTTCATAGCCGAGGAAGAACTCGCCCGCCTTGAGCACACCGCCGGATCCCGGAGTCGGCACTTCGCCCGTACCTTCGAAAACCGGCTGCGACAGACGGTCGCGATAGCCGAAATGCTCGTGCGCGTAGTCGTACGGCGGAAGCGCTTCCAGGTCCAAGCTTGACAGCAATCGCGCGCCACACTCCTGAAGGAAGCGCGCGTGCTCTTCTCTACACCGCTCGCGCTCGGCGACATCGCGCGCGAACAAGATGACGATTGCATGAAGATCGGGACTGGCGAGGCCGCCGATCCAGTGCTCCGGTGCATTCGGGCCGGTCGTACCGATGATATCCGCTCTCGCGGCCATGCCCTGTCGAAATTCTTCCGGAAACGTCTCGAGCGACGATTCGCACACGCCAAGAGAACGCAGACCGTTCCATGTGAACGCCACAGTGACCCAGCGTGCGTCGGGCGGGCCTGCCCCGACGGTCCTCGCGGTGCCTACTTTTCCCAAGATACCTGAAAGCCAGGCGCGACCGATTCCCGACGTGGGAAACGTCAGAAACTCATAGCGCGCCGCGAGCGCCGGCGTTCGGTTGACGAGGAAATGCTGGATGTCGTCCAGCTCAAGCGTCGCGCCACTTTGAGCGCCGACCGTCATTGCATCTGGTCCAGCATTCCGGAGAACGCTTGCTTCATGCGCAGCGCCTTCTTGATCTCGTCACCCGTGACGTACGGGTATTCTCCATATTCGAGAAAACTCGGGCGGTGGTGATCCCGCACGAACTTTATCACCGCCGGCGCATTGGTCTTCCAATCTTCCGGAAACCCTTCAAGATTTACGAAGGCCGTAGTGATGCCCGTTGCCGTGAAGATCGCGATCGCATCTTCTGAATACTTATCAAAATCCGTATCGAAGACTCCCTGGTACATGAAATACGTGTCGTTGTTGATATCGAAGAGAACCCACTTGAGAGAGTGGAGCTTAAGCACCGCAAGAGCGTCTGGGGTTGTGCCGATCGTTTTTTCGATAGTCCTACCGTACTCGCGGAGCGCCTCTTCTCTTCCAGGCTTCACCTTCGCGATGATCGTAAAACCATAACCGATGGGCGTTCGCGGAAAGATCGGGCCATAACGCCCTTTTTCGAGCTTGAAATAGCCCTCTTTGGGAATCGCCATTGCCGCGGGTCGCGACCAGTCCTGCTCGTTCATAGCAGTCTCTCTTTCAGTATAACGTTCGGTTCGCAAGGCCTGAGCAATTGTAGATTGCGAGCAAGTTCCTCCTGCAGATTGGTTGGTCGCCTGACACGGGTTTCTTTACATTTTCTTGAAAAGGTCAGCCGTAGGTCCTTCCTTTAGAGTATGAGCTACAAAGCAAGAGCTACGAGATGAGTGACGCACTCGAACTCGACGATATCCAAAGCGGTGTCGTCCGTCCGCGGCCCACGCCGTATGCAGCGGCGTACGTGCTGTTCCGCATCGACGATCGCGCTGCGGGTCGCGCTCTTATGGGCCGAGCTGCAAGCCTTGTCGCCTCTGCGGCACGCTTTGCGAGCCCCGTCGCAGACGTATGGGCCAGCATTTCGCTCACGTTCGCTGGCCTCAAAGCATTAGGCGTGCCGAAGGAGTCACTCGACAGTTTTTCGCCCGAATTTCAATCCGGCATGGCGGCGCGGGCGCACGTGCTTGGTGACGACGGCGAGAGCGCGCCGGAGCGTTGGGAGCGGCCGCTTGGCACACCGGATGTACACGTCGTTTTAACCGCGATTGCGCCCGACGCAGAGCGACTCGAGCAATCGCTCGAGCGAGCTCGTGCGGAGTACGAGCACATGCCCGGAATTAAGGCGATTTGGCGGCAAGATTGCTACACACTGCCGAGCGAGAGAGAACATTTCGGTTACAAGGACGGCATTAGCCACCCCGCGATTGAGGGTTCGGGCATACCAGGTTCCAATCCGCACGAACCACCGCTGAAGGCTGGCGAATTCGTCCTAGGCTATCGCGATGAGATGGGTGGCTTTCCACCAATGCCACAGCCGGACGTGCTGGGCCGCAACGGGACCTACGTGGTCTTCCGCAAGCTGCACGAGCGTGTGACGGCGTTCCGTCAGTACCTTCGCGACAACTCCGAAAATGACGAACAAGAAGAGTCGCTCGCAGCCAAGATGATGGGTCGCTGGCGCAGCGGTGCGCCGCTTGCGCTCGCGCCTGATCGCGATGACCCAACGCTTGGCTCAGACGCACGGCGCAACAACGACTTTCTCTACGCGGACGACCCGATCGGATTCAAGACGCCGCCCTGCTCGCACATCCGGCGGACGAATCCCCGCGATGCGAAGGTCGCCGGCTTTGTGAGGCTGCACCGCATGTTGCGGCGCGGAACGGCCTATGGGCCGCCGCTCTCTGAGGGCGTCTTACAGGATGACGGCGCCGATCGCGGCATCGTGTTCGCGTTTGTCGGTTCGTACTTGAAGCGGCAGTTCGAATTCGTTCAATCGGAATGGGTCAACGACAGTTTGTCCTTCGGCGTTTCCGGCGAACCAGATCCAGTCTGCGGTCCAAGCGGCGCAAACGCCGTGTTTACGATTCCGCGGCGGCCTGTGCGACGCAAAGTGCAGGGCTTGTCGCGCTTCGTGATCACGCGCGGCGGCGAATACTGTTTCATGCCGAGCCTCAGCGCGCTGCGCTGGCTCGGAGCTTTGACATCCTAGTGCGGCTCGTGCGAACGAGCGCCGCATTGCTTGCGGCGATGGTGTGGCCGTGGTGCGCAGCGGCTGACACGCCTTCCCCGAGCCCGGACATGAGCACACCAGCTCCTAGCGCGTCCCCAAGTCCGGCGGTGTGGCCATCGCAATATTTCGATCCGTGCGGCGGCGCGCTCGAGCTCGTCAAGAAATACCTCGCCGGCGGACCATGTGTCTTCGTGTTAGGTCAAGGCATGCTTCAAGCGAACTACGGAGCAACGAATACAGCGGCCGAATCACAGTCGTATCAGAACGGAGGGCTCGTCACCGCCAGCAGCGCTGGGCGCTCATTTTACTATCCCAATGGACTGATCGTGTTTGGCGTGACGCGACGATCGCAGATCTCGATCACGCTGCCCTCCTTTCAGCAAACCAGTTCTCTCACGGGAAGCACTGTCGCCGGCGCGACGGACATGGCCTTCGGCTACAAACACGAGATCTATTTCCAACCACGCAATGCCGCGCTAGTGAGTATGTCGCTGTCGTATCAAGCGCAAACCGGATCGCCGGCCCTCACTGGACCGGGCCCGGAGTACACCATCATGCCGCTCGCGAGCATCCCATTAGGACGCGGCAGCCCTTTTGGAATCGCCGTAACGCTGCCGTTCATCAATGCTGTGACGAGCACGACGCCAACGGGCGTGCAACGCGGCTGGAGTTTCACGCCTCAGCTCGTGCCGACGTGGCGCTCGCGCGGTGGCACGCTTATCGGCCTCTTCATCCAGCACAACTTCTCCCCGAACACAACCCCGGTGACCTTCAACTTCGCCCAGACGCTCGCACGCCAATGGCTGCTGACCGCTCAATATGGCGGCCAGACGTTGGCGAGCGACTACACTGAACCGGAGGCAGGCATCTTTACGACGACGCGTGCGTATCCGCGCTCCATCTCCGTCGGCTTCTGCTATATGTTCGGACGCAGCGAGAACGACAACACGCCAAGCAAATAAAACCCCGGAACGATGCGAGAGAGTTGCTTCGTATGTCGAAGTTGATTTACATCACCAATGCGTCGCTCGACGGGTACATCGAGGACGAAAACGGTGACTTCGATTGGGTTAATCCCGATCAAGTCTATGAGTTCATCACTGAGTTGTTGCACCCGATCGGAACCCATTTGAATGGGCGGCGACTCTATGAGACGATGGCCTACTGGGATGCGCCGGTTGAGGGCTATCCGCCCGAACAACGCGACTTCGCGCGGACCTGGCAGAAGGCCGAGAAGATCGTCTTTTCGCGAACGCTGACAGGCACTACGGCACGCAACACGCGTGTCGAGCGTGTTTTCGACGCCGAGTCTATTCGGAAGCTGAAGAGCGAATCAGAGCACGACCTCATCATTGGTGGCGCCGAGCTTGCGGGTCTCGCATTGGATGCCGATCTCGTCGACGAATGCCAGCTGTTTGTCAACCCGGTTATCGTCGGCGGCGGAAAGCCCGCATTCCAAGTCGCCTCACGACTGAACCTCGAACTCCTTGAGACGCGCCGTTTCGGAAACGGAGTAGTCTACCTGCGCTATCGAGTGGGCATGGCCTGAGCGGCTCTACCCATTGCCCGCTAGTCCGCCGATGGCGCGAAAGGCGCGAGCGTTGAAAGCGCCGGAATGAAATAATACGCGCCGGTTAGCGCTGTAACGTAGCGGGTCAGCGCGTCGCGCACGCCATCGCCAATGCCCGCCATGCGCTCGAGCATCCGCTGAAGCGGATCTCGTTCGTTCGCGAATCCGATGAACAGCGTTCCATGGTCACCAAGGTTGCCATACGGGGTATTGCGCCGAAAGATCTTGCGCTCGATCCCGTTTTCGTCAAGCGTCGTGCGAGTCACATGAGAATCGGCCGGCATGAGGTCCTCCGGAAACTCGATGCTGTCAGGCTTAGTCCGTCCGATGACCTGTTCTTGTACAGTTACGGGCTCTGCGCCCCAGCCGGCCACATCGTGGCGCCACTGTTGGAACAACAGGATGCTCCCGCCGGCACCGGGCTTGCCGTCGGGTATGAGTGCGACGCCGGGCGCATCCTCCAGCGTCGGGTTCTCCGTGCCGTCCTCGAACCCGGTGAGGTCTCGATTGACGCGATAGGTCCAACCCGTTAACTCGCGCACCGGCGCAGCGACGGTCGCAAGGTGCGTGACGCATGCACTTGCGACATCGAAGACTCTATCGTACGACGGGCCAGCGATCCACACGAACACGTCAGCCTGCGTCGCCGGCATCGTGTAGCCGTCAGGACCGACGAGCGCGCGATCGAAAGAAGTTGCGTCAGCGGGCGCATCGGTAGGTGCGGCCGTACGCCACAACTCGGGTCGCAGGCCGACGACGAGGTTGACCGCTTCGATCGTCTTTCGCTGATTGTGCATGTCGGCGACCGCGGCGACGACATCTTTCGCTGCCGGCGATCCGCGCAGGTTAAACTCGAGAAAGCTATGCGACGCATCGCCGAGCGAAAAGATCCCCATTTGCGGCGTGCTCATGCTATCTCCCAAAACTTCCCGTGGACCTGAATCAGAAGCCCACGGGCGGAAGCTGTGGCTTGGGACGTTTTCCGCGCGCCGGAAAAGCCAAGCGATTATCGAATTCCTGCGCCGGAAATCCTATCGAATCATTTGAAAGCAAGCAACTTCGGAGGGGCAAGCCATGCTTCACTATCTTCGCGTTGCCATACTCCTCGCATTCGTTTTTCTATTCGCGCCATCGGTGCAAGCCGCGACGAACCAGGGTCTGGAGCCCGGCACGTATGAGGGCATCACGCCCTGCGCCGATTGCCCCGGAATCAATACTGTTGTCGTGCTCCGGGGCGATGGTACCTACACGCTGACGCGCATCTATATCGGGCGCTCAGGAACGTCCAAGGAAAGTGGCAAGTGGTGGTACGATTCCGAGCGGGGGCAACTCACGCTCTCTCCAAGCGGTAGCGCTTCGCGGGAGCGCTTCAGCGTCACGTTTTTGGGTCAACTGCACATGCTTGACGCGAACGGCAATCCTCTCCCGGGGCGGACAAATTCGACTTTATCAGAGGTCGGTGGAAACTCCACCGCACTTGCGTCGACGTCCTGGAAGCTCACCGAACTTGGGGGCAAGCCGATCACGCTGTCTAAAGAGCAACAGCCTACTTTGGCCTTCGAAGCATCGGGCGATCGCGTCTCCGGACAAGGCACCTGCAATCGCTTTAACGGACCATATACGCAGAATGGTAATGCCTTGTCTTTCGGCGCGGCAGCGGCGACGAGGATGATGTGCCTGGACTCCAAGACCGAGGACGCCTACTTCGCGATGCTTCTCAAAGTCGCGTCGTTCGCGCGTCAAGGCGAGCTGCTGACGTTCTTTGACAAGGGCGGTTCGGCGCTGGCGACTTTCACGGCCGAAGCCGTCAGTGGAGGGACTTCTTCCTCGCTCGTATCGACCGGCTGGACACTCATGGAGCTGAATGGGAAAACCTTCACACCTGTCGAGAAGCACCCGGTGACGATGATCTTCGATGCTTCGGGCCACAACGTGTCAGGTTCCGGCGGCTGCAATCGCTATTCAGGCACCTACAAACAGGATGGCAACAAGCTGACGTTCGGCAACCAGGCAGTGACCGCGATGTTGTGCGGAGACATGACCGGCGAGGCCGCGTTCCTCCAAATGTTGCCGAAGGTAGCGTCCTTCAAGCGTGAGGGAGAATCGCTCACCCTTTTCGACAAGGACGGCACGGCGATCGCGAAATTCGCTTACGAGCAGTAGTTCGATAAAGCGCCGATCGGCTGGGGGCGGCGTCTCGCAAACGACCCGACAAGCGAGTCGCCGGCACGAATGATGCAACCATGGTTCGACACGCTGTCGACGTGGCGTGAATTCTACGCACTCGTTGGGGCGATCGCCGCAACCCTCATGGGATTGATGTTCGTCGTGATGTCGCTCGGTGGGCGTACGCTGGCGACGGAGGAGGGCGTCCGAGTCACCCGGGGTTTTTTCACGCCCATCGTCGTCTTCTTCGCGACGATCATCGTGGTGGCGATGCTGATGTTGATACCACGGGTATATCCGAGCGCACTGGCCGTGCTTTTCGGCGCCGTCGCGATCGCTGGGTTGATACCTTTGGAACTCTACTAACGGTCGCCATCGTCGCAGCTACCGCCATCGCCGCGATGGTGCAACTGCGCCATCTGCGCGCCGGCAATCAAATCAACGCCATGCTGGCGATCGGCGAGGAATTAAGCGCAAGACATTTCATAGAGACGTGGAGATTAGTTCGAAACAAGCTTGAGGACGCGATGAAAGATCCTGGATTCCGGGATTATCTCATTGCCATGGCCGGAAGCAAAAGACCGCCTGATGAGAACGCGGCATATGCGGAGCTGCGCGGCGCGATGGTTCAGGTTGGGAACGCCTATGAAGAACTGGGGATTTTGGTCAAACGTGGCATCGTTGACAAGGATATGTTTCTCGATCGCTATTCGTGGGTGATAATCGGTCGCTTTAAATTGATGGCAGCATGCATCGCGCTGAGCCGTGAGGCGTCCGGGCAAAATGCCCTGTATGAAAACTTCGAGTATTTGGCCGTGATATCAGAGGATTGGCTCAAGGCGAACTCTAGCACATACCCAGCTGGCCTCCGGCGGATGAACATCATGAACCCGTGGCCGATCGCCCTCGCACCCGCATACCGGCAGCAATAACAGGACCTTAGGGTGAATGTTTCGACTTCTTACGGTCGAGCTTCGCCAACGCGTCGGTGCTAATGAGTTTTAACCCCTGCGCCGCATTGTAGCCGTGAATCTCCTTCACATCTAGTTTGCGCATGAACTCGATCGTGTCAGCCGTTATGACCTGGCCTGGAACCATGATCGGGAAGCCGGGCGGGTACGGGATGACGAAATGCGCCGATACGAGAGGCGGGCCGTCCTTCAATCGGCGATCGATCTCCTTATCGTGCAGCGGGATGTGATCGCATCCCTCGGCATCATAGGCGGCGTAGAATCCGGTTCGGATGTCGCCTTCGTTGGTGCCGGCTCCAGCATCATGTCGAAACGCTTCGTGAAAGTAGCTGAAATTCGGCAGATCCGGAACGTCCTTCATCAAGCTCTTCACGCGGGCCGCAAACGCGTTACGTTCGCCCTCGCCGCCCGACGCGAGCCGCTCTTCGATCTCCCGGCTGATCTCGACGAGGACGCGGATCAAGTGCGCCACATCGCTGCGCGTGTTGTTGATGTTCGACTGCAACAACACGCTGTTGCGCGACGTTTTGTTGAGCTGGATGTTGTATTTGCTCGCCAGCAGATTCTTGAACTGGGTTCCGTCGTAGCCGGCCGTTCCGCAGACCAGCGTCATACGCGTTGGATCCAGGCAGAATTCGTCGTCGCGCATGCTCTGCAGAGCCGTCGCCCAGTCCGCATCTGAGGCGAGAAAGTCGGTGAAACCGCTCCGACGATACTCCGCAGGCACCATCCCATCTGCCCCGACGACGCGAAAATACTTGGAGATCAGCGGATGCCGATTCACCTCGTGGCGAATCGCAAGCGCGACCTCGATCGCGTTCGCGACGAGACCGAAGCCCTCGAGCTCCATCTGGCGCCGTGCGACGTCGAGGCTGGCAATCAGCTGCTGGTTGGGACTCGTGGACGCGTGCGTGAACACCGCTTCTTTGAATTGCTGCTCGACGCTGGGGTACTCCACGTCCTTCACCAGGATCATCGAGCCTTGCCGCAACGCCGACATCGACTTGTGCGTCGAGTTGGTCTGGTAGACTCGAAGCCGTACTTTGCGAGGATCCGGAATGAGCCGCGTATCGAGCAGCGTTTTCTCCGATGGATTGTTCCCTAACTCGGCACGCTGTCGCTCGTAGGCTTCGACGCTCGCCGGGTCGCGCAGCCACTCCTCGATCTCGGCCGCGGCGCCCATCGCCGTGCGCAGACGCAAGAACGGCGACCAGCGCGCGAAGCCGAACCAAGCCTCGTCCCAAAGGAAGATCAGGTCCGGTTTGATCGCCAGACACTCTTCCATGACTCGGCGCGTGTTGTAGATATGTCCGTCGAACGTGCAGTTCGTCAGATCGATCATCTTGACGCGGTCGAGCTGCCCATTAGCTTTTGCCGCGAGGAGCGCTTGTTTGATCGTCCGCAGCGGCACCGCGCCGTACATCGAGAATTCGGTCAGCGGGAAGGCTTCAACGTAGAGCGGCTGCGCGCCGGCCAGCACAAACCCATAGTGATGGGACTTATGGCAGTTACGGTCGACGATCGCGATGTCACCGGGTGATAGCAACGCCTGCACGACCATCTTGTTGCTCGTCGATGTCCCATTTGTTACGAAAAATACGCGATCGGCGCCGAATGCGCGGGCTGTCATGTCCTGAGCGCGTTTGATGTTGCCCGTCGGCTCGAGCATGCTGTCGAGACCGCCCGTCGTCGCACTACTCTCGGCCAAGAAAAGGTTCAGGCCGTAAAACTCGCCCATGTCGCGGATCCAGTCCGACTTGAAAATCGACTTGCCGCGAGCGATGGGGAGAGCGTGAAACGTTCCGATCGGACGCTCCGCATATTTCCTTAAGTTATCGAAGAATGGCGTCTCGTAGCGCGCCGCAACGCCTTCGAGTATCGCGAGGTGCAGCTCGAGCAGCTCCTCGACGGCGTAGAAGACGCGCCGGACGATGTCGGCCGCCGGATCGCCTGCGATTTCCTCGACCCGTCGATCCGAAACCACGTAAAGATCGAGCTCGGGACGCGACTGGTGAATGACCCGCGCCAAGCGCAGCGGCGATCCATCCGAAAGCTCTTTTTTCGCGACAGAATCAACGATGCCGCGCAGGACCGGGGCATCGTGGCGCGAGCGATATCCAAAACCCTCGTGGATCACTACGGCTGCGATGTCCGCGTTCATCATCGCTGCGCAGATGGCATCCTCGGCGGTGCCGACGATGACGGGTTCGTAGACGAACTCGTCTTCGGAACGGCGCAGACGACGCCACTCCGTCGCGATCGACGCCCATCGTTCGATCGGCGCTCCCGTCACGATGAGAACCTCAAAATAAGGCCGCGCGGTTGACGGACGACCTAGGGTCGGGGGCAACACGTCGGCAGCCTCGGTCGAGGAATCCGAATTCGGGTCCCAATCCGACGCATGCTGCCTAAACGAACGCGTGAGCAAGGCCAACGCGATGCGTGATGCAAGCGCGACTGCCCCCGCGGCGTCATCGCTTTCGGCGCGATTACGCAGCGCCGCCATCAGGCTCGGCCCCGGATATCCGTGAAACTCTTCGATGACAGCTACTTCATTCAATGCGGACTCGAACGCCGCGCGGCTGCCCGTCCCTGCGGCCCACTTCTTGGCAGCATCGACGAGATCGCGCCAACGATCTTCACGGGCCCCCGGAGTTTCAAAGAACAAATCTACCCGGCCGCCTTTTTGTTTTTTTCCCGGACCATTGCCGCTCTTGATTTGCGTTTGAGGAGCCGCACTCGGTGCCGCTGGACCTGGCATTGTCATCACCTATCTTCTATAGAAGGTATACGCGCTTTGGCCACCTAGTGGCGGGTGGCCAGCTTCTTGACTGAGCCGAAAGGGCCGATTGGGTTCCATGCGTTTGCGAGCGCTTCCCTTGCCTCAGAAATGATGAAAGCCCATGAATCAGCGTCTCGGGCTTTTGAGTGGCGACGCGCTGGGCCTCGAGCTCGCGACCTCCTACGTGACGGCCTGATGCTACGTACGCCCAACGAATATGGCGAGCCGTTCGGAACTGCCGGTCGAACCTTTTTCACGGCCGCGTTAGTGCGAAACGAGATGCGCCCCAGGGAATCGTGATGGCGAGAGCGCCGAAGATGAGCGCCAGGCCAACATACTCGGTGAGTTCGAACGGTCCAATCGCTTTCGAAAGCCAGTCCATTCTCATCGCCGACCCGAGAGCGACAGTGTTAGCAATCAGCAACGTCCACCACGCCCAGCGATCGCCGCGTCGGAATGCAGTCACAGCGATCGCGCTACCCATCAGCCCGAACACCGAGCAGTAGATGCCGTACATCCGATAGAGTAAGATGATGTATTTGGCTGTCATCGGCGACGTTTGCATCAGCTCCGTCCAGGAGCCTCCGGTGAACCCCTCGTACGCGGCGGGCAAAATCGCCTTCCCGCCCGGTCCGAGTAGGCCATCAGGCATTGCAGCCGCGAGCGCTCCCCACACGATATATGCAACACCGACGATGAGGATCATGATCGAGCCAATATTGCGGCTCATATGGGGAGCGTAGGCACTGCGTCTCCAGCTGTCGCGAAGAATGTGTGAAAGCCAGTAGCGTTCGGCGGAATCTGTGAGGATATGTTTCTCGATCGCTATTCTTGGGTGAGAATTGGTCGTTGGAAGCTGATGGAGACTCAGAGGACTGGAGCAAGGGAAACCCCACCACGTACCCGCTTGGTCTCCGCCGGATGAAAATCGACAATCCTTGGCCGATCCCGGCTGCGACAGCATGACAGTAATAACGCCGTGTTCGCTTCGTTATGCCCAGGCGCATCGGGAGTATGGCACTCAGCGCGATTCAGCGCAATGTTCTGAAACCTGCGCGCAGCTGTTCTGAAAAGAGCTGCGGCTGCTCCCATGCTGCGAAGTGGCCGCCTTTGTCGACGACATCGAAAAAGATGAGTTTGTGATACGCCTGTTCCGTCCAGCTGCGCGGCGCTTGGTAAATCTCCCCAGGAAACACGGTGACAGCCGCCGGTATGGAGACGTTAACGGCGTTTGTCACGCTCCTCCCCTTGTTTTCCCAATAGAAACGGGCCGCGGAGATTCCCGTGTTTGTCAGCCAGTAGAGGCTGATATTGTCCAGCACGTCGTCTCGTGTGAGGTCGCCTGCGGAATAGCCGTCAATCGTACGCCCGGCTAGTGCCGAGGTGACCGTGGCTGCCGGCTGACCCCAACCGTCGCCGTGGTCGATAAGCCAGGTCGCGAGCGACACAGGTGAATCCGACATTCCGTATAGTGTTTGGGGGCGGGTCGTCATCATAACCGCGTACGCAAAGTGCGCCCGGCTGAAAGCCGCCAACTGATCGTATGCACGTTTTTCATCCGCTGAGAGACTCGATGGCGCCGGATCGCCGCACTGCATCGCCTTCGCGACGTCGCGCGGAACAGTGCCGGGAAAATTGGTGTGCATGCCGAGCAGTTGCGGAGGGGCCTGCTCAGCCATCTCGTTTGTGATGAGCGCACCAATATCGCCGCCTTGCGCTACGAATTTAGCGTATCCAAGGCGCTGCATGAGCACGACCCATGCGCGAGCGACGTGGGCGGGATCCCAGCCCGTCGTAGTCGGCTTGCCTGAAAACCCGTACCCGGGAACTGACGGCACGACAACATGGAAGGCGTCTGACGCGCTCCCGCCATGCGCCGTTGGATTCGCCAGCGGATCTATGATCTTCAACTGTTCGATGATCGAGCCGGGCCATCCGTGTGTGACGATGATCGGCAATGCATTCTCGTGTTTGGACCGGACGTGAATGAACTGGATGTCGAGCCCATCGATCTCGGTTACGAAATTTGGTAGCGCGTTCAGTTTGGCTTCGCACTTGCGCCAATTGTAGTCTGTCCCCCAATAATGCGCGACGTCCTGAATCATCGCGAGCGGCACGCCCTGCGACGTGTTCGTGACCGTTTCTCGTTCGGGCCACCGCGTCGCGTTGATACGCGTGCGCATTTCTGACAGGTCCGATTCGGGGATGTTTACTTTAAAGGGCCGGACTGCGGTGGCGTCGCTACTTCCGACTTGTTCGACTTGCGTCATGGCAACTTGTTTCCTTTCTGAACTTCTCGACGCGCCGCCAAATATGCCGAGCTGGGCAGCGGCGATGGTCATCGCACCAGTTCCAACGAAATGTCTGCGACTGACGCTAGATTTTTTCGGCGCAAGAGGATCGGGACTCATGACATGTTCCTCCCTTTGCACTGACAATGGAGTAGCGGAGTCTTTGAATCAGAGGGTGGAAAACAGACTGCAGCGTGGTGGAAGCGCGGTGTGTGGTCCTGGGCGCCAAGAGCTGGGCTCGCTTAGTGGATTCAGCGCCTTATGAACGCGGCGGGGCAAACAGCCTAAAACAACGATGTCGCACGCTGACGGTGTTGGTTCACCATCCTAGCCGCCCTTGGCTTTGCGCACTCGTATGATTTTCCGGGGCGTCTAGGGTATCACAATGCCGCGGCGATTCCTCTTCGTCGAAGATCGCCGCGCTAACGGACAGTCCGGCACTGCTCCTTGCGATTGATCCGAGAGTGCGCAACTTCCGGTACGTGGATGGGGCTGCTACTTACTTACGCAGCTTCCGCTACTGGCGTTCCACGTTTCCTTTGATCCACACGTGGTCTGAACCCATTTGACCGCCCCGGTCTGCAACGTTATGTGAAGATGCTTGGTGCTGTTATTGTTGTCGGTGTACAAGATGATCTTCGGGTCGCTGAGACTTCCGTAGTTGATGCTGACGAATCTGCCGGTTCCCTTGGTACCATTGCCTACGATCACGTTGGCGGATCCATGCATCGTCACCGGCGAGAAAATCGGCCACTCCCCTGCGTGCTTGGAGTCGTCTTCGATGATGAATTCTGTCTGCCAACCGAGCTTGCCATTGCCCGTCTCCCCGGCATCGAGCTTATAGGAAGGGCAGTCTGAACTTGTCGCCTTATCGCATTCCCATTGCGCGTGTTGAGTGCTGTCGATCATGTTCGTGCACTCGTAGCCACCGGCAAGATTCAGGTTTCCCTTGGCATCGCAATACCACTCCTCCATGGAGATGTGGTCGCCGGTACGGGGAGTGAATCGTGTGCCAGCAGTGTCGGTGTGCCCGGTGTGCTTATCAAATGTTTGATGGTGAATCCCGAAGTATGCGGTCGTCGGAGTTGTGGTGACGTCGATGATCGCTTGGAAAACATTGTCGAGCCCGTTCCAGATCGTCGCCGCGGCCGTGGGACCTTTGGTTAGCTTTGGAACAACCACGGTTGCCGTACTCGCTCCGTAACTGATCGTCTCAGCGGCTGTCGCCTTCTTTTGAAATGAGCCATATAGGACGGCTCCGGTCCAGCCAACAGACGGTTTTTTGGTGACGCTTTCGGCAGGATCCTCAGTTGGGCCGATTGTAGCCAGACGCGAGATCGGGAACCACGCCACCGTTTGGTCGCTGCGGAGCTTGTACACAGGCACGCTTGCCGCAGCCAGCCACTCCTGATACGCATCCGGATCAGTCGTGGGATCTGGGCGCAGGCCGTACCCGGCCTTGAGTAGCTGTTCCGTGGTGAAGCGAAGCGGATCGCCAGTCAGTGCCGGCCGAACCGCCAGGCTCGTGCGCGATCCATCAAACGGACGCGGCGCAAAGGTCGTCTCCGAGCGAAGGTCGACAGTGTAGATCTGAGTCCGTTGATCGGCGTCGGTGCAATCGAGCGTCAATCGCTGGACGCTGTCCGGCATCGTCGGACGCACCGCGAGAAAGCGGACTACGCCATCCTCATCCGCGTAGACGTGGATAGACTCGTTCGGGTCCCGGTTGCCTTCTGGGTGAAGCATGCAGTTGCTGTCTGCAGGTGCGTCGACGGACGCCTCCTCAAATTGACCGTCACCAGCAGGCTGCGCAGGTGTGGAAGCAATCAGACCTAGGAGCACAACGAATGCACAGAGTGCACCAAAGCGACGGAAGAAACCGTAGCTTGCCATAACGCGCCCTCCACCGAGTCAAAAGGTCCTCGGTAGAAACCGCTTCTTTCTTTGCGGCCGGGTGGTCCTCTCAGGCAATCCTGGGAATGGTTGCACGGTCCGCTCAGCTGCGGGTTCCGGGCCACCACCCGCGTAATTTCCTCATCACGTCGAGGAGGGCAGCCCCATGAAAGCAGGGCTTGTTGTCACCGCAGCGCTGTTCATTTGTGTGGCGTTTTTGCGCCCAGCGCTCGCGGCTGCTGAACTGCGCCTAACGAAGTCGAATATTCCGCGGAACTTCGTTCGAGGTATCGCTTATGTCTAGGTTCCGACAATGCTTTGTTATCGCGTTGACGTGCATCATTTTTTGCGTGCCAGTAGCCGGGCACACGGCAGGGCTCCCTCCGCTGCCAGCGCCGCCCGCTGTTCCCAAACTTCCCAGTGTGCCGAGCCTACCGATTCCCGATGTGACCCAGTTGCTCAATGGTGAACCGATCACGACGAGCCTCTCGGACGCGGTCACGGCGATACCGTTTTTAAATGATTATCAGCCTGGTCTGGCGAGGAACCTGGCCTCCATCCAACCCGACTCCAGAGGCGCGTTCAAACTCGTTGCCGGCTCGTATTGGTTCGAAGGCCGATCGTATTGTCTACACGCGGGAAGGCATGCTCCCAGTTCTGGCGCCTCATACCTTCTTGCGCCGCTCAAAGGACCACGCGCGCCGATCATCCAGGACATCTTGCGCAATTCGGTGGCTCATCTCGAGGTACCTCAGCAAAACGTCCAACAACTGATCTGGGCAGTCCTGGCCCGAGCTAAATTCGGCGACTTGCCGGCCAATCTGCAATTAGCGGCGGCAAAGCTCTTAAGTCCGGCTGAAATCGTGGAGCTCAACACGAGCGCCGTTGGGATTGTGCCCGCGGATAAGCTCAACGCGCTGCTCGCTAAAGTGCCGGACCCGATGAAGCCCGTGCTCGACGCCGAAAATTCCTTGCGCGGCATGCTGACCTCAAATGCCACGTATCAGGACATGGAACGCGTCGCCGTTTTGCCGAGCCTACCGGAGACTGCGACCGTTCAAGCCCAAAACGAATTGCGCTGGTCGTACGATCCTCACGGGTTTTTTGTATGGTATACACCGCACGGCTATCAATCGACCACGACCTTCGTCGACGTGCCCGGAGCGGTCACAGAGCAAAGAGATCAGCTTGGACGGATCTCAACACTGCGAGATAACCAAGGGAATACTCTCACGGCCACGTATGCAAACACGGGCGTCACGGTCGACGGCGATGCGCAGACTCAGTTTTATCGCCTTCAATCCGTGCAGTTCGTGTG
>Ga0126371_10001653_pt1 | contig 18895 bp, 12 predicted proteins | sample PanSoiMetaPlot_4_FD_110145 | JGI IMG/M metagenome (GOLD analysis project Ga0126371, IMG submission 110145) | Tropical forest soil microbial communities from Panama - MetaG Plot_4 | ecosystem: Environmental > Terrestrial > Soil > Tropical forest > Bulk soil | place: Panama | collected 2016-02-17 | reverse complement strand
TCAGGTTTTCGGTGCAGCCATAACCCCATTCTCTTCGTGCACATTTGTGCAAGCACTCGGCAAAAGCCTCAGCGAGGCGATCAGCGAGAGCCTCCGCCATGATCGCGTTGTAATCGTCGTGCTCGGCTTTGTAGGAGTCACACAATTCTTTCAGGCCGATTCCGCTCGTCACCGCGAATGCCCCGATGTGATCAGAAAGCCCCGTTTCTTTTGGCGCGATGAAGTCCGCAAGAGACCGGCACGGCTCGCTGCCCTCTTTATTTGATTGCTGGCGCAGGAAGTGGAATCGTTCGATTACTTGTTTACGTTCGTCGTCGGCATACAATTCGACATCGTCGCCCACCGCATTGGCCAGAAACAGGCCGTACACGCCCCGCGCGGTGATGAGTTGTTTTTCAACCATCTCATCGAGAAGAACATTACCCTCTTTGAAAAGCTGGCGGGCTTGTTCACCTTGCCTTTCGTCTTCAAGAATGCGCGGATAGACACCCTTCAGTTCCCAGGTATGGAAGAAAGGAGTCCAATCGATGAACTCGCGCAGCGTTGCCAACGGAAAATTGTCGAGCACCCGCACACCGGTGAAACTTGGCATCGGTAAGTCTTCCGCGCGCCACACAATCGGAGTCCGCCGTGAGCGGGCTATTTCAAGAGAGACGATCGTTTGCTTAGGCGCCGCGTGAGCCTTGCGGATTGCTTCGTATTCAGCACGGTGCTGTTCGACAAACGTCGCCTTGCCTTCATCGCTCAGCAAACTGGTGGTGACAGGGACTGCCCGGCTTGCGTCAACGACGTGGACGACCGGCTCACTATAGTTCGGAGCAATTTTGACGGCGGTGTGCGCCCGGCTCGTGGTTGCTCCACCGATCAGCAGCGGCAGTTTAAAGCCCTGACGCTCCATCTCGCGGGCCACATGAACCATCTCATCGAGAGACGGGGTGATCAGCCCGCTGAGGCCGATCATGTCGGCATTCTCCGCTTTGGCACGCTCGAGAATCTTTTCGCATGGGACCATCACGCCCATGTCGATCACTTCGTAATTGTTGCAGGCGAGAACCACTCCAACGATGTTCTTGCCAATATCGTGCACGTCACCTTTGACCGTCGCGAGAACTATTTTTCCTTGCGCCTTGACCGATTCGCCAGCTGCAGCACGAGCTTCCTTTTCGGCTTCCATGTAGGGAGTAAGCCGCGCCACGGCTTTTTTCATCACGCGCGCCGACTTTACCACCTGAGGCAAAAACATCTTGCCCGCTCCGAAAAGATCGCCCACCACACTCATGCCGGCCATCAATGGCCCCTCAATCACCGCCAGTGGGCGGCCCAGCTTGACCCGCGCCTCCTCGGCATCAGCTTCGATATAGGTGTCGATTCCCTTGACCAGGGCATGAGAAAGACGTCCCTCAACCGAACCGTTGCGCCACTCTTCCGTCTTCTTTTCGGTTGCGGCTTTGCCAGTGCCCTTCAGCGTTTCGCCGAATTCCACCAGGCGTTCTGTTGCATCCGGGCGGCGGTTCAGGAGCACATCCTCGACGAGAACCTTCAGCTCGCGCTCGATCTCTTCGTAGACTTCGAGCATGCCGGCGTTCACAATTCCCATATCCATACCAGCCGTGATTGCGTGATAGAGGAAGGCAGAATGGATCGCTTCGCGCACTACGTTATTGCCGCGAAAACTGAATGAGATGTTGGAAACGCCGCCACTCACTTTCGCGAATGGCAAGTTGGCCTTGATCCACCGCGTGGCGTTGATGTAATCGACGGCATAGTTGTTGTGCTCTTCCATGCCAGTCGCGACCGTGAGGATATTGGGATCAAAGACGATGTCTTCCGGTGGAAACCCAACCTTATCGACGAGAGTTCGGTAGGCGCGTTCCGATACGCGAATCTTGTCCTCGTAATTTGCGGCCTGGCCGTGTTCGTCAAAGGCCATCACAACCGCCGCAGCACCATACTTCAAAATGGTCGCAGCATGTTCGAGAAAAGTTTTTTCGCCTTCTTTCAGCGAGATCGAATTCACGATGCCTTTACCTTGCAGGCACTTTAGCCCCGCTTCGATGACCTCCCATTTCGAGGAGTCGATCATCACGGGCACTTTCGCCACTTCGGGTTCACTCGCGATCAACTGGAGGAATCGTGTCATCGCCGTGACACCGTCAATCATGCCCTCGTCCATGCAGACGTCGAGTACGTTCGCACCGTTTTCGACTTGTTGACGGGCCACGCTTACCGCTTCCTGATATTTCTCGTCCTTAATCAATCTGGCGAATTTCGGCGAGCCGGCGACATTGGTCCGTTCACCGATCATGATGAAGACGCCGGATTGTTGGGTGAAGGGCTGTGATCCCGAGAGGCGGAGAGGCCTGAACGTCGAAGCTTCGGCGCTTGCCAGATTTGACTCGTTTATGCCCGGCTCGCTCACGTTCGGCTCGCAATCTCGCTCTGGCGAGCAAATGACACCTGAGAAGTGGATTGCCTCCACTTTCGTGGCGGCTGGCCATCGAGCGCTTTTGCGATGGCCGCAATGTGCTCCGGAGTATTGCCGCAGCAGCCGCCGGCGATGTTAATCAGACCGGCTTTTGCAAAGTCGCCGAGGTAGCGCGCCATATCTTGCGGACCAAAGTCGAAGCCGGTTTCGGACAAAGGATTCGGCAGGCCGGCATTTGGATAACAAGAGACTGCCACGTCCGCCTTCTCAGAGAGTTCTTCCAGAAACGGATACATAAGATCGGGGCCAAGAGAGCAGTTCAGACCGACCGACAACGGCCTCACGTGCCGCACCGCGTTCCAGAATGCTTCCGTCGTTTGCGCCGAGATCATAGTTTCGCCGCCACGCCCAACGGCTGCCGAGATCATGACCGGCAGTTCGTTTCCGCCTTGATCTTTGCCTCTCTGATCAAAGACCTCGCGGATCGCGACCAGAGCCGCTTTCGCGTTGAGCGAGTCGAAAATCGTTTCGACGAGCAGCAGATCTACGCCTCCGGCGATGAGGGCACGTACTTGGTGCGTATAAGCAGCTTTGACTTGATCGAAGGTCACCACTCGGAAACCTGGATCGTCGGCATCAGGCGAGTTCGAGAGTGAGACAGTCAGCGGCCCAATCGCACCGGCCACGAAGCATTGGCGCGACGTTGAGGTTCCGACTCGATCGGCCCATTCACGGCAATGCCGCGCCGATTGTTCATTGATGTCCCAGGCCAGACGGTTGAGAAAATCGTCGCCGATGATCTTCTGATAAAATTCCGGATCTTTGCGCCCCCCGTGCTCGCGCGGATCTTGCACAAAGAATTCGCTCTGGGCGATGCTCGTGGCCCCGAAGGTGTTCGTCTCGATGATGTCAGCTCCGGCCTCAAGAAACCGGCGGTGAATGTCGCCAATCATCTCTGGCTGGGTCAGCGTGAACAGATCACCATTGTTGAGCAGACTCTTGGACGCGTCTTTAAATCGGTTGCCACGAATATCCGATTCCTTCATCCCATAGGTTCGAATTGTGGTCCCCATCGCGCCATCAATGATGGCGATACGATTCTCCAGGATCTCTTCCAGAGGGTGCGGTTGGGCTTTTTTCATGTCCTTTTGATGAGTCCAGGCAGCCTTCGATTCGGCCTGAACTAGCTCGATTCCCACCACCGAGCATCATTTATTATAGCGATTGACTGGATGTCCAACTTTTGGAGCCGCCCTCACTGAAGGCGTCGCAGCCGAGTCACAGTTGTCCAAATGCGTTCCGTGGAAAGTTGACAAAGAGTGCAAGCCACAGCGATTCGATCCTATTCTGACCGCAAGTCCTTGCTGGCAGCGGGAGCGGTTACCGGCATTGGTAGTCTCCCTTTCACATCGAGTGCTTCGGCAATTCGTTCCGTCGCCGAATTCTCACCGGAGATACCGTTTTGGCCTCAGTTACCTCAACTCTCCGAGCGAGAGAGCATCGTCGGCCAGGGTCTCGGGATTGTCGAAAATTTGATTGAGGCTCGTGACAATGACTACGGTTATCAGGTGAAAGAAGGCCAACTCGACTCACTGCTCGAAATCCTCCATCGCAGCGATGGAGAGTTATCGCCTTCGAACGCGGCAGGTTTCGGAGAGTTTGAACGAGCTATGTCGTCGGGGCGATTTAGTTCAGCGCTTGCAGTGAAGGGCCAGATCGAGGGCCCGATCACGTTGGCAGCATACCTGTTTCATAAGGGCAAGCCTTTCCTGGCCGAACCAGTCTTGTTCGGAGCCATCGCCTTCCACATCTCGCAGATCATCAACTGGCAGATTCAGCGACTGAAAGTGGCTGGCTTGCCGGTGCTGATGTTTATTGATGAGCCCGCCTTGTGCCTGGAAGCATCTCTCGCCAATGCTGTTTCAGAGGAGCAGCGGCTGAATGCATTGGCGGCCACACTGGATGGGGCCCGCATCCGGGGAGCTTATGCGGGATTGCACTGCTGTGCGGCCCGCCCCTTCGAGCGCATGTGCCGCGTGCAGCCTGACATCATTTCCTTCGATGCGCACGAAGGACTTGACCTGTTCTTTGCGGATTGGCACGCATTGGACTTCATGCAGCAAGGCGGAACGGTTGCTTATGGAATCGTGCCCACGCGTGCGGGGGTTGACGCTGCGGATTCAGCGACCATCTTTCTCCGCTGGCTCAAAGCTGCATCTTCGGCCGGAGATCCTCGGAAATTTGCCCAACGGGCAATGATCACGGCGACATGCGGGCTTGGGTTGCTCGATCCTCCTGCTGTCGCCGAATCCTTCGAGGTCGCGCATAGCGTTGGTAAGCTGATCCGATCATTGGCCGGCTCGCCCGAACAGGATGAGGATGTCGCTCTTAGCGACTAGTGCCTACCCAGTCGGCGTCGCGCACCTGAACTTCCGCTTCGTGTTTCGGTCAGACTGGAAGCAGGTCAACAAACACAAATCCATCGCGCTCCACGACTTCTCCAACCCTCAGGTCGATAGGCCGCGTGAAATCAGGCGCGTCATAAACAAAGGTGTGAAATTCGCCATTTTCGCCGCATGGATCGGCTTCAGGGGGAAGATCGGCCAATAAGCTTAGGTCGTAGTCACGCCCAGTAAAGGATTTTGCGATCTTCGATGGGTCTACGCATGTAACCTTTGCCGTCACGCCAGCCCCGATCATCTCTCTGCCAAGGTCCCTCGTAGGCATATGCCATAACGGAAACAAGGGTTCAAGCTCAGTCTCTTTCAGTTGACGAATGCGGTAGTCCCGAACGTCTTGAAGAAAGAGATCGCCGAACGCGACTGCACCAATTCCTTCGGCAGTAGCTCGCTGGCAGATGGCGCGCATTCGGCCTTCGTAATCCGAGTTGGAACATGGCCACGGCAGTTCCACGGGCCATAAGGGGATTCCGACACGACTGGCCTGCTCTTCGACTAACGATCGACGCACTGCATGCATCGCCACGCGGTCGGCTTGCGTGTTGAACGTGGTAATCAGCGCAGCTATGTGTATGTCGGGCTGTTGCCGCAGAAGATGAAGCGCCCAGGCACTGTCTTTCCCGCTGCTCCAGGATAAAGCGACCTTGGTCACGTTCGGCTTGCGCTCACGCGAATCGAACTTTGCGCGACCTTCGCCTCACTCCAGCGCCAATGATTTCCTCCCGTTTTTTCACCAAACGAAATGCCGTGAAGTACTTCAGCGATGATCTCGGCCGTCTGAGACACGGTCATTCCCGAGCGGTTGAAGAAGAGATTCCCGTCCGCAAATGCAAGGGTGCCGTTTTGAACAGCTTGCAATTCCTGCCACCACGGATATCGCTCCAGCACTCTTTGCTCGCCAAGACTTCGCTCCAAACCAAATCCGCAGGGGGCTATGATCAGGTATTCGGGATCGGCGTTGCGAAGGCGTTCAGCTGGAATAGCTGCCGAGTATTCACCTTTATGGCCGAGCAAGAGCTCTCCATTCGCGATCTCCACTAACTCGGGGCCCCAGTTTCCCATGACGAATAGCGGGTCCGCCCACTCCAACATGACGACGGAGGGCCGGTTGAACTGCGCAGCTTTCGCCCGGACAGTATCCAAGCGCCGGAGCTCGCGATCAACCAGGGCCTTGCCTCTTTCTTCCAAACCCAGAGCTCGGGCGATTCGCAACATGCTTTCCCAAATCTCTTCTAAAGAAATAGCGGACAGGTCCAACTGTCGCGCGTCGTGCCCACAGCTTCGTTGCACATCGCCGGGCGTTACGGCGCAAACTTCACAGTGCGATTGAGTGATCACCAAATCGGCGTGCAACTTGCGAATCAGCTCTCCATGAACGTGATAGAGAGGTTCGCCGGCACGGATTCTGCGCCGAACCTCGCGATCGATTTCACCGCTCGAAACCGATATATCAAATGCGGGTTCGCTACAGGCTGGAAGCCGCCGAACCCACTCCGGGTTGTCGCACTCATGAGACCGCCCAACGAGCATCTCGCCCGCACCCAAGGCACAGACGATTTCGGTAGCGCTCGCCAATAGAGAAACGATGCGCATGCTATGCGGCTTCTCTCGCATCCCTAATTGTTATCTTAGAACCTTCTTGCTGGGCAATGCTCGCGTCAAAATCCGAATTTCAAAACCTCCTTGAGCCCAATTGTTCAAACGGAAATAGCCCCGATTTCCACACATTACCCCAATATATTGTATTGACATCCATCCAACCCCATCATATGCTGCTTTTCGTTGCCGGCGCGCCAACAGGCGCTTAATAGGGAACCCAGCGAAAATCTGGGGCTGCCCCGCAGCGGTAAGCGAAAACGAAAGCCGTCATTGAAGCACTGATCGAACGCATTGCTTGAAAGACGATCGGGAAGCGACGGCGAGTAGGGATTCCAGCGCAAAGCTGAAAGGTTCGCAAGCCCGAAGACCTGCCGCAATACACGCGCTGCGTGTTGCCAGGACCTCCGAGGGGAGGCCTCCGGTGGGTCGCGATGCTCGCCACGGCCCTCCTGAACTTCTCCTCAACATCCTGAGCTCTTGCCGAGGAGAGCCCCATGTCTACGCAAGGTACGCCTGCACAGAGTTCCGCACCAGCGCTGTCTGGAATTTCTCTCGTTCCACCGGTTGCAAAACTTGAACCAGAAGTACGAACCGCGATGCGCGTGCGCAAGCGCAATGGCTCTTATGAACCGGTGGACGTGAACAAGATTGTTCGCGCCGTTGCCCGCTGCTGCGTGGGCCTCACTGAAGTGGACGCCATGCGCGTCGCCACAAAAACGATCAGCGGCCTCTACGACGGTGCCAACACAAAAGAACTCGATAGGCTCTCGATTCAGACGGCGGCGATGCTCACAGCAGAAGACCCGGAATACTCCAAGCTAGCCGCACGGCTCTTGTCTACATATATCGACAAGGAAGTGGCGAACCAAGAGATTCATTCATTCTCGCAGTCGATTGCGATGGGGCAACGCAATGGCCTGATCGACGGCGACATGGCAGCATTTGTGGCGGCGAATTCGCGCAAGCTTAATTCAGCGATTGAAGATGTGAATAACGATCTATTTGATTTTTTCGGATTGCGGACGGTCTACGATCGCTATCTGCTACGGCATCCGGAAACGCGTGATGTGATCGAGACGCCGCAGCATTTCTTCTTGCGGATTGCCTGTGGGATTTATCAACGCGTCCCAGATGCACTCGATTTCTACCGGCTGATCTCGTCGCTAGACTACTTGCCGAGTTCGCCGACGCTCTTCAATGCGGGGACCCGACGTCCTCAACTTTCCTCGTGCTTTTTGCTGGATTCTCCTCTCGACCAGCTCGATGCCATTTATGCCAAGTACACTGACGTGGCGTTGCTCTCGAAATATGCCGGCGGCATCGGCATCGCCTATCATCGCGTGCGCTCGCGTGGTTCGCTGATTCGCGCCACAAACGGCAAATCCAATGGCATTACTCCCTGGCTAAAAACGCTGGACTCCTCCGTCGTGGCTGTCAATCAGGGCGGCAAACGAAAGGGAGCGTGCTGCGTGTATCTCGAAACCTGGCACGCCGATCTCGAAGAATTCCTTGAACTGCGCGACAACACCGGCGACGAGGCCCGCCGCACGCACAATCTCAATATCGCGAACTGGATTCCTGACATCTTCATGCGCCGTGTCGAAGAGGACGGCATGTGGTGTTTGTTCGACCCAAAGGTCGTCCCGCACTTTCCCGATTTGTATGGGGACGCGTTCGAGACCGCGTACCTCGACGCCGAGGCCAGACACCTATTTGTTAAGCAGGTGAAGGCGCGAGAGCTGTACTCGCGCATGATGAAGACGCTGGCAGAAACCGGCAATGGCTGGATGTGCTTCAAAGACTCGAGCAACCGCAAATGCAATCAAACCGAGCAGGCGGATCGCGCCGTGCACCTGTCAAATCTTTGCACCGAGATCATCGAAGTCAGCTCGAAGGATGAAACTGCTGTATGCAATCTAGGATCGATCAACCTAGCCCGACACATGACAAATGGCAGTTTCGATTTCGAAAAACTTGCGACAACCACAGTAGCTGCAGTTCGCCAACTCGACCGTGTGATCGACGTTAACTTTTACCCGATCGAAAGTGCCAAGTCCTCGAACTTGAAGTGGCGTCCGGTAGGGTTGGGGCTAATGGGATTGCAGGATGTCTTCTTCACGCTGCAGATTCCCTTCGATTCGCCCGAAGCCCGCGAACTGTCGCGAAAAATTCAGGAGGAGATCTATTTCCGGGGGCTGAACACCTCGGCTGATCTGGCCGAACAGTATGGCGCTCATCCCAACTTTGCCGAGACTCGTGCGGCGCAGGGGCATTTTCAGTTCGATTTCTGGCAGACATCAACCGACGATTCTGATCGCTGGGAAAAGTTGCGCGAAAGAATCAAGCGCACCGGTCTCCGAAATTCGCTGCTGATCGCCATCGCACCCACTGCGACTATCGCATCGATAGCTGCGGCCTTCGAGTGCATCGAGCCGCAGGTCTCAAACCTCTTCAAGCGGGAAACCCTATCGGGAGAGTTCTTGCAGGTAAACCGGTATCTTGTTAAAGAGCTAAAAGCGCTTGGCCAATGGACTGAAGAAATGCGCAATAAAATCACACTGGCCGAGGGATCGATTCAAGGAATTACGGAAATTCCCGAAGAAATCCGAGCTATCTACCGTACCGCGTGGGAAATTCCCATGCGTTCTCTGATCGACATGGCCGCCGATCGCGCACCATTCATCGATCAGAGCCAGTCGCTGAATTTGTTTGTCGAGAGCCCTTCGATCGGCAAGCTCTCCTCCATGTATTTTCACGCATGGAAGAAAGGGTTGAAGACCACTTATTATCTGCGCTCCCGTCCAGCCACGAAGATCGCAAAAGCAACCGTCAGTCAGGCAAAGCCTGACGCGGTCAAGGCCGTCGCCTGCTCACTGGAAAATCCAGAGTGCTGCGAAGCCTGCCAGTAATCCCAAATTCAGGACAGGAGCCTTACATGATTCTCGATCCCGGATTCAATCTCACTTTGCGGCCCATGCAATATCCCGCGTTTTACGAGCAATATCGCAACGCGATCAAAAATACCTGGACAGTCGGGGAAGTAGATTTGTTCTCCGACATTCCCGACCTCAACCAACGCCTGACACCGGCGGAACGGCACCTCATCAGCCGGCTAGTGGCTTTTTTTGCGACGGGGGATTCGATTGTTGCCAATAATCTCGTTCTGAATCTCTACAAGCACATCAATTCGCCGGAAGCACGCATGTATCTATCTCGGCAGCTGTATGAAGAAGCGGTGCACGTTCAGTTTTATCTGACGCTGCTCGACACCTACATTCCCGATCACGCCGAACGCGCCGCAGCTTTCGCTGCCGTGGATAACATTCCGTCCATCCAGAAAAAGGCGCAGTTCTGTTTCCGCTGGATCGAATCGATCAATGAACTTCGGGAAATCCGTACGCCGGAACAAAAGAGATCATTTCTTCTGAACCTCGCTTGCTTCGCGGCCTGCATCGAAGGTCTTTTCTTTTTTGCGGCTTTCGCTTACGTGTACTATCTTCGATCCAAGGGATTGCTGCATGGCCTGGCAGCCGGCACGAACTGGGTCTTTCGCGACGAGAGCATGCACATCAATTTTGCCTTCGAAGTAATCAACACCGTTCGCGCCGAGAGCCCGGAACTGTTCGACTCGAGCTTTGAAAAGCAAGTTGTCACAATGTTGGAAGAGGCGGTGGATTGCGAGACGGCCTTTGCCGAAGATCTACTCGGGCAAGGCGTAGCAGGACTCTCACTGTCTGACATGCGCGCTTATCTCGAAGCGGTTGCCGATCAGCGCCTGCAATCTTTCGGAATAAGAAAACGCTATGGCGCACGCAATCCTTTTTCGTTCATGGAACTGCAAGATGTGCAGGAAGTGACCAACTTCTTCGAGCGGAAAGTCTCGGCCTATCAGATTGCCGTGAGCGGCTCGGTTGAATTGCACGAAGAGTTCTGAGTACGACAGTTTGGTCAAGCGCCCGCAGGACATTTGTCCAACGTCACTGTGCCAAAGACAAAAGGGTGTAGCTGGCTACACTCCTCAAGTCCTTGGCATTGCCGACACACCCAGCAAAGATGTTTTCGCGATATCGGGGATCTATACGCAAAAATGGCGGGAGCGACGGGACTCGAACCCGCGGCCTCCTGCGTGACAGAATCTGGCTGATGTAACTACTTGGAATCAAACGGTGTCGGCGGACTTCGTTTGGTTCAGGAAGGTACCGTATGGCACTTCTTATTATCCCCTTTTATCCCCTTAACGTCCCCAGATTCCGGCGACCCCTGCTGGAGACCAGCAAGCCGGACTCGAAACTCCTAACTTCCCCAAGCCAATCTAAGCTTCATTGCTTGACCGGATTGTTCCAAATTGGGTCGGCAAACCTTCCCCTAGCCCGTTACGGAAGGCACTCTAAGTCACAGTTGTCGTCCCCTTAATGTGTGTAGAGTCGAGCATGGACAGTTCCCGATCATTGTTCTGAAGATCCAAAACCTACTCGACGGTCTTTGCGGAAAGCTGTGGTTCCAGACTCCACAACTGCAAGAGAGGTTTACTCCTCTTCGCGTTCCTTTTCCCTCTGCTGTGATTTGAGGAAGATCTCGATCCGGCTGGTCGTCCAGACCGCCACTCCCGTCCCGAAAAAGTCTTGGTCCTCGCTCCAAATGTCGCAATCAAATCCCAATGCGGTTGCCAACACCGGCCAGTCGTCCTCATCGCGACCGCGCAGACGCTCTCGGGCGTCACTTTCAAATTCGCCGTAGAAGTCAGGATTGATCGGTTCAATGATCTGCTTGAGATAATCCAAAGATTGCAGAACATCAGCATCCAGCTTGCCGCGTTTTTTCAGAAGGGGAGGAAGATACGTCTCAGCATCGACGAAGGCAACATCGGGTGTAACAAAGCGAAATCCGCGCGATGCGTACGTATCGACAAGCTGTCGAACTCGCCGCCCGAGCACGGCACGAATGAGGATGTTTGCGTCGAGAACAATCATTTCAACGCTTGGCCGTCTTCGCGTGTCGTCTCGCTTGCTTGAATTCGGTCACGAGCTCTTCCTCATCGACATCGGACAGGGCCTGCGCCAAACGATCGGCCGCGGCTCTGAGTTCCGAAAGCTCCGCCGATTTTGGGCGGCGACGCGTGGGGACATAAACGCCCAAGGTCTCCCCGCGCCGAGTCACCGCGACAGGAGTGTCCGACTCCAGAAAAGTGGAAATCTTCTCCCGGAACTCGCGGACACCAACTTTACGCGCAGCCATACAGACCTCCTTATATAGTGTACACCTATGTGTACACATATGCAATTAGCTTGATCGTCACCTTCGATGGGGCACAGCGTTCCGGGATGTTTGGGGATACAGGCGGTTTTCATTGCGTCGCGCAGCTGCCCGAAATTCCGACCTGGCTGGCACCGGAACGCCTACCTTGCTGCGGCCGGCACTTCTACTTGGCGCGCGATGAGCCCTTTTGTAGTCCTAGTTGATTGGCCTGAAAATCATGCAAGAGTGTTACGTCACTCAACCATTCGGGTGACTCTCGACACGTATACCCAAGCGGTCACGACCCAGAATCGCAATGCGCAAGAAGCAAGAAGCCGTGGTCGCGCTTTTGTTCACTCGGAACATGCAAGGACAGTCAGACCAGGCTTGATGGCTTGATGCAGTAAAAAGATGTACCTATTTTGTGCATTTTGTGCCCACGCGAAAACTGAGCACTTCCGGTAAGTTCTTGAGAGGGAATGGCGGGGACGACGGGACTCGAACCCGCGGCCTCTGCCGTGACAGGGCAGGGGTCAAAAATCGCTCATCGAAACGGCGGCTGATTTCGATTCGATACCGCCGTCCAACGGCAATGGTGTCCGAGAGGCCGCGAGAAGTTATGGTGGGGGATGGAAGTATTGGGAAGGTGTGGGAATCAGTTTCAGGCAATAATAATAATAAGGAGAATCGGTAATCCTCTTCGTGCAAGTGAAGGCTTACCAAATCGTGCGGAAGTCACTGAATTACTTGGCGTCCCCGGAGGGATTCGAACCCTCGTTTGCGCCGTGAAAGCACTGTGCCCTGGCGTAAGTTACTGAAACGACGCAACACGGATGGCTGCCAGAAGCGGTTTCGGTAAGGGTTGGAAAGGCTTCGTGGATCATAAATGGATCAAAAATGATTTTATTCAAGCTCCTCGAATGAGAGCAATATCTTCTTCGGCTGCCCAACTTCTTAGGTCTTTTCCGGTGAGCGCGGAAGCCATCATCGACGGAAACTGATCTGGAGTACAAGCAAACACCGGACATCCCAGGCTAGCGATTCCTTCTGCGTATTTCGCTTCATAAGCGGGATGTCCAGAATCTGAGAGTGCTAGCAGCACAATGAGATTTACTCCACTCTGCTTGATGGCGGCGGCACGAGCAAGCATTGACTTGGCATCGCCACCCTCGTACAAGTCGGTGATCAGTACGAGATGCGTTTTCATCGGATTCTCGATCTGCTTCTCGCAGTAACCGAGTGCCGAGTTGATGTCCGTTCCACCACCCAACTGGACGCCAAACAATACCTCAACCGGGTCGGCGAGCTGATCGGTCAGATCCACCACAGACGTGTCGAAGCAGATGAGCTTTGTAGAGAGTCCTGGGATCGATGCCATTACCGCCGCAAAAATCGATGAGTACACGACCGAGGTGGCCATCGATCCAGACTGATCGACGCACAAGATGACATGATCCAGCTGCGCACGCGATTTGGTGTGGCGCGTGTGTCCGACCAGCGTTTCCGGAACAACCGTGCGATGTTGCGGCTGGTAATGGCGCAGGTTTGCTCCGATGGTGCGAGGCCAATCGATGTCCGCGTGCCGCGGCCTCCGCGTACGTTGTGAACGGTTGAGTGCGCCTCTCAGCGTCTCTCGCGTATTGTGCCCGAGTCTGTGCATGAGGTCGTCCACCACCTTGCGAACCACCTGTCGTGCTGTTTCCAGCGTTTTACCCGGAATGGCGGCGCGAAGCGCGATGAGATCGGCGACAAGGTGGACATCTGCTTCCAGCGTCGAAAGGAATTCGGGCTCGAGCATCAGAGCTTTCAAGTTCAGCCGCTCGAATGCGTCTTTCTGGACGATTTGTACAACCGGGGTTGGAAAGAACTCGCGAATGTCTCCGAGCCATTTAGCGACGCGCGGAGAAGACGCGCCGAGCCCACCTCTGCGCTTCTCAGTGCCGCTGTCGTACAGTGCTGAAAGAGCGGCATTCAGGCGCTGATCACGATTGGACAGTTCGTTCTGATCGTCCTCCACGCCGAGCGTGAGTTGCCACCTTCGCCATCGCTCTTTTTGAGAGATCATGTGGGCTCTCCCAAGCCGAGGATTTTATAGAGAAGCGGCAGCGCAGCCTCGAAAGCAGGGTTGGGGTCGGCAGCACTCTGCGAGCCAGCGCTTGTACTCTTTTGCCGCCCCTGCTGAACCTTTTCGAGCACACGGCGGCGCGCAACCGAGTCGAAACTCGACATGCTTCGGCGAAGCAGTGGAAGAGATTCGGTAAAATCCGTTTCTCCCAGTTCGCAGAGCCACTCGTCGAGTAGCTGCAGCAGCGGTTCGTCCTGCAGAAGGACTTCCGATCCGCCTCGCAAGAAACCCTCAAGGAATGCACCCGACTCTTTGGGCTGCCGAGAGCCCGTGTGCCGTGCGAACTCCGACGCTACCTTCTCCGGTTCCCAGAAACGTACATCGTGCAAGCGGCGAAGGCTCAGCCCCGCAATGGACGGTGTGACCTGATCGTCGCTGACGATTTTGCCCAGTTCACTGCGCCACGAAGCGGTCAGCGCGTCATCGTTAAAGAGGCGCAAGGCCTCATCATAGGCTTCCATCGCCGAGATGCGCGCGGCGGCAGTGTCTTCATCAAGCAAGCGCGATCCAATTCGGACTCCGGCGTTGATCTCTACGCTGATCGACAGAATCAACGAGCGAAGGGCATCTTCTGGCAAGCGGCGAGCCGAGCCGTACCGAAGCACCCTCACCAGTGGAGAAACCGCCTTCATCAAATCCGTAACGTCACTAGAGCTGACAGCGACAGCTTGGAGTTGCTGGATGCACGAAGCGGCGGTCTCAGGCAGGTCACCCACAAGAGCGCTCTGGATGAGACCAGCGAGCACTGTGATTGACGTGGTTTCTTGCGCTCGCTTAAGCGTCGCATTCGCCGCCGCTTGTTCGATCGTGACGCCGTAAACCAGTCCCTGTGCTAGTGACACTGAGTATTCTGGCTCCCACTTGATGACCCACACCTCGCGAAACGTTCCTCGGCCAGCTTGGGCGTCCACCAGCCTGCCCCAGGGAACGCGAATCAAGTTGAGTCGGTGCAACAGAGTTGATTTCAGCAGGCCTGCCTCGGAACGCAAGTCGAGCTTGATCTCTAATTCCAGATCTTGAGGCTTCAGGCGTGTCTTGCGTTGCCAGGCGGTCAGGTCACGCGCAAGGGGGTTCTGCGGAACGCGTTCGCCGATCTCGCCTACGCGTTCTCCGATGTACAACTTACTCTCCAACATCGCCAATGGAACGGGGTTCCCGTCGCACATCGCAGCCAGCGAGGCTTCACGCATTTCAGCAATGCCGGGCATTGGGAGATCCCGCAAAGCGGCCAGTCCGAGGGCCAAGCGAGTCGCTTCAATGGCAGAGGCAGTTGCGGCGGTATAACCCTCTTCACGCAGCTTGAACGCTGTACGCGACTGCCATACCGAAGCGAATTCCTCTGGAGTAGGGAGCTTGGGGCGTGTGTAAAGGGACCACAAATGGCGGTACCAGCCGGGTGAAATCACACCTGCCCCGTATCCGGAGAAGGCGCTGAGGCGACTGTCGGTCCACGGCACCCAGGTTGCTTCAATCTTTACGCACGGCAGGTCTTTGATCAGCGCGCGGTCGTCTGCGGGCTTTGTTGCTTGCCGCAATCCACCGATGTGCCAGGCGCCACACACGACTGCGATGTTTCCGTCGAACTCTTTCAGGGCTGCTCGCATAGCCGTACGCATGAATGCCTCACGCTGTAGGTTGCGTCTGCTTTCCTGCGATGATCGTTCAACACCTTCTTGCGCACGGGCCTCTGTCATTGCCGTTTCGATCGACGCGAACACAGAAAGGGCCTCTTGTCCGCTGGCTCCGTGTTGTTCAATAAGGCCATTCCAAAAGGTCTCGCCGTCTTCGTATCCAGCTGCGCTTGCGAGTAGATCGAGCGCGTCAGCGCGAACCTGAGCAGGTTCAGTCTCTGGATTCTCTTGTGCAGCTTTTCCCAAAGCGAGTGAGACCGCAGCAGGCCAATCGCAGAATTGAACATGCCGTTTGTGTTTCAGCGCCCAGTCCATCGCCTGCCATTCCGGAGAGAACTCGGCGAATGGCATAAACGAGGCAAGGCTCGCCTCGTCCACAGCATGCAGCAGCATGGCGACGGGAGGCTTTAAATCCGGATCGGCGACATATTGGATGAGTTCATCTCCTTCCGGAGGACCTTCCACCAGGACGCACACGGGGTTGAGCACGTCCAGCGCTTTGCGCAATAAGGCCGCCGATCCTGGACCGTGATGACGAATCCCGAGAACGTGAACCCGTTCGTCAGCTGGAGGAGGCATTGCGACTAAATAACCTCGCGAATTGCCGAGTACAGGTCTGACCAACCGTCACGCGTGCGAACTACGCTTTCGAGATACTCCTGCAACGCAACCATATCTTGCACCGGATCTTTGACCACCGCGCCGACAAGGTTTGGCGCAAGACTTTCCGCTGTCATTTCTCCGTTTCCGAAGTGCGCGGCAGATGCCCATGCGCTAACTCCTACGGAAATGGCTTCTGCCGTCGACAGCGAGCCGGTAGGGGATTTTAGCTTCGTCTTCCCATTCATGGTCTTGCCGTCGCGCAATTCGCGAAACAAGGTAACGACTCGAACCAACTCCTCATCAGCAGGTCGGATGGGCGGCAACTCGAGGCTGGAACCGATCTCAAGAACTCGCTTCACGACGATCCCGGTTTCCTCTTCCAGCGTAGCGGGAGAAGGAAGCACAACAACGTTGAATCTGCGCTTGAGTGCGGACGACAGATCGTTCACACCCTTATCCCGATTGTTAGCTGTCGCAATGATGTTGAAGCCACGCTTGGCCTCGATCGACTCATTCAGCTCAGGAATAGGCAGAATCTTCTCAGACAGGATTGTGATCAGAGTGTCCTGCACGTCTGAACCCATACGTGTGAGCTCTTCGAGCCGTGCGATAGCTCCTTCTTCCATCGCTCGGGTCAGCGGCGTCTTAACGAGAGCTTCGCGCGACGGTCCCTTGGCCAGCAGCAGCGCATAGTTCCACCCATATCGAATGTGGTTTTCATCGGTTCCCGCTGTGCACTGAATCATGCGTTGTGACGAACCCGAAACCGCCGCTGCCAGATGTTCCGATACCCACGACTTCGCTGTTCCCGGCAATCCCAGCAGTAGCAATGCGCGATCGGTCGCAAGCGTCGCAACCGCAGTTTCGATGAGTCGACGATTGCCAATGTATTTCGCCGAAATCGCCGTGCCGTCCGCAGCCTTGCCGCCAAGAATGTAGGTCACGACCGCCTTGGGAGAGAGCCGCCAGTTCGCGGGACGCGGAAGTTTGTCTCCCGCCGTCAGAGCAGACAATTCGTTGGCATAGACTTCTTCGGCTGATAGCCGGATTCGGCCAGAATCTTGTTTAGCCATGGGGACCGTCAATCTCCATTCCATCAAGGATGTCGAGCAATGCAAGGGGAGTAGCAGTGATTGATTGATCGAAGTCTGCGAGCTGCTGCCGAAGCTCGTGGCGCCGCGCCGGCGGGCAAATCGCGGTCAAGAGTTCAAACCAGACAACGCATTCGTGCTCGGGGATTTTCTTCAATAATTTCGCATGAAGGACAGTCGACATGACCGCAACGGGCGCTTGTGCATCGGTGATCCGGTGCAGCCACTGCCATAGATGGTAGATAGTCGGGAGATCTTTGCGGTAAGGATGAACAATGATCTCCTGCCATCGTTGTCGCTCCAACTCTCCCATGGTTCCGAGCGTGTCGAGTCCGCTTTCCACCATCTTCTCCCAGGCGCTTGGAAGGTGCGCGACCACGAGTTCAAGCAGATCAAGACGGAGATCGCTTGTGGTGATCAGCGCCAATGCAAGAAGAAAAGGTTCGTCGTTTGAGGCGGATTCGATCAATTCTTCTTCCTTAAGATGAAACGCACTCGCCAGTTCTCGGAGCGAAACGTCGGTAAATGTTTGGAGTATCCAGCGCGAGGCAGCTTGGTCCTTTACGTTAGCGGGAAGTTCGAGTTGCAATGCTGGGCGCTTACGAATCAGACCGCTCTTACTTTGTTTGATTCGTTCGAGACATGCATGCAAGGCCGGACTCTCTCCTGCTGCGCCGAGACGCGCCAGGAATCTCGCTGCTAGTGCTCGTACACGAGGCGCCCGATCTTTTTCCAGCACGCTCAGGAATGGCTGGTCGGTCGTGCTCAAAGCAGTTTGCAAGGTTTGCAGCAAGCGAAACCGAGCCTCCGCGGATTCCTGCCCCCAGGTTGACTCAAGAAGAGTACGAGCGGCATCTGCCCCGTCTCGTCTACGTTGCTCCAGATACGTCACTCGGCGCGAAAGCGTTGCCTGCGCCCAGTTACTCTCGTCAAGCAGTTCCGGATCGAAATAGCTTTGCGTTTCCGCCTCTGGCTTCTGTCTGTCCGCCCAATGCTGGGCTGTTGGGCCAAGCCTCTCCGCATTTGAGCGAACGAACGCATCGATCAAGGGCAAGTCGAAGGGATGAGGGCGTAGTCTCAACCGTTCGAGAGTACGTGCAAGCGCATGCCCAGGATGTTCGGTAACATTTTTGGCAGTAAGCAATCGAACAAGCGGGCGTCGCAGACTACCGGCGAGGATTTTGCGTTCGTCTTTTATCTCTGGCTCAACGATGAACGAATCTGGGGTCGTAGGGCGTTCGAACCGCAGCGCCTGTCCCATGAGGCTGAGCACTTCGAGCACGCCATCAGAATTTGGATTTGCAGGACGAACGAGTTCGGGCAGCGCATGTCGGGATGTTCCCGCGAGCAGCGACGGCAGAACTTTCGCGTGTAGCATGGTCCGGTTCACGAGCGCACCCACCGGCCGAGTTGGGTTTCAGCCCATGCCAGTGTGAACTCGTATCCGTTCCAGAGCCCGATGCCATCAATGGGACCTACGCTCGCAAGAGGCAATGCATGAGTGGCTTGCGACGTATGCAGCGGCAGCGAAAATCCGCTCTCGTCATCGTGGATGTATAGTTGTTCTCCATTTCGGCGCACATTAGCCGAGCGAAAAGTCAGAGGAATCGTCCCGAGCCAAGGGAGCTGCGCCAAGGCACCCTCGTAGTCAGTGTATGAAGCACTTAGACTCCTGGTGGGCAAGGCGAGCTGCTCACTGCTTTGTTCGGCACCTTTGTTGAGGGTGG
>Ga0126371_10001652_pt1 | contig 18896 bp, 13 predicted proteins | sample PanSoiMetaPlot_4_FD_110145 | JGI IMG/M metagenome (GOLD analysis project Ga0126371, IMG submission 110145) | Tropical forest soil microbial communities from Panama - MetaG Plot_4 | ecosystem: Environmental > Terrestrial > Soil > Tropical forest > Bulk soil | place: Panama | collected 2016-02-17 | reverse complement strand
TAATCCATAGGCGAATTGTTGTTCATCAGCCGCCGCGCCATCTTGGCGACGTTGTCATCTCGCTTCGTTTTGACCGCATTGAGCCAGTCAGCAGGTGGCGCTGTCCAATTGCCACCCATCGCCTCGATCAGTGCGGTGATGCAGGAGCCGATGTCGCCGACCACGGGGGCTGTGATCTCGACATTGGAATCCATTTCCTTGGGCTCGATGTCGACTTGGACAAATTTTTTTGGTCCTTCGCCCCAAGTCTTGCCCTTGCCGTGAGACAGCAACCAGTTGAGGCGCGCGCCGATCAGCATCACCACGTCGGCTTCCCTCAGTACGGTCGAGCGGGCAGCGCCAGCGCATTGCGGATGCAGGTCAGGCAACAGGCCTTTGGCCATGCTCATCGGCAGGAAGGGAGCGCCGCTCTTTTCGATGAAGCTCTTGATCGCATCATCGGACTGCGCGTAGGCCGCACCCTTGCCGAGAATGATAAGCGGACGCCTAGCGCTCTTGAGTACATCGAGCGCGCGCTTGACTGCCGAAAGGGCGGGAATCTGCGCGGGCGCGGCGTCGATCACCTTGACCAGCGATTTCGCTCCGGCGTCCGCATTGATCACCTGTCCGAAGAGTTTGGCCGGCAGGTCAAGATAGACTCCGCCGGGGCGACCTGAGACCGCGGCGCGCATCGCGCGCGCAAAGCCGATGCCGATATCCTGGGCATGCAGCACGCGGTAGGCCGCTTTACACAACGGCTTTGCAATCGCAAGCTGATCCATTTCCTCATAGTCGCCTTGCTGCAGGTCAACGATTTCGCGTTCCGACGAGCCCGAAATCAGGATCATCGGAAAACAATTCGTCGTGGCATGCGCCAGAGCCGTCAGTCCGTTGAGGAAGCCGGGTGCCGACACCGTGAGGCAGACGCCGGGCTTCTTGGTCAGGAAGCCCGCGATCGCCGCTGCATAGCCCGCGTTCTGCTCGTGCCGGAACGAGAGCACTCGAATGCCTTCCGCCTGCGCCATGCGGCCGAGATCGGTGATCGGAATCCCCGGCACGCCATAGACCGTGCTGATGCCGTTGAGCTTGAGCGCGTCGATGATGAGATGAAAGCCGTCAGTCAGCTTCTGCTCGGCGCCCGATGCTTCGATCTTGGTTGCTGTGTTCAGCATGGGCTGTTCTCCCTATCGTCCTTTTGTGGAAGGAGGACGTCTTCTGGTGCTCCAAAGTGGAGTTGGCTAAAACAATTCCTTGCCGTGCGCCTCGACATAGGCGGCAAGGCTGAGCGTGTGATCACGCGCGAGCTTTTCAGCGAGATCAGTGTTGCGCTCTTCGAGCGCCTCGATGATGGCCAGATGTTCGGGCAGTGATGCCGCGATGCGCTCCGTGCGCCCGATGGTGAGCTGACGATAGCCGCGGACATGCAAGAGAATATCGTTAGTCATGTCGACCAAGACCGGTGACTCCGATAACGAGATCAGCGTCTGGTGGAAAGCGATGTTGGCCTTGGAATACTCCTCGACATGATCCTGCGGCAGGCGATCAGCATTGAAGTCTTTGAAGAAGTCGCGCAGCGCCGAGATGTCCTTCTTGCGCGCAATCGTGGTGATCAGCCGTGCCGCCATGCTCTCGAGCGCGGCCCAGGCGCGGATCATGTCGACGATCTCGCTCTTGGTCCGGCGCACCACGACAATGCCACGACGTGGGACTGTCTTGACGAAACCGTCCTGCTCCAGCATCGCGATCGCCTCGCGGATCGGCGTGCGGCTGACGCCGAGACGCTCCGACAGCGCACGTTCGTCGAGCATCACCGGCTCGGGTGTCGCGTAGATGTCCATCTTCAGAATGGCTTCCTTCAAGGCTTCATAGGCCTTGTTTTTGAAGCTGGTCTCAGGGGCGATCCTGACGATTGCTATATCTGCCTCGGCCATGGCTGGCGGCACCTTGGTTTGGTTCCGAGTGGTCACAACAATCTCCTCATTGGGGATTGCCCTTTATCCCAGTAAGAGAAGCCTTTTCGTTTTGGCATGCCAAATGCCAGAATGTCAAGGTTGACAAATTTTCCTGCTGGCATACCAAATGCCATAAATGGGAGGGAAGCCAATGACAAACGCCAAAGATGCGGTCCGCAAAGTCCTCGATCAGGTTAAAGCGGATAAACGCACCAGTCTGACGGCGCCTGAAGGCAAGCTAGCGTGCGACGCCTACGGAATCCCCGTCCCCAAGGAAGGTGTAACCAAATCGGCGACAGAGGCCGCGAAGGTCGCGGCCGACATCGGCTTCCCGGTTGTGATGAAAATCGTTTCCCCGGACATTCTGCACAAGACCGAGGCTGGGGGCGTTGTGGTCGGCGTCAAGACCGGTGCCGATGCGGAGAAGACCTACGAGACCATCCTTGCCAACGCCAAAAAATACAAGCCCAATGCTAAGATAGAAGGCGTTCAGGTGCAGCAAATGCTAGCTGGCGGTACCGAGGTCATCATCGGCTCCATCACGGATAGTTCTTTTGGGAAACTCGTGGCCTTCGGACTGGGCGGCGTTCTCGTTGAGGTTTTGCAGGACGTCACGTTCCGTCTCGCGCCCGCGACGAAGGAAGATGCGCTGTCGATGCTCGACGGCATCCAAGCGCATGAAATACTGAAAGGCGTGCGCGGCGGCGACCCTGTCAACCGCGAGGCGCTGTCTGATGTCATCGTGAAGGTTTCGCGGCTCGTCAGCGACTTTCCCGAGATTGTCGAGCTCGATCTTAATCCGGTGTTCGCCACTAAGAAGGATGCGATTGCCGCTGATGTGCGCATCGTCGTCGACTTCAGCTACAAGCCGCGCCCGGCGCCTCGCCCAACCGAGGAAATCATTGCGGCGATGAACCGCATCATGCAGCCAAGGGCCGTTGCCGTGATCGGTGCCTCGGCCGAAGTCGGCAAGATCGGCAACTCCGTGATGAAGAATTTGATCAACGGCGGCTACAAGGGCGAGATTTATCCGATACACCCCAAGGCCGCCGATATTCTGGGCTACAAGGCCTACAACAGCGTCAAGGATGTGCCCGGTGTGATAGACGTCGCGGTATTCGCGATCCCCGCGAAATTCGTGGCCGGCGCGCTGGCCGAATGCGGCGAGAAGAAGATCCCTGGAGCGGTGCTAATTCCCTCCGGCTTCGCCGAAGCCGGTGCGCCTGAGCTACAGGCCGAAATCGTCGAGGTCGGCAGGAAATACAACATACGCCTGATGGGGCCGAATATCTACGGCTTCTATTATACGCCGTCCAATCTCTGCGCCACTTTCTGTACCGCCTATGACGTTAAGGGCCATGCTGCGCTGTCGTCGCAGTCCGGCGGCATCGGAATGGCGATCATCGGCTTCTCGCGCTCGGCCAAGATGGGCGTTTCTGCGATCGTCGGCCTCGGCAACAAGTGCGATATCGATGAGGACGATTTGCTCGCGTTCTTCGAGCAGGACCCCAACACAAACTTAATTGCCCAGCACTGCGAAGACCTAAAGGACGGCCGCGCCTTCGCGGAGGCTGCTAAGCGGGTATCGAAGAAGAAACCGGTGATTTTGCTAAAAGCCGGCCGTACCTTGGCCGGGGCGAAGGCTGCCTCGTCGCACACCGGCGCGCTCGCCGGCAACGATAAGATCTATGAGGACGTGTTCAAGCAGTCGGGCGTGATCCGTGCCCGCTCGCTGAGGCAGCTGCTTGAGTTCGCGCGTGGCGTGCCCGTGCTACCGACGCCGAAGGGCGAAAACGTTTTGATCATCACCGGCGCGGGGGGCTCCGGCGTGCTACTGTCTGACTCGGTTGTCGACAACGGCCTGTCGCTGATGACCATACCGCCGGATCTCGACACAGCATTCCGCAAGTTCATTCCGCCGTTCGGCGCTGCCGGCAACCCTGTCGATATCACCGGCGGCGAGCCGCCGATCACCTACGTTAGGACCGTCAAACTCGGCCTGTCGGATGACCGCATTCATTCGCTGATCCTCGGCTACTGGCACACAATCGTGACGCCGCCGATGGTTTTTGCCCGAAATATGGTCGAGGTGAAAAGGGAGATGGAGGCCAAGGGCTTTGTGAAACCGATGGTGGCCTCGCTCGCCGGCGACGTCGAGGTCGAAGAGGCAGCCGAATATCTCTATCAGAACGGCATCCCAGCCTATGCTTATTCGACCGAATTGCCGGTCGAGGTGCTGGGTGCGAAATACAAATGGGCACGCGGAGCGGGCCTGCTCTAAGTCCCCGTCAGGTGCCGCTCCGCGCTGATGGCCGGAGCAGCAAGAGCCTCCGCAGGACGGACCACGATCGATCACCGGCTGGTAGCGGACGCGCCGATCAAGCCTCGGCGGGTGTACACAGGAGTTCGGACGATACCCGCCATGTCAGTGTGATCTCGCGCTTTGAAACGCCTGCAGGACGTTGCCTCTTTGACCAAAAGTGCGGTTGCGAGAGAGCCACAATGATGAACTTTCCGTCACATGGAACCGGAACGTCACGTGCAGCCGTTTCTTGAAGAACTGTCCTGCTCTTTTGTTGGTTATCAGCACCGCTGGTGACATTAAGCGCGGCTCTCGCGCGGTCAATTACTGCTGATGGCGCAGCAAATGGCACGCGCGGGCAGGTGGCTGGTCCCATTATCGCCGGCACCGTCGGTTTGGTCGTCGGCGCCGGGTTCGAAATTCAGAATGCTGTGACTACCGCTGTCCAAGCTGAACTGCACCTTCGGTCGCGGTTCATGAACGCGTCGTGGTCGGCAAGCCGCTGCTGTTGGAAGTCGAACTGCGTCCTGTTCCCCTACAAGGAATCGTTATGCCGTCGTCAACGATCATCGAGCCCCGTAGGTGTCATCAGGATTGTCGACTAATCGGGGCCTGATCTTTGTTCAGGAAATCTAAGCGGCTTTACCTCGCGGGATGCTTACGTCAGGGCGTGCCGGGTCTACAGGCTAGCGCCGCCAAAACCGTCAGAACCGCAACAAGTGCAAAGCCCGCACCCGCTGCCAGCGCATCGACGGCAAAATCCTCGATGCGCGCATGTCGTCCTGGCGCAAAGAGCTGTAGGACTTCGAGTGCGCCGATCATCAGGACCACGACGCCAACCGTGGGGAGCCGCTGTCGCGGATAGGCAAATCCAAACGCGAGCCCGACCAGGACGAAAGCTAGCGCATGCTCAACGTCCTGACCGAGATCAGAATGAGGTCGGTATTGCGGGGGGCCAAGGGTTGCAAAGGTCACGGCTACGGCCACTAGCCAGGCGAACAGGCGGAGAACGATCGTCATACCCACCGCATAACGACTTGCCGACCCGCTGTCCACTCACGTGGGTGTGGTGTGATCTTGTGGTTAAGGATGACACCTAAAGCGGCTCGCGCACACCAAGCCCAAGCATAAACCGCTCCCGGATCTGCACGGGATCACGCCGCGTTGTGCCGGCACCTGGCTGGTCGTCGATGCGTACGCCGATCAAGTAAGGGCCGGAGGTCGACAACGACTGGTCGATCAGTCGCTCGAAATCGTCCTCATCGGCTGCCCAACTGCTTTTGAGAAGACCGCTCGCCACGGCGATCGCGACAATATCGGAAACTGCCGCGGCCGGCGTCGGCTGTCCGCCGGTGATTTGGTATATGCCATTATCCATTACCACCATAGTAAGATTTTTCGGCGCAAGTGCGGCGACGGTTGACAGCGAGCCGAGTTGCATGAGCAATGAGCCGTCACCCTCGAGCGCAAAAATATGGCGCTTGGGCTGCGCGAGAGCGACGCCGAGCGCGATCGGGAACGCAAGCCCCATGCTGCCGAGCATGTAGAAATTCTGCGGCCGGTGGCCCGCAGCCCACAGATCGAAATTGGTGTTTCCAATGCCGCCGATCACGGCCTCCTCGTTCTTCAACTTAGCAATAAGGCGCGAGGTAAGGTCGAAGCGGTTCATCACCTTGGTGTTGCGGGCAAGGGGATTGGGTTGCATGGCCATGCGATAGCTCACTTGTCGAAAACCTTGCCGCCGGTCAGGAGCGGCGAGAGAATCAGCGCCACTGGCGCCTGCGTAGAGATTGCCTGCCTGATCGACCGATCGGCGATGAATTCGAACTCTTCGATGCGGGTCGCGGTGTGGTGCTCCATGGCCAGCGAGTCCAGCACGGGTCGCATGGTCCGGCACACCATCGACTGGCCGTAGTTGAATTCGCCGAGCGTGCCGCGTTCAGACACGAACATGATCAAGGGGATTTGGTAAGGCAATGCCAGCGAGGCGAGCGCGTTCGCGAGCGTGGCGAAGCCCGACGTCTGCATCAATACCGCGCCGCGCATGCCGCCCATCCAGGCGCCAGAGATGATGCCGACCGCCTCTTCTTCGCGCGCGGTCGGGAACGTGGTGAAAAATGGATCGGCGTGCAAGTTTTTAATGAGGGTCGTTAGGACTCGATCCGGAACGTAGGGGACCAGGCGGATATCGTGACGCTTGAGCGTCTGCAGCACGATTCCCTGCCAGGTCTCAGGACGGTCATCGGAAGATCTGGGTGAGGCTTGACCCTCGGCGGCCACCAACTTGTTCTCCCCTCATTCGTCACGATGTTTCGTTCGCATCGCCATCATGGAATCCCTTGGCGGGCCGAAACTTGACGCGACTGAGGGGATTGTCAACATGCTTCCGCAATTACGTGATTTGGGCTCATACGGCGATAAAGGCTGAATAATGTCGGGCGCTCTACCCTGCCTATTTCCGCGCGAGGCGACGCGCCCTGAGGTTGCTCCGCCAGCGAACGCCTGCGATTCCCATGCGCGTGTGTTCGGCCCGGCTGACCGCTATCCTGTGCCGAAGGTCGCAGTTATACGCCGCCGGACGCGCGAAAATTATTGGGCATGCTGCGCGCGATTGGCTTTCCGTCCGGCATCACTGGCGCAAGTTGGCGCGCATAATCGCGATAATATATCTCAATGCCGGATGGCGGAGACTGGCCACATCTCGCGCGCGCGCGTCGAGCGCGAAATGCCAGATGCCCCCCCATTCAAGCTGCTTCAGACGTCGGTACCGTATGGGGCAACGCGGCACCACATCCTTGTGCCCAATCCCGCAAGACTCTGAAAGAAGTTCGATGTCTGTCAACAACAAACGCATTTTCTACGTTAAATATCTTGCCCACCAGATCTATGCCGAAATCCTGAGCGCGCGGCCTGACGTGCGGCTCGACAGGCTCGAAAACGAGAGTGCGGAAGAGATCTATGCGCCAATCCTCCGCGATGCGCACGCCTACCAGGTCGGGGCGGCGCGCGATGAATTGGCGCAACATTTTCACGTCGACGAGAACCTCTTGCGGCGAGCGCCAAACCTGTTGATCGTTTCCAGCAACGGGGCCGGCTTCGACCCTGTCGATGTCGAGGCGTGCACCAAGGCCGGCGTGGTGGTCGTCAATCAATCCGGCGGCAATGCGCATTCGGTGGCCGAGCACGCGCTCGGCATGCTTTTGACTCTGTCGAAGCGCATCATCGAGGCTGATCGGGCACTGCGCCGGGCGCCCGATGTCAATCGGAATGCCCTGATGGGCACGGAGGCACGGGGGCGAATCATTGGCATTGTCGGCATCGGCAATGTGGGTCGGCGTATCGCAGAACTGTGCAGGGGACTACTTGGCATGCGAGTGTTGGCCTACGATCCTTATCTTTCTGCCGCGGAAATCGCGATGCGAGGAGCAGAGAAAGTCGAGCTTGACGAGTTACTGCGGCGTTCCGACTATGTGTCGATCAATTGCCCGCTTACAAAGGAGAGCCGCGGCATGATCGCTATGCGCGAATTTTCGCTGATGCAGCCAAACGCCTATTTCATCACCACGGCGCGCGGCTTCATCCACGACGAGAACGCGCTATTGGATGCCCTGCGTCGCAGGCGTATCGCCGGCGCTGGATTAGATGTTTGGTCCAAGGAGCCGCCACCGCCGGAGCACCCTCTGTTGCAATTTGATAATGTTCTTGCGAGTCCGCACACGGCCGGCGTTACCAAGGAAGCACGCGAGAACATGGGACGGCTCGCCGCCGAGCAACTCCTCGACGCGTTCGATGGCAAACGGCCGGCGCGCATCATCAACCCGGAGGTCTGGCCCCGCTACAGCGCACGGTTTCGGGAGACTTTCGGCGTAACGCCGAAATAGTTAAGAGGAGAGGCGTGTTCGGGACGAGAAGATTTTGCTCTCCGCTGCCGGACTAAAAGTAATAAATCCGCCGGCTATTGGCGGCTCGACAAGGTGATTGTTGCTTTTTTCTCGGGCGCCTGGACTCGCTCTTAAAATGTGATCATTTGCCTGGTGCGCCAATATCTTGCGAGGAAATGCTGCGCTGGCGCGGAAGGTAGCATAGTCAGATGCAACAGCTTCACTTGCTGCTGCGGGACGCGCCAGTTCGAATCAGGCGTCGCTTCGCACGTTTTGTTGTTATTGCGGCCGCCAGCCTGCCTGATGTTGGCGCCTAAGGAACTATCCTGGAACCGGTCAGAGTCAGTTTTGCCGACATCACTCAAGACGAGAGCGGCGCATTGTGCTTAAATGGCATCGCAGAGCGTAAGGGAAGATCTCATGTCACGCTATGTAGTTCGTTTTATGAAAGACGTGCTTGGCGAAAACGGGCGCGAGATCGAAGCCTGCCAGGGCATCCTTGAAGTTGATGCGCTAAATGAGGGTCAAGCCGCAGAACTAGCGAAGCAGAAGTTCTGCGAGAAACAGTCGCTTTGTGATTGGTCGTTGCATGCCGACCGGATAAAGGTCGAAACAGCCGATTTTCCTTCCTAGCTTCGTCGGCTGATCAAACGAGGATCTATTCGAATCACCCGGTCAATTAGCCTAATTTCGGTGGCGCGCTGTTCTACTCCTCGGCACAGTGATGTTCGCGGCGCCGATGACGAATTGAGGCACATCGCCGTTCCGCTTGCACTTATATCCAGATGGCAAATGTAATTCTCGGCACCGTCGGCCGCTCCGAATGAGCGCCGCCGATGGCGGCTCTACCTTTGCCGCGCAGACGCAGGGCCTTGGCGAGATTGTCTAGCTTCTGCGTGTGCCCTCGCCAGATTGCGTTGGTTTCGGCCCAGCGGGCGGAACCGGTGATTGTTTCGGCTTTCAGAGTCCTCCTTCTGATTGCGCAGCTGGCATTACGGTTCAGCGCCGTTGGCAACAATGTTTCTACCTATAGAAAGTGATTTGCTCTCGTTGCATCTAAAAGTTTCGTATATTGAAACCCATGCTGGCTTAGTGGGTATCGTCATGGTCGTTCTCCTGCGGTGGCCAGCGGCTAACACCGAAGAGAGGGAAGCAATTAGATCAGACGGCTGTGGGATCAAACTTCAGCGAAAAACGTGCGCCGTGGGGGCAGCGATTTTCGACAGTGACGGTCGCGGCGTGTAACTCGGCGATGCGCTGGACGATCGAGAGTCCAAGCCCTGTGCTTCCCTGCTTCCTGCGATCGCGCCGCCAGAAGCGCCGAAAGATGAGATTGCGCTCGTCTTCGGGAATGCCAGGGCCGTGGTCGAGGACGCTCACCGTTCCGTCGCCGTCGACGACGAACTCAACAGTCGATCCGATCGACGTGTGATTGATGGCGTTTTCAGCTAGATTGCGGATAGCGCGGCTGAGCATCTCCGTATTTCCCCTGACCCATACGGGTTCACTTGCACCGAGCAGGGCAACGTCTTTTCCCTGTGCGAGAGCGAGCGGGGCAACGAACTCGGCGACCTCCGCGGCGACTGATCTGAGATCGGCCTTTTCCTCCGGATCGACGACCAACGCGTCGAGTTCGGCAATATCGAGTAACTGGCCGACAATACGCGCCATGCCTTCGACGTTCTGGCGCAGGTCCTCGCGCATGTCCTGGTCCTGCAGAATGTCAATGCGCGTTCTCAGGATGCTCAATGGAGTGCGCAACTCATGGGCGGCATCGGCGGTGAAATCGCGTTGAATCCGAAAACCCTCTTCCAGCCGATCCAGTGCCTGGTTGACCGCTGACACCAGAGGACGAACCTCTCGCGGAATCTCGTCGGTCGGAAGCCGCACTCCGGGACGCGCCGGCCCGATTCCTGCGGCAATCTCGGATGCCTCCCGAAGCGGCCGCAAGGCGCGGCGGAAGATCGCTATATCCGCGATCAAAAGCACGAGCAGGATGGGCAGGGTGATCCAACCGACGTTTCTATAAAAGTCCGCGACGATATCGTCGATTAGCACGTCACGGTTGGCAAGGTCCTCACCGGTCTGAATCCACACGGTCTGACCGTCAACAGTCTTGCGGACGCTCGCACCCGAGACCGTAGCCTTGCCACGCCGGTGCTGCAAAAATTCGGCCGTGCTGGCGCGCGTGTCTTCAGGGAACAATGCCGCTTGATCCTTCAGCGAGGAAAACAGGACGCGCCCATGATCGTTGATCACTGCGTAAGAATATCGCCCATACTCCTGCGAATATAGTCCGAGTAGGTCGGAGGAAAGACTTAGCTCGAGGCGACCGTCGGTACCCGCGCTAAGGTGCTCGCCGACTGAGATCGCCTGCTCTTGCATCGCCTTGTTGTGAATATTGTCGGTCGCGTAACTCAACAGCCACGACAGCGCCACCGACATCAGAACGGACGTGATGATGACTGCGACGATATGCAGAATGACGATGCGTGAGATGATTGACTTGAATCTCAGCACGCTATTTTTCCTCCGCGATCAGATAGCCGACGCCGCGAATGGTGTGCACCTGAACCTTTGCACCCCGCTCGGCAAGCTGCTTACGCAGTCGATGAACGTAAACTTCGATCGCATTCGATGCGACGTCTCCCGAATGTCCAAAGATGTGGTCTTCTACCTGTTTCTTGGAGACGACGCGCCCCTTGCTGCGCATCAGAAGTTCGAGCACCTCGGTTTCGCGAGCCGAGAAGAGCTGGGGCTGATCGTCGATCGATGCTTGCCGGTTTTGGGTATCGAACTCGAGGTTGGCGATGCGAAGATTGCTGCCGAGCAGGTGGCCCGGCCGCCGCAACTGCGCTTCAAGGCGCGCGATCAGCTCCTCCAGCGCGAACGGCTTCACTAGGTAGTCGTCCGCCCCGCTGCGCAAGCCATGGACCCGGTCGTGTAGACCGCCCCGTGCGGTCAGCACCAGCACCGGTATTGGGTTGTTGCGACGCCGTATCTCGCGTAATAGCTCCAAGCCATCGCCGTCAGGCAGTCCGAGATCGAGGATGAGTGCCGCATAAAAGGTTGTGCTCAGAACGCCTCTCGCGTCCTCGACCGTCGACAGGACGTCAGCCTGATAGCCCGCCGTCTGCAGGCCCTTTGCCAGCAGCTCGGCAAGCTCCTCGTTGTCTTCAACGATCAACAATCGCATCTAGGATCACTGAGCCTTGGTCTTATCGATCAACACCACGCGTCGGACGCTAGCTGGCCGGAATTTAACGAATCGACCCGTTCGGTCTCGGCGGTCAAGGCAAATCGCAAGTCCGTACCACGTCGATCGAAGCGGAAGCTATGGGTTTTCAGGCAGCCTTGTAAGGCTCGCGTAAGGTTGGCGGGACGAGGGGCCCTAGATTGCCCTTAGGCAGGTGCAAAAAGGCAAGATCGTTAGGTCAATAGGGGCATCGAGGACCGCCGCCGAAGCGGCTAGGAAATGCGCCCGGTTAGTGTGGACCGTGCACTATTGCAGCGGTTAGAAATCACCAATATGAGGGACGGGACGGCAGAGGCTACGCATGTATCGGCGGGCGGGTGGTGGGTGCGTAAATCAATGCATGAATTCGCAATATGATGATCGGCGCGACCAAGAACTGGCGGCGGTTAGCCTTCGCGCTGACGGGGATCGTTTTGGCTGCCGCAACGATCGTTGGCGTGAACAGGGTTTTCGTACCTCGCGCCAAATCGTCCGAAACGTCGGGCGGCGCGTCAAAAGTCGACCCATCACGCTTCAAGCCAAGCGAGGCGGTATGGGCAAGCTTGTCGATTGAGCAGGTGTCTGAGCGCATCTTTCGCGCCGAGCACGTCACCGAAGGCAAGATCTCCGTGAACGAAGACAGTTCAACACCGATTTTTTCCCCCTATACCGGCCGCGTCAGCAAACTTTTGGTGAAGCCGAGCGACGTGGTCGAGCGCGGTCAGTCGTTGTTTATCATCGAAGCCACCGATACAGTCCAGGCATTGAATGACTTTGTAGCGGCGTTGAACGCGCTGAACACCGCGCGCTCAAAGCTTAATCTTGCGCAAATCGTTGAGAAACGTCAGGATGATCTTTATTCGGGAAAAGCGGTACCGCTTAAGGACTGGCAGCAGGCGCAGGCCGACCTGACGGCCGCGCAGAACGACGTGCGTACGGCTGAAACGACGGTTGAGGCGGCCCATAATCGGCTACGGATACTTGGCCGCTCGGAAGAACAAATTACGACATTCCAGCGGACGCGGCAAATCAGCGCCGATACACCGATCTATTCGCCGATCGGAGGCACTGTCGTGCAACGCAAGATTGGGCCGGGCCAGTTCATTAGCAGCGGCGCGAGCGACCCCGTCTTTGTCATCGGTGACCTTTCAACGGTCTGGTTGACGGCCTTCGTGCGAGAGAGTGAGGCGGCGGAGATCAAGCTGGGGCAGGAGATCAACTTCACGGTGCTTGCGCTGCCTGGCCGCACCTTCAAGACCAGCATCGACTATGTGTCGGCCGCGATCGACCCGTCGACCCGCAGGCTGCTCGTGCGGGCAACTATCGACAACAATGAGGGCCTGTTCAAGCCGGAGATGTTCGCCAATGTGACGATCTTTGCGGGCGCAGACCATACGTCGGTCGGCGTGCCTAAACAGGCCTTGATCTATGAGGGCGAGCGCGTGCGGCTGTGGGTCGCCCACAATGATAGGTCGCTCGAGCTCCGCGAGATCCGGACCGGTCTGACCAACGGTGACCTTGTCGAAGTGCGCACCAATCTGAAGGCCGGAGAGAAAGTCGTAACCCGGGGCAGCCTGTTCATAGATCGGGCGGCTTCGGGCACCTAGAGATTCGGATCGAATGGACCGCCTCGTCTCCCTCGCTGTCAACCGCCGGTTCCTGATGGTTGGGCTTTTTGTGGCCGTAATCGTCGGGGGGCTTGTTGCCTTCCAACACTTGAATATAGAGGCCTATCCCGATCCGACACCGCCGATGGTCGACATAGTCACCCAGAGCCCCGGGCTTTCGGCCGAGGAGATCGAACGCTACATAACAATTCCACTGGAAACCCAGGTTGCCGGGATAAAGAACCTCAACGTGATCCGTACGATATCGCTCTACGGCCTATCCGACGTCAAACTCCAGTTCTCGTTCGACTTCACCTACGATCAGGCCCTGCAGCAGGTCTTGAATCGACTGTCGCAGCTTGCGCCCCTGTTAAATAATGCGCAACCCCAGATTTCGCCGCTTAGTCCTATCGGCGAAATCTATCGATACCGACTGGTCGGACCGCCGAATTATTCGGTGCTCGACCTCAAAACGCTGCAGGACTGGGTCCTGCAACGTCGTTTCCGCACCGTGCCCGGTGTTATCGACGTCACGGGCTGGGGCGGCAAGACCAAGACCTATGAACTACAGGTCGACTTTAACAAGCTGGTGGCGAACGGATTGACGCTGCCGCAATTGCTGCAGGCAGTCAGCAATTCCAATATCAATGTTGGCGGCAATACCGTAAATATCGGCCCGCAATCCGCTGTCGTGCGGGGCGTCGGACTGATTCGCTCCATCGACAGTCTGGCCAATACAATGGTTGCTTCACCCAACGGCACGCCGGTTTTGGTCAAGGATATCGCCACCGTCACAGTGGGCGAGCAACCAAGGCTTGGCATCGCCGGCCAGGACCAAGACGATGATATAGTCCAGGGCATTGTGTTGATGCGGCGCGGTGAGCAAAGCTCGCCGACCATCGACAGGGTCGAGCAGTTGGTCGAACGGATCAACAACTCGACAGTTCTACCACCGGGCGTGCGGATCGAGCGTATCTATGATCGAAAGGACCTGATCGAAACTACGACAAAGACCGTGCTCGAAAACATGGTGGTCGGAATATCCCTGATCGTGCTGTTGCAGTGGATCTTTCTTGGCGATCTGCGCAGCGCCCTGATCGTTGGGGCAACCATCCCGTTCGCATTGTTCTTTGCTGTTAGTATTCTGGTGTTGCGCGGGGAATCGGCTAACCTGTTGTCGGTCGGTGCGATTGATTTTGGACTGATCGTCGATGGCACCGTCATCATGGTTGAAGCGATTTTCAGGCGTCTGTCACATACTGAACCGCTTTCCGATAACGAGCTTGCGACGATCTCGCCACGAACGGTCATGGCGATGAAGCATCATGCGATCCTCACAGCCGCGGCCGATGTGTCGCGATCGATCTTCTTCGCTGCCGCCATCATCATTGCAGCCTTCATACCGCTGTTCACTTTGAGTGGTGTTGAAGGCAACATCTTCAGTCCGATGGCGCGTACATATGCTTACGCCTTAGCGGGCGGCCTGCTTGCGACGTTTACAGTCACGCCGGCGCTCAGTGCCATCATCTTGCCGGCACATGTTCGGGAAACCGAGACATTCCTTATGCGCGTTCTTCAACGACTGTACATGCCGGCGCTGGAGCGCTCACTCGCGAATAGCCGTGTGGTGCTGATTGCCGCAACCGCGTTGATTGTGATGACTATTTTTGCGGTGCGTCTTTTGGGATTGGAGTTCTTGCCGAAGCTTGAGGAAGGCAATCTGTGGATCCGTGCCACCTTGCCATCGACGATCTCGCTTCAGGAGGGCAACTCCTACGTCAATGAGATGCGCAAGCTGATAGCGAGCCGCCCCGAGGTCGAATCAGTCGTGTCGCAGCACGGCCGGCCCGATGACGGCACAGACGCGGCGGGCTTCTTCAATGCAGAGTTCTTTGCGCCGTTGAAGCCTGCCAAGCAATGGCCGGAGGGCGAAGACAAGGATGCGCTGACCGCCAAACTCCTCGCACAACTCCAGGAGAAGTTTCCCGGCGTCGAATTCAATTTCTCGCAATATCTGCAGGACAACGTTTCGGAAGCCGTTTCCGGCGTGAAGGGCGAGAACTCGATCAAGCTCTACGGCAACGATTTGCAGGCGCTGACGACGACTGCGAACAAGATCAAATCCGTTCTTGCAACTGTGCAGGGCATCACCGATCTCGCAGTCTTCACCTCGCTCGGCCAGCCGACCATCCAGATCGAGATCGACCGTGCTCGCGCCGCGCGTTATGGGCTGTCCCCCGGTGACATCAACACGACGATCCGCACGGCTATCGGCGGCGACAGTGCCGGCGATCTCTATGAGCCCGGCAGCGACCGACATTTTCCCATTATCGTTCGCCTGGCGCCTGAGTATCGCAAGAGTGCGGAAGCGATCCAGAATCTGCGGATAGGTGCGCAAGGCCTGAACGGCATCACGCAAGTCCCATTGAGCGAGGTGGCCTCGATCAAGCTCGTGTCGGGTGCCGCCTACATCTACCGAGAACAGCAGGAGCGTTATCTTCCGATCAAGTTCTCCGTGCGTGAGCGCGATCTCGGTAGTGCCATACAAGAAGCGCAACAGAAGATCGAGGCCGAGGTGCAACTGCCATCAGGCTCGCGGATCGAATGGGTCGGTGAATTCGGCAACCTGCAGGACGCGATCAAACGGTTGTCGATCGTCGTGCCGATCAGCCTGGCGCTTATTGCAGCGCTGATATGGTTCAATTTCGGATCGGTCGTCGATACCGTGCTAACCATGAGTGTGATCCCGATGGCGGTATTCGGCGGCATCCTCGGATTGCTGATCACTGGGATCCCGTTCAGCGTTTCGGCGGCGATCGGCTTTATCGCGCTTTTCGGCATCTCCGTCATGGATGGCATCATTATCCTGTCGCAATACAACGCGCTGATCGACGAGGGTATGGAGCGCGGTGCAGCAATTCTACGTACCGGGAGACTCCAGCTACGTCCGGTCTTGATGACCTGCGTGGTGGCCGGCGTCGGGCTCTTACCGGCGGCTTTGTCCACCGGAATAGGCTCGCAGGTGCAAAAACCGCTCGCGGTCGTGGTGGTTGCGGGCATGATGCTGGCACCGGTCATCATCCTCCTCACTTTGCCGGCGCTGATTTCTGTGTTTTCGCGGCGCAGTCGAACGGGATTGACCGTGGAAGGTCATCTGGCCTCAGCGGAATGATGAACCAGAATGATGGTCGGGGGTGTGCTGATAGCTGCTTTCAAACGTCTTGCGAGTTATCGCGGGGCGGGGAGCCGCTCACCGTCCGCATTGGTTGCCTTGACGGTTAGTTTAACGATGGTCATTTCTGCAGCCGCCGAAAACCTGCCACAAGCCATGGTACGGTCATACCAGACAAATCCGCAGCTCAACGCTGAGCGCGCCCGGCAGCGGGGAACGGACGAGAACCTGCCGCAGGCCCTGACTGGCTATCGGCCACAGATTGTCGCAAGTCTGGGTGCTGGCTTGCAGGCGGTACGCAATCTGTTGCCGGACAATGCTGTGCAGACTGCGACGCTGCGTCCGTGGACGATCGGGGTCACGGTCAGCCAGACGTTGTTCAACGGATTCAAGACTGCCAACAGCGTTCGCGTCGCCGAGTTCCAGGTGCTGTCGGGGCGAGAGGCCTTGCGTAATGTCGGGCAGGGAGTATTGCTCGACGCTGTGACGGCATACATGAACGTGCTTGCCAACAAGGCATTATACGAGGCGCAGCGTACCAACCTCCAGGTGCTCAAGGAAATCCAAGCGACCACAAAGAAACGTCTCGACGCCGGCGATGTCACCCCGACCGATACCGCGCAGGCCGAGGCGCGCGTCAGTCGGGGATTAGCCGATCTCAACGCTGCGGAAGTCGCGCTTGCCATTAGCAAAGAGCTCTATACGCAGGTCATCGGCATTGCTCCGTCGGAGCTTGTGCCAGCGAGCCCCGTGGATCGCCTTGCGCCGATGACGCAAATAGCTGCGATCGAAACCACCAACCACGAGCATCCAGCGATATTGGGTGCCAGTTACGATGTCGACGTCGCTCAGACCTCGATCAAGCTTGCGGAAAGCAGCCTACTGCCTCAGGTTTCGGTTCAAGCAAGCGCCAGCCGATCCGTCCAGACCGATTCCAGCCTCACAACAACGGCGACCGATCAGGCCTCGATTTTGGGTCAGGTAAACGTGCCGATCTACGATGGCGGCATGGCAGCCTCACAGACCCGGCAGGCGAAAGAGGTTGCCTCCCAGAGCCGCCTGGTGCTCGAACAGGTCAGAAATCAGTCGCGTACGGCGGTCGTGAGCGCCTGGGTGTCGAACGAGGGTACCAAGGTCGCGCTTGCCGCGGCCGAGTCGGAAGTGCGTGCTGCCGACGTAGCGCTGCAGGGAGTTCGGCGCGAGGCTCAAGGCGGACAACGCACAACGATCGACGTTCTTAATGCCCAGCAGGATTTGACGAATGCACGTTCCAGGCAGATCATCGCGCAGCGTGACCGCGTAATCGCGTCCTACACGCTGTTGAGCGCCGTCGGTCGCCTCGACGTGCGAACGCTCGGCCTTAACACGCCCGACTACCTACCCGAAGTTCATTATCACCAGGTGCGCGATGCCTGGCATGGTCTTCGCGGACCTTCGGGTCAGTAGAAACGGCCTGGTCTATCGCTCTGGTTGTGACTGTTATGCTACGGGCGAGGTTCACGCCGCGTCGTCCTTGCCTTAACAATTGGGAAGGCGGCCTCATTTTTTCGGCATTGATAGCTTGGGCGAAGCACCGCAATTTCGTGCACAGGGTGACTTGGGTGAGGAAGGCATGGCTGGTCATATCATTGTTTCGGACGAAGAAGCGACACGCACCATCGTCATGCGGCGACCGGAGAAAAAGAATGCGTTAACCGAGGAGATGTTCCTCGCCATGAGCGAGGCGATTAGTTCAGCGCAATCAGATCCCGATATTCGCTGTCTTATCCTGACCGGTCGTTCAGGCGTTTTTACAGCGGGAGAAGATATCGCCGATTTCATCTCTGAAGCGGCAACCGGGCTCGATCCGGAAAAGCCCAGGAACTCCAGCGTCTTCCTCCGGGCGCTCGTCAACAACAAGAAACCGATCGTTGCCGCAGTGGACGGCGTCGCCGTTGGTATCGGCACGACCATCGTGCTGCATTGCGATTTCGTTATCGCGGGCACCACGGCGTCGTTTCTGTCTCCTTTCGTTCGGTATGGGCTGGTTCCAGAAGGCGCTTCCAGCCTGCTCCTGCCGCGGATGGCTGGTCATCAGCGCGCGTTCTCGATGCTCGTGATGGGGCGTCCGATGAGCGCGGACGAAGCTCGCGAAGCCGGCCTGGTCAACGCAGTCGTCGCGCCGGGCCATGCCATCATCGAAGCGCAAAAGGTAGCACGCGAGATTTGTGCGTTGCCCGCGGAAGTTGTTGCGATCTCCCGCAGGCTCTTGAAGTTGCCGACTGAGGAGCTGCTACGCAGGATGGGACAGGAGGAGCACCTTTTCCGTGAACGGATGAGCGCGCCTTCGGTGGTCGCAGCGTTCAGAAACTTCCTGTCACGAAAGAAGCACAGGTAGAGTGGATTACATCGGTTAGTCAAGGGTTTATGGCCTTGACCGGGGAGGGTAGCAACCAGGGAGCTACCACTGGGAGGCGACCAGGCCTAACCCTCGTTGTGGCTTTGTCTTCTCGCCACAGAGCTCAATAGTCACAGCACCCTCGCCGTCGTCATACACAGCGAAGCCGGGTTCTAGGGAAATCCAAGTGCCAGCCTCCGGCGTTCCTGGGTGGGCTTGATGCCATCAACGAACACGAACAGGTCTTGGCCTTCGTACTCAATGGTGGCTCCGGTTGGCTTGCTCATTCTGGCTTCCCCTTCCGGCCCTTGGCCTCTAAGGGCTGGCCTCCGGAGGGAAGGGCGAGGGCACGAGCCTTCCGGCGGAGCAAGAGCAATCCGGCATCAATTTC
>Ga0126371_10001651_pt1 | contig 18913 bp, 20 predicted proteins | sample PanSoiMetaPlot_4_FD_110145 | JGI IMG/M metagenome (GOLD analysis project Ga0126371, IMG submission 110145) | Tropical forest soil microbial communities from Panama - MetaG Plot_4 | ecosystem: Environmental > Terrestrial > Soil > Tropical forest > Bulk soil | place: Panama | collected 2016-02-17 | reverse complement strand
GCGCGCCACGAAGAGACGATCCTCGCGGCCGCGATCTACAAATTCCACCCGGATTTCGCTGGCAAGGTCAATGTCTGGTGGGGTAACCCGACCGAGGACCATGGCCTGGCGACCTTGGAGGGCGGCGATGTGATGCCGATCGGCAAGGGCAATGTCCTGATCGGCATGGGCGAGCGCACATCGCGGCAGGCGATCAGCCAGCTCGCTGCGGCGCTGTTCAAGAAGGGCGCTGCCGAGCGGGTCATTGTCGCTGCAATGCCGAAATTGCGCGCGGCAATGCACCTCGACACCGTCTTCACCTTTGCCGATCGCGACTGTGTTCTACTCTATCCCGACATCGTCTATGGCATTACCGCATTCTCGTACCGGCCGAGCGACAAACCGAGCGGCATCGATCTGCACAAGGAAGAAAAGCCCTTTGTCGAGGTCGTCGCAGAAGCGCTCGGGGTCAAGAAGATGCGCGTCGTCGAGACCGGCGGGAACGCGTACATGCGCGAGCGTACCCAGTGGGACAGCGGCGCCAATCTTGTCTGCGTCTCGCCGGGTGTGGTCTTCGCCTATGACCGCAATGTGTACACCAACACCTTGCTGCGCAAGGAGGGCATTGAGGTCATCACAGTCTCGGGTTCTGAGCTCGGCCGCGGCCGCGGCGGCGGGCATTGCATGACCTGTCCGATCATCCGCGACCCGGCGGACTAGCGGAAGCCCTCACCGGACCCTCTCATCTCCAGCGCAGTGTCGCGCAATCGGTCTGGGCGCTCATCGAGGAGATGCCGAAGATGAACCGCTGGCTCGCTGGCGGAGGCGGACCACCGCCGCTGCGGCCCTTCCCGACGGTCGACACTCGAACTACAGGGCCGAAGCATGATCGGGAACAACATCTGCCGCGTAGCTCCGTCCCACGGCAGAGCACCAATGAGCTCCCTAGTGCTGCGTCGCTCCACCGGACTGGGCGCGATGCTGGTTGCTGCCGTACTCATCGTTGCGCTCGCCGCGGGGAATTCTTCGCTCGCCCGGAGGGCCGACGGCAATATCGGTGTCGAGGGCAGCCACAGTGGTTTCTCTGATTCGATATTGGTGACGCCGAACCCGAGGACGTCGATCCCGCGGGACAACATCTTCGCTATTGCTCCGGGCGCCGCGCGAGCAGCGCCAATGCCGCAGTCGAAAAAAGACGGCGGCCGGAATGCCGCGTTCATGAACCGCATCTCGCCGGAGGAGCACCATTGAGCCACCCACTGCCGCATCGCTTCACCAGAGCGCACGCCACCCTAGCTGCGACTGTACTCATCGCTGCGTCCGCCGGCGGTCATCCTTCGCACGCCCAGACTGCCAACAGCAATGCCGGTCTCGAGGGAGGCCAGGATGGTCTGTTCGACGCGATATTGGCGACACCAAACTACAAGACGCCGGTTTTGCCAGACAGCGCCATCGCAACCACGCCCGGCCTAGAGCAGGTAGCGCCCGCCCCGCAATTCACGCTGAATGTTTTGGCGCCGGCCTTGTTCAACTCCAATGCGCAGTTTCTGCCGTCCGGCGGCAGCAAGGCGTTCGAGGGCAGTCCGCTCGTTCGCCTCGGCTGGGCAAGCCAGCTGTTCGATACCCCGATCCGAGTCTCGGGCGCCGCCAGCTTTGAAACCGAGAGGTTTGTCAATGCTTCGGACGCCGCCATCGACTACATCCGCCCTTCCGCCAGGGCGCAATATATCAATCGCGAAGACGACCAGGCCTTTTCGCCCTTCCTGTCCTATGTGCCGCGGCTCGATTTCGACCCCACTTTCGCAAACAACTTTGCGACGCGGCAGGATCTCAATTTCGGTATCGACAAGGTGTTCAACTTCGACGGCGCCTTTAACCGAGTTCCGGCCGCGTCCAACACCTCGAGCGCGACAGTGTGGTCGTTTGGGTTCAACATTGCCGGACAGCGGCGTTTCCGCGATCCCGCCCCCCAGTCTTATGCATTCATCTTCAACCCGTCCGCGGCTTACGTCATGTCCGAGCAATGGAACGCCAGCTTCTCGATGGCGATAACGCGCCGTTGGTTTGATACGTTCGCGGGGATCAGCCAGCGGAACCTGACCTGGGAGCCGACGGGTGTCGTCGAATATGTAATTCCGGCCGATTGGTTGGGCGGGTCCGACGCAACACGATGGCGGGGCAATCCGGCGATCGACTTCGTCGCCGGACTGGAACGAAACTGGTCGAATACATCCGGGCGCGAGTATTCCCAGTGGCGAGTCGGTCTTGTCTTGAAGACAGGATGGCGTTTCTAGACCAGGGAGGCGGGTCGTGGATCGAAAAAGCTGCAAAGTGTCTGGAGGGTCATTGCGCATCCGGTTCGCGGCACTGTGCGTATCCGCAGCAGTCTCCCCGCTATGGGCTGCGGGACCGCCGATGGCGCCTTCCGCCTCCCAACTGCCCGACGGAGTGTGGACCGTACAGGGACGAGCAATCCAAGGCACCCGCCGTTGTGGCGATTGGCTCGTTCGCCTGACCAACACAGGAGGCCGATTGTCCGGGGTCGTCTCGCTGGCGCGATCGAGTATACCGATACAGAACTTGATGCTGCAGCCCGATGGGGCCTTCTCGGGAACCACTCGGGCGGGCTTGACCGGATCACGGCACGCGCGCGCTTACCGAGTGAGCGGAAGGTTCACCGGCGACAGCGTCAGTCTTTCGCTCGAAGACAATCAGTGCCCTCCGCGCCAGGGCACCGCCGTTCGACAAGCCGCAGTCGGCTAGCGAGGGTGCGGTGCCCTTAGCTGTAACCTTCGTAACCGGGAGTCGCCCAAATGTTGGATATCCCGAGGACCACCAAATTGGTCGCGGCTGCCGATGACGCTGAGCTTCGCGGCGATCCTTGCGCTCGTCGTCGGGGCGCGCGTCAGCAGGATGGCCGGGGCCATCCTGCTGTGGCCGGCACTCGCGCTCGGCATGTTCAGTTTGATGCTGTGGCGCTGGACCGGCGATTTGCGCCTCTATTTCTGGGTACAGTTCGTCCCGGCTCTCGCCGTGATATTGCTGTTTTCTCTGTATCCCGCCAAGTACACCGGCACACGTTATTGGATTGCCGCCGGCGTGCTCTACGCACTCGTCAAGCTGTTCGAATTCACCGACGAGGCGGTATATTCGGCCGGCCGCTTGGTGAGCGGCCATACCCTCAAGCACCTCGCCGCAGCGGCGGCGTGCTTTGCAATCCTGCGGTATTTCGAGGTGCGCCGACCTGTGGCGACAGTGAGTGCAGCCAAGGCAGAGGAGGACCAACACGGTCGAAGGTGAGCTCACTGGCCCGCTAGCGCCTGCGGATTGCGATAGCCGCCGATCGGTAGTGGCTGCAAAAACCGCGTGATCGCGTCGGCGTTGCGGCGGATCATCGCTTCGCCGATGGCGATCAGCTCGTCTACTTGGTCGCGCGGAAGCGTGAGCCCGGTGCGGACCGCGAGAAGCCGCCCGCGAATCTCGGGCTCGTCGAAGTCGGCCAGATTGATGCGCAACACCTTTCCCGCGACATCATCGCATCGGTGTCCGCTAATCGTATTGCCGCTGCGGCAACGCACTCGACGCAATTTGTTGACCAAGTCCTCGACCGTGTCCTCGAGCGCGATTTGGGTCTCGAGGTTATAGGCGCTGATCTGCGCTCCGGTGGCGGCCGACACGATTTGCCCGAGGCCGCTGACAACGCGTTGCTGCGGCCAGCTCGGGTTCGGTGGCGCTTCGGCGTTGACGCTGATGACGAGCAGTCGGCGGATCGGCAAGAGACCAGCCGTAAAGCGATCGGTTTGGGCCTCCATCAGCAGTGCGTCGTTGAGCAGCACCCGCAGCGCGAGATTGTCGGAAATCCCGCCGTCCATCAGATGAACCCACTGGACCTGCTCCGGGTCGGAATAACGCTGCAATGTCTCGAACAGGGCACGGGCGCGCAGGTCGTCCTGGGCGCCTTCCCCTGCCCTTGGCGGCACTCCCGGCGGCAGCGGACACTCCGGCCCGCGATAGCTGCGCAAGGTTACCGGGCCAAACAAAACCGGTAAGCCATTGGAAGCCGCGACCGCCCGCGCGATCGGCACACTCGCAAGATCGGAGCAAATCACGTCAAACGTCTGGGGCAGGAAACCGAAGGGCCGGCCAAAGCTGATATCGGTAGCGTTGATGCTGACCTGAGGTCTCCCGCGCCTCGCGAGATCCGCGAACGTGGCGCCGTGATACATCAGCCGATCGTAAACCTCAGTCATCCGGTCGTTCGTGCCGACCAGTGGATTGACCAGCCAGTCCCAGTTCCACGGCAACAGGAAGGTGCCCCAGATGTAGGCCTCGATGTCCGGGTAGAGGAATTCCGCAGGGAAGGTGGCGAACGAGGCCTCGCCATAAAGACCAAAATGCGCCGCCGCAAACGCACCGCCGGAGACGCCGGCGAGCAAGTCTATCTCGTTGAGAAGGGTATCGTCCCGCCCCTCCGGCTGCACATGTATATCCCGCATCCCGCGCAGCACACCGTGAGCGAACGCGGCAGAGCGCTTGCCGCCGCCCGAGAGCGCCACCAGCACCAGTGCGCTTTCGGCGCCGCCCATGCGATTCGCATCGAACAGACGATATTCAATATTCCCGGCAGCAGAGCGCAGCGGCTTGTTCATCGGGACGGAGAGCGAGGAGCAGGCCCCGAGCATGAACAACGCCATCAAGCTGAATAGCCTCAAGTTCCGCACGATCGTGCGCGGCACGTCGGGGCGCACTAACGAATTTATTTGGATCAACACATCGTCGCCCGCTTCGCACTCATCGCTACTCGCCGACCAGAAGCTTTCAAGGGGCTGGCGCGCTTCGGCCACCCGCCGCTTGACATGCCATCGGCAATCGCGACAGCGTTCATGGCTCGAGCGCCGGTGCCACGGATCGCGGCAATGTGAAGCCCTCGTTCTTGAGCAGCCTATCGAGCACGCCCCAGGTGAACGCCCTGTGCGAGCTGCCGCCCTGCAGTGCAAGCTTGATTGACTTGGTGGTCCGCCCCTCCATTCGCTTCTCCTACACCTCGCCCGCTTTCTGCTCGTGCTAACGCGCTGATCGTCCCAATTCGCCGATCCTAGCGCCCGCAAACGACCGGCGGATCAAAGCGAGAAAGCTGCCACCGGTCGCCATCCCGACCAGGTAGACGACAGCCACCAGAAAAGCGAGCGGGGTGCGGATACCGAACGAGAGAAAATCGATGCTGACCATCTCCAGGTTCTGCAATGCGAAAATAACGGTCGCGACGGCAAGAATGATAACCGTTGCCAAGTGCAGCCATCTCATTGCGATGCTCCTCCGATCGGCGATATCGTCTGGCCGGCCTGCAAGCGGGGCTGAGCACGTGGGAGCCTAGCAGCACACGTCTGCGCCGCGCGACTCGTTCCGACCCCCAGGGCCGCCCGGCGAACTTTGGGAGCGCCAGAAGCACATTTGGGATTTTCGTCTAGCCTTGGAATGCGACAATGCTACCTGTAGGGTAGCACGTGCTGTGCACCGCCCCGTCCTTCCGTAATCGTCGAAAAGCACGGCGGCATTCGTCGCTCCCGTCGAGGTACCGAAGATCCCGTCCAGATCGGGTTGCCGTGTTGAGGCGCGGCCGCGTCGTCCTCGTCGCCACTCCTTTAGCAGCGCGATTGCCGAAGGTGCGTGGTATCCGGCGGAAGAGTTCGAGCCGCGGGCGCGTTGGTACTCCCAGCCGGATGAGGTCAATGCCGGGAAATTCGGGTCGGCGAAGCGTATAAGCGCTCAGATCGAGACCCTGAACTTCACGTCCGGGACGGCGATGAAATCGACCGTCGGATTGAAGGACGGGTTGAAGATCAGCTGGATGCCGGGTGTAATTGTGCTGTTTGGCGTCAGTGCAATGTTCCAGTAGGTCTCGATCCCATACTGGGCGCGCTGACCGCTCCCGGGGAAAATGTTCTTGAAGGGCAGCGACCACATCCCCGCCACTGCCGCCTCGCCGACGATGCCGAAGGGACGCAGCAGCGCCACACCCGCCGCCGCGGTGTTGCCGGAGAAGGTGGTGGAAATGCCGCCGCCCTGCGCCGTGTTGTAGGTATAGGCACCGAAACCCACGACACGGCCCCACTGCTTTTCGCCGAGGATCTTGAAACCGGCGCCGGCCTTGTTGGGGGTGGTGTTCGGATTGAAAATACTGCGCGTGCCGGCGTGAAAGACATCGAGCGCAAGTTGGTCGTATTCGCCGTTCTCACGTCTCCACTGTTGGCCAAACTCGACGCCGCCGAAGAGCTGGCCCAGTTGGAGGTGCGACCAGTTGAGGCTACCCTGGCTCGGGTTGCCGTTCATGTCGTTCAGCACCCCGTTGATAAACATCCCATTGCCCTCGACCGGCCGCCAACGGAACGACAAGCCGGCACCGAAAGCCGGATATGGGATCGTTTCGGAAAAGGCGAGCGGGCTCGCAGTGAAGCTTGTTCGCGCATCCTTGAAACGGAAGGTGTTGATCGTCGCCTGCGGACCCTGGTTGCCGATCCGAAAGCTGAAGGTGGGTCCGATCCTCTGTTCCCAGAACAGATCCTCGATCTCGAAGTGGTCGTTCCACGAGGTAAACTCGTAAGTTGACCACGCCGAGCCGAGATTCGCCGGCCCAAACGGCGCCGGCCAAGGCTGCCAGGTCCATTCGGGCGCGGCAGAGGATCGCCCGGCAGCATGTCGATCTTGCGCAACTCCTCGACCAGGAGACGTGCCCATGGAGCCACTGAATAGACGGCCTGGCGAAGGTCCACGCTGAGGTCTTGCGATTGCCCTGTCCGCTCTCGCCAGATTGCAGCAGCCCAACACCAGCACCCATGGCCGGGACAGCCATGCAGGCTCCAGTGCGGAAGCGGCTGCGCACGATCGAGTCACGACCCGTGAATGTCACACTTCCACCGCCGTCGTGTGGCGTTCCACCGATGTTTCGCATGAACTCGGCGAAGGTAGTGTCGATCGAGAAGTCTCCCGATTTTGCCGTTTGAGCGGTCGCCGATTCGTTGCCCGCCAGCATCGTCCCAGCCACAACGCCTCCAGCCCCCTGGAGCAACTCACGACGGTTCAATGACATTTTTTCCTCCCCTAGTTATCGTGTTCGAGCAAGAGAAAGCTATGTCGACCGCCGCGCCGCCAGCCCGCGCCGCGGTCACTTCGGAAACACCAGCACGATCCGCAGCTGAAAGCCCCAATTTGGTCCCCCTGTCGGCCTTTCCGCGTAATAGCGCAGAATACCTCCGAATTGGACCAGCTGGCCGCCGATGGGCACGAGTTGGGTACCGCCAAGCTGTATAGGCACGAGCCAAGTATCCCTGGACCAGCTGCGAGTCGTCTCGGAACTCAGGAACACCGTGGTTGCGGACGGGAAGGTATAGGCGATCACCGGCTGGATAAACGTCGTGTTCAACGGCTTCCGATTGTCCGTAACATCGCCCAGGCCCCAAAGATGATTGACAAGAAGGGCGTTCAGCCAGGGGCCGCTGGTGCGCACGACTACTCCAGTCGGGCCGGCACCCATGGGCGTTGGCCGAGAAAACCGTTTGTGGCTGTGATCGGCCCGAAGCCCCAGGTGATGCCCGATGAAGTCGGCTCCTTGGGGGATAAGAAAAAGCTCAGGGCGCTATCCGCCAGTCCCGTCTCGCGTGAGACCTGTTGGAGATTCGCGAAGGGACCACCACTATCGAGGCCGATCGCCTCATTCGGACCGTTTGGAAAGACCCGTGGGACATCCGCGAAGGGAATGGTTGCCCGGGTTATCAGATTCCAGTTTTCGTTGAGATGAACGGAATCACCGGCTGGGTGACCAACGTGTAGCGCAAGCCTTTGCCACCCTGGCCACCACCGTAGTCAAAATTGTTTTGGAACGGAACACTGATCAGATCGGCAACCGGGTTGGCGAGCTCCTGGGAGACGTTCTGCTCCTCATTGAGGTCAGGATTGACATACGATCCCGCGCCGGCTGGAGCGCCATTGTTGCAGAAAATTGCCGTTATCACCCCAAGGAGCGCACGCCTGACTACAGTGGGGTAGCGCTCGCAAGAATCTGAGAGCATTTCGCAGCGCTGTCAAATATGCCGACTGGAGCCTATTGCACGGGAGGCGGCTCGTTACGCCGCTTGCCGGGCGAGACGAGCAACCATTTTCCCCGCCTGCATGCTATTCATTATCAGCCACCAGTCGCGGCGATCGTCCGTATCAGATAATGTTACAATATTCGGGGCGCTTCGGAATTAGCCGGGAATCCCACGACGATGCCTCGCGTCCCAATTTTAGACGCGTTCCACCGCACTCCCGGCGCGGCGCAGATCATCGCCGCCGAGCGCAGCACGTTTTCTCCTCGCAGCCTTACCCGCGGCTTAGTCCGCAATCAGCATCGCGGCGGCCAGAACGATCACCAGACTCATCAACAATAGGCTGGCTGCCGGCCACTGCCGCAGAAAGCCGTCAGCCCGCTCGATACGCTCTCCCCAGGTCAAGGCGGCGCGTGTCGTAGCCTCTGCTACCACGACAATATCTCCCGGCGGAACGCGTGGCAGGCGCTCCTCCCACCGCCACAGGCCGAGCGCCAGCACACCGCCGATCAGCACCGGCCAAAAGGAAGACCAGAGAACGCCGGGCGCGAGCGCCGGGAACGAGGTTGCGGTTCCGGCGACCGGGAATAGCGCCCACGGGACCGCTACAGCCGCGGCAGCCACGATCAGCCATGGCGCGGTGTAGCCCGCTGGCGGCACACCGGAGGGCCGAGGCACGGTCCGCACCAGAACGCGTAGGAAGTGAAACATCAGCAGCGTGCTGCCGACCGCCGACATCGTCGCCAGCGTTCCGACGACACCGGAACCGAGTTGGGCCTTTATCGCGAGCTTTGCGAGCGCGCCGCCGGTAAGCGGCAGCCCGCCGAGACCCAATGCCAGCACTGCCGCCGGCATCAATACCGGCCACAGAGCCGCACCGCTGATGGCGGCCACCTCGATCGCAAGAAACAATCCGCCTTTTACCAAGACGTGGTTTGCTGCGGAAAAACTCGTCCCCAACGCCGCGGCGGTATCGCCGGCAGCCAGCCCCATGCCGAGCGCCGCCGCGAGCAGCCCCATCTGGCTGATGCTCGAGTAGGCGAGCACCGTCTTCGGGTCTTTCTGCGTGATCCCGACCGCGACGCCATAGAAGGCGGAAAGAAGCCCGGCGGCCGCCAGCGCCTCCCCCCATTGCGGCATTGCGGCGCCGAGCGGCAGAAAACGGATGAAACCGACTACACCGGCCTTCACGGCGGCGCCGCTGAGCACCGCGGCGGACGGAATCGGCGCCGCAGTATAGGCCAGAGGCATCCAAACGTGCCCCGGCACGAGCCCGATCTTCAGCCCAAAGCCCAGTATCAGAAGAATCATTGCAACGCCGCGCCACGGCGATGCCGGCAGCGCGGCGACGGCATCGCCGATCAGCAGACTGCCGTCCGTGGCGGCTGCCGCCATCAAAATGAAAGCCATCAGCAGGAAGGCTTCGCCCAGAACAGCGAGCGCCACATAGATAGCCCCGGCGCGGCGCGGCGCCGCCGTGCCGTCATGAGTTATGAGGCCCCAAGCAGCGAGACTGACTACGGAGTAGGTCAAGTAAAAGCTGACCAGGTCAGCCGCGATGAACACTCCGAGGCTGCCAGTCAATGTCAACAGCCACCATTCGGCAAACCGCACCGCATTCGGGTCGCCGCGCAGATAGGCCGAGGCGTAGGCGCCGGCGATGATCCACAGCAGCGCCGTGGCTCCTAGCAGCATCGCCCCTGGTGCGTCGAGCACCAAAGTCAGGCGAAACGGCGGCTCGGGCAGCACTAGGCTCGTGCCGGTGGGGATCAGCAGCGGTGCGGCCAAGGCAGGCACGGGAGCCGCGGCCAGCAGCGCCGGGAGGCGTTGCCGCACGCATCGGGACACACAGGCCAGCAGCATTGCAAGCGGCACGGCCAAGGTCGCAAAGAGCAGCGCTTTCGCCGCAGTCACCCTAGAGTTCCAGAGGATCTGGACTGCCGCGGCGGAGGCGCCGAGAGCCGCTTCACCTGGTCCCGGCCGTTGCTGCGACCGAGCGGCCGATCTGCAGGAAATCAGAGGGATGCAACGGCACGAAGCCGAGCAACACCGCGCACAGTGCGACTGCCGCTACGACCGCTTGCCGCCCGCGAGAGACCTCCGCCGACAGCCGCAGCGGCTCGATCGGCTCACCCATCGCGCGGGCGAGCACGAGGAAGACATAACCGCCGGCGAGCAGACCTCCGGCGAGGATAACCGGCGCCCACCACCATTGGCCTTCAGCGACAGCCGCGGTCAACAGCATCGCTTTCGCGATAAAGCCGCCGCTGGGCGGCAACCCCATCAGCGACAGGCCGCCGAGCGCGAACGCAAACACGGTTATTGGAAGGGCTCGGCCGGCACCGGCGAGTCCTGCGATCCGGTCGTGTCCGAGCGCCTCGGCGATCAGCCCCGCCGCCATGAACATCGCCGCCTTGGCAAAGGCGTGCGAGACGGCCTGAAGAATGCCGCCAGTCCAGGCGGCGGTGCCCCACGGATGTCCCGTCTCGGGGCGGATGGCCAGCGGGAACAACAGGAAGAGGTAGCCGATTTGCGCGACTGTCGAGTACGCGATAAGCAATTTCAGCCGCGCCTGGCGGAGCGCCACGATGCTGCCGAAAACAATCGCCGCAGCACCCAGGATCCCGAGCACCTGTGCCGCCGCTCGCTCGGGCATTCCGGGCATGACATCGAACCACAGGCGAATGATGAGAAAGAAAGGAGCCTTGACGACGAGCCCCGACAATATGGCGCTGGCCGGGGCCGGAGCGCCGGCATGCGCCGGGGGAAGCCACAGATGGAACGGATAGAGCGCGGCTTTGGCCAGGAGCCCCGCCGTCATCAACGAGATCGCGGCCCACGCCGCCGGTTCGGCATGGATGCGTCGGCACAGCAGAGCGATGTCGAGTGTGCCGTAGGCGCCATAGAGCAGCACCGCGCCGAGCAGATAAAGAAGCGACCCGAGCAAGGCGAAGAGCAGGTAGCGCAAAGCGGCCGCAACCGTCTCCGGGCGCCCGTCCAAGGACACCAGCGGCACCGCAGCGAACGTCAGCAGTTCCAAGCCGACATAGAGGTTGAACAAATCGCTGCCGACAAAGACGGTGTTGAGCGCAGCCCAAATGGCCAGCAACAATGTCCAGAACATAAGCGGCGCGCGCGTTTCGGAGCCTGGCGGCGTCTTGAATTGCGCTCGCGCGAATAGACCGATACCGCAGACCAGCAGCGCCGAAGCCACGATCATCACCGCGGACAGCCCATCGGCACGAAACCCGACGCCGAGCGGCGGCATCCAGCCGCCGACAAAATATTGCAGCACATCGTGGGTGCGCCAGATGCGGGTGGCGATCGCCAGCGCGACGCCGAGCCCGGCCGGCATCACGACAAAGGCGACACGCTCCGCGCGCCGTCCGCCCAGGAGAAGCGACACGAGCACGCCCGCGACCGGCAGGACGATCGCCACCACGAGAAGGAAGCCGCCCGCCGTTGTCGTATTCGCCATTACTTTCGGCCATCCGCAGGCGCCTCGCCGCCCGCGTCAGACGCCGGAACCGTCTCCCCGGTATCCCGAAGGAGGCGCAGCACGAGGGCGACAGCGAGCGCTGTCGACGCAAAAGCCACAACGAGACCTGTTATGACCAATGCTTGCGGCACCGGGTCGCCGCCGAGCCCGGCTGAGGCGCCCCTGCGGGCCACGACCCCCAACAAGAGGAACACCCCGCCCCCGATCAGGTTGAAGGCGAGGACCTTGCGCAGCGGCTCGGGGCGGACAATCAATCCGTAAAGGCCGAGGCCCACGAGCGCGGCGCTGCAGAACCCATACAGCGTCACGGCGCTCATCGTTGCAATGTGCGCTCTGGTGGGCCAGCCACCAACAAGGCGAGCATTCCCGCGATCGACAATGTCAGCGGAACCTCGATCGATAAAATCATCAGCTTGGCGTAGTCCTTTGGGTAGGCGAGGAAGGCTCCCGCCGCTGCGAACCCCACCAGGCCGATGGCGACGAACACCGCTGGACCGCCGACCAGCAAGAACCGCAACCAGCGCCGGCTCACTGCAGGCGCGCCAACCAGCCCCGCCAGCATGGTAAGGATCCACATGGCGGCGAGGATCGTTGCACCCTGAAACTCTCCGCCGGGAGCAACCGAGCCTATCCAAAAGATGTGAATACCGACCAGGATACCGACCGGCACCAGCAGCTGCGCGACAAAGGCGAGCGGTTTATCCGGGTCGGGACGATGGCGAGGTCCGGGAAAACCGCCCCAGACACGGTCCGGAGCCAGCGACCATACACCGAGGAGTGCGAACAACAGCACCACCACCTCGAGCAACGTATCTATCGCACGGTAGGCCATCAAGACGGCGGTGACAGGATTGCCGAGACCGGTCGCCGCCATGTTTGCCAACGCCGACGCTGCCAACGTCGGCGCGGGCTCGGGCAATAGCAGAACGATCCCGGCGAGCCCCGCCGTTACCGCTATGCACATCCCGGCGGCGGCGACGCGCAAGGACGTCGACGGCTGCTCAGCGGCCGCCGGGGTCCCCGTCCGGCGCACGCGAAGGCTTGCGCCGAGCAACAATCCGCCGGTCAGCCCGCTGCCGAGAGCCGCCTCTGTCAAAGCCACGTCCGGCGCCACCAGCCTCACCCAGACCAGCGCAAGCAAGAGGCCACAGGCGACAAATGCAATCACTGCGGCAAGTGTGTCGCGCGCAACGTTAGTCCAGGCGGCGACGCCGACGATCAGTGCGGCGAGAACGATATCGAAAACCAAATGATCCATCACTCGTGCAGCCGCCCCCGCTGAACGGCTTGCGCAATCAATTGGGCGACGGTGGCTCCGGCCAGCAAGCCGAGAAGCCACACGCCTACGAGCTTTAGCGCCAGGAATGGTGCTTCGGCCTGAAACAGCAGCCCGAGCACGATCAAGCCGAGCCCGAGATTATCCGCCTTCGTCAACGCATGCAGGCGGCTGAGCGTGTCGGGAAACCGCAACAGGCCGACCGTCCCCGCCATAAAGAAAAAGGCGCCGGCGCAGACCGCCCCAATAGTCAACGCATCTAGCGCGAGGCTCATTGCCTCTCCGCATCGACTGGACTTTTGACAAAAGCGGCAGTGACAAACGCGGCCAGCAACGCCAATAAGAGAGCGACATCGATGAGGGCCGGCGCTCCTGTCGCTTTTCCCAGCAACAGCAGCACCGCAACTCCGCTGGTGCCGAGCAGCTGCGCCGCCATGATGCGGTCGGCGTCGCCCGGGCCCATAAGAATGCGCAGTAATCCTATCGCGGCCATTGCCAGTACAAAACCCGCAGCGGCGAGCAGAAAGTCATCCATCGCGCTGCGTCTTGCCAAAGGCTCGCGTGAACAGCGTCTCCGCGGCGGCCAACTGCGCCGCCACTGGCTGCCCGACATCGAGGCAGTGGATGAGGAGCTCCCCCTTTTCATCGACGCCGGCCGGCACCGTACCCGGCAGCAAACTCATTTCAGTGATGAAGGCGTGCCGACCCGGGCCGTTCGGAATGCCAACACGGTAGCGCACAAACCCACAGCGTAGCGGCAGCCGGGGGTCGAGGGCGCGTTGTGCGACATCGATTCCGGCGATCAAAGATTGATACAGGAAGTGCAGCGCGAGCCGCGCTAGGCCGGTTAGCCGCACGCCGTTTAATGCCGGTGGCAGCAAGCGCAAGCTCGCCCACCCTGCTGCCAACGCCGCTACCGCTCCGGCCGCCAGATCGGCCGAGTCGCCGCCGAGCATGATCCAAAATACAAAAAATCCCGACGTCCGCAGAATTATCGGTGGAATTCGCGCCGGGCTCACGCCGCGTCCGTCGCAGTAGGACGGGGCATGACTGCATTCCCCATTGACGCAGGCTGCTTGATTCGGAACCACGCGACATACAATGCAGGTAGAAAGATCAAGGTCAGAACCGTCGCAACCAGCAACCCCCCCATGACGGCGATGGCCATCGGACCCCAGAATATCGTCACGGCAATCGGGATCAGCCCGAGAACCGTCGACACCGCCGTCAACATGATCGGGCGAAAGCGCGACACGCTCGCTTCGATGACCGCATTCCACACATCGCGCCCTTGCGACAGCTCAAAATCGATCTGCTCGATGAGGATCACGGCGTTGCGGGCAACCATCCCGAGCAGCGACAGAATCCCGAGGATCGCCACAAACCCGAGCGGCTGGCGGAAGAGAAGGAGCGCCGCGACAATGCCGATCAGCCCCATTGGCACGACGCTCAGCACCAGAAATAGTCGATTGAAGCCTTGCAATTGAATCATCAGGAAAGTGATCATCACGAACAGCATCAGCGGGACGACCGCGAATACGGAAGCCTGTGATTTTTGGCTCTCCTCGGCCGTGCCGCCGACCGCGATCCGATATGAGGCGGGAAGGCTGGCGTTCAGCTTGGCGACCGCCGGGGCGAGCCCATCGACCACTGCCTCGGGCAGCACTCCCGGCACGACATCGGCCTGCACGGTCAATGTCGGAACCCGGTCACGTCGCCAGATCAGCGGATATTCCTGCGCGAAATCGAAGCTCGCAATTTGGCTGAGCGGAACGGTGCGGCCATTCGGCAAGGGAATCTGTAAGGTGCGCAATGTCGCGAGTGACAGGCGTTCCTCGTCGGTCGCCCGCGTCAGCACGTCGACCAGGTAAATTCCGTCGCGCATTTGCGTGACCGGCGTGCCGGTCACGACGCTGTTCATCACGGCGGCGATCGCCTGCGAGCTCAGGCCCAACAGCCGTGCCTGGTCCTGGTCGATGCGGATGCGCACCATCCGCGCCGGCTCCATCCAGTCGAAATTGACATGCCGCGCGTCGGGATCGGTCGCCACGATCTGGGCGAGTTGCAGCGCGATGTCCCGCACTTCTCTAATGTCGGGACCGCTCACGCGGTATTGGACGGGCCAGCCCACCGGCGGGCCAAGTCCCAATGGCGAGACGCGGCTGACTGCGGCGGGGAAATTTTCAGCCAGCGCCGCCTCCAGCTTCCTTTGCAGCCGCTCGCGCGATGCCACGTCCTTGGCGACGATGACGGCCTGGCTGAAAAAGTTGTTCGGCAGCCGAACGTCGAGCGGGAGATAGAACCGAACCGCGCCGCGCCCGATATAAGTGCTCCACCGTGCGACGTCGGGATCGCCCTCGAGCAGGTGATCCAGCCTCTCGGCCGTAGCTTCGCTGGCGTAGATCGATGCATTTTGCGGCAATGTCAGGTCGACCAGCAGGTCTGGGCGGTCCGATGGCGGAAAGAATTGTCGCGGCACCAACGGGACGGCCAAAATGGCTGCGGCAAAGCATGCGAGGGTGACGCCGATCGTTACCCAGCGCGCCCGCATGGCGCCCACCAGAAATGCCCGGAAGCAGCCGAGGATGGCGCTCGGCTTCTCCGACAGCTTGGTTTTCGGTTTGGCGAGAATGACGACACCGAGTAACGGCGCAAAGATAACGGCGACGAACCACGAGAGCAGCAGCGCGTAGGACACGACCGCGAAAATCGAAAACGTATATTCACCGGCCGAGCTCCTTGCGAAGCCTATCGGGATGAAGCCGGCGGCCGTGACGAAAGACCCCGTCAGCATCGGCAGAGCCAGCGTCTTGTAAGCGAATGTTGCCGCCTCTTCTTTGCTGTCGCCAGCCGCGAGGCGCGAAGTCATGACGTCGACGGTCGTCATCGCGTCGTCGACGAGCAACCCGAGCGCAATGATCAGCGCGCCGAGCGAAATGCGCTGCAGGTCAATCGCGGTGAACTCCATGACCGGCAGCACCAGCGCGAGCGTCAACGGGATCGACAGCGCGATGACGGCGCCCGGGCGAAGCCCGAGGCTGACGAGGCTCACCGCCATAATGATCGCGATCGCCTGCCACAGCGAGGTGGTGAAGTCGCGCACCGCATGGTCGACGACAAAAGGCTGGTCGGCGACGAGCACCGGCTCGATGCCGATCGGCAAATCGGCGCGGATCTCGTGCATCGCCTGCTCTATGCTCCGGCCGAGGGTCAGAATGTCGCCGCCATCGCGCATGGAAATGGCGATGCCGATCGCGGGCTTGCCATTGACCCGGAACATCGGCTTTGACGGATCGGCATAGGCGCGGTGCACCTGAGCGATGTCGCGCAGCCGAATGAGGCGCCCGTTCGCGACGAAGTTGACCCCCAGAATGTCCTGCTCGGATTCGAAAGCGCCGGAGACCCGCAGTGTGAGTCGTTCATTACCGGTTTGCAGAAGCCCGGAGGGGCTGACGATGTTCTGAGCCGCCAATGCGGCGGCAAGCGCGGAACGGTCGATCCCGAGACCCGCGAGCTGTTGAACCGAGAATTCGACGAAGATTTTTTCGTCTTGGGCACCGAGGATCTCGATTTTCGCCACATCGGGGACGTTCATCAGGCGCGAGCGAATGTCCTCGACGTAATCTTTCAGCTCGCGATGAGTGAACCCGTCGGCCGTGACGCCATAAATTATGCCGAATACGTCGCCGAACTTGTCGTTGAACCCGGGACCCACCACCCCGGCCGGCAGCGTATGACGCATGTCGCCGACGCTTTTGCGAACGTCATACCAAATGTCGGGAATTTGTCGTGCGGTAGTCGCCCCTTTCAGATTGACAAAGATCGTCGTCTTGCCCGGGCTCGTATAGCTGCGCAAAAAATCGAGGCTCGGCGTCTCATGCAATGTGCGTTCGAGACGGTCGGTGATCTGCAGCAGCGTTTCATCCAAGGTCGCACCAGGCCACGCTGCCTGCACGACCATTGTCTTAATGACGAAAGGCGGGTCTTCATCGCGCCCGAGCCGATAGAAGGCGCCCAGCCCGGCGATCGTTGCCGCAATCATCACATAGACGACAAACGACCGGTGCTCGAGCGCCCACTTCGAGAGGTTGAACTGCATCTAAGACGGCCCGAGAAGCCGCACCTTTTGACCGGGATGGAGCGCCTGGACGCCTGCGGTGACCACTATATCTCCCGTTTCGAGACCGTCGGCAATGACCACCGTCCCCGGGTCGTGGCGCAGCAATTCCACGTTTCTCATTGACACGGTCAGCTGCTTGGGGTCGACGATCCAAACGGCCGGCTGCCGATTGAGCTCAGTCAGCGAGCTGGCCGGAATGGCGATCACCGGCTCCGACGCGAGCTTGACGCTGCCGGTCACCGTGGCGCCCAGCCGCATCGCTTCCGGCGGCTCGTTGAGACCGACCTTGACCTCGAATGTACGCGTCGCCGGATCAGCCTGCGCCGCCACTTCCCGCACGCGTCCGCTCGCGACGACGCCGGGATCGTCGGTCAGCCTCACCGTGATCTCCGCGTCGCTCGGCGCCGAGCGCAGCAGTTGCGCCGGAACGTCGAAGACGGCGTCGCGCCCCCCTTTGCGGGCGAGCCGCACAATCATCTGCCCGGCCTGGACGACCTCGCCCGGTTCCGCGCCGCGCGCAGTCACCGTCCCCTCGGCATCCGCAGTCAGCGTCGTCCAGCTGACCCGGTCGCGCGCAATCTGCAATCGAGCCTCGGCATCGTCGACCTGCGACTGCGCGTTCTGCAGCGCCTTCTGCGACTGATCGAAGCGGGCTCGCGGGGTATGGCCATTCGCCAGCAGCTGACGCTGACGCTCGAAGTCCCCCCTTGCGTAATTCAATTGCCCTTGCGCGGCGGTAAGAGCGGATTCGGCCGAGCGCAAGGCATTGATCTCGGTCTCCGGATCGAGCTTCGCGAGCACCTCACCCGCTTTCACCCGATCGCCGACGTTGACCGGTCTCTCGATTACCCGCCCGCCGATCCGAAAAGCAAACGCCGGCTCGTCGTCCGCCTGAATGTGCCCGGTCAGCACCACCGTTTCGGCGGCCGCTCCCCGGGCCGCGGTCACCGTCCGGACAGGGCGAACCTCGGGCGCCTCCACTTTGGTGTCGGGCTTGCACGAGGCCAGCACTAGGCCAACGCAGATCAGACCAAAGAAAATCCACGCCGGTTCGTGTGTTTTCAACATAAACTTCTCACGAGAGACTCAGTCGCGAAAAGAATTGGGGAGGTGCTTTACCGACCAGCAGCACGATAGCTGTCGGCGAGCGCTCTTACCGGATACCTGTACCAACATTCATGGCATCCGGGATGAGCCTAGAATCCCGCGATTATGCCCGGTGTCCCAATCTCAGATGTCTTCCGTCGTAGGCGCGACGACCTCCGCCGCGCACCGGATCACTATGTCGCCGATATGGGTCTCGCCGTGCTATAGCTTCACCTGGCTGGCGATCAATCGTTACACTTGGGACAGATTCGGGCTGATGACAATGATCCAGACCGCTGTCGAGAATATGCATCAGCTCGATCAGATATTGCCGGCTGTGCGCGATCTCGGGCGGCGCCACGCAGGCTACGGCGTCAAGGCTGCAGACTACGACACGGTTGCCGGCGCACTGCTCGGGACGCTGGAGCAGGCCCTCGGATCGGAGTTCACTTCGGCCGTGCGCAATGCATGGATCGCTTACTACCAAACACTCGCCGGCGAGATGAAGGCCGCCGCTTCCGTATAGCCCGTGGACGCCCTTTTTGGTCCGTCGCACCCCAACAGCGGTTCGCGCCTCGCGGTCTTGCAACTCAGATCCCTCCACCGTTCAGGGACAGAAAGTTTACAGACTCTTCGCTGGAGGGCTGGAGGGAGAAGGAGTCGAACTCTAGTACCGCGGCACGAGACCCGGGGGTTTCCAACGCACTCAGGTTGATCACCCTCGCATTCAGACCCGCCTTCGATGCTTGTCGGCGACGCTCGCGAGATGACGACTTCGAGTGCTCTATCCGGTGTGGCGCTGGAGCGTCAGTCCATCCCCTGAAGGCCACAGCCAATTCGAACGTTGGCCCGCGCCATGCGCGCTTCAG
>Ga0126371_10001650_pt1 | contig 18924 bp, 23 predicted proteins | sample PanSoiMetaPlot_4_FD_110145 | JGI IMG/M metagenome (GOLD analysis project Ga0126371, IMG submission 110145) | Tropical forest soil microbial communities from Panama - MetaG Plot_4 | ecosystem: Environmental > Terrestrial > Soil > Tropical forest > Bulk soil | place: Panama | collected 2016-02-17 | reverse complement strand
CGCCGCCCAGGCAAAGAAGGATTTCAGCCGCAGCCAGAAATAGAGACCGATGCAGGCGTGCGCCCATGCGATTGTCAGCAGGATGAACTGCACCGCAATCAGCGGCGGTCGCACGACCCAATAGGAATAGAGGGATGTTGCATAATTGGGTGGCGCAAGTCCGTAGATCGCACCCGTCAGGCGTACCCCGCCGAAATGGCTTGCGAGCCAAAGCGGAATGCTCAGCCCGAGTACCAGCTGGGTGATTTCGACCGCCGTGTATCGAAAATGCCGTCGTTGATAGAGCGCCCAAAGCCCGAGGAAGAAATGAATCACGGCCGCAGTATAAAGCGTGTAATTAACGACCGGCGTTCGCCACCACCACACATGCCACCACAACCACGATTCCATCGTCTCGTAAGAAATATTCCCAAGCGCATGATTGAAGAAATGCGAAAAGATGTAAGTGAACATCACGAGGCCGGTGGCGAGCCGCACCTGCCGGATACCAAAGCCGTGGAGCAATGTCGGGAGCTTTGTATTGCGATCTGCGCGCGGCGCGCGCACTTCAACGTAGGCGGGTGCCTGTGCCGTCACGGTGGACCATCTTTTGAATGCCAAAGCGGCAGCGATAATCGAACGAAGTCCGGCAATATTTCACATCAAAACGTCGCGAGTCGAATAGTACGGATTAAGCTGAGCCAATTGCAACGACACTATCATCAGGATGTTGACGTGAGGGAACTTGAATTGGCGCGTGGCTTCTCACCTCTGGCCAGGCGGTGCAGCCGGCTGCTTCCTGAAGGCGCATACTTACAGTCGCAAATGTCGCGCGTACATTCGACAAGCGGCAACCGGGGAACGACGTTCCCCGTATACTCAATCTCTTGTCGTGATCGTGCCGCTTCGCAGGCGTAGGCTCCGGGCGAAATGCGTACACTGCGCAACAAGCCAAGCCTGTACGCGTTTCGAAACGCTCGCAACGAACGAGCGATCTGGGCTGGAGCCTTGTGCATCGAGTCCGCTCTGTCGCGGAACTAATATCAAACATTTCTGTAGGGGTGCGCAAAGCCTTAGCGGATGGCTAATTGTTAGCACTAATCCACATGCGGTAGCCGGGTGCATAGCGAAATTTCACGGCGCACGTAATTACCGCCAATCGATCTTTGTGTTCAAGGGTGCCAGCGGATTGAGATCAGTCGCCGGATGGTACCGCACCAGATCAATGGTCCACGCGCCAAATAGAACGATCGACGCGGTCACAGAAATTATGACGGTACGGATCATGACGGTGCTCCCTTTTTATTTTCGCCCGGGGTTTCCCGGTGCTGTCAGGCCATACGATCCCGACAGCGGTAAAACTAGGTGGGCACGTACGCAGTTCCTGTGATGCGGGTCACAAAAGGCCGGATTTTTTCACGCGGACACCGGAACCTAAAAAAAAGCGGCCTGATCAGGCCGCTTGGAGTTTGGAGGTTAAGATCGCGGCCTGCCCCCGGGGAAGGGGCAGGCCAAAGGACGGTCAGGTGCTGGGGAGGACGCTGGCCGTCGAGCTACCGGTGGCAAGGGGGACAACCACCGGGAGCTGGGAAATCGTTACGCCGATCGGATTGTGGAAGGTGCGGGCCAGGCCGGTCGCTACTGAAGCGCCGGCAAGGAATGTCGTGGCAACGGCGAGGATAATGGTCTTGCGCATTTCGGTTGGCCCTTGAACTGCTGGGGAAACTCGGTCCCTGCAGAACCAAACTAGGGCAGCCGGCCGACCGCTGGTGTGACCTCCGTCACACAAATACGCTTTTTCGCAAGTCTGCGAAAACCACCTATTTTCAGATCGCCTTGTTAGCGGCGCGCAGCCGCCGGGCCATCATGCTCATGATATCGAGAGCGAAGGTCGGTGCCCGGCTCACAAGGGACAGGAAATCTTTCTTCGAAATTGGGACGAGAGTGACATCAGTTTTGGCAATTGCGGTGGCGCTACGGGGAGACGAATCGATCAGCGCCATCTCGCCAAAAATGTCGTTGGCCTCAAGCGTCGCAAGCAGACGGTTGCCAAGTTGAATCTCGACCTGTCCGCTCTGGATGACATACAGCTCCTTCGCGGTTTCACCTTCGCTGAAAATTGTTTCGCCCGGCTTGAGATACCATACTGGAATGTTGGACTCAGCGAGGAAACTGAAGCCGACGGCATCATCCGACATGGGCCTGGCCCCTGCCTTACACAACCCCGAATATTGCATTTGCGCGTAAGGAGGCTGCGTCAAAGGCCGCAAGTTATCTAGAGTTTCATTTCTTTTTCGAGCTTCGCCTTGCCCTCGATGCAATAATATCCCGACAGTCGGGTGATCAATTTCAGGCGCATCCACTCGTTGAGAATTCGGCTGACGTTTTCGCGGGCGATGCCCGCCATGGCCGCGACATCGCTCTGGCTTAATTTCTGCCGAATAACGATGCGGCCAGCGCCGACGTCGTTGCCGAACGCGTTGGCCAGATCCAGCAACGCACGAGCCACACGACCTTTCACGGGCAGAAACGTCCCTGCTGCGACGACTTGATCAGTATCGCGCAAGCGCGCAGCGAGCAGGCTAAGTAGATGTTTGTAGATTTCTGGATTTTTCTCCGCGACCGCTTCGAATGAGGCGCGGCTCATGAAACTCAATTTGCAGTCGCGCAACGCCGAGACCGAAGCTGACCGCGGGCGGCCGTCGATCATCGCCATGTCGCCGACCAGCGAGCCTGGGCCTAAGATCGCAAGGATCCGCTCAGCGCCCGCGGGCGAAACGATGCTGACTTTAAGAAGTCCCTCGTTCAGACGGTAGCAGCCATCACCGGGATCGCCGGCAAGAAACAGAACCTCGTCAGCCGCAAGTTTGACGGGCCTGGCATTGGCGAGAAGGCCGGCCGAAACACGGTCTGGCAGGTCCGACAGCAAGTCGGCGGAACGCAACGGCGAAGATACCATCAGGTGCCCAGCACTAGCGAACTATGACGCTTTGCGACTTTTAGCAGAAATCTTTTGGAAATGCTCAGTGGTCATTTCCGGTTTCCATAAACACCGTTTTTAGCAACTTATTGACTTGGCTTGCAAATGCGCCACGAGGCATCTAGCGCTGCGATAGTCGCAGTTTCCGGAGCTTCTTGTTGGTGGCCGCGGTGAGTTGGATTGCGCCCCCGTTCTGCTTGCCGGGTTCGCCAGCAGGCCTTGGGCTCAGGCGCTGAGCCAATGCGACCGTCGAAGTTTTTCCGGCCCTGAGATGCGCTAGCTGCATCAATACCTCCTGCAGAAGGGCTAGCGTATTCGACGGCAAGCTTTTAGCATTATTCGAATCGACACCGGGGCTGGGAGGGGGACCATGAAAAGACAAGCAGTCCTGGCGGCAGCGCTGAGTTTGACGCTCGCCTCATGCGTTGGGGTTTATGGCCCAAAGGGCAACGACATTGGCGGCATTATCCCATGGTCGCCGGAAGCCGAGTCAAACGCGCTCAATATCGCGCAGTCCAATTGCAGCCGCTTCAATAAATACGCTGTAATCACAAGCATTCATCGTGTGTATGGCGACTATATTGGATACTCGTGCTGGTGGAGGCCCCCGGGCCGCACGCACCGCCACATATACTGAAACGTGCCGACCCGAGGCCTTCTTCGAACAGAAGAAACGTCAACGGATCAAATGGCGCCTACTTCTTTTCCAGCATCAGTTGGCCCTTCTGACCAATCACGCGCTGTGCAGCATGGGCAAAACGCGCGAGCAGCCACGGCAGCATAACCTCAAGACGCACGGCCGCCTCGTAGACATCGATGATGCCGGACGCACGTTGGCCAAGCGCAGCAGCGCGGAAGGTCAGACGGTCGCCCGTCCAGACCTCTTCCTCCAGCGATAGCAACCAGGCGAATTCGGTCTTGGCGCGACCAAGCCCTTCCTTGATGCGGCGGAGCGCCTCATCCTTGCCGAGGCGGTGTGGAATAACAACGACGAGCGGTTCCGACATTGCGGCGGTATCTCCCTGATGTCGGCAATGTGGGGATGATCCGCGGGCAGAAAAAGGGCTTGTCTTTTTGGGAACTAGCGACGGCCTTCCGACGGGTGCCGGCAACACCTCAAACCGTGCTAGCTTTCCAGGCGCGATGATGAAACGCGAGACCTTCCCAGTCGCCAACATATACGTACCGGTCAAGCGGCGGGCGACCCTCGACCAAAAGCGCGTCGACGAGATTGCGCAAAGCATGCTTGCGGAGGGCCAGAAGACTCCGATCCTGGTGCGGCCGGATGGCGCGCGCTTTGTGTTGGTCGAGGGCCTACACCGGCTTGAAGCGGCAAAGGCATTGGGCGAGCAAACGATTGTCGGCTTCCGAGTCGACGCGCGGAAGCATTGATTGATGCCACTCCCGCAATTTGTCAGGGCCTTCTGCTGGTCATGACCTGTGCGCGAGGAACAGCCTCAGACCTTCTGTAGCTTGCCGTTCGGACTGGCCTGATCGACTGCGGTTGGAAGATGTTGTGCCAGCAATTTCAATGCTTCATCCACCGGTACCCCAAAATGCTGGGCGATCTGTTTGACCTGATCGCTTCCGGGCGCGGCACGGAGTTGCTCGGGCGTTTTCATATTTGGACCATTGCTCAACCAGGATTTCACCTGGTCGCCGAGACCGGCCTGCCGATGCTGATTGACTATGCCCTGCAAGTCACCAGGTTGGCTTTAGCCAACAGGGCGGAAATCAATGCCGGCGCTTGGGCAGCGACGGCCGAACTCAATGCGTCCTTCAGCGAACCGCCAAATTGATCCCAAAGTCCCATATAAACCCCCATTGCGGCCGCGACGGGTTTGCGGCCGCTAATACGCCCAGCGTTCAAATGCTCTAGGGATGCTTTTCGTTCTTGGAGGCGCGCATTCCTTGGCCTGTCGCGTCGGTCTCGCACATATACGCGCCGGTTTTCGTGTTGCCGTAATCCTTGTATCCGCTGAAGTGATAGATGTTTGAATTCGTATTGGCCCAGACAACGGTGCCCGCAAAGCAACGCATTCTTGCCTGTCCTTCAGTCGCGTACTGATAGGCGCCGGTCGGTGTCGTCGTTGCCGGTCGAGCATTTGCGGTCGGCGGCGGTGCAGTCGGCGCGGGTGCAGGCGCCGTTGTTCTCACCGGCGGGGGTGCCGGAGCGGGAGCAGGCGCCGCGACGGTTCCACCCGTGCGGCACTGCGCAACGTAAGCTTTTTCCGTGATGCCCCTGGCCTGATTGTCCGCCTTGTTGGCGCGCCATTCCGCCTGGCAAGCCCTGACGGTCTTTTGTCCTCCAGCGGCTGGTGGCGGGGCGGCCGGAGCTGTCGGGGTTGCCGGCGCCGCTGTTGCGGTGCCACCCGCCCGACACTGCGTAACGTAAGCCTTTTCCGTGATGCCCCTGGCCTGATTGGCGTCTTTGTTGGCGCGCCATTCTGCCTGACACGCCCTGACCGTTTTTTGCCCACCGGCTGCCGGTGGAGGAGCCGCAGGAGCTGTCGTGGTTGTCGTCGTCGTGGCACCGGCCCGACACTGTGCGACGTAAGCTTTTTCTGTGATGCCCTGAGCCTGATTAGCGTCTTTGTTGGCACGCCATTCTGCCTGACATGCCCTGACCGTCTTTTGCTGGGCAACCGCAGGCAAAATCAGAAGCAACACGCCGACAATGGCCGAAGCAATCCCTACGATGACACGCATCTTCAACTCCTGGCCGTTGAAGCGGTTAGGCTTCCTTTTCGCACTTGGTCATGAAGCTGTTCTTCGCAGCGCCGGAGAGCGGCTTGCCGTCTTTGCCGACGGCCTTGGTCTCGCAGGCCTCCTGCTTGCATTTCTTGACGAAACTCGTCTTGGCAGCGCCGGAAAGCGCCTTGCCATCCTTGCCTACTGCCTTGGTTTCGCATGACTGGGCCAGTGCCGAGCCAACGGCAAACGAGGTGATCAAAGCAGCAATGAGAATTCGTTTCATTCGTTCCCTCCCAATAAAATTCGTGACGCCGAATTGGTTTAAGACGTCAACTGATAGAGGATATTTGTCCTCACGCGACAGACGGTCAATGAGATTCTTTAAGTTCGGAGCTGCAACTATCCGAAACTAGGATTGTTTAGTTGGCTTGAGCGCGTCCAATCTCGATGAGCGGAATTTCGAAAGTCATTGATTCCGCAAGCGTTGCAGCCTCTGCCCGGCCCAGCTGAGTGGTGCTAGGCCACCGCCAAAAATTTCGCTAATCCGCGATCACAGGATGTGAAGATCAGCGCCTATTCCCAGCACCGGGGGAAAAATATCGCCGGTCCTGACACGACCGCGTTGCTAAACTGAGCTGTCCGCGGCCGCGCCGGCCGTCATGCAAGGGGAGACTGAGACGATGTCGCTCTACAAGTTCGCTGTCACCGCAGCCGTATTCGCCGCTGCCTTAAGTCAGCCCGCAGGGGCCCAATTGCTCGAACACAAGGACATTTCGAGCGAAATGGCTGTCACCATCGCCACTACGGCCATCGCAACTTGCAAAGCGAATGGCTACGCAGTGTCTGCAACCGTCGTCGGCCGTAACGGCGAGATCATCGCCCAGATCCGCGGTGACAATACCGGCCCGCATACAGTGGAGAATAGTTTTCGTAAAGCCTATACCGCGCGGACATTTCGTGTGCCATCGGGCGAGATCGTCACGCGCCTGAAGAACGACCCTTCATTGGGCCTTATCCACCTCACCAACGTGATCGCCAACCAGGGAGCGTTGCCAATCAAAATCGGAGACCAGGTGATCGGCGCGGCCGGCGCATCCGGCGCACCGGGTGGCGAAAAGGATGAAGCGTGCGTGAAGGCAGGTATCGACAAAATCGCCGATCAGTTGAAATAGCGGACGGCTGTCTGGTCTGAAATCAAGGTCGCGGGCGTCTGAATCGGGCCTGCGACTTTGATGAATCGGAACGCAAATTCATTGAGAGCGTTGGATTTTTGGTCGCGGCAGGATGGGCATCCGTGACCGTTCGAGTCGTGCCTGCGCTTGTAGGTATTCTTTGGAATCGCCGCTCGTTTTCATGACCACTGCTGTGATCTGCCGGTTCGGCGCTCCGCCGTGGCAGGGCGAGTCGGCGGGTGGAGTTGGAGTAATGTTATGCGCCTCCTCGCACTAGCACTCCCTCTCACCGCGGTACTCGCCACAGTCGCAATCGCTCAGCCGGCGCGTGCAAACGTTATGATCACAATCGATAAGTCCGCGCAGAAGATGACCGTAATGGTCAACGGTGAAAACCGTTACAGTTGGCCGGTGTCGACCGGCCGCTCCGGCTACGACACCCCGTCGGGCGAATTCCAACCATTCCGCATGGAAAAGGACCACTTCTCGCGGGAATGGGATGACGCACCGATGCCAAATTCGATTTTCTTCACCAAGATCGGCCACGCGATCCATGGTACGTTCGAGAGCCGCAATCTCGGTCGCCCGGTCTCCCACGGTTGTGTCCGACTATCAACACAACACGCCGCTATACTTTACGCACTCGTCAAGCAAGAAGGCGTGTTTAACACGCGCGTAAAGCTTACGGGCGAGACCCCAAAATTTGATCGAGGCGAGGACGCCGTCGCACGCCGCGGCAACGGTGCCCGCAACGGCGACTATGTACACAACTACACGCCCGATGGTGACGAAGCGATTGATGCGCAAGCACAGCAGCGCAGCTATCAGACGCGAGGGCGCGATGTCCAATATGGCCCGCGCCCGTATTATTACCAGGAGCGGTCCTCCTTCAGCCCTGAGGGCCGCAGCCTCTTCTTCCAAAATGGCTGGTAAGTAGCAACGGAGCGCGGTGATGATCCGCAAACTCGCCGGCGGCAAATACCGCCTTTATTCACGCAAGAAAAATCCGCGCACCGGTAAGCGCCGGAATCTCGGCACCTTCTCAAGCAAAAAGGCAGCGCAACAGCACGAGCGCGAGGTCCAGTACTTCAAGCGTCATTGAAGGAGCGCACTACTCGTTATGGTGCCCTACTCCAAGGGCTTCTTCGCCGCGGTCAAGGATAAGCGGCACAATCAAATCTTCCTCATCATCGAGGTGCCGGATTAGCCCTTTAAGGAGCACCGCGCTCGCGTCCGCATAGTCGTCACCGCAACTGCGCAGCCTATCGGCATCGCCTCGCAGTGCTTCGAGTAGCGCATTCGCCGTTTTCGCGGTGCGAGCCATGTCGGCGTGTATGTGATGATGATCGCTTTCCAGCACATCGAAACCACGCGACAGACGCGCTTCGGCCGCCTGGAAAATCGGGAAGTAATGCATGTCCTCGATCTGATGGTGGACATTGAGTTGGTCCAGCAGGAATTGCAGACGTGGAACGAACTGTCGCACGAATTCGACGGGCGGCAACTGTCCGGCCTGAAACTTCACCGTGATGTCATCAATGGTCGCGGAAAGTTCGCGAAACATCACATGGCGTGACAGCCAGAAACGTGCCATGCCGCCCAAGTTCACGTGGGCGTCCCACTGCTCTCGCGGATAACGTGTGAGCAGCACGCGCAAATCCTCCGGCCACCCACTTCGGCGAGCCAGCGCGAGAGCTTCAATTTCGGTGGAATGGGGTGTTTCGATTGTCACAAGCGCCTAGATAGCCATTGCACGGGAGAATGCGAAGGGCAAATCTGCAACACAATGAACGCGCCCACGACGGTTGCCCGACTTGCCTGCGATGAACTAACCGCCCGCCGTCTCGCGGCCTATCTCGGCGAAAGCCTTGATGCCGAGAGCACCGCTTGCTCGGCCTTCGAGGGCGATGACGGACAATGGCAGGTGGCAATCCATTTCCGGACTAACCCCGATGAGGTCGAACTCCGGGGACTCGTTAAACTTGTGGTCGGCGAAATGGCGGCGGCGACGCTCTGTATCGAACCGGTCGCAGCCACTAATTGGGTTGCCGAAAGTTTGGCCGGTCTAACGCCGGTGCGTGTGGGCCGCTTCAATGTTCATGGAGCGCACGATCGCGCGCGCCTGCGGGCCAACGACATTGGCATTGAAATTGAGGCCGCGCTCGCCTTTGGCACCGGCCACCACGGAACGACTCGCGCATGCCTGCTGGCACTCACCGACCTGGCGAAGCGCCGGCGCATGCGCCGTGCGCTTGATATCGGGACCGGAACAGGCGTCCTGGCAACAGCAGCGGCCTTATTGGTCCGGGCGCACGTTGTTGCCGGCGATATCGACGCGGTCGCGGTACGCGCGGCGCGAGGCAATGCAAAGCTTAATCGCGTCGCGTCAAGAATTACATTTTCGCGCGCAGCCGGCATCCGCGCACCGGCGATCATCGCGGGTGCGCGTTACGACCTGATCTTTGCCAATATTCTACTTGCTCCGTTGATCCGGCTGGCAGGGCCCTTGCGCAAGCTTGCCCGCCCCGGCGCACACATTGTGCTCTCCGGGCTTCTGCCGAGCCATGCGAATGCTGTGGTCGCGATCTATCGCGGTCGAGGCTTTGCGCTGGAGCGGCGTATCTCATTGGAGGGGTGGGTTACATTGGTTATGCGACGTCATGCGCGAAACAAAATCGCCCCGGGCGGGGAACCGGGGCGATTTCGCTGGTGAAGCGGCTGTACCAGCCGCCGGGCCTAGAACTACGCAATGTCGGTCTTGGCTAACCGATTACCCTGCTCGTCGAAGGTGCGGGGCAGCAGGTGTGCGTGCCTTGCAATCTCACGATGAACAGCCTGGAGGCGCGACTCCACCAGGGCATCCATGAACCGGGCAAAGAGGCTTTTACGGGGTTCGGCCAGCGCGCGCTCAGCGGCACGGGCGGCAGGAACGTTGGTAACGCCATAAGTGACAGCAACCATGATATGTCTCCTTCTCAAATCAAAGCATCGGCAAATGTCCAATTTCGCTTCAGCTTGTTGCACTGCGATATAGTTTCACGCGCAGTTGCCAACCATTCGCAACAATGCATAGATGCCCAGTAAATCGGGCATATGAGCATTAATGAGTTATTGAGATCGATGGCATCAGCGAGATCGATTGCTGCGTTGCACAGTTCATAGCTAAACGGCTGATTTCTCGCTGAATTGAGCGTGGCACCGCAAAAAAATTCACAAAGTCCAGGCAGCGTCGCCCGCAGATGGCGTGCCGTGCTTAGCGCATGCCTGCATTGCTCCGCCTGTATGGAGCGTTAGAGTGCCACTCATGTTCGAGGCTCGCTTTCAGACATTTGATGATTCGAGCGAACGTGAAAAAAGCGCTACGCGGGTCGCCGAATTGCGAGCGGAACTCAAGGCGCGCGGACTCGACGGCTACGTGGTACCGCGCTCGGACCGTCAGCAGAACGAATATCTGCCCGCGAGCGAAGAAAGGCTGGCGTGGCTTACCGGCTTCACTGGCTCGGCCGGTACAGCAGTCGTGCTCGATGATCGCGCGGCACTTTTTGTAGATGGTCGCTACACGGTGCAGGCAAGCACTCAAGTCGACAGCAATATTTTCTCGCTGGAACACATGGTGGAGCATCCACCAGAACACTGGCTTGAACAGAATCTCAAGGCCGGCGCCAAGCTTGGGTACGACCCTTGGCTTCACACCAGCGAACAAACGGAGAAGTTGAAAAAAGCCTGCGCTGCGGTCGGCGCAGAATTGGTTGCGGTCGACAGCAATCCCATTGACGCACTTTGGCGTGATCGCCCCGCGCCGCCATCAGGAGCAGTAACCCTGCGAGAGCTTAAGCTTGCGGGCGAAACCGCGCCCGACAAGCTCAAACGTGTCCTTGCGGAACTGAAGAAACTCCGTGCCGATGCACTTCTGGTTTCCGATCCCCAAAATGTCGCGTGGACTTTCAATATCCGCGGGACAGACGTAACGCATACGCCGCTGGCGCTTGCTTTTGCATTGATCCCGCGAGAAGGCCGGCCGTCGCTTTATGTTGACGCCACCAAACTTAACAACAACGTGCACCACGCATTGGAGGAGTTCGCCGACGTCCGCGCGCCAGACGACCTTGCCGGCGACCTTGGCAAGTTCAAGGACAAAACCGTGCGGCTTGACCAGGCCAGCGCGGCCGAAGCATTTACCCGCCTGCTTGCCGATTATGGCAGCAAACCGCAACGCGGCGCCGATCCGATTGCGTTGCTGAAGGCAACAAAGAATCACGCCGAGATCGTCGGCAGTCGTGCCGCCCACAAGCGCGATGGCGCGGCGGTTTCACACTTCCTGGCCTGGTTCGATAAGGAAGCGCCTTCCGGCAAGCTCACCGAAATCGACGCGGTGGAGGCACTGGAAACCTTCCGCCGCGAGACGGGGGCGCTGAAGGACATTTCCTTCCCGACGATTGCCGGCGCCGGACCGAATGGCGCGATCGTGCACTATCGCGTCACGCGAAAATCCAACCGGCGCATCGGCAAGAACGAATTGTTCCTGATCGATTCCGGCGCGCAATACGAAGATGGAACGACCGATATCACCCGAACCATCGTCGTCGGCGAACCAACCGAGCAAATGCGCGACCGTTTCACTCGCGTACTAAAGGGTCATATCGCGATTGCCACTGCCGTGTTTCCCGAAAACACCAGTGGTGCACAGCTTGACCCGCTCGCGCGCACGGCGCTGTGGCAGGCCGGTCTCGATTTCGATCATGGCACTGGACATGGCGTTGGGAGCTATCTGTCAGTACACGAGGGCCCGGCGCGCATATCGAAGCTCGGCACGGTGACCCTCCGTCGCGGTATGATCCTTTCGAATGAGCCTGGCTATTACAAAACCGCTGCTTACGGAATCCGCATCGAGAATCTAGTGCTGGTGATCGCCGCACCAGAACCGGTCGGCGCTGAAAAGCCGCTCAATACGTTCGAGACTTTGACGCTTGCGCCCATCGACCGCCGGGTCGTCGACATCCAGATGTTGACATCCAAGGAGCGCGCCTGGCTCGACAGCTATCACAAACGTGTCCACGAGGTCCTTGACCCTCTTGTCGACGGTCCGACACGCAGATGGTTGGAGCTGGCGACAAGACCGCTGTAACGTCGGCCTTGCGCTCACCCTGCTATACCAAATCGCGCATGGACGCATAGGTGGTGCCGCGTGGCGTCTGCTGGTCGATGATGTCAACGACTTGCTCAATTCGCTGCATGCCGCGCGGTACGTCCGCACCAAGGTTGTGCGGATGCAGCCAAAAGTGCAGCACGCCTCCCTCCTTGATCCGGCGCGCCTCGGCGGCAATTCGGGCCAGATGCAATTTCCATAAACTCTCCGGCAAATAAACCCGAACAAACAGCGTCGAAGGGGTTCGGCCGCCCGAAAATGAACCGCCTCGCGCTCGCCATGGCGTCAAGGCATCCATCATCCGAAGGCCCCGGACAATAGGATGATGAGTATGGCGGGTGAGCTGATAGTACCAAGGGCTCTCATTGTCGCGCCAAGCACTGATTCCCTGGGCGCGATAGAGCGCAAGGAACGCAATTTGATTTTTCGGAAACACCAAGCTCGTCGGCCCAATTCCGAAGCGATCACGAAACAGCGCGAGAGTTGCGGCGTGATCGGCGGCCGCATCCGCCTGCATTACCCCGAGTTCTCCGAGGTAGAGGTGCGAAAAGGTGTGCGTCCCAATTTCCTGTCCTTTGGTTTCGGCTATTAGCGCTACCAAATCCGGCGCAAAGTGAAGCAGACCATTGGGATCGATATCGGCATAACGCGGATTAATGGCGAGCCGCGGGTTAACGTAGCGCGGCGGAGCCGGCGCGCGATGAAAATATTCATCCCAATCACGGCACGCCAATGCTCCGACTGTTGCCCAGGTCGCGCGCACTCCGCGTCGGGTGAACAATTGCAGGAGTTGCGGTACGGCCTCCCGCGCGCCCTCAAGGTTTTTCCGGTAGCGGTCGCGATCGAGGCCCAGCACATCGTGCACGCCCCAACGCAACTCGAAATCAAGCGACCAAACCACCTTTGGCCGCGCGTGGGCGCTCATCGTTTGGCGATCGTAACAAGATGGCCAGCCAGCGGTGTCGACCATGGAATCGTGCAGATCGCATCGTCGATCGGCTCCAAAATCGGAGCGACCCGTCGTGCCATGCGTGTGCTGATTTTGTAGAGAGTCCGCATCGGACCAAACAAAACGCCGCGGTGTTCGGCAGATGAAAACCCGACGGCGCGAAGTTCACGGTCGAGCTCGATGGGGGTCACGAACTCGCAATGCGGTCGTTCAATACTCTGCGACTTCAGCATCCTCTGTAGCGAATAATGCAGGAAGAAGCCGTCGAGAGCGTATCGGTTCACCATGGTTAGAAATAGTGTACCACCCGGCGTGAGCACGCGGCGCAACTCACCCAAGGCCTGCCGGACATCGGACCGGTCAAGATATCGCAAGACCTCAATGCAGATCACAAAATCGAAGCTCTGGTCGGGATAGGGGAGTTCAGTCGCAACACCTGAAATGATCGAAGCTTCCGGATTCTTGTTGATTGCGACCGCCCGCATGGCGTCCGCTGGCTCCAGCCCGCTGGCAGTAAACCCGAGTTCGTTTGCACGACGGACGTATTCACCGGTTCCGCAGCCGACGTCCAGAATCCGAGCACCGGCCTGCTGCTCCTTGAGCGCCTCGTCCAGCAGCACGTCTATCTTGTGGCGGCCATATGAAAATGCGTTGGCAAACCGACTCTCCGCCATCGCCTCGTACCAATTCACGAACCGCTTCGCCTCGGCGTGGTGGTGTTCAATGGCCAGCGTCCGCACCGCAAGCTGCTCGCGTTCATCACTCACTATCAGTCTCCATCCAAAACTAAAGGCCAGGACATTGTACTGCTTCAAATCGCCGTTCTGAAAGACGGCCGGATAATAGGTTCTGCGCTAGCGTTGCGTATATCCTTCAAGACAGGTTGGCGGGAAGGGACTTACTTCCCAAGGATGAGTTTCAACCACTCGAGAAATGGTGAAGTCCTAAGGCATTGCGAAGGATCAACAGAAGCCAAAATGAACTATGAAGAAAGGTTGGTCTGAATATTCAGACGCGTCCCGATCCGGCTGATGCTCAATCTTCCAGCAATCGCTGCGAACTTGGTAATGGACGTCTATTCATGGCGCAAACCCCCGACAAAAATGGCTGACACAGCCATCGAAATGCAATGTGGGCCAATCGTCACGGGACATCGTTGATAAATTCGCCATGCATGCACAATGGCGACTATCAAAAAGATCAGGGTGGGTAGGTCATCTTCGTTACCCTCCCCAATTCACCAACCTCCCCAATCGCCTTGTTGCAATCCCGCTTATAAAGACGACAAACGGCGCTAATGGCAATGAGATACCTCCGGGGTGGATCGAATTGTGGATTGGCAAATTGATGCCACTCCAGTGCCACCTTCTCGCCAATTACCTCAGTAGAACCAATAAGCGAGTACCGCAGGATGTTTAAGGGCTGGAAACGACTGCGCTGTAGAGTTGAGTTGGTATCGTCTGGTTGAGTAGTAACCGCGTAGCGTTTTAAAGAGCCTCAGCCGCCCTTGTGCCGCACGCTGAGGCTCTTTTTATTTTTGCTCAAGCAGGCCTTGTGATCTCCCATTGCACAGGCACAATCCACTCCTCCATGACCGAAGCCGTCACCAACTCGCGCCTACTTGAAGCGTTGATCATCCGCAGCCTCCGCCAACATGGTGCAAGGATCAGGCGTGACGAAAATGGCAATCTTTGCCTCGGTCGGTTCGACATCTCCGAGACCGCGGAAGCCCTAAGGCGCAACGTCAACGTCAAAGCCGACTAGAGTTGTAGGCCAAAGCCACGAGACGCAGCGAGGGCTGATTACCTAGAGATGAGTTTCAACCACTCATCCTCGGTCAGCACCCTGACGCCAAATTTTTTCGCATCGGCGAGCTTGGAGCCTGCGCCAGGACCGGCGACAACATAGTCGGTTTTCTTCGAGACCGAGCCAGCCGCTTTCGCTCCGAGGCGCTCCGCCTGAGCCTTGGCCTCCTCGCGCGTCATCTTTTCGAGCGCGCCGGTGAAAACCACCGTTTTGCCGACAACGGCCGTGTCTTTTTTTGGCTTTTCGGCATCAAGGATTGTTACCTGCTTGGTCAGGCGCTCGACGATACCGCGGTTATGGCTTTCCCCGAAATATGAGGCCACGGCCTGGATGACCGTATCGCCAATCTGGTCGAGAGCATCCATGTCTGCGATCGCTTCCTGGTCGCCTTTGGCAACTTTTAGCCCCGCATCATGGAACGCTTTCCAAGAGCCATAGCCCCGTGCGAGCGCCAGCGCAGTGGTCTCACCGACATGTCGTATGCCAAGCGCGTATATGAATCGCTCGAGCGAAATCTCACGCCGCTGTTCGATGGCTTCAAACAAGTTTCGAACCGAGGTTTCGCCGTAGCCCTCCTCCTCCTCGAGCTTGATCTTCTTGTTACGGTCGACAAGCGCAAAGATGTCGGCCGGTTCCTTGATCCATTCTTTCTCGAAGAACAACTCGATCTGCTTTTCACCCAGCCCTTCGATATCGAAAGCGCGGCGTGAACAGAAGAGCTTCAAGTGCTCGATTTTCTGAAATGGACAGGCAAATTCGCCGCTGCAGCGAGCGCGAGCGCCCTCCTCACCTGTCGCAGTTTCCTCGCGCACCACGATCGTCTTGAGCGGGCATGGGCATCTTGTCGGGAAATGGTATTTCTCCTTCCCACGCGGTTTGTCCGCGACGACATCAACGATCTGAGGGATGACGTCCCCGGCACGCTGCACGACCACAGTATCGCCAATGCGAATGTCGCGGCCCTCGCGCAGCTGCTCGCCGTCGCCGCCGATACCCTTGATGTAATCTTCGTTGTGGAGCGTGACATTCTGCACGATAACGCCGCCGACACCGACCGGCTCCAGCTTGCCCACCGGCGTAAAAGCGCCGGTGCGGCCAACCTGGATTTCGATACCCTTGAGCACGGTCGTGGCGCGCTCGGCGGGAAACTTGTGCGCTATCGCCCAGCGCGGTGTGCGCGAGACGAAGCCGAGCCGCTCCTGCCAGTCGATACGATCAACCTTGTAGACAACGCCATCGATGTCGTAGTCGAGCTTCGCCCGCTTGTCTTCGATCTCGCGATGGAAAGCGATTAGCTGGTCGGTCGAGCGGCAAAGTTTCGCCAGCGGATTGGTTTTGAACCCGCAGGATTCGAACCACTTGATCATGCCGGACTGGGTCCCCGCTGGCATTTCGCTCATTTCGCCCCAGGCATACGCAAAAAAGCCCAGTGGCCGTGAGGCGGTAATAGCGGGGTCCTTCTGTCTCAGAGAACCGGCGGCAGAATTGCGCGGGTTAGCGAAAATCTGTCCGCCGGAAGCCTTCTGCCGTTCGTTGAGCGCGAGGAAGGCGCCCTTCGTCATATAGACCTCGCCGCGAACCTCGCATATCCGGGGGACGTTTCTGCCTTTTAGTTTTTGCGGCACATCTTTGAGGGTGCGGATATTAGCAGTGACATCCTCACCTTCGGCGCCGTCGCCGCGCGTGGCCGCCGTAACGAGTTCACCGTCCTCATAGCGCAATGACATCGAAAGGCCATCGATCTTCGGTTCGGCGCTGAAGACAATCGGCTCGCCGTCGTCCAATTTCAAAAAGCGGTATATGCGAGCAACGAAATCCACAACGTCTTGCTCAGCGAACGCGTTATCAAGGGAAAGCATCGGCACTGCATGCCGCACTTTCTTGAATTTTCCGGTCGGCGCGGCCCCCACGCGGCGCGATGGCGAGTCTGGACGGACCAACTCCGGGAAGCGGGCCTCGATCGCAGCATTACGCTGACGCAGGGCATCGTACTCGGCGTCGGTTACAGTTGGCGCATCTTGCTGATAGTAGCGTTTGTCGTGCGTCGCAATTTCCCCAGCGAGCCGCTTCAGTTCGACTTTGGCTTGCGCCTCGGTCAGCTCCATGGGTTTGATTTTTGACGCGTCCCGGCTCGCCATGCATGCACTATATCAACTCGCCGCCTTGATCAGCCGATCGGCGGCAGCACGGGCTTCGTTGGTGATTTCGGCGCCCGCGAGCATGCGGGCGATCTCCTCACGGCGGCGTTCTGATGCCAGTTCGGTAACGCGGGTTGCCACCCGCTTTCCCTTCTCCAGCGCATCCTTGGCGATGAGATAATGGCGGTCTGCGCGGGCTGCCACCTGGGGGGCATGGGTCACCGCCAGCACTTGAACCCCGCGCGCCAGCTTGGCGAGACGCACGCCGATGGCGTCGGCGACTGCCCCTCCAACGCCAGTGTCAATTTCATCGAACACAAGCGATGGTGCCGATCCGCGGTCGGCCAGCACCACCTTTAAAGCGAGGAGAAATCGCGCCAGCTCGCCACCGGAGGCAACTTTCATTAAGGGCCCCGGCCGCGTGCCCGGATTGGTCTGCACCCAGAATTCCGCCCGGTCGATGCCGTTGGGCCCTGCGGCAGCCGGATCGCTGTCGATCTGAGTGGAGAACTTCGCCCGCTCAAGCTTGAGGGGCTTGAGTTCGCCGTTGACTGCCTTGTCGAGGACCACCGCGGCTTTACTGCGCGCCTGCGAAAGTGTCTGGGCCGTATTGCGATAGGTGGCGTCGGCTTGCGTGGCTGCTGCCTCAAGCGCCTTAAGCTTTTCCTCACCGGCATCGATCAGCGCAATGTCGGCATTGTACTTGCGTGCCAATGCGGCAAGGTCATCGACCAGAACATTATACTTGCGGCCCGCCGCGCGAAGGGCGAACAGCCGCTCTTCGATACGCTCCAACTCGGCTGGATCGAAATCGGCGGTGCGCAAGGCTGTTTCAAGATGGCCACGTGTCTCGTCCAGTGCCGCCAGCGCCACATCCAGCGCCTTCACGGTCGGCTCGACTAAGCTCGGCGCCTGTGCCGATCGTCGTTCGAGCCGGCGGATCACAGCGGACAACGCGGGTACACTCGAGCTTGTCCCGGCAATCACCTCGTGAGCTTCACGCAAGTCTTCCGCCACCTTTTCCGCCTGCATCATTGCGGTGCGGCGGTCGGCGAGAGCCGTTTCCTCGCCGGCTTGCGGCGCGAGCTTGTTGAGCTCATCGACCGCGTGGCGCAGCCAATCGCCCTCGCGCTTCGCGCGCGCGACCTCGGCGCGATGGGCATCCGCGGCGGCCTGTGCTTCACGCCGCGCCTCCCATAACGCCTCCACTTTTGTCGCCTCATCCTCGAGATCCCCGAATGCATCGAGGAGCCGGCGATGCGCGGCAGCATCGACCAATGCCCGCTCGTCGTGCTGGCCATGAATCTCGACCAGGGCGTTACCGAGCTGTTTGAGCACCTGCACGCTCACCGGCTGATCGTTGACGAAAGCCCGAGTCCGCCCGTCGGCGAGCTGGACGCGACGGAGGATCAGTTCATCATCGGTGGTAATATCGTTGGCCACAAGAAGTGCGCGCGCGGGGTGATCGCGCGCGACATCGAAAACGGCGGTCACCTGGCCTTGTTCTACGCCCTGCCGCACCAAGGCTTGGTCGCCGCGGCCACCGAGGGCAAGGGCAAAAGCGTCGAGAAGGATCGACTTGCCGGCACCAGTCTCGCCAGTGAGAACAGCGAGGCCATCGGCAAAGTCGATATCGAGTCGGTCGATTAGAACTATGTCACGAATCGAAAGTCGGGAGAGCATGCGGCTGATCCAGGCCCCTCGGATTCGCCATCATTAAAGACGCAGGTGGTCGGCACAAGGGCGGCCATGGCATTGTGAATCGAGGTGGCTAACTCAGCCGAGCCCGATGCCCTTGAACGCTTTGCTGATCCAGGAACCCTGGTTCTCCTTCGGCTCAACGCCGCCGGTCTTCACAAGCGCGTAGGCATGCTTGTACCAGGTGCTGTCGGGGAAGTTGTGTCCAAGGACAGCCGCCGCAGTCTGTGCCTCATCGACTATGCCCAGCGCCATGTAGGATTCAGTCAGCCGCATCAGCGCCTCTTCGACGTGGCGCGTCGTCTGGAATTTTGTGACGACAACTTTGAAGCGATTGATGGCCCCCGTGTAATCCTTCTTTT
>Ga0126371_10001649_pt1 | contig 18935 bp, 18 predicted proteins | sample PanSoiMetaPlot_4_FD_110145 | JGI IMG/M metagenome (GOLD analysis project Ga0126371, IMG submission 110145) | Tropical forest soil microbial communities from Panama - MetaG Plot_4 | ecosystem: Environmental > Terrestrial > Soil > Tropical forest > Bulk soil | place: Panama | collected 2016-02-17 | reverse complement strand
TAGGGTTTCTCGCCTCCGGACTGAGTAAGAAATGCCTTCTTACTTACTGAGTAACCCGGGGGGATATGGTGCGCCTCACGGAGGTCAGGGGAGCACCGTAGCTTTTTGATGGTGTCGGCGATTTTTCACCAGAGCGTGGCCGCATCATTGTTACCGGCCTTTAGCAGGATATCTGCATAGTGCCTCGCCTTGTCTTCGGCACTGTCGCCGTACCGTCCGACCATGCGTCGGGCTGCGTGGTCAAAATCATCGTCTGTAAGCACGGGGTTCAATGCCGTTCGGCACGGCACAGTAGGTGGAGCTTTCGCTCCACCCAGTGCTGCCGCGCCAGCCGGGTTGGTTATTGCGTGAATTTTTTTCCGTTGGGCTGTTTGAGACTGCCGCTCCCGATTGTGTCGATGGGCAAAAGCGTTGTCACGGCGCAGTAGTTACCAGGACTTGGCCCGTAACCATTCCCACTGATCTTATTATTCTTGATCATGTCGTTGAGCCCGATCTCCGAGATTCCCGCCTGATAGCCTACGGAGCCGCAACCAGAGATATTGCTCGTGTCGGGATTAGAGATCTTATTGCCGTTGATGACGTTGTTGGTCGGAGTGGATGGTGCAGTACAGCTCTCATCACAGTTCACCGAGTAAATGCCGACGTCATTGTCGGTCAAAAGATTGCCCGATACCGTCTCGTTGCTCGCATACGCGCCGCCAAAGTAGGGGCCCCCGAAGACAAGAATACCACTCGAAGATGCACCATTAAGGCCGGTGTATTCGTTTTCGCTGACGGTATTTCCGGTTACGCTCGCCAACGCTCCGAGCCCCACTTCGATGCCATTCTGCGCGATATAGTTCACTTCTTTGGCACCGGTCACCGTGTTCTTAGAGATGGTGACGTTAACGCCCGTGCATTTAACCGTAATGCCGTTTTTCTGGTAGCTGCTCACGGTGTTGCCATAAATCATGCCGGTCGTGGCGTTGTTTGCGCCGCATGTCCGTGAATCGTCGGCACCTGGCGACGTGCTGCCATTGATGTAGAAAATGGCATTGCCGTGTTGGGTACCGTTGGGCGGCGACTCCTCAATATTTTTGATCGTGCTCGCGTTGATATTCACATTCACAGCGGCGTGTCCGCCACCGCCGTTCACGACAATTCCGAAATAATTCGCGTTCTCGATGGTCGCTCCATATACGGAGCCGCCCACACCAGCCCCTCCATCGGTGCCGTCATCGAAATAGATCCCGATGTTGCAGCCGGTCGCATCCAATGTTTGGCCATTGAACTGGGCTGGATTGACAAGGGCGGCGGTCATATTGATGCCGTCCACATAGAACCCCGTCGGAGTGCAAGCCGCTCTTGCAGCTGGCGAAAAGGAACCCACAACCACAACCAAAACGGCAGTCTCAAGCACTCTACGCCATTTCATCGGCGTTCCCTCCTGCTTGCGGAGCCGCTGGCAAGGAAAATAAGGCCAGCGCCGAAACTCGATGAGCGTCGGCGCTACTTGCAGCCTATACGATCGATGTCTTTACTTCCCCCGACCACGCGGATACCGCGGTTCAACTCGCGAAACACGGCAGTCGCGCCCTTCCCCCATTCGAAGGGTTTGAAAAAGCTATTTTGGCTGACGGCCTTCTGCCTGAGACTTGGCCAAAATGGTCGGCGCTTCCCCGCTTCGTGCACGTTTAGACTAGCATCGGTTCTGTACAAAAAATTGGAATCAACATTAAATAACTTTTAAACAACTTGTGTGAAATCGGCGGGAATACACGCTGTTGTATGCTTGGTCCCGTGGATTGTTGCCAAGCGGTCGGCCAGGCCACGAAACCTCACCACTCGCAAGTCGGACGCCGCATAGCTTTCGAGAAACACTGGTTTGACCGATGCGAGCACGAGATTAAATACGCGAATTTTCCATTGGGGTGCCGTGATCAGTGCGCCGCCGACGGCAGCGTGACCGAGCGACACGTCTGCGCGATCGCTTGCGTCTTGGCCGCGAAACTGGGCGGGATCGAGCGGTTGATGGCAATGTATTGCACTTCATCCGGCGTGATTGCGTCGGCCGCTTTTTCCGCCGCGCATTGGCAATAGAGGCCGATCTGCGCCTCGGTATAGCCGCTTTGCTTCATCGAGGGATCATTCATCTCGCGCGCGATGCACGACTGTTTGGCGCTGACGATAAAAGAATCCTTGTCCTGCTCCGAGACGAGGCCGGGTGCCGCCGGCGGCGCCGTCTGCGAGCGCCAATAAAGCGCGACCGCCGCAACGATGACGATCGCCACGCCGGCGATTACGACACTCTTGCGCGCCATGATACCTCCTGGTCATTACAGAAGCCGGTCATGCAGCCAGCCGGCGTAAAATCTGCGCCAGACGCGGCGCGATGGCGCTGATGCTGTAATCGCGCACCGCCACCTGCCGCGCTTCGGCGCCAAGCCGCTGGGCAGCGGCGTGGTCGGCAAGCAGTGTCGACAGCGCTGCAACCCATTGGCCATGATCGGACGCGGCAATGCCCACATTGTGTCCGTTCAGCATGTCGGCGTTGCTGCCGACGGGCGACACGACGACCGGGCGTCCAGCGGCCATATACAGCAGCATCTTGTAGCTGAACTTGCCGCGCTCCCACGGCGTGTCGGCCAGCGGCACGATGCCGATCGACAACGATTCGAGGAACGGCCGCTCGGCCGCGGGCGACCAAGGGACGTAACGCACCGGCAGCCCGGGCAAGCGTGGTTGTTGTTCGCTGCATACCGCGACGGTCACATCAGGAAAGCGGGCCACAACATCGGCGAGTGCCGGCGCAATGCCTTTGAGATATGGCAGATTGGCCGGGCTACCGAGCCAGCCGATGACCGGCCGTGCCGGCAGCGGCGCTGGTGTGATGAGATCGGTGTCGACCGCCATGGGCAACACCTCGACATGAGACGTCCACCGGCGCCACGCGTCAGCCAGATAAGGACTTGAAACGACGACCATGTCGACCAGGCGCGCCAGGCGCCGCGCCGTGCTGCCGTCGCGAAAAAGGTGGATGGAATCGTCGACATCGAGCAGCCGCGGTCTCCGGGTCAACCCCTCGAACGTAACAAGGGTGGAGACGAGCTCGCGGTACAGCCACGTGACGTCGGCGCCATGGGCAAGGCCGATCTGCGGCACACGCTGCGCCAAGGTGCCGACAAACCACACCGGACGCAGCCATTTGGCACGCGGCGGAAACGCGCCGAGCCGGGGCCAACGCTCGGTGACGGTGATGCCGGCGCGTGCCAACGCCGGAATGTACTGACGCACGCGGAAGCGTGCGCCCGGTACCGTGGCGCCGCTGGTGAAGGCGGCAACGCGGATTGGGCGCGCGGACGGCATGGATCAGTGCTCCGCGGTCAAACGACCAGGATCCCGCGCCGCATCGCCCGGATCTCCGGCAATGTCGGCCGGCGATCGACGAGAGCCGCGCCGGCGGCAACCGCGCGAACCTCCCGCGCCGCCGCGCGCAGCCGTTCGGCATACGGCCGATAGATCAGCCGGCGCTGGATCGGCGCAAAGCGGTAGCCCAAGGCCGGAATGATGACCAGATGCCCGAACAGGTTCGCGTGCAGGATGCGCAGCGCCGAGAAGTGATAAAAAATCACCGGCATGCCATCGACATACGGTGCTGTTCCCGCCGCCGACATCGTGTACCGGTCGAGGTTCCACGGCCCCAACCCGGCGCCCTTATGCTGCAGGACCACTAAACGGTCGTAGAGCGCCGGCCATTCATCGAGATAGGTCTGGTCGCCGCAGAGGCCGCGCGCCGGATCATGTACGCAACGCGCGATGCACTGCCCGGCCCAGCGTTCCACGCACCGTTTTCCCTGGTCGCTGTTGCGCACACCCACCCAGCCGACATTGAACCGGCCCGAGGTCCGCTCGAAGTGATGGTGACGCGGCGCATACCGGTGCTCGTGAATGGCGATATCGGCCCCGCCCCACTCGTCGAAGATCGGTTGCGGATCGGAATAGAACATCATGTCGGCGTCGAGGTAGACGACGCTATCGCCCGGCGCGACCCGGCCGAGCAGCCGGCGCAGCAGGAACGGCGTCACGGTCCACGAATATTCGGCGATCGTCCGTTGCAGCTTGACGGCCGCCAATTCCTGAAAGGTCCGCTCGAGGTCGCTCACCGGCACGGCCTCGACGTGCGGCAGCTCGAGCTGTTCGATCACGCGTCGTGCCGCCTCGTCCATGCACAGCATCACCAGCGTGAAATCGCCGGCAAAATGCGCCTCGAGCGACCGGTAAAGCGCAAGCGCCCGCGTCAGATAGTTCGCATAGAACAAGGTGCCGAACAGGCGTGCCCTAGACATCTCGATCGCCATGCACTCGATGGGACGAAGAGCGGTTCGCCGCCGCCGTCATCGCGGATTTCACGCGTCTTGCGCCAGCGGGCGGCGATTGTCGGTCAGGAATTGGTTGGCTGTCCGCGCCACGAAGGCGACGTCGACTTCGCTGAGCCACGGATGAATCGGCAAGGTCAGAATCCGCTCGGCTTGGCGCTCACAGACCGGAAAGGCGCCGCGAGCATAGCCAAACTGCGCGGCGGCCGGCTGAAGATGGATCGGCACCGGATAATGGATGGCGGTTTCGACCCCGTGCGCGGCGAGGTGCGCCTTGAGTTCGTCGCGGCGGTCGGCCTGAATGACGAACGTATGATAGGCGATGAATTCATCCGACCGTTCCGGCGGATTGAAGGCGGCCGAATGAAGCAAATTCCGATAGAGCGCGACATTCTTCCGCCGGCGCTCGATGATCGACGGCAACCGGCCGAGCCGATAGCGCAGGATCGCCGCCTGCAGCGCGTCCATGCGCGATACGAGCCCGAATTGATCGACGCTGTCACGGCCGGCGAGACCGTGATTGCGCAGCAGGCGCACAGTTTGCGCCAGCTTGGCGTCGTTGGTGACGATGAAGCCGGCGTCGCCGCACGCATTGAGATTCTTCAGCGGATGGCAGGAAAAGCACCCGATGTCGCCGAAGCCGCCGCTCGTCTTCCCGCGGTAGCGCGACCCGATCGCCTGCGCCGCGTCCTCGATCACGGCGAGGCCGTGGCGGCCAGCGATGTCGAGGATGGGATCCATGTCGCAGATGCGGCCAGTGAGGTGGACCGGCATGATGGCCCGGGTCCGTTTGGTGACGGCTGCCGCAATTTTCGCCGGGTCGATGTTCTGGTCCGCCTGCACGTCGACGAAAACCGGCGTCGCGCCGACTTGAACGACCGCGCCAGTCGACGCCACGAACGAATTGGGCGGCGTGATAACCTCGTCGCCCGGCCCGATGCCGAGCGCGCGCAGGCCGAGGATCAGGGCGTCGGTGCCCGAATTGAGCGCCACCGCCTCGCGCGTTTCGCACAGCTTGGCGAGGTCGTGCTCGAGCGCCTCGATCTCGGTCCCACCGATGTAACTGCCGCCGGCAAGCGCGCGTTCGACGACCGCGAGCAACTCCGCGCGCTCCTCGCGGTACTGCGCCGCGAGATCGACATAGGGAACGCGGCGCTCGGCCGTCATCAACGGCCGCCTTGGGCGTAGAACGCGGCGACGGTATCGACGACGTATTGCATCTCAGCAGGCGAAAGGTGCTGATCGCAGGGGAAGCTGATGACGTCGCGGGCATGGCGGTCGCTGACCGGAAAGTCGCCTTCCTTGAGGCCGTAGCGCTGCAACGCGGGCTGGCGATAGATCGGCACCGGGTAATGGACCTTCGCCTCAACGCCGCGCGCATGACAGAACTTCAACAGCTCATCGCGGCGCTCGGCGAACACGACGTAAAGGTGATAGACGATCCGCATTCCGGCCGGCCGCGGCGGTATGCGGATCTGGCGCAGCTTGGACAGCTCGCGATCGTAGAACGCGGCGTTAGCGATGCGGGCGTCCGAAATCGCCTCGGTCTGGGGCAACAGCCAGTTCCCGATAACCGCCTGAATCGTGTCGAGGCGCGAGTTGCATCCGAGCAGCACGATGGTATCGCGGTCGGCAAGCCCGTGATTGCGCTGGAGCCGGAGTTGCTTCGCCAGTTCGCCGTCGTTGGTCACGATCACGCCGCCGTCGGACCACACGTTTAGATTCTTGAGCGGATGCAGCGAGAACGCGCCGGTCGCGCCCCATGTACCGGCATTGCGGCCACCGATTGCGCCGAGGATCGCCTGGCAGGCGTCTTCGACCACGGGCAGTCTGTGCCGTTCTGCAATCGGCATCACGGCTCGCATATCGGTCATGTAACCGGTGAAGTGGACCGGCATGAGCGCCTTCGTGCGCTTCGTGATGCGCGACTCAAGCTGCGATACGTCCATGCAGAACGTATCGTCGCAATCGACGAAGACCGGCGTCGCGCCGACTTCGGCGATGGCGCCGACCGTCGCGACAAACGTGTTCGCCGCGGTGATGACCTCGTCGCCCGCACCGACGCCGAGGGCCCGCAACGACAGCTTCAGGGCATCCGTGCCGGAATTGACGCCGATGGCGTGGCGCGTGCCGATAAGCGCCGCAAAGCGCTCTTCGAACTCGGCCAGCGGCTTGCCGAGGGTGAAATCGCCCGTCGGAACGAACGCCTTGAGATCGCGCCACAAATCATCGCAATCGGCAAATTGCTGCGGCAGGTAGGAATAGCGGACACGCATGGCGGATCGTCATCCAAAAATTAGAACGGGCCTTTGAAGGCGGGATCGGGTTTATCGATCGGGATGCCACGTCGGGCGGCGATCACCTCGGCGCGGGCGGCGGCGATCGCCGCTGCCGGCAAGTCGCACAGCTTGCCAATGGCATCAACGATGTCGCCGGAGCCGGGGTAATACGACTCGGCGAGGGCAAGACTGCTCGGCGTTGGATGATCCGGCAGGCCGATGCGTACAACGGGCTTCTTGAGCGCATCGAACGCACGTTCGGCGACCGCGGCGATGATTTCGGATCCGATGCCGAAAAGCTGCCAGCCGGTATCGCAAACCACAAGGCGGCCCGTCCGCCGCACGGACTCGACGATCAGGGTCGGATCGAACGGCCGCAGCACGCGAAGATCGATGACGTCGACCGGACAGCCCACCTTGGCCAGCGCGGCCGACGCGCGGATGGCTTCGAGGACCATGTAGGAGTTCGCGACGACCGTCGCCCTGCCGCCCTGCTCGACGAGGCGTGGCCCCGTCAAGGGGATGGCGTATCGCTCGGGCGGAACCGGGCCGCTCACGTAATGGAGCCACCGATGCTCGATGAATATGACCGGATTGTCGTCGTCGATCGCGCCGTGCAGCAGGCCCTTGAACTCATACGGCGTCGACGGCATCACGACCTTGAGCCCAGGAATGTGCGCGAACAGCGCCTCCAGGCTCTGCGAATGCTGCGGCCCCTGCCCCCAGCCCCGGCCGATCACCATTCGAACGGTGAACGGCACGCGATGGCGTCCGTTGGTCACGTAGCAGCTCTTGGCGGCGGCATTGAACAGTTGCTCGATCGACAAGAGAGCGAAATCGACGCGCTGGTGAGTCATCACCGGACGCCGGCCCATGAGCGCGCTGCCGATCGCGATGCCGGTCAGCCCGTTCTCGGCGACCGGCATTTCGATGACCCGCTCCGGCCCGAACTCGTCGACCAGGCCCTTGGTCGTTCCGAAAATGCCGGTCGGATCGGCGACGCCTTCGCCCAGAAGGAAGACTTCTGGACGATCGCGCAACGCTTGCGCGAGCGTCTCGCGGATCGCCTCGACCGTCGTGATGACCCGTTCAGTCGGCATAGAGGTGGCGTTCGGCGGTTTCGGGCGCCGGATAAGGCGCGGCCTCCGCGTAAGCGAAGGCACCGGCGATCTCGGCGGCGATCTCGGCCGCAAAGCCGGCGCGCTGCGATTCACTCAGCAGGCCGTGTTCGCCCAGATGCTGCGCCAGGGTTTCGATCGGATCGCGCCGCTTCCAGGTTTCGAACTCGACCTCGGTGCGGTAGCCCAGCGTATTGTCGAAATTCGGTCCACAATGCTCGCGCCAGCGGTAGGTCGCAGCCTCGATGAACGCTGGCCCTGACCCGGACCGGACACGCCGCACGGCGTCTGACGCCGCACGATGGACCGCGACGACGTCGTTACCGTCGACCGCGACCGCGTAAAGACCGTGCGCGCGCGCAAGATCGGTGATCGGACGCGGCGGCTGCCGCTCCTCGAGCGGCGTATAGACCGAATAGAGATTGTTTTCGCACACGAACACGACCGGCAGGCGGTGAACCGCCGCGAAATTTGCGCTCTCGTGGAATACGCCCTCCTCGACCGATGCGTCACCTAGATAGACCACCGCAACGTCGTCGCGCTTAGCTTGCTTGAGCGCGAGCGCCGCGCCAACGCCGATCGGGATCGACGCCGCCACAATCGGGAGACTCAACAGCATGCCGACGGCCGGGTCGAACAGATGCATCGATCCGCCGCGCCCACCGCAACACCCTTCGGCACGGCCCATCAACTCGCACAGCATCGCGCGCAGGTCGCCGCCCTTGGCGAGGTAATGCGCATGGCATCGATGGGTCGACACGACCTGATCCGACCGCCGCAAGACTGCGCTGACCCCGACCGGAACTGCTTCCTGCCCGATCGAAAGGTGGACCGGGCAGCGCATTTTTTCCTCGCGATACCGCTTGGCGATTTCCTCTTCGACCATGCGGATGCGCAGCATGTCGCGAAACAGGCCCGTCGCGAAAGACGGGTCGAGCGCAGTGTCCTGCGATGTCTTAAGCCCGGCAACCATCACGCAACCGGTGCAGCACGGTCGTTGGCGCGGATGAAGGCCGGCGCGGTTTTGGCGGCGGATATCACAGCTATTTCAGCAGCGTTTGGATGTATTTGAGCACAGTCGCCTTCTCGACGGCCGCCCGATGACCCAGGATCCCGACCTTGACCGACCCGACGACATTGCCGATGAAACCGACCGCCTCCATGTCATCGGTGATCGCCGCCAGCGGCGCCGTCACCGAGAAGAATGCGTCGCCCGCGCCCATCGTGTCGAGCACGCGACGGGTAAACGCCGGAACGCGGCGAATGCCATTGTCCCGGTCGAACACCACGCAACCGTTGCGGCCGTGCGTGATGACCAGACGATCCACCGACATCGCCTTGGGCAGCAGCTCGCCGGCGATCTTCGCCGGATCAGCATCCTTGTCACCGACCGCCAGCCGCGCCTCGGGTGCATCGATGCACACATAGTCTGCGTGCGCGTACTTGGTCACAAGATTGAAGCCGTGATTCGCCGAATTGCTTTGCGCGTTCACGGCGAGGAACCGGCTGTCGCGCGCCAGCATCTCGCGCATGCGCGGCGAGATCAATCCGTGGCCGAAATCGGTGACGATGACGACGTCGGCATCCTTTGCCTTGGTCTCGATCTCGCGCAGCATCCGGTTCTCGAGCTCGGCCGGCAGCGGTGCGTCGTCCATGACGTAGACTTCAAACAGCTTGCGGTAGAAATCGTGCTCGATGTAGCGGATCTTGCGGATCGTCGGCTTTTCCGACCGATGGTAGAGCGACAGCCCGACATTGGGACGAAGCGTGCGCCGCACCGTGTCCTCGTGGCTCTCGCGCTCGCCGACTGCCGTGATGACGTTAACCTCGCGGCAGAAATCGGCCACATGGTTCGCCGCCGCAACGACGCCGCCGGCAAAGACCTCGTGCCCTTGCCGCAAGGTCGCCAAAACGGATTCCTTCGGCGGCCGCCCCAGGGGCGAAACGTAGATGTATTCGTCGATGATGGTTTCGCCGATCAGCAAGACTCGCTTGTCGGCGATACGGTCGATCAGTTCCGGAATGCGCGTGAGGAACCCGCGCGCGCGGGCGCGCTCGAGGTAGCGCCGAACCTCCGGGTCGCTGGTGTCGAGATGCCGGTTGATCAGCTCCGACGAGCTATAAGTGGCGTCGTCGGAGAAATGTACGACTCCGCCATAAGCCTCGACGGCCCGGCGCTCGTCGACGATCTTGCCGGTCACGTCGTTGCCGGCATCGCGATATTCGACGCCCTTGACGTAGACGTCGGGCCGCAAGGCCTCGATCACGTTGACCGCAGTTTGGGCGTTGTTGATCGCGACCCAGTCGACACAGCTCAACGCGCCCAGCATCTCCGCGCGGAGATGCTCACCGAACGCCGGCCGCGCCGGACCCTTGTTGACGAAGCGATCCGCGGTCACCGTAACGACAAGCACGTCGCCCTGCCGGCGCGCCTCCTCGAGGTAGCGAACGTGCCCGAGATGCAGCAGGTCGAAGGTGCCGTGCGCCAAAACGACTTTCTGGCCGGCGCGCCGGTACTCCTCCGCGAGATCGGATATCTCGGCCAGTGAACGAATCTTTGATCGGGCGGTCCGATCGGTCAGCGCACCGTTATTGCTGAGCATGACCCGCCGCTCTGCGGGCGGCGCCGCAGCGTGAGCGATGGCAGACGATCAGATCAATCCCCATGGTCGATGAACAAGACAAAAAAGCGCTTCCCCTGGCGGCATTTATGGCACTAACGGCAGCCCAATTCAAAGATATCGCGCAGTCCGGCCCGGATTCCGGCAAGCCTGTTGCTGCCCGCGACAATCGAATGATAGACCAAAGCCGCTGGGGCGGCGGCAGTCTGGGGACCGGGGGTATGTGGCGGATTGTAGCAAAGCTTGCCGTGTCCGCGCTGTTGATCTGGCTCGCGTTCCGCGGATGGAACTCCGCCGGAGTCTTTCATCAAATCCTGATGGTCAATCGGTGGGCGCTCGTCGCGGCACTCGTCTGCGTCGGTGCGCTGATCCCGCTCCTCGTCGTTCGCTGGGGAGCGATCCTCGCCGCGCTCGGACGCCATTGCCGGTTCGGCGCGCTATTTCCGATCAGCATGATGAGCACGTTTTTCGGCCAGACGCTCCCGTCGACGACCGGCGGCGACGTGATGCGCGTCTGGTTGGCGTATCGCGCGGGCCTTTCGGGGCGCTTGGCGTTCTCGAGCACGTTGATCGATCGCGTCGTCGGCGTTCTCGTCAACTTGCTGTTCGTGACCGCGGGGTTGCCCTGGCTCGCACGGTTCGTGTCCAGCAACATCATATGGCGTACGATGCTGGCGACCCTCGCGCTCACCTACGCGGCGATTGTCGTGGTGATGTTTCTCGATCTCGTGCCGCTGCCGTTGCGGCGCCTGAAGCCGCTGGCGGCCATCGCCGATCTTGCGAGCGATCTGCGTCTGATCCTGCTGAACCCCATCAAGGCGACGGCCCCACTGGCTTACAGCATCGTCAATCAGATCGGCATGATCGTCGTCGTCTTCGTCCTAGCCAAAGGTCTCGGCATTGCGGTGAACGTGTGGCTGTTGGCGTTGATCGTGCCGCTATCGACACTCGTGCAAGCGGTGCCGATCTCGATTGCCGGCTGGGGCATCCGCGAAAATTTCTACGTTCTGGCCTTCGGACAGATCGGCGTTCCAAGCGCCGATGCGCTCGCCTTATCGATGCTTTATGGCGCGGTCGTGCTGGTCAGCAGTTTGCCCGGCGGCGTCATCTGGCTTGCCCGGCGACAGGCCAAGCCGGTCGACGCATCGCCGGCCGAGCACAACCGCTAACGCGCCGGATTGGCCGCAACCGCGCGCCATCCGGCGCCTGTCGCCCGGCTTAATGGGGTTGCTGCTGGGGAACGCTTCAGATAGCCTGAAACGGTCCGAACTTCGGGGGTCATATGGCGCGTGGCGGCGAGCAAAGGCCGGATTTGACGGTGGTCGTGCCTTGCTACAACGAAAGCAAAAACATCGCGCAGACGGTTGATCAGATTCATCTCGCGGCGCGGGCGGCGGCGATTGCCAGTCACGAGATTCTCGTCGTCGACGATTGCAGCGCCGACGACACGGCGGCGGTCGTGGCGCAACTGGCAAGCCGCGATCCGCGGATCGTGCTGGTGCGGAATCCGCGCAATGTCGGTTTCGGCGGCGCCTATAAGGAAGGCATTCGTCATGCGCGCGGCACCTACGTCATCATGGTGCCCGGCGACAACGCCCATCCGCACGAAGGCATCAGCCCGATCCTGCGCAAGGCCGGCGAGGCGGACATCATCATTCCCTATCTCGCCAATCCGGAGAGACGCTCCAAGCGCCGGCGCGTCGTCTCGCGCACGTTCACCGCGATGATGAACCTACTCTTCGGCCTCCGGGTGCCCTATTACAACGGCTTGGTTCTGCACAAGACGGATTTGTTGCGAACCATCGAGATCACGACGGATAGTTTCGCCTATCAGGCTGAAGCCCTCGTCAAGCTGATCCGCTCGGGCGCCCGCTACACGACCGTCTCGGTTCCGATCAACGAACAGGAAAAGCGCTTCGGCAACGCCTTCCGCGTACGCAATATCTATCGCGTCCTGAAAGCGGTCTTTGACCTGTGGGTCAAGACGCGGCATCTTCGGAATCAGCCCGAGCGATTGACGGCTGCGGCGGAAGACGGCGGCGGCCGTTTGGGCGTTACGCCCGCGCGCGGCAACTGAGATAGCCGCGCAGACGCATCCGGCGGGAGCGCCGACGATTTTGGCCATTTGTAGTATTGCGCGCGATGATGCCCATGACTGTCGATTTTGATTACGAACAGCTGGTTGCGGACTTCAACCACAGCCTGAACACGCAGTTGCGCGGTCATGGCTCTGAGAACCGCTATCTCGAAACCTGGGTGCCCGACGAGGATCCCGTCAAGGGGATCCTGAATATGGCGGAGTCCGCTCTGTCGGCCGGGTGCGACGAGCTGCAAATCGCCTTTTCCGGAACGTTGATCGACGCCGAGGCCCGGCGCGCGCTGGTCGCGGCGATCAACCAGATCGCGCACGGAACGCTTTCGGAAAATTCCGACCGCTGCAATCTCGTGATCCGCGCAAGCCAGGCGACGTCTTGACCGCGGTTGTTGAGGTCGTCCATCCGGACCTGCTGCCTGCGTTGCACGCGGTTGCGGCCAAGCTGGCATATGCCGGTCCATTGGACGCGCGCGGCGGCACGCGTTACGAGGTTTCGAACCCCGAGGCGACACTTGCGGTCAGTGTTGGGCCCGCACCGTCGTGGACGATACTCGCGGCGCGTCACGCCGGCGCACGTTCGGATACATTGCAGCGCCTGCTTGATGTCCTGTGCCGCACCGTCGAGGGTCTACCGTTGCGTGAGGCGGCCGATCACGGCGCGATTCACGCGCTCGAGCTACTCCGCCAGGCCGGCCCGTCGATCGCCATTCGCGGCATCGTCACAGTCCGCAGCGCCGGCAGCGGGTTTCTTATGTGCGAAACTTTGATTCGCGGCGTCTTGCACGAACACGAACGCCACGCCGGTGCCTTGCCGATCGAGAATTTCTGGAACCCGCCTTTGTCGGACGCGTGGCGGCGCAAGGATACGGCCCAGCGTCTGGCGGCGCTCAAGCCGATCGTCGACGAGTTCCGCGCCACGGCCGGCCTCGGCGAAAACGATCTCTGGCTGGCGCGCATCGAACGGGTCGCCCGCATCATCGTCGGCTTTGGCGCAGCGATCGGCCACGACCAAAAACCCATCCTCTTGCGCAAGCTCGAGTCGGCAATCCGGCGCAAAACCGGGGACCGCTTGGAGCTTTACATGGAGGAAATGAAGGACGACAATACCATTCGTCGCCTTCAGCCCGAAAAAGAGCATTCGCCATGACCGGAATGACGGATCACGTCGATCTGATTCTGGACGGCACGAAGATCGCTTGGCATCAGGACCGCATTCGCGCGTGGGAACGCGGCGAGCGCATTGCGCCGATCACCATCGACATGGCGCTGACGCGGGCGTGCAACTACGCCTGCCATTATTGCTATGCGATGCTCCAGGAAAACGACCGTAAGTCGATCACGCGTCAGGTCATCTTCGATTTCCTACAGGACTGCGCCGACATCGGCGTCAAGGGCATCTCATTCGTGTCGGACGGCGAAAGCACGATTTCGCCGGTCTTCATCGACTCCGTGCTGCGCGGACATGAGCTCGGCCTTTCGATGGCGGTCGGCACCAACGGCTTCGTCTTCAATCGCCGCAAGCTCGAAGAGGTTCTGCCGGGCCTGACCTATCTCCGCGTCAACATCTCCGCCGGCGAGCGGCAGCGTTATGCCGAGATCATGGGCGTCAAGGAACATTGGTTCGATCGCGTTTCCCAGAACATCCGCGACATGGCGGATATCAAGCGAAAGAACGGGCTGCCGGTGACGATCGGGCTGCAGATGGTTTTGATGCCGCAGTACGCCGATCAGATCATGCCGCTTGCGCGTCTCGGCGGCGAGCTCGGTGCTGATTATCTGGTCATCAAGCACTGTTCCGACAATGAAGACGGCGATCTTGGCGTCGATTACGGCGGGTACGAGAAGCTGTACGACACGCTGCATGCGGCCGAAGCGCTTTCGACCGACGACTACAAGGTCCGCGTCAAATGGTCGAAGATCGAGGCGCACGGCCAGCGGAGCTATCAGCGTTGTTACGGCGCGCCGTTCCTGCTGCAAATCTCCGGTTCGGGCCTCGTCGCACCGTGCGGCATGCTGTTCAACGAACGATACAAGAAATTCCACATCGGCAACATCTGCGACACGCGGTTCGCCGATCTGTGGAATTCGGACCGCTACTGGGAGGTCATGAATTACCTCGCCGGCCCACAGTTCAACGCCCAGACCATGTGCGGCTCACTTTGCCTGCAGCACAAGGTGAACGAGGTATTGGACAGCTATCTCAAGGGCCAGGTGGCAATTCCGGACGTCGCCGGCACCGAGCCGCCGCAGCACCTCAATTTCGTCTGACCGAGCGGTTCCTCAACCCCCGTCTTCCGAACTATCGGACGAAGACCGATTCAATTCGCAAAATTCGCTTCACCATGCCGACCATTCGCGTCATGGCGAGAACGGAAGGATTGCCGAGAAGCAGGCGGGAGCCAGATGCGACGACCTGGTTGCTTTCGAGCAGCCGTCCGATCCGGCGGTCGACGATCTCCCGTGCGCTGTAATGCGCCAATAATTGACGCCGCGTCAGTCCCTCGGGTGCGTTAGCCAGCTCGATCAGCAGGCGGACTCGGCGGCCGGTCTCGCCCATGTTGTTCCAGTGAAAGTAGATATAGGCGAAGCACACATACATGCCGAAATCGGCAAGGTGAGCGCCAACGGGCTGATCACGCCAAGCCAGCGATGCGGCGATTAACAACACCGCACCGGCGATAAATCCGGCGGCCATTGAGCGATAGACGCCGCCGCGCGGGAAACAACGGAACCATGCGATCTGCATGACGACGTCGCCGACGCACGCGACGGCGACCACCGGAAACCACCAGAATTCCGACAGCATCCGTCACCCTCCGATGCCGGCGCCCAATATTTTCCGCCAGACGATGAATATGCGGCCGAGACTCTTGCCCTTTTCCGTGAGCCGGCACCCGTTGTCGCCATCGACGGCAAGGCCCTCGTTCACAAGGTCGTTGATCCGCGGCGTCACAAGGAAATCGTCGTCAAGGCGGCGATAGAGCTCGCTCCGTTCCAGTCCGCCGGGGCCGGAGCGCTGGATCAAATCGATGATCACCATGATCGGGCTTTCGACTTCGATCGCAGGATAGGTCAACACGTAGGCTGCGGAAATCGCGAGCCCAAATGCGATGGTCTGCGCCCACGCACCGGCATCGCCGGGCAGAAACCGCGCGAGCCCGGGTTCGGCGCGGCCGCAGAGCCAAAGTACCGCTGCGCCGCCGAAGACGGTCGCCGTCAGCAGGAAGATCAGCGCCTGTCCGGTGGCTTGCGGTCGTCGAATTTGCCAGACGATCCAATGAATCACAAATGCAAGCGCGAAGAGGATCGGTCCGACGAACACGACCGACATGTCTCAATGCTCCGCGGGCCGCAGGTAGGTGAACCAGGATGCGGTCGACTTGGCGATTGAATCCGGATCCCACAGCGGCGCGTCGCGCCAATAGTCGATGTTCGCCAGTACCTTTGCCACGCCGTCCGCGAAGCTGACCTCGGGCTTCCAGCCGAGATCGCGACTGATGCGCGCAATATCGGCCCAGGTGCAGTCAGGCTCACCCGGCCGCTTCGGGATATTCACGACTGGCCCGCCGCCCAGCAGTTCGACAAGCCGATTGACCGATTGCGGCTGCCCGGCGCCGAGGTTCCATATCCGGCCGCTGAGCGCGGTTTCCGCCGCCAGCAGAAACGCACGGGCGACATCGGTCACGTAGAGGAAATCGCGTCGCTGCGTGCCGTCGCCGACGACGGTGAACGGCCGATTGGCGATCTTCTGCTTGAGGAAGACGCCGAATACCGCGCCATAGGCGCCCGAAGTCCGCGAACGCGTGCCGAAAGCATTGAAGATGCGGATCGAATTGACCGGCAGGCGATAAACCTTGTGCCAGTGGAAGCAGGCCTGTTCGCCCAAATTCTTGCTCAGAGCATAGGGGTGCTCGGGCCGGATGGGATGATCCTCGGTCGTCGGAACGTCGGCGAGGCCGTAGCACGACGATGACGCCGCGTAGACGAACTTCGCGACCGTGCCGGCGTGCCGCGCGCATTCGAGCATGCTCACAGTACCCTGCACGTTGACCGAGAGATATTCGGCTGGTCGTTCGATCGACGGCACGAGATCGCCGATGCCGCCGAAGTGGACGACGTACCGTGCGTCGCGGAACAACGGATCGCCCGGCGCATAGCTGCGAATGTCGCGTTCTTCGAGAACCAGTCGCGGATCGCGCTCGTGCTGCGCCAGATTCGCGCGCCGGCCGCCGGTCAGGTTATCGATGACCCGCACGCGCATGCCGCGGGCCAGGCACAAATCCACCATATGGCTGCCGATAAATCCGGCACCTCCGGTGACGATCGCGATCGGCTCGGTCATGCGCGGTGGTTCACGCAACCTTGAGCGTCTTCAGCCGACGAACGTTGTAATAGCGCTCATCGTCGAACGAATTCGGCAGCAGCCCCTGCCCAAACGCCTTGCACATGTCGCGCACGGCGTCTTCGATGGTGAACGAAGGCGCAAATCCGAGCTCACGGCGGATCTTGTCCGAATTGATGTGATAGCTGCGCGGATCGTCCGATTTGGTGACCTCGATGCCGACGGCAGCGCGATCGGGGAATTCCTCGGCAGCGATCCGCTTGACGATCTGCGCGATCTCCATGATCGACAGATTCTGAAATCCGCAATTGTAGGTGCGGCGGTCGATCCGCTCGTCGGGCAGCGTCAGCAGCAGCTTGTAGGCCTCGACCATATCGAGAATGTGCAGATTGGGACGCTTTTGCTCGCCGCCGAAGACCGTGATCTTGCCTTTGTTGACGGCATGATTCGTCAGGATGTTGACCGACAGGTCGAGGCGGCAGCGCGGCGAGTAGCCGCATACCGTCGCCGGCCGGATCGTGACCCAGACAAAGCCGGGATCGTTGAACGCGGCGAGCTGTTCCTCGCATTCCCACTTGAACCGGTTATACAGCGTCAGCGGCACCTTCGGATGATCCTCGAAGACCTCGGGCGCGTCGGAGACGCCGTAAACCGAGCTGGTCGAGGCATTGATGAACCGCTTGATTCCTGCGGCGCGACAGGCGCGCAGCATGGGCAGGAAGGCGTCGCGGTTGATCGACGTGCTCAGGCGCTCGTCGAGCGCAAACGACGTGTCGTTGGAGATGCACGCGAGATGGATGACCGCGTCGCAACCCGCAACGGCCTGCGAGAAAGTACCGATATCCCGAATATCGCCTTGCACGAGCCGCAGCCGCGGATGCGGCCAGAACGCCGAGCCAAACCAGAACGTGTCGTAGACCACCACGCGATGGCCCAAGGCGAGAAGCTGCGGAACCAGAGCATGGCCGACATAACCGCCGCCGCCGGTGATCAAGATCGTATTGAACTGTGGCATTTTGGGATATTGGTCCTCGTGGATCGCGCTGGATGAAGGAAGGATGGCCGGGAACAGCAACTGCTATCGGGCCGACCCGATATTTGCAAGCGCCGGCTGGGCGGGCATCAGCCGCCGCTCGACGATGCTTGAGCGAGGATCTGGGTCAGGCGGGCAGCCAACCGCGAGTGCCGCGTAAAGGTTCGGCTGCCGAGCCGAAGCGTCACCAGGTCGTTCGCGCCGATGGCTATGGTCGCGGTCGCGGCGCCGGCGTCAGTGGCCCCAACACGCAGGCCGACCGGGCGATCCGGCGGGCGGCCGGTCATGAAGAACACGGCGAACCTTTCGATCGCCGCGATCACGGCGGCGCGCTCGGCCGCCATCGCTTCGGGGCCTTGCGGCAACCGCGCCATGTTCAATTCGACCAGATCGGCGCCTTCGGCCAGCACCTCCAGCATCGTCACGCGGTTGCGCGGCGGGCGGTAGCGCGGAATCCGCGGATAACCAGGCTCGGGAACGACGTCCGATACGTCGACGACCGACGTCCAATGGAGAAAATGGGTCCAGCGAAACGCGGCGATGACGGTTTCAAGTGACGGTGCGCGCTCGAGCCCCTGCTCGATCAGCGCGAAAAACCCCTCTGCGGTTTCCTCGAAGCCGATGAAATCGCTGCGCGGGAACGGCCCGACCTTTTGAAAGGCCGCGACGACCGGCAAGCCGAAGCGGGCCAACTCGAGGCCGATGCTCGACCAGGCGGTGACCGCGACGTCGGCGATCTCGGCGAGATTGTAGCTCGAGATGCGGCTGTCCGGCGCCACCACCGCGACATTGGCTGGCAACGCCGCCAGCGCTTCCCGTATCCGGGCATATTCGGAAGCGACTGTCAGATGCCGATGGCTCACCGCCATGCGCGGATGCAGCCGGATGATGAACCGCAAGTCCTCGCGCCCCGCCGCCCAATCGACGAGCGCGCGCAACCAGCTGATCTGGTCGGGAAACGGGTTGCGCGCCGTATCGGACGCCGAGCCAAGAACGCGCGCGAATTGGCGGCTACAAACTAATTCATCGGTGCTGTTGGAATAAACCACCACCACCTTACCGCCCGGCGCCAAACCCAGTGCGCGTCTG
>Ga0126371_10001646_pt1 | contig 18953 bp, 13 predicted proteins | sample PanSoiMetaPlot_4_FD_110145 | JGI IMG/M metagenome (GOLD analysis project Ga0126371, IMG submission 110145) | Tropical forest soil microbial communities from Panama - MetaG Plot_4 | ecosystem: Environmental > Terrestrial > Soil > Tropical forest > Bulk soil | place: Panama | collected 2016-02-17 | reverse complement strand
GCCAGGAACCGAGGTGCACCTCGTAGACAGAAACGGGCTGCTCAAGCCAATTTTTTTCGCCGCGCTGTTGAATCCAGTCCGTGTCGTTCCACTGGTGCTTGTCGATGCGGGCCACGACGGAGCCGTTGTTCGGTCTTAGTTCCGAACTGAAGCCATACGGGTCGGCCTTGAGCGGAAGCATATTGTTCGCCGGCCCCAGCATTTCGTACTTGTAGGTCGTACCCTCGCCCAATTCCGGCACGAACAGTTCCCAGATCCCGGAAGTCCCGCGAGAACGCATGGGATGGACGCGGCCGTCCCAGCGGTTGAAATCGCCGACAACGCTTACACGCCGGGCATTGGGAGCCCAGAGTGCGAAATGGACTCCGGAAACGCCCTCGATCGATTTCACATGAGCGCCGAGTTTTTCGTACGTATCGTAGTGACGACCTTCTCCCATAAGGTAGAGATCGAACTCGGTCAAAAGGAAGGGAAATGCATAGGTGTCGTGGACTTCCCACTCGTCACCGTATTCGTTGCGGAAGCGCAGGCGGTAGCTTGAGGGCGACGGCGCGAAATCGCTCGGCGAAGGCAGCGCGGCCTCGAATAAGCCCGCGTCACGCAACCTTCGCATGTGGATGGGATTTTTCTGGCCCTGAAGAATTACGCGGGCCTCGACGGCTCGCGGCTGGAACGCCCGAACCGACCAGATGCGGCCCAATGGAGAATCCACCGGGTGCGGACCCAAGATGCCGAAAGGATCGGCATTGCGCGCGTGGAGAAGCGCGTCGATCCGAGTGTTGAAGTCGTCCCGAACCGTCGGCTTTGACGCAGAAGGCTTTGACTCAGGCACGAAGGTATTTTAGCGGAACGGGACAACAGGACCAACCGCTGAGGTTGATGATGTTGCCCGGGAGCAGTTGATGAGACCGGAACGGCGATCGCGGTTGAGGGATTCTGCTTCGACCGTTCCTCGCGACGCCCAGAGGCTGCACAAAATCGGGGAGGAATGGAACGAGGGGAAAGCGATCGCAGAATGTCTGACTCGACGTTAAAGAGGCCCGAAACTCGTTCGGAAGGAGACGGAGTTGCGGGGCCGCGTGGCGCGCGATAAAGTCGGACCGACAATGACAGAACTTCAGCGGATTTGCGAGGATTGAAATCTTCCAACCACGAGGACGAATGAACCGCAAATGGATAGTCGGTGGCTGCATGCTGGGAATTTTGGGGGGCACTGTGAGTCTCAGAACCGAAGCGCAAGACCGTTCCCAGGCACGCTCGATGGTGATTTCGCGACAAGGAATCGTGGCCGCGGAGTCCCCGCTGGCAGCGCAAGCCGGCGTGCGCATGCTCGAGCAAGGCGGAAATGCAGTGGACGCGGCGATCGCCACAAACGCGATGATGGGTGTGGTTTCACCAATGATGAATGGGATTGGTGGAGACCTGTTTGCCATCGTCTACGATGCCAAAGCGAATAAGCTGTACGGGCTGAATGCCAGCGGTTGGGCGCCCAAAGGACTCACCCCTGAGTTTCTGCGCAAGAGGGGCTTGCGGGACATGCCGCAGACCGGCGTCAACGCCATCACCGTACCGGGAGCCGTGGACGGCTGGCAAAAGCTCGCCGACAAATTTGGCCGCAAGAAATTGGCTGACGATTTGACGCCCGCCATCCGCGCTGCGCAGGGAGGGTTTCCCGTCACCGAATGGGTGGCGACGTATTGGAACGCCAGAACGGACTACCTTCGCGGCGACGAAGCGGCGATGAGACTGTACCTCCCCCAGGACCGGCCACCTAAGACCGGAGAAGTTTTTTACAACCCGGACCTCGCCTGGTCGCTGCAGCAGATCGCTGCGCGCGGTCGCGACGGCTACTACAAAGGCGAAATTGCCACGAAGATTCTGGAAACGATACAGCGCCATGGTGGAGTGATGACGGCACAAGACCTCGCGGAGTTTTCCGCTGAATGGGTGGAGCCTATCTCGACAAACTATCGCGGCTGGACCGTCTACGAGTTGCCCCCGAACGGCCAGGGCATTGCCGCGCTCGAAATGCTCAACATCATGGAGACCTTTCCCATTGGACAAGACAGGGATTGGGCCTACGGTTCGACGAAAGCCCTGCATGCGATGATTGAAGCCAAGAAACTGGCTTATGCCGACTTGCTGAAGTACATCGGCGATCCGCGCGGCCAGAGATTGCCGGTCGCGACATTGCTTGCTAAGGACCACGCGGCGGAACGCGCCAAACTCATCGACCCGGACCACGCGAATTGCGAATTGGGCGACGAGCCTCGCGTCGGCAACGACACCACCTATCTGACAGTAGTCGACCGCGACGGCAACATGGTGTCCCTGATCCAAAGCAACTACGATTTATTCGGGTCGGGAATCGTGGCACCTGGAACGGGATTCGTCCTGCACAACCGTGGTGCGCTGTTCACGCTTGATCCCGACTCGCCCAACGTGCTGGCGGGTCGCAAGCGGCCTTTGCACACCATCATTCCCGCGTTCGCGCAGAAAGGGGACACACGTGTTGCCTTCGGCATTATGGGCGGTTGGAACCAATCGCAGGCCCACGCGCAATTCGTCGCCAACCTGGTGGATTTCAAGATGAATATCCAGTCCGCGCTGGAGGCGGCACGCTTCACGAAACGTAGCTTCGGGGGCTGCGATGTCGAGATGGAAAACCGCATTTCCAAGAAAACGCGCGACGAATTGCAGGCCAAAGGCCACCAGATCCAGGTATTAGGTACTTTCTCCGGCAACGTCGGCGGTGGCCAGGCCGTTCTGCGCGACTTCTCGACCGGGGTGAATTATGGCGCTTCCGACGCTCGAAAAGACGGCGCGGCCGTTCCGGAATTACCGATTGACTAACGACCATCGAAATACTGAGGGCCGAGTACTCTCTCCTCCGGTACGCACGGGGGAGTACGGCAAAAACATTCCCAGCAGGCGAAAGGAACGTGAATTCATGTTCCTACTTTATGGCTCCGGGGGTTTCCATAGTTATCGTTAAGTCCTTTTATATCAGTTTGATGTCGTGATTCGGAGCTGGCGCCTGAGTTGCACCCTAAAAGGCTTCCGTTACCGGTTTCTTGCAAAGTAGGTCACGAGTCGGAGGGACCCTCGTCATGCAGCCGCCCAGATATCCTGGCAAGAGCCTTTTGGTGCTGGCGGGAGCCACGGCGTTTTTTTTGCCGTGCGCCCCGGCCAGCCGTGCGCAAACCGATGATGTCGCCGGGCAATACGTCTGCACCGAGGCCCGCGTCGCGGGCAAGACGGTAGCTTGTACCGTCCCGCCGCTTTCTTTGAAGGGTGACGGCAAGTTTGAGCTGCAGGGGCGGGAGGGAGAATACTTGGTGAACGGGCACTGGGTGGAGCTGAACGGAACCGTTCTAAAATCCCGCGCGAAGATCGAAGCCGGGCACAAGATCGTGTTTCGATTTAGCAACAAAAAGGGTGCCTGCGAAATGATCTACGAGCGTCGCGTGGCGGAAATGGGAAAGACCAAACTGGGCTGAACGATATTCCATCCCAATCGAATCGCTAGCGCCTGAATCCGAGTCAGCAGGGAAATCGCTTGCGGGTGCCCTGCAAGAATCAAAATCAACAATGGCTTGTCGATGACCGACGATGCGGTTTCCCTAAAGATTGAGCGACAGCTGCGATCCCAAACAAACAAAATGTTACGAGCAGGAGACCCCTCGGGGCCGCGGAAGCCCGGGCCCGCGTGAAGCAACACCATATTCTCAAATGGGATTCATTGCGGGCGTCTGGAGAGGGCACGGCCAAAGCTGCGCGCCAATGATCCAAAGGCAGAGCGGAGCGGGCTGCCTGGTCTCAAAAAGTGCCGGTTAGCTCCGTTCAAGTCGAGAAATTAGCCTTCGGCACGCAGGCTCGGGGCACAAGGAGATCATGGCAAGGCGGCATCGTAAGCTGCGGCGGCGATTTCGCCGAGGGCTTGGCCGGCGACTTTCTGAGCGATGTCCGGTTCGTTGGGCAGAGAGGTGTGGTTCATATAGGCCGCGAAGGCCAGCATCTTGCCGGATTTTGTCTGCAGGAATCCGGCAAGGCCTTTTCCGTTCAGCATCAAACGTCCGTTGAGTTTATCTTCAGAACCGAAAGTTCCGGTCTTGGCGAATACATGTCCCGCGGCGGGACTATCGGTCTGAATCTTGGCAAGCGTGCCGTCTTTGCCGAGGACCGGCAGTCCAGCGAAGAAAAGATCGAAATCTGGACGCGTTTTCCAGTAGGCAAGGTAATGACACATGAAATCAGGAGTGAACAGATCGGCCCAGTCACCGCCGGCCCCATCGCCCTGCGAAGCACCTCGGAGATCAAGCTTCGCGTCGGAAAGAAAAGCCCGCTCGATCTTGAAGCCAGCCTGCAGGGGATCCTTGGTGTCCTTGGCGACCAGCAAGCCGAGAAGATAGGGGCCCATGCTGGCATGGAGATTCTGACTGACTTTGAGCGTGATGCGAACGTCTTCGCGCAACGGTGGCGAGACGTGCTCGGCGACCTGGTATTCGGCTGTGTAGAACTTCCGGTACTGCGTGAAGTCGGAAATCGGCTGGGTGGACTTTTTCGGCTTGATCTCAATGCCTTTTTCGCGTAACGCGTCCCGCAAAACCGTGGTGGCAAATTGTGTCGGAGACGGAACCGGGAAAGCCACCGTTTGCGTGCCCCCGCCCACGGGAATCGTGCCGGAAATGGTCACGTCGAGAGAGCCGTCGGGCCTTGCCAGGGGATCGCTGGCGTCGTAGTGCACCCTAGAGTCGGCGGCGCCGGTGATGACTTTGTTGGTGAAGTGGATGTAGGAAGTCTGCGGTGAGACACCGAGTTCTGCCGGATCGCCGGCTTTCGCGCCCGGCTTTTCCGCCAGGTCGAGGATGTTGTCGTTGACGATGATGGACGACAGGGTGACGCCGGTGCCGCCTTCGCGCTCGCCATCGGGCATCAAGCTGGCGTCCACAAAGACATCGCCCTCGATTTTGCGGATACCCTTGGCGAAGATCTGCACAGCGAACTCCTTAACGATGGCCAGCGGATCGCCTGGCAGAGCGGGCCCGTTATAGGAATGGTCCTCGTCAACGAACGCCAGCGAGCCGTCGGGCTGCACGCGGTTTGAGAGGTTGGGATCCCCGCTTGCGACCAGGATGAGATGCCCCCTGAGCGTGCCGTGCTTGTCGATAGGGCCTGTGCGGAAAAGGCTCGTATGAAAGCGGTAGTCGGGGCCGAGTTTGGCAAGAACGGTGCCTTCTGTGAGCACCTTCGTGGTGGATGCGGGTACGAAGAGTCTATCCGCATTTATTGCGTAGACAATCTTGCCCGCCTCGAAATCGTAAAACTCGATACCGAAATTGGAGTGCGCAAATTCCGGACGCTGCATAACCTTCTGCACACGCGCGTCGAGAGCATCTGGCTGCTGCGCTGTGGCGGCGAGGCCGGACAGCAGCAGCGGGCACAGCATTCGAACAATGGCAAATCGCAAGATGAATTCTCCTCGGAACAACAGGTCGCGCCCGGATGGCGTGGGGCTTATGGCTTATTGCTGACAGCTTGCACCGATGCGCGGAGGGCGCGTTTCACTACGGAAATCATATCCGACGCCGGACGAATTTCGGAAGGGAGGATGCGTTGGTTTGCCCGAAAAGAGAAATGGGGCACATCACGATGTGCCCCGGCAAAGTTGCTAAGGTGCGGTGTGGAGTTACTTCTTTGCAGTGGCAGCGGACTCAAGGCCCGGCGCGACGACCGGGTTAAGGAACGGCATCATGGCGCGGAGCTTGAGACCGATCTGCTCGATTTGCTGGGCTTGCTCAGCCTTGCGGCGCGCAAGGAAGTTCGGGCAGCCCTTTTCGTTTTCTTCGATCCAAGCCTTGGCGAAGCTGGCGTCGCGGATGCCGGCGAGCAGCTGTTTCATTGCCTCACGCGTCTGCTGGGTCACGATGCGCTTCCCGGCGTGATAGTCACCTTGCTCCGCGGTGTCGCTGACCGAATAGCGCATATAGCTGAGACCGCCGCGGTAGATGAGATCGACGATCAGCTTCAATTCGTGTAGGCACTCAAAGTAGGCCACTTCCGGCTGATAGCCTGCTTCGACCAGGGTCTCAAAGCCGGCCTTGATCAACTCGCTCACACCGCCGCAGAGCACGGCCTGTTCGCCAAAAAGATCCGTCTCGGTCTCCTCGGTGAAAGTTGTCTCCAAAACACCGGCACGCGTGGTGCCGAGTCCCTTCGCGTAAGCCAATGCCTGGGCTTTGGCATGGCCGGTTGCGTCCTGTTCGACCGCGATCAGCGCGGGTGTGCCGCCTCCTTCGACAAACACTTCACGCACACGGTGGCCTGGGGCTTTAGGAGCGATCATGCTTACGTCCGCTGACTTCGGAGGCTTGATGGCGCCAAAGCGAATGTTAAATCCGTGCGCGAACATAAGCGTCTTGCCCGGGGTGAGGTGCGGTTCAATCGCTTCCTTGTAGAGCTTTGGCTGTTTGGTGTCCGGCGCCAGAATCATGATCACGTCGGCCCACGCAGCCGCTTCGGCCGGCGACTTTACTGCGAGGCCGTCCTTCTCGGCCTTCGCGCGGGAGGCGCTGCCTTCCGGCAAGCCAACGACGACAGAGACTCCCGAGTCACGCAGGTTCAGGGCGTGCGCGTGTCCCTGGGAACCATAGCCGATAATCGCGACCTTCTTCGCCTGAATCAGCGAAAGGTCCGCGTCTTTGTCGTAATACAGATTTGCCATTTCGATCCTTTCGTAATTGGCCGCTCCTGCGGCCAGAATCTTTATTTGCTGGCGGGCGCCTTGGTGTCCGCGTCCTTCTTTCCTGCTTCTGCCGGGGGCCGCAGCAAGTCGTTGCCGCGCGTCATGGCGATGCGTCCAGTCCGAGCCATTTCAAGCACGCCGAACGGGCGAAGCACTTCGAGCAGCCCGTCAATCTTGTCCACCGTCCCGGAGACCTCCACAATCAGCGATTCGGGAGCTACGTCCACCACACGGCCGCGGAAAACCTTGACAAGCTCCATGAGGTGCGGCCGGTTCTGCTGGTCCGCGGCAACTTTGATCAAGGCCAGATCTCGCTCTAGCATTGGTCGATCGGAGATGTTTTCGGCGAGCAGCACGTCCACCAGTTTTTCCAGGCTGGCCTCCAGGCGGTGCGCCCCGCGCTCATCGGTGTGCGCGCAGATGGTCATGCGCGCGATCTCGACGTTTTCGGTGGGCCCTACGGTCAGCGAGTCAATGTTGATGGCCAGGCGCCGCGTCAAGGAAGCGACTCGGTTCAGCACGCCCGGCTTGTTTTCGACATAAGCGACAATCGTTTGCATACGTTCCTCAAGTTCCCCGTGGCATAGGCGTTGTTGCCCGCGCGGCGAAATGTCTCACTTGGCTTGAAAGCACAGCCCGGAATGGCTCGCTGCGCTACGGTTCCGAAGCCGTCTCCACCAGCGGATTGTTCGGCCGGCGAATCATGTCGTGCAGCGCTGCCCCAGCAGGTACCATCGGGTACACCGAATCTTCCTGCTCCACTCGAAAATCAATCAATACCGTCTGATCCGACTTTCGCGCCGATTCGATGGTCGGGATCACATCTTTGCGCGTGGTCACGGTCTCCCCGCGAATCCCAAACGAGTTTGCCAGAGCCGCGAAGTCCGGCGCAACCAGCGGGGTCGCCACATAGCGCTTGTCGTAAAAGAATTCCTGCCATTGGCGCACCATGCCGAGATACCCGTTGTTGATGATGGCGATCTTGAGGTTGATCTTCTCCTGCACGATCGTCGCAAGCTCGCACATGGTCATCTGAAAGCCACCGTCGCCGACCACCACCCATACTTCCGCTTCCGGGCCGGCCATTTTTGCACCGATAGCCGCGGGCAGAGCAAACCCCATCGTGCCGAGCCCTCCGGAGGTAATCAGCGTTCGCGGAGAGTTGTGGTGGTAATACTGAGCCTCCCACATCTGGTGCTGGCCGACGTCGGTGACCACGATGGCGTTGCCGTTGGTGGCTTTCCAGAGGTCGTTGATCACATGGGCGGCGTAGAGATGGCCGGTGTCGGGCAGCGATTGGATGTCGCGCACTGCGGAATCACCCTTGAGTTCGGTGATATGGGCCATCCACGCGCCGTGGTCGCGCTCACGAATCCGGGGCAGCAGCGCCGTCAGCGTTTCGCCCGCATCGCCGACGATGGCCGCGTCCACTTTCACGTTCTTGTTGATTTCCGAGCGATCCACTTCGATGTGAATTTTCTTCGCACTGCGCGCGTAGGTGCGCAGGTCGCCGGTCACGCGATCGTCAAAGCGCATGCCGACGGCGATGAGAAGGTCCGCTTCTTGAATTGCCGTGTTCACCCAGGCTTCCCCGTGCATGCCCATCATGCCAAGATTCAGAGGATCGGAAGCAGGGAAGCACCCGATGCCCAGCAGGGTCATGGCCACCGGGATGTTGCTGGTATGCACGAATTGCTCAAAGGCCCGCATCGCGCCGGAAAGCATGACTCCGCGCCCAGCGAGGATCACGGGCCGTTTCGCAGAGTTAAGCAGTTCCACCGCGCGATCGAACTCTTCCTGGTTGTGATTGATGCGCACGCGCTTCGCGGGTAAGTTCGGTGCACTCGCATCCCAGTCAAATTCCATGGAGGCCTGTTGGGCGTCCTTGGCAATGTCGACCAGCACCGGACCCGGGCGTCCGGAATTGGCGATCAGGAAGGCTTCGCGCACCGTCCGCGCGATATCCTCTACTTTTGTGACCACCACGTTGTACTTGGTGATGGGCATGGTGATGCCGGTGATGTCCACCTCCTGAAAAGCGTCCGTGCCCAGCAGCTTGCTGCTTACCTGCCCAGTGATACAAACCACCGGTGAGGAATCCAGCATCGCGGTCGCAATGCCGGTGACCATGTTCGTTGCGCCGGGGCCGGAGGTGGCCATGGCCACACCGACTCCGCCCGTGGCGCGCGCGTAGCCGTCGGCCATATGCGTGGCGCCTTGCTCGTGGCGGACTAGAATGTGGTGCAGCTTGGATTTGCCAATTGCGTCGTAGACCGGAAGAATCGCGCCGCCGGGATAGCCAAAGATATGTTTTACGCCCAGGCGCGTGAGCGTTTCACAGAGTATTTCCGCACCCGTCATCTTCATACAGTTCTCCCCGAGGAAATCGGCGCAGTGTCGGACGAAAAAGTGACTGGCGCCGTGGTGATCGCGCCGAGCGAAGACGAAGAAACCAGGGCCGCATACTTCGCGAAGACGCCGTGCGTGTAGCGCGGCTTCGGTGGCTGCCAATTGGCTAGTCGCTTTTGAATCTCCGCGTCGGTCAAATCCACGCTGAGCGCGCGCTTCGGCAGGTCGAAACTGACCGTATCGCCCTCGCGCACTGCGGCAATCGGTCCACCTCTTGCCGCTTCGGGCGCGACGTGTCCCGCCATCAAGCCGTGCGTTGCGCCAGAGAAGCGCCCGTCGGTCAGTAGTGCCACGCTGTCGCCAAGTCCTGCGCCGACAATGGCGCCGGTGACCGCCAGCATTTCGCGCATGCCCGGGCCACCGCGGGGCCCTTCGTAGCGAATCACCACCACATCGCCCGCCTTGATCTTCCCTTGCTCGACGGCGGCAAACGCCGCCTCTTCACTGTCAAATACGCGTGCCGGGCCGCGGAAATGAGTCATCTTGTGCCCGGCTACTTTAATCACACAACCTTCCGGAGCGAGGTTTCCCTTCAAAATGACCAGCCCACCGGTTTGTTTCAGCGCGTTGCTCTTGCTGTGGACGACTTCCTGTCCCGGGGTTTCCTTGGCTCGGGCTGCTTCTTCGGCGAGGGTAAGTCCGGTGACAGTGATCGAGTCTCCTTCGAGTAAACCGGCTTCAAGCATGCGCTTTGCGACTAGCGGAGTGCCGCCCGCTGCGTAAAGGTCGGTTGCGACAAAACGTCCTCCTGGCTTGAGATCCGCGAGAATCGGAGTGCGCGAACTGACGCGGTCGAAATCGTCGATCGAAAGAGCGACGCCGGCTTCGCGTGCTATCGCGAGAAGATGCAAAACCGCGTTGGTGGAGCCCCCGGTGGCGGCAACACCGGCGATGGCGTTTTCAATGGCCGCCTTACTGATAATTTCGGAAGGCGTGCGATTCTTGCGCAGCAGATCGATTGCCAGCTTGCCAGCCAACTCGCCGGCTTGCGCTTTCCCCGCATCGGTGGCGGGTACGCTCGAGATTCCCATCGGAGCTATGCCAAGAAACTCGCAGACCAGCGCCATAGTGTTGGCGGTGAACTGCCCGCCGCAAGCGCCTGCGCCGGGGCAGGCCGCGCATTCGAGCTGTTTCAATTGCGCGTCGGTCATTTTTCCACGAGCGTGTGCGCCCACGGCCTCAAACACGTCCTGGATGGTGACCGAGTGCCCTTCAAAATGCCCGGGGGCAATCGAACCGCCGTAGAGAATCAGGCCCGGGATGTTCAAGCGCGCTAAGGCCATGACCCCGCCGGGAATGGTTTTGTCGCAGCCTACAAGAACGATGAGGCCATCCAGAAGATTGCCGCGGGTGACCAGTTCGATGGAATCGGCAATCACCTCGCGGCTAATCAGCGAGGCGCGCATGCCTTCGGTGCCCATCGTGATGCCATCGGAAATAGAGACGGTATTGAATTCCAGCGGCGTACCGCCAGCGGCACGGACACCGTCACGAACGTGCGTGGCGAGTTCTCTCAGGTGATAGTTGCACGGACCAATTTCAATCCAGGTGTTGGCAATGCCGATGAGGGGCTTGCTGAAATCTTCGTCTTGCAGTCCCGCCGCTCGCAACATCGCGCGCGCCGGCGCGCGATGGGCTCCGTCGGTGAGAACCGTACTGCGAGGCTTCAACGAACTGTCGGTCACTGCCGCTCCCTCCAGGGAACCAAAAACAAGAAGGGCCATCATCCTTTTGAATGATGGCCCCGAAAGTTCTCTCGGTTCAGAGTAACGCTGCCATCACCCGCCTGGGATGCCCTCGACGAGTACCGAGAGGCCCCGCACAATTCCGCGAATCTTTCCGGCAACCCCGATCGGGGCGCCGGTAATTCGTGAATTCAGGTGGGCGATGCAAAACATAAGGATCGCCCAATAAAGTACCAGAATGGAAGGAAAGGAGCAATCAGTCAAATTAATAGAAATGTTTTGGAACTTAAGCACAACTTATACTGAGCCCGCGCGCCGCTGGCGAACCCATGTCGTTTGGCACGGGTAGGGGATCTCGACCGCGCTTTTCCTTTAGCTGGTGTCACAAAAGCATCTCCCGGAGTAGCGGTCGCATCCATAACCCCATGGCGAGTCCGGCGAACAAGGTCGTTACCCCCGAATCGCCTGTCAGTGCCGACCAACAGTACGTGAACCCGCAGTCGGTGAGGCTTCTCCACTTGCCGGATAGGAATGTCCGCCACAAACGGAGTGCCGCTACGGAGCTGTTCACCGAAGGCGGCCGGAGAATTTCTCGACTTTCTTTCCGCCTACTGCGTTCACAACACTGGTCACAATCACCCGCAAATCGTCCAGGCCCGCAAGGGCCAGCTCGAAAAAAACGGTCCGGCGCTCCGAGTTAGCACCCAATTAGGTTGGGAATTCTTGACTGCATAAGGAGAAATAGGAAACCATGCGCCGACCCGCTTGGACATCTTTCGCAGGAACCCTCGCCATCACCTTCGGCCTTGCCGCATGGATTTCGGCCGCTCCTGCGGGTCGGCTTCCGCAGGCGGCCACGGCAACCGTCCGTCCGGTTGTTCTCAACTTCGACGCTTCGGCGAGCAAGGTCCACTACACCGTAGACAGCACGCTGCACACGGTTCACGGCACGTTCAATGTCAAGGGCGGCACCATTCAGTTCGATCCGCAAACCGGGAAAGCCGAAGGCGAAATCGTCGTCTCTGCCGCCAGTGGCGAGAGCGGAAACAGTTCTCGCGACGAACGCATGCACAAAGAGATTCTGGAATCCTGGAAATACCAGGTGGCGACGTTTCGCCCCACTCAGATTGATGGGCAAGTTTCCCTTGCCTCACCCTCCGATTTCAAAGTCAACGGCATTGTCAACCTGCATGGAACCGATCACGAAGTCGTCGCCGTGGTGCACTCCGAATTCGCCGGCGATCGTTGGAAGGGAACCGCCAAGTTCGACATTCCCTACATCAAATGGGGCATCAAGGATCCCAGCAATTTCCTGCTAAAGGTGAAGCCAGTCGTAAATATCGAGTTCGATATGGCAGGCACGCAATCGGCTGCACAGTAGCTGTAAGTGGCACGAATCACAAGAGATTGAGCGTTTCGCGTTTTAAAAAAGCCTGCTTTTCATTTGCATATCGAGCAAGCTTCCCTCATCATAAATAGTTTGGGTCACAGCTTTCTTTCCAGATGGCTGTGGCTAGTGTCGTCGACCCACCAACAAACTGAAACTGAGGGTATGCATGGAAAAGCCAACGAGTATTGCCGCGCCGAAAGGGAAGCTGGGAGTGCTGTTGCCGGGAATGGGCGCGGTTGCAACAACCTTCATGGCCGGCATCGAACTTGTGCGCACGAAGAAGGCACAGCCGGTTGGTTCGCTCACGCAAATGGGAACGATTCGCCTCGGGAAACGCACGGAAGGCCGTTCGCCACGCATCAAGGATTTCATCAAGCTAGCGAAGCTCGAAGACATCGTCTTCGGGGGGTGGGATATTTTTCCGGACAGCTCCTATGAGGCTGCTGCCAAGGCCGGCGTGCTCGATCCCCATCATCTTGCGATAGTGAAAACGTTCCTCTCCAGGATCAAGCCGATGCCTGCCGCTTTTGACCGCCAGTACGTCAAAATGCTCGATGGCAAGCACGTCAAGAAAGGAAAGACTAAATACGAAATCGCATTGCAGCTCAAGAAGGACATCATCGATTTCAAGCGAAAGCACAACTGCGCGCGGATGGTGATGCTCTGGTGCGGCTCGACGGAAGTGTTTTTGACACAGGATGACGTGCATTCGACTCCCGAAAAGTTTGAAAAGGCGATGAAGGAGAATCATTCGGCCATCGCCCCATCGATGTTGTACGCCTGGGCCGCCATCACCAGCGGCATTGCTTACGGAAACGGTGCGCCAAACCTGTCGGTGGACATTCCGGCGCTGCAGACTCTTGCCCTCCAGCACAATGTGCCGATCTGCGGAAAGGACTTCAAAACCGGACAAACATTGATCAAGACCGTTCTGGCCCCGGCATTCAAAGCCCGCATGCTGGGACTGAATGGGTGGTTCTCCACCAACATTCTGGGCAATCGCGACGGCGAAGTGCTCGAGGATCCGGGTTCGTTCAAGACCAAGGAAGAGTCGAAGCTTGGCGCGCTCGAATTCATTCTGCAGCCGCACCTCTATCCCGAGCTTTACAAGAAGATTCACCACAAGGTGCGCATTAACTACTACCCGCCGCGCGGCGACAACAAGGAAGGTTGGGACAACATTGATATCTTCGGTTGGCTGGGCTACCCGATGCAGATCAAGGTGGATTTCCTCTGCCGCGACTCCATCCTCGCGGCGCCCATCGTTCTCGACCTCGTGCTGTTCCTCGACCTGGCGCAGCGTGCCGGCATGCGCGGCATCCAGGAATGGCTCAGCTTTTACTTCAAGTCGCCCATGACTGCTCCGGAGCTCTATCCCGAGCACGACCTCTTTATCCAACTGATGAAGCTGAAGAACACTTTGCGCTGGATGATGGGAGAGAATTTGATCACTCACCTTGGGCAGGAGTATTACGACTAAGGATTTTGCTGCGTTTCTTGCTGCGGCGCGTTAAGCGGTGCTATAGGCGCTCCGGCTTTTCCCATTTGCCGCTGTGCGCGGATCGAAACAGTGCCTCCAGCACCGCGGTATTGAGGAAGGCATCTTCCATTGGATTCGGAATCTCGCCTTCCCCGCGAACGGCTTTCGAAAACAGATCGCCCTGAATCGTATACTGATTACAAATCGGAAACGATTCGGTGATCTGACTGGCGCCCCCGTAAAGATTTTTCCCATCGTCCAGAAAAATCCGGCAAGGCTTATCGATCGGCGCATTAAACGGGATTTCGATGTCCACACGCCCCTCGGTACCCAAAAATTGCATGCGCTGATAGTAGACGAGCTGCGTGGAAGCGGTGAACACGCTTTGCCCGGTGGGAAATTCCAGGATTGCGGATGTGAGACGGTCCGTTTTGAAACTGGGATCCCGTTCAATGCATGCAAAAACCCGCACCGGCTCGTCGCCAAAAATGAATCGCGAACATTTCACGGGATAACAGCCGATATCCATCAGTGCGCCGCCTGCCAAGTCGGCGATGTTACGCACATTTTCGGGGTCCACGTTGAAATAACTAAACAGGCCTACCGCGGACCGTAGCTTGCCGATCCGGCCGGAACGCACGATCTCCTGCACGCGCAGCCACTGGGGATGCGTCCGGACCATGAACGCCTCGCCGATTTTAACGCCGTATTCGTGCCGCGCTTCGAGCAACCTCCGTGCCTCCGGCACGGACCGCGCAATCGGCTTCTCGCAAAGTACATGCTTGCCCCGGCTGGCCGCGCGTACGGACCATTCGACGTGCAGGTGATTTGGCAGGGGGTTATAGATCGCTTCGATTTCCGGATCAGCGATCAACTCTTCGTACGACCCGTAAGCTTTGGGGATGGAAAACTGCTTCGCGAGGTCTTGCGCTTTGACCAGCGACCGCGAAGCGACGGCAGTGATTTCGGAAAGTTCGCACTGCAACATGGCCGGCACGACGTGTTTGCGCGCGATACCCGCAGCGCCCAGGATTCCCCATTTCACTTTGTCGGTCATTGGTTTCCCCGTGAATTAAAAAGCGAGTATTTTGACAAGCAGTCCCGCTAGTGCGCCGCCGACCAGCGGCCCAAATGCGGGAATCGCCGCGTAGTCCCACCCGGAGGAACCTTTGCCCGCGATGGGCAGAATCGCATGCGCGATCCTCGGTCCCAGGTCCCGCGCCGGATTGATCGCATAGCCCGTGGTACCACCGAGCGAAAGCCCGATTCCCCAGACAAGGCTACCCACCAGAAAAGGCCCGAGGCCGGCGGCTGGGCCACCGGGAGATACATGCCGGGAAAAGATTGCAAAAGCTACAAACACCAAAACAAAGGTGGCGATCACTTCGCTCAAGAAGTTGGCGGGATAGTCGCGAATCGCAGGACCCGTGCAGAATATCCCGAGTTTTGTTCCCTGATCTGGCGTTTCCTTCCAGTGCGGAAGGTAGTGCAACCAGACAAGCACAGCGCCCGCAATGGCTCCGAAGACTTCCGCCGAGGCGAGCGACGGGAGTTGCGAAAAGTCTCCGCTCTGGATGGCAAAGGCCAACGCCACCGCCGGATTGAGAAAGGCCCCCGGGCTGCCACAGGCTAACGCGGTAAACACTCCACACATGACCGCCAACGCCCAGCCTGCCGTAATCACGATCCACCCTGAATTCTCCGCTTTCGATTTCTTCAGCAGCACGGCGGCAACCACGCCGTCACCCATCAGGACTAACACGAGCGTGCCCAGAAACTCGCCAAGCCAGGGTGAGAGCATTCTTCGGTTCCTCCGCTGAGTTTTACGCCCATTTATTTCCCATAGATTCGTTCAAAGCGCAAATCAGACCCGCCGGAAAACCAGGCAGGGCTCACAAGCATAGATTGCCAAACGGTCGGATGTGGCGAATTTTATCGAAGCAGGCTCACGCCCGGGTGGCCAGGGCCTTCGGGGCGGGCAGCGCAATTTCCGCGCGGATTTCCGAGCCCCAATCCGGGCTTGACCGGATGGTCAACTCTCCGCCTAGCATGCGGAGACGTTCCCGCATGCTGGTCAACCCGATACCTGCGGGTGGGAGATTGGTTTCAAAGCCCATACCGTCGTCGGAAACCGTCAGGGTGACTGAATCCTTGCAGCGGCAAACATGGACCGCGGCCGTGCTCGCGTTGCTGTGCTTGATGACGTTGTTCAGGGCCTCCTGGGCCACCCGGTAGAGGCACAGCTCCACCTGTTCCGGCAGCCGTTCCACACCGCATTCAACGTCCAAGTCAATGTGCACGGCGTGTTGGGAGGCGAGCTTGTCGCAGAGTTCCTTCAAGGCCGAGGCAAGACCCAAATACCGGAGTCGCGAGGAGTGCAGCTCGTGCGACAACTTGTGAATGCTCGTCGCCAATTCCGAAGACATCTGGGAAAGCGCGTCGGCAAGGCGAGCAACGGTGTCTTTCGGACTCTTTGCGAGAATCTGCTTCAGCGCAAGCGAATCGCTGGCAATCGCCGCCGCTTGCTGGCCGATATCGTCGTGCAGCTCACGGCTGATGCGCCGCCGCTCCTCTTCCTGAGCCTGAATCAGCCGGCCACTAAGCGTGGCGAGCTCCTGATCACGCAGTTTCAAAGTAGAAATGTCTTTCAGCATGCCAATCACGTATGGCCGGCCGCCGTCCCCGTGGTGCAGCAAGGCAACGCTGACTCGGCCCCACATGAGGCCCCCGTCTTTCCGGAAAAACCGCTTGTCGATCTGATAGCTTTGCCTTTGTCCTTCGCAAAGTTCTTGAAAAAGAAGACCCTCCGCGCCTTTGTCGTCCGGGTGCGAAAGCTGCTCGCAACTCATCTGATGAAGCTCCGCCTCGGAGTAACCAAACATTGCGCACATGGCCGGATTCACAATCTCCAGTTTGCCCTCCGGCGATTCCAACACCACTCCCACCGGGGCTTGCTCAAACAATTGTCGAAAGCGGTTCTCGCTTTCGGCAAGGGCGCGCAAGGCCAGTTTGTGTTCCTGAATCATCGCCGCCAGGGGCATGAGGGGAACCGTCAGCAGGATCCAGAACAGTTGCATGGATTCTACCGTCGCCATGGTCTCGGGCGCCATAAACGGTCCATCCCCTCGGTATGCCCGCCAGAACGATACGCATACTACGCCGAAAACGGCCAGACTGTTTCCCGCGGGCCCAAAACGAATAGCCGCCCACAGCAGCAGGGGTAAGGGAAGTAGAAACGCAGCCGGCTGCGAGGTTGCGCTTGTGTAGCCCTTTCCAAAAATCAGGTACCCGCTGGCGAGCAAGAGACAACCGAGCGCAAACGCTTCCGCGTATCGGCGGGCACTGAGGCGCCGCATCCACGAGATGCCCCGCGAAACCAGGAGCAGAATCACGGGTACGAATACGAGAAATGAAACGCTGTTGGTCAGCCAGATGCGGCTCCACGAATGCCAAAAACTTGTAGACCATCCGTGCGCTTGGATAACCTCTGGAGAGCAAATCGTGCTGACTGCCGTCACCAGGGCCAGCGACGCGAAACCGGGAACGAGAATTGCGACGCTCAGAAAGACCAACACGTCATGCAGCCGGTCGAAATTCGAGTGCTTGGGTTCCCATCGCTTAAGGATGCCGGCGCCGAGAATCGCCAAAATTGTGTTGTGACCAATCTGCAAGCAAATCCAAAGCGCTCCAATATGAAAGGGCCAATGCACTGCGATGTGCGCAGGAACCACCGCGAGCAAGTACATCCACCCCCGCCGCACCGGCGCCAGCAGCAACGCGGAAGCGAGGATTGCGTTCGGAGGCCACAGAGCTGCTTTGGTGGAACCGCCAAAGCGGAGGTCCAGGCTCAGTTTGGCTACAAGAAAATACCCCACCGACACAATCACCAGTGTCGTGAAGACGCGCACTCTTTCCCCATACAAGAATTTCTTTGCTGCTTCCCGGAACGCGAAAAGTGTGGAGGCAAGACTTTGCGAGGCATCGCTCGGCAGCGCAATGCTGTTCATGGACGAGGGCTTCTGAAATCGCGGAGCTACTGGTCGGGACATGACACCAATCCTCAGAAAACGACCTCAACCAACGTGCACCGCCCCCTTTGGGCCGATACTATAGCAGGGCTTTATTGCAAAACAATGAAAAAAGCGAATATAACCGATTAGATGTTTCCGCGAGGGGCCTTGTGGTCCGGCCACGTATACGTTTCGCAAATTGAGACTGTAGTAGATGGCACAAAGTTTTTCCCTTTGGCTCAAGTCCAACATATGGCGCGGTTTAGGTTTCCTTTCCTAGACACGCTTGCAAGATTTCCCAAAACTCTCCGATCGAAGCCGGCCGCTCGACCTCGGAAGTGGCGAACAGGCGCTCGAACGAGGCTTGCCAGGAGGCCGGCGCCTCAAAGTGATGCTCTGCAACCGGGGCAAACTGGACTCCTCGGATGGCTCCTTCGAGCGCGCTGACGGTGTCTCCCGCGAAGGGGATAGTTCCGCAGAGCGCTTCATAGGCGATTACCGATAAGGCCCACAAATCCCATCGCGGAGAAACTGCACATCCCCTCAGTTGCTCCGGTGACATATAGCGCAGCGTTCCGGCCATCGTTGCGGTTCTTGAATCGCTGGTCTGGTCGGGCGAGTCCCGGAGGATTTTAGCGATACCAAAATCCATGATTTTCACGACCTCCGCCTGATCCAGCTTTGACAGAAAGACGTTCTCGGGTTTCAAGTCACGGTGCACCAGTCCTCGCGAATGAGCCGCTCCTACCCCCGCGCAGATGCCTGCAAATATTTCTAGCGTCCGCGTGGCATCTAACTTTTTCTTGCTTCGCAGTTCGTCGCGCAGGGTGATGCCGTCCAAGAACTCCATCACGAGAAAAGCCCTTTGCGTCAGATCCAAACCAAAATCATAGACCGTGACGACATTCGGATGGGCGAAACGTGCGGTGACCTGTGATTCTTGGCGGAATTTTTCGATGGCCTTCTGGCTGTGAAACAAATCGTCCCGAATCATCTTCACGGCCACCATGCGATGCAGCGACAAATCCTCCCCGCGATACACCTTGCCCATACCGCCTTGCCCGAGCCGGTTGTCCAGCCGGTAGCGCCCGGCCAGCACGCGCGGCAGCGCTACCAAAGTCAATGTGGATTTGTCTTTGCTGCACTGCGTGGTTCCGGTGTCGTAGCATGCTCCGCAGGCCGGGCATTCCTCGAACGAGCGTCCCGGTTGCAGGGTGCTCCCGCGCAGCATCAG
>Ga0126371_10001645_pt1 | contig 18963 bp, 19 predicted proteins | sample PanSoiMetaPlot_4_FD_110145 | JGI IMG/M metagenome (GOLD analysis project Ga0126371, IMG submission 110145) | Tropical forest soil microbial communities from Panama - MetaG Plot_4 | ecosystem: Environmental > Terrestrial > Soil > Tropical forest > Bulk soil | place: Panama | collected 2016-02-17 | reverse complement strand
TCGTGCTGGGACCCGGAGTTGCCGAAGAGGCCACGTAGAGTGACCACCTCTTGGTCAATCCCAACAGTACCACCGGCGGCCCGCGTGCTTCACGTACGCGGGCCGTTTTGCTTTTTGGAGTATTCTTAGGCCGCCATGAACGTCGTCATTTCGTTGCTTCGGGGCGTCAACCTGGGCGGCCATAACCAGGTCAAGATGTCGGAACTCTGCGCCCTCTATGGAACACTTGGGCACTGTGACGCCCGCTCCCACATTAACAGCGGCAACATCGTGTTTCGCACGAGGCAAAAAAATCCGGCCGCTGTGGCAAAGAAAATCGAGGACGCAATCGAAAAGAAATATGGGTTTCGGGTAGACGTGGTCGTTCGCACACCCGACGAATTACGCGACGTGATTCGCCGCAATCCGTTCGCGAAGCGAAAAGACATTCATCCCAGCAAGTTTCTGGTGACCTTTTTCGCGCAGGAACCCGCCGCCGAGATCTGCGCCCAGATCCGCTGTATCAAACCCGATCCTGAAGAGATGCATCTCGAGGGGCGTGAGCTTTACATCTACTTCCCGAATGGCGTTGGGCAATCGAAGCTGTTCCGGGCGCTATCCGCGAAGCCCCTCAAGAAGGAAGGGACGGCGCGAAACTGGAACACGGTCACGAAGCTGCTCGAGATCGCAGAGACGCTAGAAGCGTTGTGATCTCTGCCGAGTCGCTACGGCGTGCTTGCAACCACCACTGAACTCAGTTCGCTCGTTGCGGGCGCAGGACTCAGTTCCTCTCTTCGCCGCCAGACATAAATCGCGAACAAAATCGTGGTCAGCGGCAACACCGCACCAAACTCGTCGATGAACCACGCCGTCTTGCCGCGGTCCGCCGTCAGCGGTGTGAAGATCGCCTGCACGTAGAGGTTATGACTTGCATGCAGGATCGCGCCCGTCCAGAGACTGCCGGACTTCAATCGTATCCACGCGAAGACAACCGCGATCGCGACCACCATCACTGTAAAGCATGTCAGTCCGTACCAACTGGGCGTTCCGGCGTTATAGTCGCCCCAGATCAGGACCGGATAGTGCCAGCACGCCCACACGATCCCGCTGACTAGCGCCGTGCCCGTGAAGCTGGTCGTCTTTGACAGCTCGGGAACGAGGAAGCCACGCCATCCGATCTCTTCGCCAAGCGCACGGGAGAGGCTACCAATCAATCCAAAGGTCCCTGTGAACAAGGTATAGAGCAGGGTTGAGACGAGAGGCGACGAACTCACGCCCATTCGGGCGACCAGCCCTTGCATAAACTGGCGGTTGGGAAATCCGCCGAGCCCTAGGGTCCACACGATCAGATAAGCGATCCCCCCGTACATCAGCGGCACGTACCAGCTCATCGCGGCATACTTTCGCGCCGGCCACTTCCATCCAAGATCGCTGAAGCGTCGCTTGTTGAGACCCAGAGTCGCGAAGGCCGCGAGGGCCGGACACCACATGATGCCCGTGACGTAGAGGCCACCGCCGCCGGCGAGCGTGTGCCCTCGAAGCATCAGGAAATAGAAAATCGAACTGAACAGGAAGACGAAAACGAGATACATCACGACTTGAGCGCGCGACGACCGAGTCTCGGACATGAATCCCCTCGTGACGTGAAATTTTCAGCTTGACCAAGCGTCTTATCCGGCTTCGTCTGCTTTTTCGAATCCCTTGAGAATGACCTCTTCGGTTTCGCGAGCGAGTTCAAGCCGTGCCAGGTCGTCGCGCCGAAACCACCGAACATCTTCCGCATCATCTCCAGCGGTCAACTCGCCGGAAACCCGACGGCAAAGAAAATCGATGAGAACGTAGTGATATTTCATGCGGCCGTATTCATCGGGCAGAACGCGCTCGAAGACTCCCAACAATTCTCCGGGTTCAATTGTCAGTCCGGTCTCCTCCCGCGCCTCGCGGATCGCCGCTTTCCTGAGCGTCTCGCCAATCTCCAACACACCGCCCGGAATCGACCATCTTCCCTGCAGCGGAGCGTGTCCGCGCTTCACCAGAGCGACTCGATCGCCCTCAATGATGATTGCGCCCACGCCCACAAGCGGGCTTTCCGGATATTCACGTTTAGCACTCACGCATCGTCCTGACTATTGAAAGAACTCTCTCGGCGACCAATCGACGATCTTCCACGCCTTCCCGTCCCAGCCAAGCACCAACCGAACGGGAATGGTTCTGCGCACATTCGGTGTGGTGCTCTGCTTCGCCATCGCTTCCAGAGTGATCTCGGCTACCGCCGCTCCAAACTCCCCATCGGTCGTAACTTGCTTCAGCTGAAAGGTCATGTGCATCGGTCCAAGTCTTTCGAAGAAAACCGAGACCTGGTCGCGAAAGGCGGCAAACCCCGGCATCTTTTTCGCATCGAAGAGCTTCAGAAAACGCCGGAAGTTTTCGGATTCCATCGCCTGGCGGAGGTTGTCCATGACGCGAGCAGCGTCGGCCTCGCTGAACGTGGGATGCCCGGCATCGTTCGGAGCGGGATTTTTTCCCTCCTGCGCGACGGAGTAACGGCCGGCTCCAGCGAAAATGATGACCAGACATAAGCTCGCGAGTACGCAGACAGGAAGTCGAACTTGCGTCTGGAGTAAAATGCGCAGTTTCATGATGCTGTTGCCCGAGCCCGTGCCTCGGGATTGTAAGCGTAGTCGAACTACACCACACTGGCTACAATAACCCCATGTCGCTGAAAGAATACGAACGCAAGCGCCGCTTTGATTCGACTCCCGAGCCTCCGGCCAAGCTCGAGACCAAGTCGGGCCACCGCTTCGTTGTGCAAATGCATCGCGCCACCCGGCTCCACTACGATTTCCGCCTCGAGCTCGATGGCGTCTTGAAGTCGTGGGCCGTGCCGAAAGGCCCGTCGCTCGATCCCGCCGACAAACGGCTTGCCATGGAAGTGGAAGACCATCCCGTTTCTTATTACGACTTCGAGGGGATCATTCCCGAGAACAATTACGGCGCGGGCTCCGTCATGGTATGGGACATGGGCGCGTGGGAACCGCTTTCGCCAGTCACCGTGGACGGCAAATACGTTCCGGCGAACGATCAAGAGGCGCGCCTGATGCTTTCGAAAGGCGACCTCAAGTTTCGTTTGAATGGAGAAAAACTGAAAGGTGACTTCGCCCTGGTCAAGATGCGCGGCCGACGCCCGGGCAGCAAAGGCAACGAATGGCTGCTCATCAAGAAGCACGACGAGCACGAAGTCGAGGACTACGACATCGATCAATACGACAGCTCCGTCCTGACGCAGCGCAGTATGGACGAAATCGCCGGTGACGACGCTTCCCGGGAGTGGCGCAGCCGTCCATCGGGACGCGATGGCCGAGTGAAGGCGGCGTGGCTTAGCGACGCCATCGCAAAGTACGATAGGAAAAAAGCCGCCGAGAAGAAGCCGACAGCAGAGAGTACCGCGCCGGCAGATGACAGTGCGGAAAAGCCAACGTCCAAAGCTGCCATCAAAACAAGGAAGACCAAAAAGGTGGCTCCGGTCGATATCCGCGAGGCTAGCGAAAAAAAAACGGCAAAGGGCAAAAAACTGAAGTCGGCCTAGCCGCGGTGCAAGAACAACCACCACCCTTCCAGCAGGAACCGCCGAGCCGCGCGGAAAAGTCAGACAGCGCGAAATCAGATCGAAGACGGAAGGCCGCTCCTGCCTCCTCCGCCGCAAACCGCACGCTTCCACCACTCGCCGACATCCCCGGCGCGAAACGCGCGTCCATGCCAACCGCGATCTATCCCATGCTCGCGACCGCGATTGAAGAGCCCTTCGACAATCCTGACTGGATGTTCGAAATCAAGTGGGATGGCTACCGCGCAATCGCCTTCATCGACAAAGGCCGTGTCCAGCTCGTCTCGCGCAACCAGAATGACCTCACCGGCCAGTATCCGGATCTGAGTGATCTCCCGGAGTCCATCAAGGCTAAGACCGCGGTCCTCGACGGCGAGATCGTCGTGCTCGACGAGAACGGGCGCCCTTCCTTCAGCCTCATGCAACAACGTACCGGCTTTCGCGAGCGTGGCCGGCGAGCGGCGCCGAAGCCGCAGATCCCAATCATGTATTACGCTTTCGACGTACTTTTCGTCGACGGATATGATCTCCGCCGTGTCTCGTTGGACGAGCGCAAGCGAGTGCTCGAATCGATCGTGACCGAGAACGAGTCCATCCGCCTCTCCGGTCATTTTCCGGCGAACGGCAAAGCGCTGTTCGAAATCGCCCGCGAAAAGGGACTGGAAGGCATTGTTGCGAAACGAAACGGCAGTTGCTACGAGGAACGCCGCAGCCGGGAGTGGCTGAAGATCAAGATCAAGCATCAGCTCGAGGCCGTCATCGGCGGGTACACCGAGCCCGAGGGCAGCCGGCCGTTTTTTGGATCGATCGTTCTGGGCCTCTACGACAAGAGCGGAAACCTGGTGCACGTCGGCCAGGCCGGCAGCGGCTTCACACAGATGACCCTCGCGAGCATGTGGCGACGCATCAAGCCCCTTGAGAGTAAAACCAATCCATTTCACGGAAGAGTCGAAGCCCTGCGAAAAGTGCATTGGATAAAACCCGAGTTGGTCGCACAGATTGAATTCACGGAGTGGACCCATGCGACCGACGAAGGGGGGCCTAAGCTGCGAGCGCCAGTGTTTCTAGGATTGAGGGAGGACAAGGATCCGAAAGAATGCACGCTGACACAGGAATGAACCGCTTACTTCACATCCTTCAACGCATTCATCGTTCCGTAGTCACGGCCTGACGATTCCACGGCGCGCGCCACGATCGCTGTAAACCCGCTTCGCAGTTCCGGGAACTTCGCTGCCAGAGCTTTGATGACCGACACGTTCTGCTGATACATCTGGTTCGAGTTGGACACGTCCGGCACGGAATACTTCACGACCAGATCCAGGTCATTCCCCACGCCTACGAGAAAAGCCGCCGTCAACCTGTAGGTCTTTCCGTCAGCGGCAAGATCTGCTGTGTTTCCGCCTGCTGGCAGATCAGTGGGCTGCACGGCTTGCATATCGTCGTAGATCTTGTCCGTCACCATCGTGCTCATGAACGGCAGAGGCGCCAACAACTCGCGAGCCTCAAGGTAATAAAACCAGGCATTTCGATTCTGATTCTTGCTTTTGAATTCCTTTGCTTGATTTGCGAACCAGTGGCCATCATGTCCTGCAACTTGGGATGGCCGCGCGTAGAAGCCTGCCAGCTTCCAATCGTTTCCCAACTTCTGCAAAACGAACGAGAGCGTCGCGGGCGACTTTGCGGCCACGTCGAGAATCGCCACCGAGTAATCCCCCGGTGGAAGGTTCGGAATCACAAACACGGCGCTGTTCGACGTCTGGCCCGACTTGCCAAAGACGCCGCATAAAAATTCCGCGCGCTGCAGAGCCTCTTTCCCATCCGCCTGAAGAAGGAAGGGAGTTCTCGGGGTCGCCGTCGCCCCGGCGAAATTCGGCTCGTTATCTTTGATTGCTGCTTCGATGCCGCCGAAGTCAGCCGCCACGCTCGGGATGGCGTTCTGCCGAAGGGTCGCTACGCCGCCCTTGGAAACGAGATCGAAATATCGCTTAGCGGTGGTCTCTAGAGCGCTGCGGACCGCCGGCTCCATGTCTTCGGAAGTGAGGCAAGTCTGCGCCCTCGCCCCCAGAACCAGCCCCAAAATTGCTACCAGAACGCCCGCCGTCTTCCTCATGCAAGAAACGCGTACTCGTTCGATCTCAAGAGGATGCATCGTGTTCGGATCCCCACCGTCCTTGGCGCCGGCAGGCGCTACGGGCAAATTATTCGCTCCGGCCAAAGCAGTCAAGGATCGCGTTTTCATCAGTTCACAGTGCCGCCGGAACCAAATTTTTACAATGCTATAATCTCTGGAACGCGCCATGCGGATAGCATGCCGGTGGAAGGATCTTCCATGGGTAGGTCGAGGGGATCCATGTTGGGGTATCGGTCGAAATTCGCGCTGCTTTCGTTGGTAGTGTGTCTTTGCTTGACGGCTTTTAGCCCGATCGCGACTGCACAACGCGGCGGTGTTCGCAAGTCAGCGGCAAAGAAAAAGGCAGACGCGCAGAAGCAAGATCCTCCCGCAGCACCCGCATATACGCCATCTCCGCTTCAACCTGTGCCTTTGGACCAGGTTCCAGCCGTCGCCCCGAAAGTTACGTTCGAGAGGGGACAGCTCACGATCATCGCTCACAATTGCACGCTGGCCGACGTGCTGCACGCAATCAAGAAACAGATGGGCGCAGATCTTGACGTTCCTCCCGGCGCCACCGAACGCGTGGTCGCGGATCTCGGACCGGGTGCTCCTCGTGACGTCATCACGGACCTGCTTAATGGCACCCACTTCAATTACGTGATCGTTGGTTCGCCCACCGACCCATCCGCTGTTCAAAGTCTGGCGTTGACCCCGAAATCGGGTGGTGCGGAGACGGCGTCTGCCGCTCCAGGGAATCGTCCCGGCGCTCCGCCGGGCAGAGTCTTCCAGCCCGGAATGCCACCTTCTGTCCAAGGGGGAGCGACACCCCCACCCGAAGCGGCTCAGTCCGACGACGACAGTTCCGAGCCTCCTGAGGAGGCAACCGATCAGAACGACGGTCAGGACGAGCAACAGGCTGCACAGCAACAGAATGACCAGCAGAATCCGGGCCAGCAGGCGCCTAAGACCCCCGAGCAGCTTCTCCAGGAGCTGCAGCGCCAGCAGCAACAGCAGCAGCAACAGGGCCAGCAGCGAGGCGGCGAAGCCCCTCAGCCTCAGGGAGGCCTCTTCCCAAACCAGCCTCCGACCCAGGCGCCTCCGAACAAGCCCGACTGATCTTTGGTTTCTACACCCAGCCTGGCATTTTCCCTTCGATTTAACCCTGCTTTTAGGCCTGTTCACGCGCGACGATAGGTTCTTTCATCCTGGCGGACGGATCCAACCAACCAACAAGAGCCTAAGTCATTGAATTTATGAGGTGTAATCGACTCGAGCGTAGCAGGAAAGGCTGGACAATGACGACCGCTGATTTGGGGGGTGGTTGTCTTCTAGTCGCCGCTGGCGTGCGTCTGCGTAGGCATAAGCACCGGGGCTGCCTCGGCTTGCGAACGGCTGCCAAAGGCATCCAGGATGAAGTTGACCGCCCAATTTGCGGCCCAAACCCCTAAGCCCAGTGAAGCGATAACTGTGGAAAAAAGAACTAGTGTTGCAACCAACGCGTTCAAGTTCGACCCATCCCTGATTCGGTTTAAGTTCGCCTTCTACAGCAACTTACGGGTCGCCCTTGGGAGCCTCGCAGCGGCCTTCTCTACTGTAGCCGCGTTGACGCTGCCGGCTGTTGACCGATAAGATACCTATGTAGAAGTGCGCCAACCCACTTTCCAACAATTCAGGGGACCCGTCCACATTACGAAGGGTCGTTACCGTCGGTTTCCGAATGGCCATCACCAAAATCTCAGTGCGCGGGGCGCGCCAGCATAACCTGAAGAATATCGATGTCGAGATCCCGCGGAACACCCTGACCGTCATCACCGGGCTCAGCGGATCGGGCAAGTCGTCGCTCGCCTTCGACACGATCTATGCCGAGGGCCAACGGCGTTATGTCGAGACCCTTTCCGCCTATGCGCGCCAGTTCCTGGACCAGATGGAGCGCCCAGATGTGGACGGCATCGACGGGCTCAGTCCCTCCATTTCGATTGAGCAGAAGACCACGAGCCGCAGCCCGCGGTCGACGGTCGGGACCATCACCGAAATCTACGACTACCTCCGACTGCTGTATGCGTCTATCGGTATTCCACATTGCCCTAAGTGTGGCCGACCGATCACTCGGCAATCCGCAGAGCAAATCGTGCAGCGCGTAATGTCGCTAACCCCCGAAGACCGGGTAATGGTCATGGCGCCGATCGTCCGCGGACGCAAGGGCGAGTTCAAGAAGGAGATGGAAAAGCTCGTCCAGCACGGATTCACGCGCGCGCGCATCGACGGCGAGTTGATCAATCTCGAAGACGAAATCGATCTCGACAAGCGCAAGAACCACACCATCGAGGTCGTGATCGATCGGCTCCTGGTGAAGCCGGGAATCGAACATCGCCTCGAGATGTCCGTAGGACTGGCAATGAAACTCGCCGGCGGTCTTGTACAGGTCGCGGTTGTCGGCGGCGAAGAAACGCTCTATTCCTCGCGGTTGGCTTGCCCAGATTGCGGCATCAACGTGCCGCAACTCGAGCCGCGTTCTTTCAGCTTCAACAGCGCGTACGGCGCATGCCCCGAGTGTCACGGCCTGGGAAGCAAGTACGACTTCGACCCCGCGAAGATCATCGTCGACTGGTCGAAGCCTCTGCTCGACGGAGGCCTCGGCCCGGGTTCAGGCTCGCAGAATATCCAGCACATGCTGCAGATCGTAGCGGCCGCGCATGGCATCGATCTGAGCACGCCGTTTGAGAAGTTCGCCGAGAAGACGCAGAACCTTCTTCTCTATGGCGAGGCCGGCAAGGGCGGTAAGACGGGCTTCAAAGGCATTCTCGGATGCTTGAAGCAGAATCTCGAGGAGTCGAGTTCTGACAGCTATCGCGAGTGGCTCCTGGACTTCATGTCGGCAACCGAATGCCCGGAGTGTCACGGCAAACGGCTGCGACCGGAGAGCCTCGCCGTGAAGGTGAACGACATGTCGATCGCCGATTTCACGGCGCTGTCGGTCGCGCGCTCGCTCGTAGTCGCGAGAAAGATCAAACTCAGCGGGCGCGAAGAAATCATCGCCGGACGCATCGTTCATGAAATCCGGGAACGCTTGCAATTCCTCGATGCGGTGGGCCTGGGTTACATCTCCTTGGATCGTTCCGCGGCCACGCTCTCGGGTGGTGAGGGTCAACGAATCCGGCTGGCGACGCAGATCGGCTCGAAGCTTCGTGGAGTGTTGTACGTCCTCGACGAGCCTTCGATCGGCCTGCATCATCGCGACAACAACCGCTTGCTCACGGCTCTCGAAAATCTGCGCGACATTGGCAACACCGTGTTGGTCGTAGAGCACGACGAAGAGACGATCCGCCGCGCCGATTACGTGATTGATCTAGGACCCGGCGCAGGCCGCCACGGCGGAAATCTCGTCGCTCAAGGCACACCCGGCGACATCATGAAGGAGCCGGATTCTTTGACCGGAGCCTACATCGCGGGGAAAGTTCAGATCGAGATGCGCCCCGAGCGCCGCCATACCAACGGCCATGCCATCTCGATTCTCGGGGCGCGAGAGAACAATCTGAAGAATCTCGACGTGACGTTTCCTTTGGGCGTGATGACAGTCGTCACTGGCGTTTCAGGATCTGGCAAGTCAACGCTGGTGAACGACATTCTCTATCGCGCATTGGCGCGCCAGCTCTATCGTTCGCGAGAAGAGCCCGGCCAGCATAAGGGCATCTCCGGATCCGAGGCTATCGACAAGGTCATTCGCATCGATCAGTCACCGATCGGGCGCACGCCGCGCTCGAACCCGGCGACCTATACCGGAGTGTTCGCGCAAATTCGCGATCTCTACGCGATGCTCCCTGAATCCCGCGAGCGCGGTTACAAGCCGGGCCGGTTCTCGTTCAACGTTTCCGGGGGACGCTGTGAAGCGTGTCAGGGAGAAGGGCAGCGTCGTATCGAGATGAATTTCCTACCCGACGTCTACGTAGTGTGCGAGGTGTGCAACGGCCGTCGATACAACCACGAAACCCTGTCAGTGAAGTACAAGGGCTACTCGATCGCCGACTTGCTTGAGACGCCCGTTTCCGATGCGCTGCAGATTCTTGAGAACATTCCGCAGGTGAAACAGAAGCTGCAGACGCTGGTCGATGTCGGGTTGGGATATGTGCATCTGGGCCAATCGGCCGTAACCCTCTCGGGCGGTGAGGCGCAGCGGATCAAGCTGGCGCGCGAGCTTTCCAAGCGGCAAACTGGCAAGACGCTTTACCTGCTCGATGAACCCACAACCGGCCTTCACTTCGATGACGTCAAGAAGCTTCTTGACGTGCTGCATCGCCTGACCGATCTTGGAAATACCGTCATCATCATCGAACATAATCTGGACGTCATTCGTAATGCGGACTGGTTGATCGATCTCGGACCCGAGGGTGGTGAGGATGGCGGTCGCCTTGTGGCAGAGGGAACGCCGGAGCACGTAGCCCGCGTAAAAAAATCGTATACAGGGCAGGCGCTCGCGCATTACTTCAGTGGTAACGGAACCCGCAAGCAAGCGAAAGTTATTTAGACTCTATCTGTGACATCGCCGCCAAATCCGATCTCGGGACCAATCGCTGCTGCGGGCACGAGCGCCCCTCCGCCGCCGATCGTGGAGACTTCTAGTTCAACGACACTGCCGGAAGATCCTCCCTGGACCGGATGGGAAGTTCTTGGGCTCGCTGCAGCAACCTTTGTTGCGATGGTCATTTGCATTCTGGCAGTGGGCTTCGCTCTGCGTCCGTATGTTGCACCGCATCAGCCTTGGACAGCCGCTATGACTCGGCCCGAGGTGATCGTCGGCGGTCAGCTGTTCGCTTACATGCTGCTGTTTTTCCTGATGTACGCGATGGTGCGAAATCACGTAGTCGGCGACGTGTTTTCGGCGATTCGTTGGAATTGGCCAACAAAATGGGGCAACTACCTGCTCGCTGGACTTGTGCTCGCAATCTGTTTGGTTCCATTCGAGTATTTTCTGCCAATCCCGAAGAAACTTCCGGTTGACGAGTTCTTCAAGACCGCACGTGATGCTTATATTCTCTCGATCTTCGGGATCTTCTTCGCGCCGCTGTTCGAGGAATTATTTTTTCGCGGTTTTCTTTATCCGGTGTTAGCACGGCGGCTCGGGATGGGCGCGTCGATCTTTATCACGTCCCTTTTCTTCGCCGGAATTCATGGTTCGCAGTTAAAGTACTCGTGGGCGCCCGTGCTGATGATCTTTATTGTTGGATTGACGCTCACTACGGTTCGAGCTCTTAAGAAATCCGTGGCAGCTACCATCCTGATGCACATGGCGTACAACGGAACAATCTTTGTCGCTGCATTCATCGCGACCGATGGTTTCCGTCACATGGAAAAGTTTAATCAGTAGCCAGAATGACTTGTGCACCGATGCGCAAGCACCGGTTAGTGATATGTTATCTTGAAATTAGATGTCTTCTGCGCGACACGAATTACTTCGTCTACTCGCTCATAAATCGTTTAAATTGGGCGAATTTAAACTTTCGTCCGGTGCAACGAGTGACTATTACATCGATTGTCGCCTGACCACACTGGACGCGCGCGGTTCGCAACTCACCGGCCAGGTTTTTCTTGAAGAGATCGGTCAGCGCGGATGGAAACCGCAAGCGATCGGAGGCCTTACCATGGGTGCCGATCCGATCGTGGTCGCTGTTTCCGTAACCAGTGGGGAACTAAGCGGATTTCTCGTCCGCAAAGCTGAAAAGCAGCACGGCACCGGTCAACGTATTGAAGGCTTCCGGGAAAAGGGCGCGCGCGTTGTGATCGTGGACGACGTGTGCACCACCGGTGCCTCCACCGTACAGTCCATTGAAGCCGCCCGGGATTTTGGATTCGAAGTGGTCGGCGCGATGTGTCTGGTCGAACGAAAAGAAGCTGGGGGCCGTGCGAACGTCGAGAAAACAGCAGCGCCAGCGCCCTTCGTTGCGATCTTTACCACGGACGATATTCGCCAAGAGCACGTGCTGCAGACCGATGAGACAACAGAGATGCAGGCGATCAGCCCAAGCTGCGAAATTTGTGGACGTCCTGCGGTGACGTACCATCCACGAAGCCGCTGCGAAGCGCATAAAATCTAGTTTCGAGTTTCCAGTTTCAGGTTTCGAGAGTTCTTGCCCCAGCGTTCGTTATGACGAATCCACGCGATCTCGTGGCATTTCGCAATGCTCGGACTTTGGTTGAACTGACAACGGCGAACTGTTTTTGCGACTGAGAACTGGTTTTTGAGAACTGACTTGTGATTCAAACTCTCGAATGGACTGACAAGGGCGTCCGCTTCATTGATCAAACCAAGCTGCCCACCGAAGAAGTTTACGTAGTCTGCACAACTTACCAGCAAGTGGCGGATGTCATCCGCAACATGGTGGTGCGTGGGGCGCCCGCTATTGGAGTCGCCGCAGGCATGGGCATCGCGCTCGGCGTCAACAACTCCAAGGCTGAGAACGGCGCCGACCTCAAGAAAGAGTTCGATCAGATCTGTAAAGCGATCGGCGAAACCCGTCCGACCGCGGTGAACCTGTTCTGGGCGATTCGTCGCATGCAGGACAAATTCGAATCGCTTCGCGTGCGGCCTGTGGCGCAGATCAAAAACGCGCTGGTTGAAGAAGCCCAGCGTATGCACGCCGAAGACATGGCCGCCAACCAAGCAATGGGTCGCCACGGTGCGACGCTCATGCCATCGAGCGGCGGCGTCCTTACGCATTGCAACGCCGGCGCGCTGGCCACGGCAGGCTACGGTACGGCACTTGGCGTCATTCGCGCGGCCGTCGAACAAGGCAAAAAAATTCACGTCTATGCCGACGAGACTCGGCCCTTCCTGCAAGGATCGCGGCTCACCGCATGGGAGTTGATGAAAGACGGAATTCCTACCACCGTGATCTCCGATAATATGGCTGGCGCCATGATGAAACAGGGGAAAATTGGTGCGATTGTCGTCGGAGCGGATCGCATTGCCGCCAACGGCGACGTCGCCAACAAAATTGGCACGTACACTGTTGCGGTGCTCGCCAAGGAGCACGGCATCCCGTTCTACGTCGCTGCACCGATTTCGACCGTCGACCTCGAAACTGCGGATGGCAGTGGCATTCCGATCGAGCAGCGTAACGAAAAAGAAGTGACGCACATCGCCGGCAAGCAAATGGTGCCGAATGGTGTTGGTGTCGAGAATCCGGCGTTCGATGTCACGCCCGCGAAATATGTCGCGGCCATCATCACTGAACGTGGCATCGCCAAGGCTCCGTACGAAGAGTCATTGCGAAGGCTGGCCGAGACAGTGCCGGTAGGCCGGTAGTCACCGTCATGCTCATGGTCACCCAGTCGCAGCAAACATTCGATTCCGGCGGACGCTCCATTACTCTTGATGCTTTCTTGCCCGAGTCAAATGGGCAGCGCTTCCCTGCCGTCATCGGCCTGCATGGATCTGCTGGAGGCCACGCCTCGATGTCAGATCCGGCCGCCATGCTCGCGGCGCGAGGCTTCGCTGTCTACGTCTTGCATTATTTCGACCGCACCGGAACTACCGGCGTGGCCGATAAGCAGACGGCAATCCGCAACTTTCCAGCGTGGGGAAAGACACTGTGGGACGCGATTTCGCACGTGGAACTTCAAGCCTGCGTCGATCCGAAGCGGATCGGCCTGCTCGGCTTCTCGCTGGGCGCCTACTTGGCCCTCACTGTGGCGTCGGTCGATTCGCGGGTCAAGGCGGTCGTCGAGTTCTTCGGCGGATTTCCCAAGGAAATGAAGCTTTTCATGCGCCGCTTGTGCCCAACCTTGATTCTGCACGGGGAGGCCGACCCCACTGTGCCCGTGGAAGAAGCACATCACCTGCAGCAGATGCTGGAAAAGAGAAACGTGCCTTACGAATTGCAGATCTATCCTGGCGTTGGGCACAGTTTCCCTGACGAGATATGGGACGACGCCCGACAAAGAACGCTGGCGTTTCTCGAGAAGTATCTGCTGGCTGAGAGTCTGTGACAGCGGAACTTTATTCTCCAAGCCGACGTACCTAGAGTAGAAGAGTGCGGAGGTGTCTATGTTCGCTTTTCTGGCCTGGTGCATCTTGTTGGTGATTTGCTGGCCAATCGCCCTGCTGGCTCTGATTGCCTATCCAATCGTGTGGTTGCTGTTGTTACCGTTCCGCATTGCGGGCATTGCCGTACAAGGAGTGCTTGCGCTCATCGCGGCGGTCATCATGTTTCCGGCCCGCCTGTTGAGCGCTCCTTTTAAACTTCGATCAGGCAGCGTGGCTCACTGACAACAATTGTTATGTACTCCGCGCTTCCCTGTACACAATGCCGCCAAAAGCCATTCGTTTGTCTTCCCAATTGCTGCCGCACAAATGTTCTGTCTGTAACTGCCCCGTCAGACGCGCAGCAAAACTCATGCAAGCGCTGAACATGCGTTTGCGAACTTGCGAATTGCGACCTAAGATATGCCGGATTCACGCGCAGTAAAAAAACGGAGGAGTGGCATCGATGAAACGAATCTTCGTCACGCTGACGGCATTGTTGATGTTTGCATCCATCACCGCGAGCCTGCATGCGCAGGATAATGCAAAACCTAAAGTGGTAAGCGAGTACGACGCTGTTCTCGCCAACTGGAATGACATTGGGCGAAAACTGATCGCGATGGCGGAAGATTTTCCGGAAGACAAGTACGATTTCAAGCCCAATCCCCAACAGCGCAGCTTCGCAGAACAATTGCTGCACGCGTCCGGTGTGAACTACTACTTCACGAACCCAGTGAAGGGTGAGAAGCCGCCGGCGGAAGAGAATCCCAAGCGCGAGGCGTTTAAATCGAAGGCAGAAATTGTCGCCTACGTAAAGAAAGCCTTTGGCGACGGCGCCGACGCGATCAAGGCGAAAGGCGAGAAAGGCATCGGCGACCGCGTCACCGATCCCTACAGCAAAGACTCCGTTCGGGTCGCGGATTTTGCGTATGGGTTCATTGAGCACTCGGGCGAGCACTACGGACAACTGGTCGTCTATTACCGCGTAGCGGGACTGGTGCCGCCTGAATCGCGTCCGAAGAAATAACGAGCGCCTCAGCAATACGCAAAAATTAAAAGGAGCGGATGTGCATCATCCGCTCCTTGTCTCTCCAGCGAAGACGTTATTTCTTCGCGAGCATGGTCTGCGATTGATCAGCAGGCCGCGGCGTTTGCGCCTTCAACTGCTTTTTCACCTTCGGCTGCGTGGTAGCAACCACCTTCACCTTGGGCTGCTTCTCGGCTTCAACGGCTTTCGCCGCGGCTGGATGAGTCGCTTGGCTCGCCCACGGGTCATACCAGGTTGGGTCCGTCTCCTGTTGCCCGAAGGCAGGGACGACCATTGGCAGCATCATGGCGGCGGCGAGAGCGATCACTCTGGAGAGTTTCATGGGGTTTTTCCTCCTGGGTGGGCCGCTTCGTCGCAGGCCCAACATTTCAACCACGCGTTTCTATAAGGCAACTCGCTCGCCAAACCCGTGAGACTGTTTCGCATGGACTCTTTCGGGATTTGGAGGCGTTGAATCAACGACTTAGCACGGCGGCTCGTGCTTGCGATTTTTGGTTTTTGGAGGAGAATTAACCCGACGGTTAATGAGCTATCTGACCAGATAGATCAGCTGCGAACTACGCCCTTCTTGCTGAACTGGTCACGACTAAACCCAAAGGAACCGGTTTGGGCTTGTCAATCGCCCGCAACATCGCGCGCGCACATGGCGGCGACCTGCTGCTCGCGTCGAATGGCCCGGACAAGATTCGTTTTGCCTTGTGCCTGCCTGTCCCAAACGGTAAGCGACGAACGGCCGGGAACGGCCATGGGTAGGATCCTGCTCGTCGATGATGAGCCGAATACACGGCGCATCCTTTCTTCAAATCTCCGACGCGATGGGCACGATATTTCTGAAGCGGGCGGCGTCGAAGACGCCCGTATTACGATATCGACGCAAGACCTCGACGTCGTTTTCACCGACCAAAGAATGCTCGATGGCGACGGACTCCAGGTTCTCGAGGTGGCTCGGCAGATCGATCCCACGCTTTCGGTCGTCGTTCTTACCGCGGTAGCGACCATCGAACTCGCAGTCGAAAGCATGCGCCAGGGCGCTTTTGATTTCCTAACCAAGCCGTTTCAACCGGAGGTCATCGGAGCGGCCGCGAAACGGGCCTGCGAACGCACAAGTCTGCTTCGCGAAAATCTGCAGTTGCGGCATGCACTCGGCCGCCTCGAACGAGGGTGGGATCTGTTTGGAGACAGCCCCTCAATTCGTGATGCGCGTCAACGCATCGCCCGCGTCGCCCCCACCAATGCCACGGTCCTCATCACGGGCGAAACCGGAACCGGTAAGGAGCTGGTCGCACGGGCCATCCACCGCAATTCTCCCTGTGCATCGAAGCCTTTCGTCGCTGTGAATTGCGCGGCGTTCACTGAGACTCTGCTGGAAAGTGAACTCTTTGGACACGAGAAGGGCGCCTTTACCGGGGCTGAACAAAGCCGCACCGGACTTTTTGAAGCGGCTAATGAAGGCACCTTGTTTCTGGATGAGGCCGGAGAGATGTCGATGGCCGCGCAGGGCAAGCTTTTGCGCGTTTTGACGGAAGGACAACTCCTGCAAGTCGGATCAACTCGGCCCCGCAAAATCGATGTGCGCGTTCCGGTCGCAACCCATCGCAATCTCGAGCAACGCGTGAAAGACGGCACATTCCGTGAGGACCTCTACTACCGGCTCGCGCTCGTACCAATTCATCTGGTTCCTCTGCGGGAGCGACCGGAAGATATTCCCGGGCTATGGGAGCTGTTTTCTCGTCAGGTCGGTGCCGAACTCAATCGAGCGCCGAGGAAAATCAGTCCCGAGGCCCTCGCAAATTTGAAGCGCTATCCTTTTCCTGGAAATCTCCGCGAGTTGAGAAACCTCATCGAGCGCGCCTACATTCTTTCGAGCCGAGAAGAGATCGGAGTGGATGAGTTGCCGCTGCCGCGCGCGGAAGCGGCCGCTGTGGGCGTTGAAGCCCGACCGTTGACGTCATTTCAAACATCGGTACCCGAGACCTTCAATCTGACTTCGGTCGTTGAGCAAACAGAAAAGGATCTGATTCTTCGTGTGCTTTCAGCAACAGGAGGGCGCAAGCCGAAGCAGCTCGACGGATGGGTCTCTCGCGAAGCGCGCTGGCCTACAAGCTCAACAAGTACGGAATACGTGCGGCTGACTAGCTCACTCCAGGCGAGTTCAACCTCGCCGCTTTTGGTTTTTGAATATTTGTGCGATCGCAACGAGATTTTGAACATACCAGCGAGTCCCCTCGACGATGGGCTCTCGCAAATAACTGAGGATGCGTGATTTTTTGATGAGCGAGCAGATAGCGGGAAATGGCATTTCACATGCGACATGGATAGTAGAGGTGTGAAACGATGCGCAAAACCACAAGCATGATGCAAACAGCAAGCGTGACAAGACCGAAGAAACAAATGCGTCAAGGTTACGCGCAATCAGGCACCCGGCAGGCCTCCGCTCTCCAACGTTCCGCTGTTCAACAACTCAGAAATTGCATTGCGCGAAAACAGCGAAAAATCCAAACCGCCGAGGATGCGTCCGCGCTGAGCGTCGCCAGAATCATCCTCCAGTTCATAGAAGATCTTCCTGAACTACGGCGGGGCCACCGCGGTTCAGTCTGCTAGAGTCAAGTCAATGACTCGGGGTTTCATTTCGGTTGGCAAGTTAGTGCAAAGGCATCGTTCTTCCTGCCCAATTTGGGGGTAAGGATCTGCGCAAGTCATCCAGCCATGCTTTCGCGTTGCTCTTCGAGTCTTAGGGGTACGCGAGCCCAAATCGTCGTTCCACGCCCGGGCTCTGACGTCACCGAGAATTGGCCGCCCACCATTTGAAGTCTCTCGCGCATGCTGATCAGGCCCAGGCCACGGTGGTTCACCATGTCTTGCTGGTCAAATCCAGCCCCCAGGTCATTTACGATCAATTGAACCTCTGTTGATGTCCCTGTGAGCTCCACCTTGAAGTGCCCCACACCACTGTACTTCAGAGCATTCTGCACGCTTTCCTGCAGAACCCGGAACAAAGACAACGAGATTTCCTTGGGTAGATTTCGCGGTACACCCGACTGGCTGAAGTCAATTTCTACTCTTCGCTGCTCCGCCATTTCCCTGCAAAAACTGCTAGCGGCCGAAGCGAGTCCTAAGTAATCCAGCTTCGACGAGTGCAACCGGTGAGAGAGCGCCTGAACATCCTTGCCAAGGTCGGTAATGCGTTGCTTCGCGGTCTGCACATACTGGTGGAATTCAGACTTGGGCGGCGGATGTTGGTTCCAATTGTCCAGCTCGACAGCCAAGAGCGCCAGCCGCTGATTGATGTCATCGTGCAACTCTCGGCCAATCCATGTTCGCTCTTCTTCATGGGCTTCAATCAATTTGCGTCCGATCGTCGCCAGCGCTTCGCCGGCGAGTTTTTGTTCGGTCACATCGATGCACGACCCGATATAGCCGGCGAACGAACCATCCGGATCGAATCTGGGCACTCCTATGTCCGAGACCCACCGATAATCGCCATCGTACCGGCGCAACCGATATTGCATCCTGAACGGTTCTCTACGATCGAACGCTTCCGAATAGGTCCTAAAGCAAGTATCAAAATCGTCTCTGTGAACGCCGTCCGCCCAGCCATTTCCAAGTTCTGATTCGAGGGGGCGACCGGTGAATTCCAACCACGGCTGGTTAAAGTAATTGCACAGCTTGTCGATTCCCGACATCCAGATCATCACCGGGGCAGTATTTGCCACCAGACGGAAGCGCTCCTCGCTCTCTCGCAAGATCTGCTCCGCCCTTCTTCGTTCGGTCACGTCTCGGACAATCACGGTGAGCAACTTATTCCCATCGGTTTCGATTTGTGAAAAGGACGCTTCGATCGGAAATGCATGTCCATTTGCTCGTAACGCCCACAGCGACTCAACAGTTCCGCTCGACCGGCTCGTAACATCGCCCTTTCCCACAAGTCGAATCTGCTTGCTACGCTGTGATGAAAGACCCTCGGGAAGAAAGCGCCAGACGTTAGTGCCCATCGCTTCTTCTGTGGTACATCCGAACATTTTTTCGGCAGCGGGATTGAACAATACAATTCGGTGTTTCTCATCTACCGCGAGAATCGCGTCCATCGCTGATTGAACGACCGCACCCAGCCGTTCCTGGCTTTGATGCAAACGCTGCTCCATCTCCTTACGGTCGGTGATGTCGACCGCTATACCCAGCATGCGCTCTGCGTCGCCGTTACT
>Ga0126371_10001644_pt1 | contig 18969 bp, 32 predicted proteins | sample PanSoiMetaPlot_4_FD_110145 | JGI IMG/M metagenome (GOLD analysis project Ga0126371, IMG submission 110145) | Tropical forest soil microbial communities from Panama - MetaG Plot_4 | ecosystem: Environmental > Terrestrial > Soil > Tropical forest > Bulk soil | place: Panama | collected 2016-02-17 | reverse complement strand
GACCGTGACTGCATTAGCGGGACCGTTCCCTGATATCAATACGTATTGCTTGAATCCAACTTGCAAACCTGTAAACGAGTCCTGCCAAATAAGCTGCAAGATTGAGAATGGAACCGTGCCAACTCCGGCCGGAATTGAGCATGAGAATATTGCCTCGAATCCCGGTTGTGGAATGCTCACACCATTAAGCAGAGTCGCATTTGTGTTGACTGCAATAACCTGATTGGTAGCGCTACCTAGATTCGTAGTGTCTCGCAATAGGGGAACCCCTCCGGGATTCCCTCCGATTGTCAATCCCTGAACGGCAGTTGTTGTTTGTCCGGTATTGGTTGCCGTGGTTCCCGTGTTCCCCGCAGTTGTCCCCGTATTGGTGACGACATTTCCGCCCTGTGTTATCTGGGTATTCTGATTGCTTGCAGTCGCTAGTCCGAGAGCTGCAATCTGTTGTGCAATCTGAGCGGGACTCGGACTCAACTGAGCGGAGCCGCTAACGGCAACGAGTGCAACTGTCCCCGATTGGGCGGAAGCATAGAGCTGTGTCTCTCCGTTGACTGTGGCATTAGTTAGCGGCTGAATAGGCAATGAGTTAGTGAGTCCCGGAGTCGGGGAGCGGGACACCAATAGGACATTTACAATGTCTCCGTTGTAAATGTTTACGGTTCCCGCTCCCCTAGGAACTATGACAAAACCAGATATGACTCCGATGTTTTGATAAGTGACCGGAGCTAGTTCTGATTGTGTCGGACTACTCACTAGTTCCCTTCACTCCGGACAACTCTGTCTTCCGCTAGTGCTCCGCTGAAATGTCCCTCGTTTGAGAGACAACCGCATATCGTCTCCGGAGCCGTTCTCACGGCACATTGTTTCCCACTGTGCTTTGGATGGTTACAGACTGCGCATGTCCACATGTCTTGATTCTCCCTAGATGGTGTCCCGGCTGGGATGGCTCTGTACGGCTCTGAGAGCAACGCTCCCGGCACGGCGGAGCCGTCCCCTTATCCTAAGTAGGGTAGCTGTGTTTCCTCGTCTCTGAGTCGCTCTGAGAACGTGTACGGACGCTCCCAACGTGAGTGTCTCTCACACCAGAACTTTGTCCGCCTGGTGAGGCTACGCGGGAACTGTCTTCCTACCGAACCAAAGATGATTCTTTGGTCCTCCGGAGTTGTTGCTCTCCCGCATATGAGAATGATGTATCCGGGGAGTCGCGTTGATTGTGCGGGAACTGTCTTCCGTTTGCGCGTAGGTTTTTTGTCCTTAGACGCAACAGTGCTCCGGTCTGCTTTGCAGATTCCGGAGCACTGTTTCCCGCACGGCGGGTAACATTCCATGTTTTGTCATTCGGTACGAGTCCGATACTGCGGGAGCGGAATCCCTGGTTTGGATTCGTACTGCCGTAGATCCTTTGTGCGGTTGTTGTATTCCTCGTTAGCTAGTGCTGAGATTGTCGCCGCTAGCTCTTGGATCGTTTCCGACCATTCGCTTACTTGATTGAACATCTCACAAGCGAATTCGTAATCATTCGGGAAGTCTGCCGGATTCGGGGCATCGCCCACGAGAGAATGAATGACTTCCTGTGCTTTGGTCAGAATCTGAGCTTCGGTCAGTTTGCGCGCCATTGTCTTTTTCCCTTCTGACTGTTCCTAACGAGCGGAACCCCGGAGCCGTCCCGCACGGCTCCGGGGATTAACTTCCGCTCTGATTAGCTCTCAGAGCCGTCCGACTTCTTCGGGAAGGTTCCGTGATCCACGATCATCCAGTTAATGATCGTGTTCCCGCTCTCGTGCTCTCCCCGACGGTAGGCGAGTTGCTTGCCCTGAGTCGCGGCTCCGGTCTGAGTCGCGCGGCGGAGCATGTCAATAACCGTGTTGAATGCCTCCGGAGGAACGATGTACCGACTACCCAGAGCGGGAGCTAGGTCCTCGAAGGAACCCTTCGGGGAACCCTTCTTCACCCAGCGGTCGTACATCTTCTTTGCTTCGGAGTCGACCTTGAGTTGGTCCTCGTCCCGCTCAATTTCCCTCTTGTACTGACGGGAAACGTCTGCCTTTGCCGGAATGACTTCGGCCACGAGTGAGAACTTCCCGAACTTCTGAGCGTCCGACGCGCGGAGTTCCTTCAAAGTCGGAGCCTTAACGGCATTCTCCCGAATGACGTACCGATGATCTCCGTCGTGTCCGGGAGCTAGCTTGCAGCGTCGGCCCTTCGGGGAAAGGTTCTCGCACTGGGTAAGGTCCGGCTTGGTGTCCTGGTCCGTGTTCTGACCGTTGACGTTCTCCTGGTCCGTCCCGCTCAGTTCCTGGTCCTGAGTGATGGTGTTCTCTGACATTTTCCCTGGTCCCTTCTGACCTGGTGTCCCGCTCCCTGGTGGAGCTGAACTTGACTACACCATCACTGTATCACGGTTCCCACACGGAGGGAACCCCTTCTGACCTGCGACTTTGCACTTTCCCGACTCAGGGACGATTCAGGGAGAGTTGCGGGAAGATTCAGAAATAATCTGCCGAATCTTCCTCGTCCCGCTCTGACCTGCGAGAACGTCTTCCCTGGTCCCTCCGGGAGCGGGAGAGTCCGAACCTACCGGAGCCGGAGTCCTCGTCCTCATCTTCCCGCACGTATGAGGGAACCATTCGGTATCCGAGTCCTGTCATGTGATCGTGTAGGTATTGGCTCCGCTCCTTTCCTTTCAATCCGAGTCTGTCTGCCATTGCTGCAACTGACTCGTAATCGTCGTTTTCCTTTGGTTCGCTATCGCGCGCCACGTCTCCGCCTATTGCCGTTTTGAAGGGGTTTGTCTGTGATGTGGAATTTCTTGCAGTTGTGACATTGGAACACGTTCATTGGTGGAGCTGGAAAAGGACCCGGATTATCTTTCACCCACTGAACCGCTTCCCATTCCTCACCGAACGTTTTCCTTTTACACTTTGCCATCCTTTCTCCCGGCGCGAATAGTGGGGAGACTGTTTTGTCAACTCCCCTGGAATCCCCCTCTAATTCACTGAGCATTCCATTCTTTGCTGGCCCATCCCCATTCATTGCTGCCGGGATTCTGCGAATATGTGCAGACCTTTCCCGCGCTATTGGTATAAGTGATGACTTTGAGTCCGGAATCATTAATGACTAGCCCGGCTCCGCTCTTTGCATTCGACTGATCCGGGTCGACGATTCCGCCATTACAGCAGACTCGTCCCTGCTGATCTATATAAGCCGTGATTTGTTTTCCGGTTCTCGGGTCAAATGCAGTTGTAGCGCACATCAAATTTCCTTCCTGCGGTTGTGGAATTGGTGCAGATTGTGGACGCGGGAATTGTCCGTAATCTGTTTTCATGCTCTCGTCCCAATCGGACGAGACTCCGCAGACTGTAACTCCATTTTGTATCTGTCGGAGTTGTGCGCGGGAATCCCAATTCCCTCCGCTCCATGCATAAGTCTGCCAAAGGTATGTAGCCTTTCCGGCATCCATTGTTCTTTTACCCGGCCAGTATCCGGCATATATCCCCGTTCTCGATTTACCGATAACAGAGATAACCCCGTCCATATAAGCATTAATCGTAGGTTGTTGGGATTCGGTAGCGTCCCAATCGCAGGCGAAATATATAGGGAGTCCCGCTATTCCCAGAGAATTGACTCTGCTATTCGCTTCCTTTGCGTCCGAGACTCCGCCGTTATATCCGCTCAGCATTCTATCGGCAGTCGTTTCCCATACGAGTCCGACTGCAATTCCCCTTTGATTTGCGGCGTACAACTCAGAAGACGTTATGTCCTTACTTGAATCGTAGGACAGATAACGCATGATAAATCGGACTCCGCTATTCCAGAAACAATCCCAATTAATTGTTCCGTGCCATGCGTAGTCTAGTCCCTTTGCCATTTTTTCCTCAAATGCTAGATAGGGTCTTTCTATTATTTCTTGGGTTTTTTGGGCCATTTATTCGTAAGTCTCATGTAAAGAATTATGGCAGTCAAGGCTAGTGCATCACCAATAAGCGCAAATGATGCTGCAAGAATTGCTGCCGCTTGCGTCATTGAACCGTTCCGTATGCCTCATCTTGTACGGATAGAAATACTCCCGCAATAGAGGCTATCGCGTATAGCGGAGTCATTGCTGCCATTTCCGGGAGCGGGAAATTCTGAGTTGCCCCGGAAACTGTCACAGTAAACCCCTGCGGATTGGCTCCGGATAGCGGTTCGAATTTGCTGTTGATATACACGCTTCCCGCTCCGGGGAAGTTGAGCAGGAATCTGGCCCTATATCTCTTGATTCGTTTTTGAAGAACTTGCACAGGAACGTTTTGTCCGATTACTGGCAACTGCCACGTCATATATGTCGCATAAGACGGAGCTAGATTCTCGTTCTCAGTATAAACAATCTTTACCGGAACGACGGCAGTCTCGAATTGTTCCTGCGCTTCCTCGTAATATGCCGGAGCTGACTCGTCCTCTGAGAATCCGGCCGGAATAGTCATTTAGGAATCACCAGAACCTTTACTGCTTTCTTAACCGATTGGCCTACCGTGACAGTTCTAGCACCAGCTTTTTTACCGATTCTCTTTGTTGCTCGATATTGTTCCGCCCCCTGTCTTCCCGCTCCGGTAAGCGTTCCTCTGGGTGCCATGCTTGCTTTTATCCCGAGATAGATCAGCATAAAACCGCCGATTATCTCTACTGCGCGAATCCAGATATGTTGTTGACCTAGCCAACTGGAAAGGTCTCCAACAATGCTCCCGGTTCCTCCGAGATTGATTAGAGGATTACTGAGTGGGCCGACAGTTCCCGTTTGTTTCCCCTGAGGGTTTACGTCAATTACGGAAACAACTCCGGCCAATCCTCCGCCCGCAGGTGAGGAAGCATCGGCAACATAACTTGCCAGCAATGATGCCTGAACTGGATTAGCTGGCGAATTCTTATGCGCCCACGCTTGAACCATTGTCGGATAACCGTGCGCAAATGTTGCCACAAGCGATTTTTCGGCTACTCCGTCAAGTTGGTAAACGTGTCCGTCATTCTGGAATGCGAACCACAGCATGAGTTATTGCATTGCCTCCGAAGTCGCATAGTCGGGGAGCGGGTAATCCGTCGAAGTGTTAGCGGCTCCGGGACTCATCTTTCCCGTATCCGGGTTTACTGTGTTTGCGTGCTTTGTTGCGAAGTCCAGAGCGATAAGAACGACTCCGCCCACAGCGAAAACTTCCGCTGACTTTGCGAATCCCGCCACGATAAGAGTAAACAGAGTACCTACTGCGAGAGCAGTTCTCTCTGCTGACTCTAGATCAGTATTGAATGGTTGTGCGGTTCGCACGTCTGCGACGGCAGGAACGAAATGACGCCAGATAAGAACGTCCACGATTCCCACTAGTACGCCTAGTGAAGTCACATTTCCGGCCGGTCGTGAATATGGAGGCATATTCCCTTTCCTATGGATGGAGTGTTACGTGATGGTTTGCGCCATGTCCGCCCGGCAATGCTTGAATGCCGAAGTTATAGGACCAGCCTGGATGGAGTCCGGAAACTGTAACTCTAGTTCCCGAAGTATTGGCTGCTTTTACCTGCTTACCGTTTAGCTGAGTAACGACATAACGGTATCCGCCAGTAGCGTTTGCCGCTTTGTTCCATGATGCGACAAAGCTAGTTCTAGTGATATTTGATATCGCTAGATTTGAAATATCGCCTGCGGTTTTGGGTGCCGGTTGTCCTCCGCCCGGAGTTCCGCCAGTTTTCATTGCTGGCGGGAATCCTCCGGCTCCGGGAACTGGTGGATATCCCTCTATCGCTATTGCAGCGGTAACGATTCCCGCCTGGTCTGCCGTGAGATTCAGACCTAGCAAGTATTGTCCGAGAGCCGCGAGAACTGAAGTTCCGCTATAACCCTGGTTTGTAAGTTGAGACAATGCCGCCGCCGACCATTCGGCATTTGTTGTTGCCGTTTGCGGAACTGGTGTTGAAACTCCGACTCCCGTCAATCCACCTGGTGCCGGAGTAAATCCGCCATAGCCGTATGAACCGAATCCGTATGGTCCGTAACCATATCCGTATGGTTCATAAGTTAGCGGCTCCATTCCATAGCCGTAACCATAACCGTATGCGTAACCCGCAGCTTGATTAGCGTTTTGCTGAACTTTCGCTTCCGCTGCTTTGTTCTTTTTATACATGTAGATTACGGTGGCAGCTCCGCCGACTGCTATTCCACCCCATAGCCAACGTCTGTCGATTGCCATTAATACCACCCCGAATCTTCAGACGTATATCCATAATCTTCACCGCCGGGAATTGAGATTTCTGCGGGTCCGATTGACGGATCAGGCGGAGGAGTTCTTTGCAGTGTGGTCTGAACGAACATTTCGTTGGGAACCATTTCTACAACCCTGCCGGTTCCCGCTCTCCGATACCAGAACGGACGAGGAATATCGTCCATTTCCTTTGGGAACATATCGTAATGTCGTTCTTCCCCGGAATACATCTTGAGTTTCGGAGGAGCTAGTCTTGAGTCGATAGGAGAACGGGGTTCATCACCGTTTCTCAGAAGTGCCCGATCGTTGTTTTGTTTGTTGTACCGTTGCCGCATTGAAGTTTGAACTTCATATTGCGACGGATCGGACGGCATAGAATCCGCAGGAACTCCGATATCCATTCCGGAAGCTGGTTTATTTACCCAGCCTTCCGAAACCGTTTCGGTTGGCACTTCATTTGAAACTTCCGAGTCCGCATCACGGGGACCGTAACGCAACGCTCTAACACGGGAAGCGATAATTCCGGGAGAACCTACGGGATATGTGCTTTCCGGATCGGTTTGTGCTCTCGTTTGCGGAGTTGTCTGACTCCAATCAGGCCAGCCGTCTTGATTGAATGTCATTCCTTGCCAGTTGGATTCCGGAGTCCCGAGAGCGAAAACATCGAGTCCCGCAATATCTTCCTTCTGATATCCGTATGGAGATTCTGTCTCCACAAAATCAGCGGAAGCTCCCTCCGGAGAATGCACGTCTGGAATTTCCCCGGAACGTCCGTAAACCCTGAGCGGTTCACTTCCATATACGGCATGAATGGGATGAATTCCCGTTCCCCATTTTGCAGCTCCGGAATAGGGAACTGTATAAATCCTTCCCCATTGTCCGGTAATTGGTTCACCCATAACCACCAATCACTTCGGTTTCTGGTCCTGGATTGTTTAGTCCCCATCGTTTGGCGCAGACATACAAGAACCAGCTAATTCCCATTGCTAGTCCTCCACCCAATAGAATTGGCTGGCGATGCCTGCTATCAAGCATTGCGGCTGCTCCGATGAAAAACACGGATTGAACTTCTCCGATGCTTACCCATTTCATCAAAGTTCCGGCTCGTTTGCTTGCATTGATTTCTACTGTCTGCGGACTAGAACACGCATAGGCAATAATCTCGAATACGATTCCCGCAGACACTAGGAATGCAATTCCGTCTCCGTTGCTTTTACCTCCGAGAGCTAGCATTAGTTCACCCACTTATAAATGTGTGCGAGCTGATAACCGAGCAACAGAGTCCCGGTAACGGATGATAGGAACATTACCCATAGTCCCCACGTTGGAATCGTAAGCAAATTACTTCCCTGATTCTGCCGTGGAAAGTAGTCCCTGCCCCGCTTTCCCGGTTGCAGTTGCGAGTGTTGAAAGATTCTGCGCATGAAGTCCGAATGCCGTAATGAGTCCGATCGTAACGACTCCGACAATGAACGTTTTGAAGATATCCACTAGATTACTTTCTCCTTTGGAATCGTTGGATTGACTCTAAAGAACGGTTGCCCTTTTGGTTTAGGCGGATTAAACAAGTCTGACAGTGTATCGAATGCTGATTTACCGTTAAATTCTGTAACTCCCGCTCCAATGAGAATTATGATTGCTAGCATGTTTGCAATTTTGTCATCAATGGCGGAGATTACGTCCATTCCGGCTCCGAGAAATAGAGTCGCAATCGGAATCCGCCAGTTTATTTGTCTCGTCTGATACCATTCATTTATAAACGTCATAGAGCCAGCGGTAATGACAATTCCCGTTGCCATCTGAACCGCCACAATTTCTCCCTAATATGAATTGTGTGTCCGGTGATAAGCTACCGCAGCACATGGATTTCCGTATTTTGATTTGATATAGTTTGCCATCCAGAGTAGTTGTTCTGGCCCGCTTCCGCAGTTAGCTGCTTTATTCTGAGCGTCCGACAGTCCGTAACCTCCGTATTCATTTCTCCCGCAACCGGCAGTATTTGCAGTTCCGTGTCCCAAAGCTTGAGCCCAACCGAATGCTCCCGAACTTGGATTAGTGTCTGTTGGACCTTGTGATTCCATTCCAATAAGTGTTACCCAACATGACAACTGTTGGGCATCCCATCCAATTTGAGTTGCCAACTGTCCGAGCATTGATTGCAGCGAACCGGATGCCGGAGCATTTCCCTGTGTTCCGGAAGTCCCTCCGACACTCGCACCACTACCGGAGCCGGATATCTGTGATATCTGTGCAGTAGTTTGAATGTCGGAGGGATTCTTCCCGGCCAGTAGTGCCCTAATAACTTGTGACCAGGATTTGCCTTTGAGCCCCGACCACAGAAATACTCCGCCGATTCCGGCAACTGCGAGATAAGTTCCTTTGACTGGCATAATGTGTACGCCAATCGTCGGCAAACTAGTATCTCTCCGCCCGGTCCTCCTGATTCAATTCCAGTTACTTCAGTTCCCAGATGCGGATTCAGCGCAGATATCATCTGAGTGTTATTAATTGCTATTCCGATGTGCGTTTGCCAGCAACACAAAACTCCGGCATCCACAAGTGAACGGGAAATTGTGTGCGCTCCCGGCCAAACCAAATACATAGCCGCTGTTGGGCCATGTCCATTCGGATTCCAACTCCGGCCAGAATAACCTGGTATTGGCGATATCATATCATGGTTTAGAACCCAGTTTACAAACGAACTACAATCCCACGGGCCTTGTCCGTTTGGTCCGGGTGCTCCACCATAAAGGTACGGATGCCCAGAATATTTTAGTGCGTCATTGGCAATGGCGGAACCATTGACGCTCCCGGCAACTGAGCCCGGAGTAACCCCGCTTGCGTTAGGGTTCCCCGTTCCTCCGCCCGATATCGTCGCTATCGGATTAGTGCTGGTTAGAGATACTGGATTTTGTCCGGCCAGGAGCGCACGAATTACCTGTGACCAGGACTTTCCCTTTAGTCCCGACCACAGGAACACTCCACCTATTCCCGCAACTGCGAGATAAGTGCCTTTTACTGGCACTAATTCCTCGCATCAACCGCCGTTGCCGACAGTCGGAAGCGATACACCGACTCCCGTAACTCCCCGGAGCATTCCGAGAATCCACGGGCCGATGATCATTCCGAGTGCCATGTTTGTAACAACAGCTACGGGATGTGCTTTTGCGAATCGAATGGGTGCCATGTCTAACCCTCCTTGTCTGCCCATTCATCTTGTCCCGGAGGAGCCGATTGAGCCGGAGAAACCCAGCTTTCCGGATCGAATGCCGACCACGAATCAACGTCGGCTCCTTGTTCTCCCGCCCGTTCCGCTTCATAATGGAACGTTTTCCCGGCCGGAGTTTCTAGATATGCCTCACTACCGCGTGGATAGTGATTCTCCACCCATGTCTTCGCTCGTTTTTCAGACACGGAACGAAATACAACTCTCCCGTGATTCTGCGGATGAGTCATCTTCACCAGGAAGAATTCCGGCTTCTTTTCCGCTTGCTTTGGTGCTACATCTGGCATGTCAGACACCGCCCGTCAGCATTGAAGTGTCCTGGTGCCGGGATTGAGCGTTTCCAGCTCCGCCGCCGCCGCCTGGTGCTACGTAGTTAACGACGGAATAAAGGTTTCCCGACGTTCCCATTGCAGCATTGATAATGAAGTTGGACCCTGGTGAAGTAACCAGATAAGTCCTGCGAGTTTCTCCGCCGGGAGTTTTCAGGAAGAAATCCTTGTTAAACCCGATGAAGTAAACCCCGTTCTCCTTTCCTGGTGTAGTTCCGGCTCCGCGAGTATCCGCAGTTGCGGAAATGTAACCCCACGCTCTCGCCATTTCCGCTTGCCACTGTGCTTTGTTGTACTGAGTGATCAGGAAGTTTGCTTCAAACTTCAGACCGATCAATGGATCAGGCCAGTTTGATTCACCGTTTGCGCGGCTCCCGGTAGCGTCCCGGTAGAGGAACAGATATTCCCGGAATGGATATCCCAGCCCGGTAATGAGTTGCTGGTTAATTGTTCCAGCGGCCGCGATTGGCACAGAACCCTGTGTCCAATACTGAGTTGTCCCGTTAGCAGGCGGAGAACCGGCAATTTGCCGTCCCTGCTTATCCTGCTTACGAGGTTCCCAGTAAAAGTCCTGAAGTCCCCGGACTCTTACAGTCCATGCGGTAGCACCCGTGAATGAGGTAACCGCTGAGTTGAGAGTCATCAGAACTGTAAGCGTTGCCGTGTTGTTGACGGATGCCACGGCTCCGATTGGGTCACGAGACACGATTTCCAGCGGAATCATGAGAATGAAAGTTCCCGCTGTTGCCGATGCCGCATATACAGCGTTTGTTGCCGGGTCGTCTGCCCAGTAGTAACCGCCGTATTTGTTTGTGAGGAACCAGGTATATCCGTCGAATGGACCGAAAATTGCCTCGTTGTTCACGTCGTTGAGCTGGATCGTGTTGAACAAGTTGAATGGTCCGTCTGCGGTAATTGCAGTTCCGCCCGTGGTTGTATAAGTGACATAGAACCAGAGTCGGGCTAGCCAACCGGTTCCCTGAAGTGTCCACGGTTGCAATGCTCCGCCGGAAGTTGTGGTGAAGGACTGGTCATAATCTCCACCTTCCCAGACTTCCTGAGTTCCCACGAGGAAACTCCGCTTACGTGCAGGCGGTGCCTTTGCTCCGCCGCCGCGTTGCGGTTGTCCTCTGCGAACTGCTACTGTCACATTTTCCCTTCGGTTGTTTGGGATGCCGATTGTGTAATACTGGGGTTAGATTCCCACAATCGCCAGTTTATTTCCGCTGCGACGGAAATACAGTGCTTCGCTAATTGTGCTGCCGTCTCCGACAGTCGTGGTTTTGAGCTGACGTGTCAATTCCACCAGCTCCCTTGAATCAACATCTCCGATCTCTGAGTAACGTTTTTGGTTGTCTCTGTCGGGATCATAGAAAATGAATACGTGTTCCGCTTGATCGTAAACGTGATAGCTTACGAATCGTCCCCGTTGAACCAATGACCACATTGAGCAAACGGGCCGACCCCGCATTAGCGGTCCTTCACAATCTTCCCTCAATCGCAAATCATTGTGTGTCTGATGTGCCTCGTCTGCAACTAGAATTACCGGATGCTTCCGGGGAGCCTGATATCCCCGATGAATTGCCTTCCGGTATTCCTTGGCAAGTCTCCCGTTTTCCTCCGCCATTGTTTCGCCAGGACTGTCAAGCGGGCGGAGAATTGCACCGCGATATTTCCTTATCTTGTATCTGTTTCGGATTCCTCGCGGTGGCCAATGTTGAACAATAGGGAATTGACTAGCCTTTGAAAAGTGCTCAATCGTGTCGTCTCGTCCCCGAATTTTGCCGTGCAAAACTACACTCTTTATCTCCGGGTTTTCTCGTCTCACAGCAAGCAAAAGTTGACCAGCCAAACGAGTTTTTCCCCGGCCGGAAGGACCTAGAAAAGTAACATGCTGGCCGGGACGGTAAATGTCTGCGAATTCCTCTACAAACTCCCTTCGAGGAATTATCTCTACATCAGCCAATTCCTCCTTTCAGATTGGCCATTTGCCAGTCCCCTTGGCTATTGGCATGATTAGAGATGGAGCTTCCGGCTCCGCGAGTCGCATACCATTGTCGTAAGCGTCCCGATGTACCTCTAGATAGAGCTGAGCGTCTTTCTCCGACATTCCAGCCGCACAGCCCCGCAGACAGACATACATGAAAAGAAACTCGTTGCTTTGGTGCGCTATCGCTTCCGCTTTAGACGGATAGATAACGTGGTCTGTTGCTCCTTCGGCCAACGCAAATGCCATCCAACCGTGTTGTATTTCTTCCCACGGATGGAATAGGACGGCAAGCCTAATTCCCTCACTAATGCGCTTTGCCGCATCGGTGATTATTACGCAACGGGAACAGATTCTGTTCCCGTGCTCACATAGGCTGCGTTGAGGTGACAATTTGAATTCCCTGCTTTTCCAGAGCAGTAATAAGGGCCGGGTCTGAGAATACAACCGAGATGAGATTCTCCGGAGGTTGTGTTGACATTCTGAGTCCACGGCCTAGATTTCGCAGCGGATTAACTCGCAAACCGACACGAACCTTGATTTCCCTCCGGAGGAAAGGAATATGAAGTGTGGCGATTTTGCGAGTGTCTTCGACCTGTGCGCGCTCTCGTTTCGCTGCTTTCCGAGCTTTGCGCGATACGGGAATTTGTGAAAGTTCTTGTTCGTGATTTCGCAGCAACTGAGAAATGAACGGGAGAGCTGCGAATACGAATGTAACGTAAGGACTATCGGGCGCGGTTATCATGTCGACAATAGCTTTTGCTTTGTCGTTTGCCGCGCAAAGGTCCCCGGTTGCCGCTGCGAATCCTGGTCCGTGATGGAGAATTGTTGCGGCATCCGCGAGGTCACCAGTTCTGAGAGCTGCAATAGTCACAGACTTGAGTCCCGCTTTTACCTTTGTTTCGTAGTGCCTCGCGTTTGCTGGCCTGCGTCCCTTAACGATACTGGAAAAGTTTGGGGCATCAAAAAGTGCATCGTAGCTAAACGATGCACGGCTGTCCTCTGAACCGTTATGCGAATTCGGATCGAAGAAATCGTCTTTTTCGTCTGTGGTCAGATTCTCGCTCAACAGCTCCTTTCCAATAGTCCGGGAACCGGGAGAGAATCGGTCAGAAGGAATTTTCTCTCCGGCCGGGAATCGGAAAGGAATTGCAATTCCCTTCCCGGTTCCCGAACTTGTTCTAATTGTACCATTGACCTGCGATGATGTCTACATTGTCACTTAAAGTAGTTGCCCAAATACAGGCAATTCGTGATACCATTGTGGTGTGGGGCAATTTCACCGGGAAATTGCCAGACGCGGGAAATTCCCGCAAGAAAGGAACGGTCATGTCAGAAGGAACCGTATCCACGGGAAACGACTACTCGGGAGAAATTCGGCCGCATCAGAGGTTCGCAGAATACCTCATTCAGCGGGCGGAAGTCGAAGGGGAAATCGTAGCCAAGAAACTGTCAGAAGACCAGCTCGACGCAATTCTGACGGCAACAACTCCCGAAGAACTAGACGCTGCCATGGAAATGGCGGAACTCGTCTCCCTGAAGGATCTGGAAGACGGAACCGAACTTCAGATCAACGGATTCCATGTCGCTCCGGGAAACCGCGCAGAATTCCAGAACTCGCTCGGAGTCTGGGCCGTCCTCGAAGCACAATTCATGGAAAACGGAACACAAGTTAATCTCGACTCCGGGGTCGAGCGGGTAATCGGATTCCTTCGCATGTGCGAAGTCATGGAACGATACCCGGTACAAGTCCGGCTCAGCAAAGTTCCAACCGGCGGAGGAAACGAGATGATCACTCTCCTTCCGCTACGCAAGCGAGCCGTGGTTGGTGAAACTATGCAGGACGAGGGTTTCTGATTCCCGAATGGCGTGAATGCCACGACGTAAGGGAATTCTCCGACGCATAGCAGACGGTATCGGGAGGGTTCTCGGGATTCCGGAATCTGAACCAGTTCCGAGAACTCCTCCCGAACCACCAGAGCGGGAACCACCCCGCAGACCAGGCCCGGACACACCACCGCCAGAAATTCCAGAACGAGAGCGAATCAGGAGAGAATTCAGGGAAGTATGGGACGAGACAATCGAGCGAGGACAGCTCCGAGAGATTCAGTCAAAAACGGGGCATTCCGAACGAGAAATCTTCAACGACACTTTCGACATATTCTTTCCGCAAGTCACAGAGGAAAGCCAGGATATCCGGCTGGCGATGTACGAAAATTTCCTCGTGGCATTCTACAACGATGATCCCACTTACACAAAGCGGGACTTCTTCACAGAATACGATATCGCTCCCAGTTCGTTTGCATGGGAATACTGGCGGGAATCCAGAGGATATCCAACAAAGTGACGGAAATTCCCGAGAGACGGTTTGATCGGGTGCCGACCAAACAAGCGGACCTTACGCGCCAGAGACGAGAAAAGGAGCTGGCGCGTAAGGCTCGCTACGAATCAAGCGAACGTGCAAAAATGGTTCGCGCAAAATATGAAGCCAATCGGTATCCTCGTAAGGGTTACAAAACTAACCCTAAGCGGAGACTAGAACGACAGAATCGTCCGTTCATTGTCTGGGACGGGGAACAACCCCGCGACACTGGTTATTCATTGTTTGGGAATTCAGAAGGCTTGGAAATTTGCCATCCTCATTTGACTACTCAGGAATGTCTTAATCTGATTGTTGACCAGGAGATAATGACTCCGGAAGCAATACACGTATGGTTCGGCGGAGACTTCGACACTAGCTGGATTCTAAACGATCTAAGCTGGCGTCAGTTGGGAAGACTAAAGCATTACAATGCAACCATGTGGAAAGGATACGAGATTACCCATGTCCCTCACAAATGGTTCTCGGTAAAGTACGGGAAAATCGTTGCAAAGGTATTTGACATATGGAGTTTCTTCGGTTCGGGACTTGTCCCCGCTCTCGAAAAATGGGGAATTGGGCCGTTTGCACCTGGCCGTTCTGTGTTGGAAAACCCGAGAATTCCGACACTAGAACAGATGAAGACAATGACGGAAGTGGAGATTGTCGAGACGTTCAAATACCTGAGGGGAGAGTTTGAATGGAAAGACATTCAGCAGATAGCCTGGTATATGCGGCTAGAACTGAAGTACACAAAAGAGATGATAGAAAAGCTGCGAGAGATATTCTTGCAGGTTGGATATCTTCCGAATTCCTGGCACGGGCCGGGTGCATTGTCACGTATGGCGATGAAACGGCATGGCGTGTACAAATGCAAAGCACAATCTCCGCGTCCCGTGATAGAAGCTGCAAGATTCGGATACTTCGGTGGAAGATTCACGCCACATTTGGTCGGGCATATGCAGCGGACAATCTATTCCTATGACCTGAATAATGCTTATCCGTATGCCTCGACATTGGTTCCTAATCTCGCCAAAGGAACATGGAGATTCGAGAACGAAAACTCGAGAATTCGGGAAGCGCTGGATCAGGGAAAGTTCGCTATTTACAATCTTACCTACTGGCATAAAGGCGAGATTGGTGATCTGAAATACACCAAAGAGATTGTCTGGGAAATGTTCCCATTGCCTATGAGAAGTCCGTATCACTCGGGAATCTCATATCCTTACCATGTAAAAGGCTGGTATTGGTCCCCGGAAGCGGAAATGTTGAAGAATGATCCACGGACAACATTCCACGGAGCGTGGATATTTGACGAGCAAACAAGTGATCGTCCGTTTGATTGGATGGAAGATTACTACGGGCGGAGAATGCAGCTCCGGGCAATGGGGAGCCCGGCTGAATACGCTATCAAAACTTTGATGAATGGTGAATATGGACAGCTCGCACAAAGAGTAGCGTGGGATAAGATAAAACGAGAACCTCCGAAATCTCATCAGCTTGAATGGGCCGGATTCATCACTTCTTATTGCCGTGCTAAGATGTGGGAAATGGTGCGGAGAGTTGGACAGGATAACGTTATTTCAATCGACACAGACGGGATTATGACACTTGTACCCATTGAGATGTTGCCTGGTGAAGTCGGTAACTGGATGGGGCAATGGAAAGTCGAGACATACGAGGACGGCGTATTCTGGCAATCCGGCGTGTACGGTCTATATCAGGGCGGGGAATGGATCAAAGCCAAGACTCGCGGCATTCCGAAGGGAAAATATAAGCCAGAACAATTGCTCGAAATGGTGCACAGTAGAGTACGAACATTCAGCGTGGATACTCCCCGATTCATCGGATACGGAGTCGCATTCAATGGACAACGAGAGCGATTCAATACGTGGACTTCAGAACCTCAAGAATATCGCTTCGGTGGTTCTGGCGCTACTGTTCATTACGACAGGAACTGTGCTACTACTTGCACTGGTTATATTCATAAACTACGAAATAATATGGCACCTGATGAACTAGGTCGGACGCCAAAGGATCACGGATGGCATTCAGCTCCACATTTTCTGCCGTGGGAGGATAACACAGCAGAAATGTGGAAGAATGTCCAGTTGGAAGATGACTGGACATGGCACTGGATAGGCGAGGAGGACATATGAAATTCCGCCCGAAAAACTGGCTCGCGGAGACGTGGAAACAAGAAATGCTCCGCCGGATCGAAGCTCTAGAATCCAGTGTCTCAGAACTAAAACTATCGGCAAATCGAGTCGATAACGACATTCTAGAACTACAGGCAACACAGGAAGCGGAAATCGAGCGCTCGAATAGGCTAGAGGGTATCTAATGCCGCTAACTGACGTAATCATTCCGTGTAGGAATGAAGAAAAGACAATCGGAGCCATAGTTAGAACTTTTAACATGTGTCCGATGATCCGTTCCGTTATCGTATCTATTGACGTAGATACAATAGACAATACAGCCTATGTCGCATCGCAGGCCGGAGGTCTGGTTCACCTCGCACTAACCAAAGGAAAAGGACAAGTAATCCGGGCAGCATTGCCATTCGTGGATGGCACACAAACAATTCTATGTGACGGGGATTATGGCGGACTAACCACAACTCATATAGAGTCTATTCTAGGTCAGGGACATATAATCGGGGTTCCCGATTTCCCGCAGGACGAGATAATAGACTCTCCGGTAGTTAAGGGGAATCCTGAATGGTTCTTCCGTATCGCTAACTACTGGGCTCAGAATAGCGGATTCCGGAACGTTCCGACTCACATTCTAGAGGGTCTGGAATTGCACGGATATCTAGTTGAGACTCAGGTCAATATGACAGTCGCGGCACACAAGATATCAACCATGATGGTTCCGCTTCCGGGACTCTATTCTCCCTGGAAAATGGGAGAACAACGAGTTAGGGAAATGCTCAGGGATAGAGCATGGGGAATTCAAAAAGGAATTCTTAGGGTGAATCATGACGCTAACTGACCCGATAACGGCCCGGAAGGGAACGTTCATACGATCATTCGATAATCGCGACTTCGACACCATGATTGAGTTTGGTAAACTCATGGAGAAGACAGCGGAAAGGATGCGGTGTCGGAGAACATTCACATACACTCAAATTTGCCGGACGTACAATCATCACAGGATAGGTACGTGGCAAATATTCCTAATGCCGGAAGGATGGAATGCCGGATGACTTCGAGAATAGGATACGGAGGGAACTCAGAGAAGTCGGGGATTCCGTTCCGGTAGAAGACAAACTCAGAGAAATACGCGAAAGGATAGGGGGTGAAAGATGTCAGGGAGAACTCCGGACACGGCGGGAAAGCTGGTGCAAATTGTTTTCCCGCATATTGGCTATAGGAAAACGATCCAAGTTATAGCCAAGTATTACGGCATGTCTCAGCAAAAATGGTTGCTGGCATGTGTGCAAGCGGGAATTCTCGCAGCAATCGAGGAAAACGAAAGACTCAGTGCAGCAATTCGGAGCACGTCGGAACCGACGTGGCAGGAAATGAAAGAGATGGGTGAAAATGAATCAGGAAGAACGAGCGCGGTTTCGGCGTAGTCTGCGGGAAGCGGCTAGCATGACCGAAGGAGAAATCCGGGAAGTCGAGGCACTTCGGGAGGAAAACACCGGATCAATCGAAGACAGAATGCGGGCAATCGTCGCACGATGCCACGCAGCATTCCAGCCACAGGAAAGGAAAGTCTCGTAATGTCGTGGTTCACGAAGGACAAAACAGAAGAACAAAACTCCGGGTTCTGGGGAAGCGGAAAGCGCGTAGAGAATCATCAGGCGTGGGAAGATGCTACGCCATTCTTCTGTATACGCGCAAAAGGGCGGGAAGCGCGAGAGCAGGGAATAGCCAAACAGCGTAAAAAGGCATCCCGGCGCACTCAGCGCAATAACCGGAGAGAATACTAATGCCGTTCTGGGGCGGCCGCCCCGATCCGGCAGACGAGGGACTAGATGATCGAGCGAAACAAGCTTTCGCAATCGAGGGACTATTCCCGAAGGACACAATCAAAAAACGTGGCAGAGACGCAAAACGGCAGGGAAGCGAAAGCCGCGCTCACGGATTCTTCAGTTCCGGGAGGAAAGTGCATCACGATGAAACGCGGGCAGCTTCCCGCCGTTCTCGCGGATGGTTCAGTTAGCGTCACTTAGAACTGTGCCGGGGATCGGAAAGGTACAAATGTTCAGCGTTTCAGGGTGGACCACATGCTGTGGTTCTCCAACTCGTAAAGAGGTGGAGTATCATCTCTTTGTGTATGTCAATCGTGAGGGAAATGCATTCGTGTATCTCCGTCACATGAATACAGGAGAGTGCGATCCGGATGGTAAATCCGAACGGAGAATCGTGCCTGAGCAAGTCGGAAATCCCACATCGGGACCACAACCTGTATCAGCGCATATTCTCGGCGCTCCCTATGAGGGATAACTAAAAGCGGGAATTCCCCGGACAGACACAATGATGGCCTCGCTGACACCGTTAAAAGAATCGGTCCGCAACCGATTCGGGCCAGTTCCGGGGAATTCCTTAAGGCGCTCCGGGGATGAGTGGAAAGGGTGGTCCCCCCAGCCTGAGTACCTATCCCCGGAGCGTCTAAATGGAGGGAAAATGTGCGACTTTATCTGGGCAGTAATCGGCTACGCAATATGTCTGGGTTTCCCGGACCCGAAATGGGGAATTACGATCACACTCATTACCGTGGCAATCCCGAAGGTAAAAAATGAGTTCTAGGGAATACATGAAAATCATCAAAGAGTTCTTCGAGCAAACAACAGAAGTTCACGAAGGAGGAACATTGGTACTCGGGAGCGGTTC
>Ga0126371_10001643_pt1 | contig 18975 bp, 15 predicted proteins | sample PanSoiMetaPlot_4_FD_110145 | JGI IMG/M metagenome (GOLD analysis project Ga0126371, IMG submission 110145) | Tropical forest soil microbial communities from Panama - MetaG Plot_4 | ecosystem: Environmental > Terrestrial > Soil > Tropical forest > Bulk soil | place: Panama | collected 2016-02-17 | reverse complement strand
TGCGCGCAGTCCGCCCTGTCTCTTGTCTCGCCGGTCGCGTCCGCCCCAACCTACGTTTGATGTAAACTGAATTCACGCGCCCGTAGCTCAGCTGGATAGAGCGGCAGCCTCCGGAGCTGTAGGTCGGGAGTTCGAATCTCTCCGGGCGCGCCATTCCTCCTCCAACTCAATTTCACAAGTAGCGCCGTGTGTTTAACTGCGGAGCTGAGCACTTCTCGTCACTTTTGTCTGGGTGCCGAATGCTACCCGGCGACGGAAAGATGTGTGAGTCGACGACGCTCTGACTATTTCAATGCGACGCCCCGTAATCCCGCGCCTGCGGGAGCATCAACTCCTCCGAGCAACTGGATCGTGTCTAGGATCATTGCCACAACTTTGTCGTTGCCGATGCTCGTATTGATCATCATGTGATAGAGGCACCGGGTCGGCCAATCAGCATTGAAGTAATGCTTGATGAAGGTGATGCGCTCTCCATCCACCGTGGCAACTAAATCTTCCGCTTCGTCGGGATGCGTACCGCTGGCGATCAACCTGCGAATTTTCTCCGCGTGCGGCGCGTAGAGAAACACGCGAAAGGTATCCGCGCGTTCTCGCAAAAAGTATGGCGCTCCCCGTCCTACAACAACCGCACTCCCTTCGTTTGCGATTCTGGAAGTGATGCCTTCCATGATGCTCACCATGCAATCGGCATCGAAGGTTTGCGACTCCGCCAGCGGCATACTGCGCTCATAACTGCCGCGCCAAAAAGTCTTCGCCAATCGGTAAAACGTGCCATCCACTTTTTCTGCGCGCTGCTCCACTGTGCCGCAATCCACGTGACCTTGTGCAGCGATCTCTTCCGTCAGAGCCTGATCCCAAAGCTTCCACCCCAGGCGCTCCGAGAGCACCAAGGCAATTCCAGCGCAGCCACAGCCGTATTCGCGTTCAAGAGCGATGATCCGGTACATGACCGCCTCCAGTTTTAGTGTACCGCCATTTCCCCGCTCGATTTCGTCTTCTTCATCAAGAACACCAAAGGCACCATAGCCAGGATGATCGATGCGAGGATGTAGAAATTGTCGATGTAGGCCAGCATCGTGGCTTGCTGCTGAATAATGTTCTGCACGACACCGTAGGCCTGCTGCTGTGCGTCTGCGGCATTTGTGCCGTGTGCTATCAGTGACTGCGCGACCCCGCGGATCATTGCCTGAAACTGCGAGTTAGCCGATGTCCAATGCGTCATCAAGTCACTGAGATGCTTTTGAGTGCGGCGGTCGAGCATCGTGGTCACGAACGAGATGCCGACGCTGCCTCCGATGTTGCGCGCCAGGTTCATCAACCCCGACGCGGCGTTGTTCTTTTCCCTGGGCAAGAAAGCATAAGCGGCCGTGTTGATCGGGACGAACAGGAAAGCCAAGCCAACTGCTTGCAGAACACGTGCGAAAGCGGCGGTCTTGAAGTCGATGCCGAGGTTGAACGATGTCATGTGGTAAAGCGAGAACGAGAGCATGGAAAGCCCAAAGACCAGCAGATACCGTGCATCGTAGCGAGAGAGCAAGAATCCGACCAGCGGCATCAGGACCATGATCGCGAAGCCGCCCGGGGATAATGCCATTCCCGACAGTTCCGCCGTGTAGCCCATCAGGGTCTGCAGGAAGAGGGGCAGCAGCAATGTGCTTCCCAACAGCGCAAAACCTAGCATGAACATCAAAAGGTTCGAGACCGCGAATGTTCGTTCTTTAAACAGGTGAAGATCGATGATCGGATCCTTGTGATGCCATTCCCACCAGACGACAAAGATCAGGGACGCTGCGGCGATAACGGAGAGCGTCAAGATGAAATGCGATTCGAACCAGTCATCGCGCTGGCCCTTGTCGAGGACGATCTGCAAGCAGCCAAGTCCGATCGCCACAAATCCCAGGCCGATGTAGTCAATCTTCGTTTCGCTGAGCTTGCGACGGCGAAGGTACGGCGGATCCTGAATCAGACGACTCGTGAGCAGCAGCGACAGAATGCCGACGGGAATATTTACGAAGAAAATCCATCGCCAGGTGTAGTTGTCTGTGATCCAACCGCCCAGCGTGGGCCCGATCGCAGGAGCCATGACGACCGCGATGCCATACACCGCGAACGCCATTCCGCGCTTTGCCGGTGGAAAGGTATCCGCAAGAATCGCTTGTTCGCTCGGCTGTAATCCGCCGCCGCCAGCCCCTTGCAAGATACGGAACACGATCAGTGCCGGCAGATTTGGAGCTAACCCACAAAGAAAAGAGCTGACCGTGAAGACGAACACGCAGCTCATGTAAAAGCGCTTGCGGCCGATGATCGAAGAAAGCCAGCCACTCAAGGGCAGAATGATTGCGTTAGAAACCAAGTAGGAGGTCAGGACCCAAGTGCTCTCGTCCTGACCGGCGGAGAGGCTGCCGGCAATGTGTGGAAGGGCAACGTTGGCGATGCTCGTATCGAGCACTTCCATGAACGTCGCCAGAGTGACGGCGATCGCGATGATCCAGGGATTGACGGGCGGTCGCCAGGCATCTGCCTGGTTCAGCGTCGCCGCAGCGGCGCTCATTCGCGAATCCAGACCTTCGGTTCAACCGACATGCCGGGCCGCAACTCGTGCTCTTTGATCTCGCCCTGCTCGAAGATGATTTTGACGGGGATGCGCTGTACGACCTTCACATAGTTACCGGTCGCATTTTCCGGGGGCAACAAACTGAAGCGGGCGCCACTGGCGCCGGCTACGCTGTCGACCTGACCCTTGTAGCTTTTGCCGGTTGCGTCCACATAAATGGTCGCTTTCTGGCCCGGCTTCATGTCACGCAACTGAGTCTCTTTGAAGTTAGCCGTAACCCAAAGATCCTTCTCATCGAGCGGGATCACCTTAAGGAGTTCTTGACCGGCTTGCACGTTCTGCCCGACTTCCACCGTGCGGTCACTCACAATGCCGGCAACCGGAGCCACGATCTTTGTGTATTGCAGGTTGAGCACAGCTTGATCGAGATCCGCTTTCTTACGCAAAGCAGCCGCCGCCGCGGATTGGGCGCGCGCCTGGATCTGAGTCAACTGTTTGGGACCGGTTGCAGCCGATCGCTGATTGGCTTCAGCCTGCAACAGCTTTCCTTCGGCCTGTGTAACCTGGAACTGTGCAGCATCGGCAGTCGCGCGGGCGGCGAGAACCCCGGCTGCACTGGCTTTCGAAGCAGCGACCGCTTGATCGTATTGCTGTTGGGAAATTTCCTGCTTGTCAACGAGTTGTTTGTAACGCCCCAAATCGTTCTGCGCCTTCACATCGTTGGCTTCGGCTTGTGTGAGGTTCGCCTTGGCCGCCTCGTATTGTTGGCGAGCTCCCTTGATTCCAGCCTGGGCATTGAGGACGTCCGCGTCCGCGGAGGAGAGCTGACTGCTGGTACTGACCGATGTGATGGGAACATCAACGGCAGCGGCTTCCGCTACTGCCTTCGCATCGTTGTAATCGGCTTGTGCGCGTTGCAGTGCAACCTGGTAATCCGTCGGATCGATCTCGACGAGCACGGTACCTGCTTCCACGTATTGGTTGTCCTGGACGTTCAGCTTGTTTACGTGTCCCGCAACCCTTGCACTGATGGAATTCACATGACCATCGATCTGCGCGTCATCGGTTGACTCGTAGCTGCCGAGATAGCGCCACACAAAAATTCCAACGATCGCCAGTACGATTGAGCCGGCGATAAGGAACATCCGCAAGCGCGGATCGTTGCGCCGGGACGGCTTGGCCTGCATGTCAGCGGCAGTTGCGGGTAGCGGCGCACGCGTGGGCTCTGCGGCGACATGTCTGGTTTCGTGGTCAGGCATGGTCTTTGTGGTCGGCTCCATGTCTATTTACCCTTCGTAAGATACTGTTTGACGCCTTGCTCCGCATTGCCCAGCGACCGGGCGAGTTCGACCTTAGCTAGATTATGAGCATACAGGCTGGAAATGTAGTTTTCGTGGGCTCCGGCAACTGATTCCTGTGCTTCTACGACCTCCAGACTATCGGTGATGCCCGCTGCAAATCGATCTTGCGCCTGCGTGAGAGTTTGTTCCGCGAGATCCACGGAGCTGCGCGCAACTTCGACTTGATCGGCGGCGGCGTTTAAGTCCAGCAGTGCGTTGCGGACGTCGTTGTCGATTTGTGCGCGGAGATCTTCCAGGCGTTGTCTGGCCTGCCTCAAGGATGCCTCGGCCTGCAAGACGTCGGCGTGCGTCTTTCCACCCTGGAACACAGGTACCGTGATCGTGCCAGCTACGTGGAATGTCCCGTTAGAATTCGCCGGATTCACCCCAATGTCCCCGAAATCGCCTTCCAAATCGAAGGTGGGATAGTATTGCGCGGTCGCTGCTCTTCGCGACAATTCGGCAGCGCGCGTCTGCGCCAAAGCCGCCTGATAATCCGAACGGGACGCGTAGGCGCGTTTCAGGCTCTCTTCAAGGCTCGGAGGAACGAAAGCATCGTAAGGAGCCTTGTCGGTCAAATTGAACTCCTGTCCCAGCGCCAGCCCAATGATGCGAGACAGGGATAGTTTTTGTTTCGCAAAGTCGTTGCGCACCGAGATCAACTGCTGTTTTCGACTTTGAAACTCAACCTGGGAACGAAGTGCGTCAATGGCAGGAACGAGGCCCGCTTTTTGCTGATCAACGGCGCGATCGTAAAGGCTTTTCGCAGTCTTAACCTGCGCCTCGGCGGTCTCGACCCGGGCCGCACCAGCAATCGCCTCGAGGTAGGCATTTCCAACCACGAGGACGACCAATTCGCGCGCATTCTTGTAGCTGTATTCGGCAGCCTTCAGGTTTTGTGCAGCTGAACGCTCCCGCTGAATATAGTGCCAGTTAAAAACCTGCTGCGTCAGGTACGCGCGCGTGTCGAGATAGTTGAATGGCCCAATCACCCGGGGAAAAATAGGAAGACGAAAGCCGAGAGCCGACAGGCTCGTCTGCTGGACATTTTCCTGGCTCTTAACATCGATGTTCGGCAACAGATTGCTAAGCTCTTTCCATTTGTCCCCACGAGCGGCGAGGCTATTGTCCGCCGAGAGCAGAAGGCCGAGATTCTGGCGGAGCCCACGATCAATCGCGTCGAGAAATGAGATTTCGAGAGGCTGGGGACTCAGTGTTCCGGTCGGAACGCTGCCCGTGAATCCATCTTGCGAGATCGAGGTTGGAATTGTTACCTGAACGGCAGATCCGGTCGTTCCGGAACTGGTCTGGACCTGTGCGCTAGTAAAGCATCCGAAAAGAATAAAGACAGAAATTAGGAAAACATTTCTCGAAAACCTGTTGGACATGAGTCTAAGAGGAGGTTTTGATGACCGCACGCCAGAGCATCTGGGTGATGTAGACCTTTCACTTCCCTCAACATCTGTATGTTGATTCACGGACATTCACGCTCGATGCAAAAGGTTTGTAGCTCCGCGGATGACCGAGACGCAGAGCGGTGCAAAAGCCTAAAGCTGCCGGCAAAACGATGGCGCTGGGATTACGACTCTGAATCGAAGGTTGCATCAGATCGCTGGCCGGCAAGCCACGACAACTCTATTACCTTCGATACTTTTTGCACAACACTACAGCATTTAATCTGCCGATCAGAGTTGTAGCTCATGAGCGCATCGAGCGTAGACAAGGTTCTGCGGGCGAAACAAAAAGGATGGCGGCGACGCTACCCGCGTTACCGCGCCAATGTTCCGCTTACTGCTACTACTTTTCGCGAAAATGAATATCAAGTTTTGCAAGGGCGTTGTAGCGACATCGGCCGCGGAGGAATGGGCGTTGTTTTGACACCGCCGGCCCATGCGAGCGAAGTGCTGTCACTCGAATTCACCCTCTCGAATCACCCGACGCCGCTCACACTGCGGGCAATTGTGCGCTATTGCAAGGGCTTCAGCCACGGACTCGAGTTCCTGGGCGTTACGGCAGAACAACAATCCATCATCGAGGAGTTTTGCACCAGTCTGGAGATGGCGGAGTAGGTCGTAACCCGGCGCGGTTACCTTACGAGGGTAACTTCGGTCATCTTGTGCGAATGTGACTGGTGCTTCAACCTGATTCTTCCCGGCGATTCGAACAGGATCACCGAGTTTTTGAGCCGATTTATGAGCGACGGAAAAGCGGCCACCACGCCAGGGACCGACTGGACTCGACTCCTGGCCGATCCCGACCTGGTGGGACATCTGGGCAAACTCCTGCAAACTTACCGCGAAGCTCCTCCGGAGAAGCGTGAAGAGTCGTTGCTTGCCGCCATGCGGGAAATCAAGAGTCAGCCGGTGGCCGAAAGCGACGACGCACAAACCGAGCCTCAGCTTGCTCCGATTCCATCGCCTACTCCCGTTGTGCCTTCCGACACGCCCCCGTTTGAGCCGGATATTTTCACACCCTCGTGGGGCGAAGATCGGAGGCGCTATCCGCGGATCAAGTGTTTCGTGGCCGTGGAACTCAAAGTAGATGGATCAGACACACCGATCTGGGGAAACCTTTCGAACACCAGCATGGGGGGCTGTTACGTCGAAACAGTGACTCCCGTGAAAAGCGGCGCTGATGTTCAAATCGGTCTTTGGGTTTCGAGCGGGAAAGTCTGGGTCAAGGGACTTATCCTCAACGGCATCGTCATCAAGAGCAATCCATGTTTTGGAGTGCGCGTCCGTTTCGATCTGGCAAGTGTGCAGCGCGAGTCTCTAAAGCAATTTCTAAAATTCGTGGAGACCTCGACCAAAGCGGAAAACAGCGAACACAGCTATCTTCGGAAACTCCAGAAGTAGAACTGCACGCTCATCACAGAATTTCACTCCAGCAATCACCTGAACATCGCGACCAACAGTTCCCAAACTCCTCATCGCCCCGTCGCGCCCCAAAATTCCCATAAATTGATACACTCTTAAATCGGTTGAAACCTCCGTCACTCGTTCGCAATCGAATTTGGTAAGCACAATTCTGGAAAACCAAACAGTACCAGGGGCGCGAAATCGCCTCACCTCAGGAGGAATCTTTCATGGTGGCCAGTGAGCAAACGATCGTGACCGGGAAACAACTGGACACGCTTTGCATCAACACCATTCGGACCTTGGCGATTGACGCCGTCCAACAAGCAAATTCAGGCCATCCGGGAGCGCCGATGGGTTTGGCTCCGGTGGCGTACGAATTATGGCAAGAATTCCTGCGCTATGACCCCGAAAGTCCACTATGGCCGAATCGCGATCGATTCGTGCTTTCCGCAGGCCATGCCTCGATGTTGCTGTACGCGATGTTGTATTTGTCCGGCGTTCGCTATGTAACTCCTGAGGGCGAGGTAACTCGCGACTTATCGGTGTCTCTCGAACAAATCAAGCGTTTTCGCCAGATCGATAGCCGGACTCCCGGACATCCGGAATCACACATCACTTCAGGCGTGGAGACGACTACTGGTCCGCTCGGTCAGGGCGCGGGCAACAGTGTAGGGATGGCGATCGCGGAGCGCTGGCTCGCTGCGAACTACAATCGCCCGGAATTCGAACTCTTCAACTACAACATCTATGCAGTGTGCGGCGATGGAGATCTGATGGAAGGCGTGGCGGCAGAGGCCGCTTCCCTCGCGGGTCACCTGCAACTGTCGAATCTCTGCTGGATTTACGACAACAATCGGGTGACGCTCGATGGTCCGGCGGCGTGGTCGTTCAGCGAGGATGTGATGACGCGCTTTGTCGGCTACGGTTGGAATGTGACACGCGTAAGCGACGCAAACGACCTCGATACGCTCGCCCGTGGATTCAGGACATTCCTCTCTACGAGTGCTAAGCCCACGCTGATCGTCGTCGACAGTCACATCGGTTACGGCTCACCGCACAAGCATGACAGCAGCGAAGCCCATGGCGAACCTCTGGGCGAGGAAGAAGTCCGCCTCACGAAGAAAAACTACGGCTGGCCGGAAGACGCGAAATTCCTCGTTCCCGAGGGAGTGTTTGAACATTTCCGCGAAGGCATCGGAAAGCGCGGTAAGGAACTGCGCGGCGACTGGGAAAAACTGTTCGCGCAGTACGAAAAGAAATATCCGAAGGAAGCCGCTGAATTAAGGATGATCCAGAAGCGCGAGCTTCCAAAAGATTGGGATAAGAATCTTCCGGTATTTCCAGCAGACGCGAAGGGTATCGCCACGCGTGAGAGCGGCGGGAAGGTCATGAATGCTCTTGCGCAGAATATTCCCTGGCTGATCGGCGGCTCGGCGGACCTGGGCAACTCCAACAAGACGAACCTGAAGGGTGCTGGCGATTTCACGCCACCGGAGTACAAGGGGCGAAACATTCATTTCGGCGTACGCGAACACGCCATGGGAGCTGCACTGAATGGCATGTCGGTTTCGCGGCTTTTGCCGTTCGGTGGGACCTTCTTTAATTTCAGCGATTATGAGCGTCCGACGATCCGCTTGGCTGCGTTGATGGAGACGCCGGTCATCTTTATTTTCACTCACGATTCGATCGGCTTGGGCGAAGACGGTCCTACGCATCAACCCATTGAACAACTTGCGTCGCTGCGCGCGGTGCCGAATCTCGTGCTGATTCGTCCCGGAGATGCAAATGAAGTGACAGAAGCATGGAAGATCGCGGTGCAGGCTAAGCATGGTCCCGTCTTGTTAGTACTATCACGCCAGCCGATGCCCACGCTCGACCGCACGAAATTCGCGCCCGCATCGGGCGCTGCGAAGGGAGCGTATGTACTCTCGGATGCTCCTGGCGGCAAACCTGACGTGATTCTGATCGGAACGGGCAGCGAACTATCGTTGTGCGTTGAGGCTTCGGAGAAACTGAAGGCCGAGGGAATCAACGCCCGCGTCGTTAGCATGCCTTCGTGGGGATTATTCGAGAAGCAAGATCAGGCGTACAAGGAAAGTGTGTTTCCACCTAGCGTGACAGCTCGGGTCTCGGTCGAGATGGGATCTACGTTGGGGTGGGAACGATATGTAGGCTTGCAAGGCCAGATGGTCGGCATGCACTCTTTTGGGGCATCCGCTCCAATTAAAGATCTGCTGAAGAAGTTTGGCTTTCTGCCCGAGACCGTAGTGGCTGCCGCGAAGAAGGCCATCGCAGCCGCCAAGCAATAAGCGATTTAGGCGAACCCGCCGAGTCGTCCGCTCGCTGTTCGCTTCGTGCAGCCACCGTCGTACTATTTTTCGGAGGAGCGTCATGAATCCTGTTGCAACCCTCGATACCGCAAAAGCAGTGAATCCCCTAAAAGAACTTCTGAAGTACGGCCAGTCGGTGTGGCTGGATTACATTCGCCGGAACCTTATTACAAGCGGAGAACTGAAGCGTCTGATCGACGAAGACGGCTTGCGCGGCATGACGTCGAACCCGTCGATTTTTGAAAAGGCCATCGCGGGAAGCACGGACTACACCGATTTCCTCAATTCGCTGAAAGGCAAGACAGATCTCGACGCGAAAGCACGCTACGAGATGCTGGCGATCCGCGACATCCAGGATGCCACCGACCTGATGCGTCCGGTTTACGACAGTGCCAAGAGAAAAGACGGTTTCGTGAGTCTCGAGGTCTCTCCGTATCTTGCCAATGAGACGGACGCGACGATCGCAGAGGCGCAGCGTCTTTGGAAGACTGTGAATCGCGAGAACGTGATGATCAAAGTGCCTGGCACGCCCGCGGGGCTGCCGGCCATCAAGCAACTGATCGGCGAAGGCATCAATATCAACGTAACCTTGCTGTTCTCGCAGCAGGTCTACGAGGAAGTAGCCGAAGCGTATATCGCGGGGCTCGAGCAGTACGCAGCGAAAGGCGGAGACCTGAGCAAGGTCGCAAGCGTCGCCAGCTTCTTCATCAGCCGCATCGATACGCTGATCGACTCGATGGCGACGGAGAAGTTGAAGAACACCTCTGACCCAGCTCAACAAGCAATGCTGAAGAGCATTCTGGGCAAGGTTGCGATTGCCAACGGGAAACTCACGTACGAGAGCTATCAGAAGATTTTCAGTGGACCGCGCTGGGAGGCACTAGCGAAGAAAGGCGCGCAGACGCAGCGCGTGCTTTGGGCGAGCACCAGCACAAAGAATCCCAATTATCGCGACGTGCTTTATGTGGAAGAACTGATCGGCAGAGATACGGTCAATACGATTCCGCCGGCGACGTTTGACGCGTTTCGCGATCATGGCAAGGTGCGCGAGACTCTCGCGGAAGATATCGAGGGGGCGCGAAAGATCATGGAAACGCTGCCCAAGGTCGGCATCTCAATGAAAGAGGTCACGGATAAGCTGACCAAGGACGGCGTCAAGTTGTTTGCCGATGCTTTTGATCAACTGCTTGGAGCGGTGGAGAAGTCAAGCAGCTGTGCAGTCGCCCCGCATGTCAGCCGTCAGACCTACACTCTGCCAGCAGAGCTCGCGGGCTCAGTGAAGACAGCCATTGATGACTGGCGCGCCCATGGCAAAGTGCGGCGTTTGTGGCAGCGCGATGCGTCACTGTGGACGGGCACCGATGAAGCGAATTGGCTCGGCTGGCTCGGCATTACTGAAGAGGAGATCGAGCACAGCGACAATCTGAAGAAGGTTGCGGACGATGCGAAGTCCGGAAACTTCGCGCACATTCTGCTGCTGGGAATGGGCGGCTCGAGTCTCTGTCCCGAAGTTTTGCGTAAGACCTACGGGAAGATCAGCGGGTGGCCAGAGTTGCATGTGCTGGACTCAACGGACCCGGCGCAAATCCAGGCCTTTGACAAGAAGATCGATCTTGCGAAGACCCTGTTCATCGTTTCCAGCAAGTCCGGAAGCACGCTCGAACCCAACATTTTCAAACAGTATTTCTTCGAGCAGGTGACGAAGGCGATTGGAGCCGACAAAGCCGGCAGCCGTTTCATCGCAATCACAGATCCCGGATCGAAGATGCAACAGGTCGCGGAGAACGACAAATTCCGACACATCTTCTACGGTGTCCCGAGCATTGGCGGTCGTTATTCCGCACTGTCGAACTTTGGTATGGTGCCTGCCGAAGTCATGGGCCTGGACGTGAAGAAGTTTTTGGATCGCACCGAAGAGATGGTGGAAGCCTGTGCTTCCTGTGTTCCGGTGGAGCAGAACCCGGGCGTCGTCCTTGGTTTGATTCTGGGGAGTGCGGCCAAAGCCGGCCGCGATAAAGTCACGATCGTTGCGTCGCCGGGCATCTTTGACCTGGGCGCATGGCTGGAACAACTGCTGGCCGAATCTACCGGCAAACAAGGCAAGGGCATCATTCCCGTCGATCGGGAAGCGCTCGGTGGTACTGATGTGTACGGCAACGATCGGGTATTTGCTTACCTGCGCCTCGAGACTGCACCCGACGCACAGCAAGATGCCAAGGTTGCGGTCCTTGAGAAAGCCGGCCATCCCGTGATCCGAATCTCGGTCGTCGACACAGACGATCTGGGGCAGGAATTTTTCCGATGGGAAATTGCGACCGCGGTAGCCGGTTCGGTCATTGGAATTAACGCCTTCAATCAGCCTGACGTAGAAGCCAGCAAAGTAGCCACGCGGAACCTGACGTCCGAGTACGAAAAAACAGGCTCCCTGCCCGCCGAAAAGCCGATTATCGAGGACAAAGGTGTGAAGCTCTTCACCGACGACAAGAATGCTGCGGAGTTGGCGAAGGCTGCGGGCTCGAACAAATCTCTGGCGGGATATCTGAAGGCGCATCTGGGCCGAATCAAGGCAGGCGATTATTTTGCTCTGCTCGGATACATTCAAATGAACGAAGCGCATGAGGAAAGCTTGCAGGCGATCCGCCATTTGATTCGCGACAAGAAGCATGTCGCGACATGTCTCGGCTTTGGTCCGCGCTTCCTCCATTCCACTGGACAAGCCTACAAAGGCGGGCCTAATAGCGGCGTCTTCCTGCAAGTGACCTGCGACGACGCGCACGACCTGCCGGTGCCGAGTCAGAAATATACTTTTGGGATCGTGAAGGCTGCACAGGCACGAGGAGATTTCCGAGTGCTTGCCGAGCGCGGCCGTCGCGCACTCCGGGTGCATCTGGGAGCGGACCTGGAGTCGGGCCTCAAAACGTTATTCGCAGCGGTGCAGGAAGCCATAGCTTAGGTCCCGGCGAACTAAAACTACCTTCCACGGGTCGTCGACCGTGCATCTCGAGGCGCTATTGCGTCCTCCAGGAGCTAATTCATGCAACTAGGAATGGTTGGCTTGGGTCGTATGGGCGCGAACATGACGCGCCGCCTCATGCGCGGAGGTCATCAACTCGTGGTCTCCGACCTCAGTCCCGACGCCGTGAAAGGGCTGGCGGGCGAAGGCGCGGTTCCATCCTCGTCGTTACAGGATCTGGTCAGTAAGCTGAAGGGTCCCCGCGCCGTGTGGATCATGGTCCCGGCAGGTGGTCCGACGGAACAAACGGTTCAGGCGCTGGCGCAAGCCATGGAGAAGGGGGACACCATCATTGATGGTGGCAATTCCTACTTCAAAGATGATGTCCGCCGCTCAAAGAGCCTTCAGGACAAAGGGATTCATTACGTCGACGTCGGCACCAGCGGCGGCGTGTGGGGCATTGATCGCGGTTATTGCATGATGATCGGCGGTCCCCAGGAAGCAGTGCAGCGTCTTGATCCGATCTTTAAAACGTTGGCTCCGGGAATTGGTGATATCCCTCGCACTCCAGGCCGCGAAAAACTTGGTGGCAGCGCGGAACAGGGTTACATCCATTGCGGACCTTCAGGCGCCGGTCATTTCGTGAAGATGGTTCACAATGGCATCGAGTACGGCATCATGCAGGCCTACGCAGAAGGTTTCGACATCTTCAAGAACGCGACCAGCAAGGAGCTTCCGGAAGACATTCGTTACGAGCTAAATCTTCCTGACATCGCCGAAGTCTGGCGCCGAGGCAGTGTGATCAGTTCCTGGCTACTCGATCTCACCGCGATGGCCCTCGCCGAAAATCCTACGCTCGCTGAGTACAGCGGTTTTGTGCAGGATTCGGGAGAAGGTCGCTGGACGATTCAAGCCGCGATCGATGAGGCGGTCCCGGTCGATGTTTTGTCGGCTGCGCTGTTCGTGCGTTTCCGATCACGGCAGGAGCACACCTTCGCAGAAAAAATGCTTTCGGCGATGCGCCAGAAATTTGGCGGTCACGTGGAACCTAAGACCGCAAAGAAGGGTGCGTAACGACCGGTTCGTTTTCTGACCAGTTTCGTAACCGCGAAGAAAAGAGAGATCATGGCCCAGACGCAGACTCCTCCTGTAGCTGTCACGCAACCCGTCGGGAAGCAGGGAGATCCTTGCGTGATGGTGATCTTCGGGGCCTCCGGAGATCTCACTCGCCGCAAATTGATTCCCGCGCTTTATAACCTTGCGCGAGCGCAACTTCTATCACGCGAATTCGCGGTGGTCGGGATCGCGCGCAGTCCGATGTCGACCGAAGACTACCGCAAGAGAGTCTCGGAAGACATGAAGCAGTTCGCCACCGGAGAGGTTGACCCAGATCTTTGGGAGTGGTTCGTTCGAAGAATGCACTACCTGTCGGGAAATTTCGACGATGAGGCGACCTTCGCGAAACTGAAAGAACTGCTCGAGAAGATCGACAAAGACTACTCCACCCACGGCAACTACTTTTACTACCTCGCAACCGCTCCGGATGCGTTTGGCCCAATTGTGGAGAGCCTCGCCAGCAATGGATTGATGGACCAGACGAACCACTGGCGGCGAGTCATCATCGAGAAACCCTTCGGCCACGATCTGGAGAGCGCCAAAGCGCTAAACCAGCAATTGCTCAAGGTCTGCGACGAAAAGCAGATCTACCGGATCGACCACTACCTCGGCAAAGAAACCGTGCAGAACATTTTGGCGCTGCGGTTTGCCAATGGAATTTTCGAGCCGATCTGGAATCGACGCTACATCGATCACGTACAGATTTCAGTGGCGGAAACGGTTGGAGTCGAGAAGCGCGGCGGCTACTACGATACAGCCGGAGCTCTGCGTGATATGGTGCCCAACCACATCATGCAGCTCATCACGCTGACCGCGATGGAGCCTCCCGTCTCGTTCCGAGCTGACTCCGTACGCGACGAGCAGTCCAAGATTCTTCACGCGATCCAGCCGCTCAGCGCAGAAGAGGTGTTGACCCGGACCGTTCGCGGGCAGTACGGCGAGGGCGTGGTGGGCGGGAAACGAGTACCGGCCTACCGCGCTGAACCAGGAGTTCCACCGGATTCGCGCACAGAGACGTTCGTTGCGATGAAACTGCTGATCGATAACTGGCGCTGGGCTGACGTGCCCTTTTATCTGCGCACCGGCAAGCGCATGGCAGTGCGCAACACGCATATTGTGATCCAGTTTAGGCGCGCACCTTTTGTGCTCTTCCGCGACACACCCGTTGAGAACCTGATGCCAAATCAACTGGTACTTCACATCCAGCCGGAAGAGGGCATTTCTCTCCGCTTTGCGGCGAAGGCTCCGGGCGCGCTGATGCGACTCGGCAGTGTCGATATGAATTTCGAATATGCGGACTATTTCGGATCGCAGCCCAGCACCGGATACGAACGCCTCCTTCACGACTGCATGATCGGTGACGCCACGTTGTTCCAGCGCGCCGACATGGTTGAGGCTGGCTGGTGCGTGGTAAGTCCAGCCCTGGATGTCTGGAAGGCCTTACCGCCGCGTAACTTTCCGAACTATGCTTCTGGAACCTGGGGACCAAAAGAATCCGACGAGCTTCTCGAGCGCGATGGCCGCCGGTGGAGGAACTTCGAAAAATGATTTTGGCCGGCGATATCGGCGGCACGAATGCGCGGTTAGCCTACTTTCAGTCTCAAAATGGCCATTTGACGGTGGCCTCACAAGGTGTGTATCCCAGCCGCGCTCACAGCGGCCTGGATGAGATCGTCACACAGTTCGTCCACTCTCAGGGGCAAGCACCCGAGATCGCATGCTTCGGTGTGGCGGGCCCAGTTCGTAACGGCAAAGTCGAAACCTCAAACCTTCCATGGACGGTTGAGGCCGCACGATTGGCGAGCGAACTGCATCTTCCCTCCGCCATTCTGATTAACGATCTCGAGGCAAATGCATGGGGCATCGCCAGCCTGCAGGACGGAGACCTGGTCGCGCTGAATCGCGTGAAAGGCACACCGGTCGGCAACCAGGCCGTGATATCGGCAGGCACCGGGCTGGGCGAGGCGGGACTCTCTTGGGATGGCAAGGCGTATCACATCTTCGCGTCGGAGGGCGGCCACACTGATTTTGCTCCCCGCACTGAACTCGAGATCGATTTGTTGCGCTACCTCTCCGCCCGTTTCGGCCATGTGAGTTACGAGCGTATCGTGTCCGGGCCTGGACTGGTCAATGTTTATCGTTTCCTCCGAGACGCTCATCGAGGAGACGAGCCGGCGTGGCTAACTACCGAACTTGCGCAAGCAGATCAGGCTGCCGCGATTTCCCGTGCCGCAGTTGGCGGCAAGGCACCGCTCGCCGAACAGGCCCTCGATTTGTGGATATCGATCTACGGTGCCGAAGCAGGAAACCTGGCCTTGAAAATCATGGCCACGGGAGGCGTGTTTCTGGGGGGAGGCATCGCTCCGAAATTGGTCAACAAACTTGCGGGTCCCTTGTTCATGCAGGCATTTCTTGCCAAAGGGCGCATGCAGCCGCTGCTGGAGTCGATTCCGGTGAAGGTGATTACCAACGACAAAATTGCTTTGTTCGGCGCGGCGCGCTACGCCGTTGCCCATAGCGCTTGCTAAGGAATTTGGAGATGGCTCAGACGAATGACCTTCGTATCGTCGCCGATGCCGCGTCATTGTTTCATGCGGCTGCTCAGGATTTCGCGAATCAAGTGGAGTCCACTCTAAAATCAAGCGATCGTTTCACGGTCGCTCTCTCGGGCGGGTCGACACCGAAGGGATTGTTCAGCCTGCTCGCCTCGAGCTACCGTGAGCGCCTTCCTTGGAATAAGATTTTCTTTTTCTGGGGAGACGAGCGCCACGTACCTCCGGACAGCTCCGAAAGCAATTACCGGATGGCCAACGAAGCATTACTCTCGAAGGTCCCAATCCCGCCGGCCAACATATTCCGGGTTCCGGCCGAGAATTCTGACGCGAGTCGTGCCGCTGAGGAGTACGAAAAGACATTGCGTCATTTCTTTCACCCCCCGTCTGGGACTTTTCCGCAATTTGATCTGATTCTTCTTGGGATGGGTCCGGACGGGCACTGCGCTTCACTCTTTCCGGGAACTGCGGCTCTTCAAGAGAAGAGCAAATTTGTCGTCGCGAATTGGGTAGACAAATTCAAAACCTTCCGCATCACCTTCACGGGGCCTTTGATTAACCAAGCGAGGGTAGTGGAGTTTCTGGTGGCAGGCGCGGATAAGAGTGCCTCGTTGTACGAGGTCCTGGAAGGTAGCGGATCAGCCAATCAGTTTCCCTCGAAGATGATCCATCCAGTAAGCGGGCAGTTGATTTGGCTGGTCGATAAGGCTGCGGCAGCGTCTCTGTCCCGGAAAAGCGCCTAGGCGGCGCTGCTCCGCCAATCAGCAATCTCTTTAAGGCCGTCTCCAAAGGTGTGCTGAAATAGGCGCACCATGTGCCGCGAGTGCTCGAACTCGTGAATGTCGGCCCAGACCTCGGCTTGCCAAGAAGCATCATGGGTGGCGGATTCCCCGCAGGTCGCGCAACGGGTGTGCAAGCGGATCGTCGGGACGTAGGCTGCACCCTGCGCAGATTGCAGTTCGACGAAGATGCAGCGCACTTCCTCGATCTCCTCGTTGGCACCAATCAGGTGCTCGTAGCGCAGCAGGTATCCGAATCCCAGCTTTCTAGCCTCAGACTCCGCTTCCATCCGAGTATGGAAGGGTCCGTATTCGGCTCGCACTTGCTCTGTAGAGTCGCAAGCCATCCAGAAAGTCTCTTTGTAAGCCATACCTACCTCGCCCCGGGGTCTAGATCGCTCGCCATGGACAACGAGCGAAGTATTGCAAGCTCGCAGAGTGCAATTGTGATTCCTCATTCGGAAGCAGGAAAAACCAATATTTCCGCCACGTACAACCAGCGTTGGACTACGGTAAATCCCTGTGTGGCTGCAATAATTTGCAGAAACTTGCCGCATAGGCGTACGAGTGTGATATCCGGGTTGCGCAGCTCGTTACTTGGAGGAGATTCAAGCCTCGGCTACGATTCCAGATCAGAACTTTAGTTCCATGTGACTAAAAGTTACTTTGCAGAGATCGGCGTTTCGATTATGGTAACCCGCCGAGAGCCGCGTAAGCCGATTCGTGTACCCATTCGAATCTTCGGGACCGACGCGTCTGGAAAACCGTTTAACGAAAATGTGCACACTGTGAACGTCAGCCGCAGCGGCGCGATGGTCATCGAGATCCGCACGCAACTCAAAGTTGGCGAGACCATCGGACTTTCCTACGCGAAGGGAAAAGCTCGCTATGAGGTCCGTTGGGTCGGCAAATCGGGCACCGAGGAGGCAAACCTTGCCGGCCTTCAAAGCGTAAAAAGCGACGAGTTGGTGTGGGACTTCCCACTGCCCGACGCTGGACCCGACGCCGAAATTCGCGCCCGCGCACTCAACGAACGGCGCGCCCATCCGAGGAATCGATGCTCGCTGTCGGTCGAGTTGCATCCAGCCAGCGGCGAGAGCCGGGCTTGGGGGCGCGTGTCAGACATCAGCCTTGGCGGCTGTTTTGTCGAAATGCCAAGCCCGTTCAAGGCGGGGACTCAAGTCCGTCTCGCGCTCTGGATTCAGGAGAAAAAGCTCTGGATCCTTGGAAAGGTCGCTGATTCCCGCCTCGGCTCCGGAATCGGGATCCAATTCCTCGAGATGAAAGACGAGGACCGCGCCGAACTCAATCGCTTCGTCCAAAGCCTGGCAAGCTCCCGACGATAACCAATCGCGCAACGCTCGCTCTCTCGTTCTGTCCGCAAGTCACGGCTGGGAGACGAAGACGATCATGGCCAGCGCGGTTCCAGGTCACGCGGCCGGTTTTACGCCCCCGAGCTGGTCGCAGCCCTAGCAACTGGAATGTTGTCTTCCAAACCAAGTTCAGTAACCCAGTTCACTCCCCCGTGGCTGGCCACGTACAAAGCCAATTCCAGACGATTTCAAACTCCGAGCTTGTCCAAGGTAGTGCGCAGGTAGTTCTTTACGACCTGTTCGCTGGGGCCAATGACCTTGGCAATGTCGCGGTTCGTGAGACCTTCCCACACTGGAGTCGCGACTTGAATTTCCTTCTGCGTTCGCTGATCGCGGGGTTGCATTGTTGCGTTTGCTCCTTCTCGAACCTGGCTGTTGCGAGCTTTACTCGCTTCCGGCCCCGGGTGATTCCGGCCCGCAGGAATAGCGTCCGAAGATCTTGCTTAACCGTGCGTGGGCTGATGTTGAGGTGTTCGGCTATCTTTTGGTTGCTGCACCCCTGCGCGAGAAGGCGCAAAACTTCTCCATCGCTTGGGGTGATTTTGATGGCGTCAAGATCGATCATGAGTGCCTCTCCTGAGTGATCTAACGTTCTTCCTCCTGAGCATCTGTTTCGCCAAACGTTCGCCGACGCCTTCGCGGCAAGCGAGACTGCGGAATGTCTTTGTTGGCACCCACAAAGGCTCGTGAGTTGTTCGTGCGAGCTTTCTCCGGGGAACTTAAGGGATAGAGTTCAGACCCGCATTGGCACTGATGCGCGGGAATGCGTTCGCTTTTGGAATGCGCTCTTTTCAGCTTTTTTTAATGTGCCTTCCGTATGCTTCTTAATGAGAAGGAGCGACTACATGAACGCAACGCGCAGGATGTCACAATTGCTTCTATGCTTGGTTGCCGGTTTCCTGAGCTGGAACATTGCCGCTTGCGCCCAGAGTGAACCAACAGTGCCTTCTCCAAATGGCCAAGCGAACACGCCTCCGCCGGTCACCATCACGTTGCCGGACGCTCTCCAGCGCGCCCAGAAGAACAGCCCGGAATTCCGCGCAGCCTTGACGGAACTCGGCATCGCCCGGGAAGACAAAGTACAAGGTCGCGCAGCCCTTCTCCCCAGCGTGAATTTCGA
>Ga0126371_10001642_pt1 | contig 18980 bp, 23 predicted proteins | sample PanSoiMetaPlot_4_FD_110145 | JGI IMG/M metagenome (GOLD analysis project Ga0126371, IMG submission 110145) | Tropical forest soil microbial communities from Panama - MetaG Plot_4 | ecosystem: Environmental > Terrestrial > Soil > Tropical forest > Bulk soil | place: Panama | collected 2016-02-17 | reverse complement strand
AGGCGCGATTCGTTAGGCGGGGCACGTTCGATGCCGAGCAGGGTTACGATCTGCCTCGTCGCCGGTACGGCCTCGGTGCTCACGACCTGCAACAACCCCGCCGCCCCCCTATGCTCCGGATTCGTCTCGGTATCCGTCGCAAATGGGCCCGAGCCTGGGATCTCGTGGAGCGGCGATTGCACCATTGATCAGGTTATGGTATCGCTCGTACTGCCCCCATCTGCCGGCGGGGACCAGCCACAATGGCTGGCGCGGGGTACCGGGATTGCTCGGGTCTCGCCCCCGATTAGTTACGGTCGTCCGCCGCTTGGGATGGAGACTGTGTTTGGCCCCGTGGCGCTCGTGATGGGGCACTCGTACGATGTGCAGGTCTATGCGCATGGCGTCGCTCTTGGCGAGGGATCGTTCCAACACTAGGGGTGCCTGCCTAACAAGCGCCTGGAGCGGACGCGTCCATGATTCGAGGAAGAGAAGCGCGTATTCTCGGGCCGCGCCGCTGCTCAGGCGCGATTCGTTAGGCAGCGTCGTGAGCGACGATGATCTCCGCCGCAGTGATCGAGTTCTCCGGGCCGTCCTTGGTGCGATAGTGGGCGCAGGCGTTGGCCTGATGCTGATGCTGCAGTCGTACGAGCGACCCACGACGGGCTCGGGGCGGGCGCTGGATGCCTGGCTGGTCCCGGTCCTCATCGTGGCTGCCGGTGTGGGCGCGGTCCTCGGGTCCCGGAGCAGGAGGTGACGCTGCCTAACAGGCGCCTGAAGCCGAAGCGGCCTATGTTCAAAGGACTAAGCACGTCTATTCATCTGCCGCGCCGTTCAGGCGCGAGGTGTTAGACAGCCCCAACCGCGAGGCACTGGTGCAGGTCGAGATACTCACGCTGTGCGATGCAGCGGCGGACTACAACGCGAAACTCTCCTTGCTGGGAGCGTTCGACACCATCACCTCACCCTCGTTCCCAACCACGCACCAGCAATGCTCGATCGCTCTCAGAATCCGCTTCAGTCGGATCGAGGAAGGACCGCACACCATTCGGATACACGTCGTCGATGATGACGGCGAGCTCGTCATGCCCAACATCGAGGGCCACCTTGGCGTCTCATTCGTCGATCACAGTGAGACAGCGTCGGTGAATGTCATCCTTGGCATCCAGACTCTTCCACTTGCCAAGCCTGGCACGTACGCGGTAAACCTGGCGGTGGATGGCAAACAGGAAGCTTCGGTCCCTCTGTATGTCAGACAAGGTGGGGAGAGTGGGGCGGTCTAACGGCGCCCGGAGCGGACGGCGCGAGGACTATGGAATGAAATCGTTTTCGGTGCGCCGCCGCCCAGGCGCGATTCGTCAGACAGCCGAGGGAACATCGTGCCCGCGATCGTCCTGACCACGGCCATAGGCGCGCCCCGTCGAGCGCTGCTTCGACTTGGCGCGCAGTGTCGAGCAGCACCTCGATGGCATGCGCGCCAGTGGCGAGCGTGCGGTGGCGGGAACGACCTCCGGCCTCATGGGGATGGGTCAGGAGGTGACGTGGGAAGCCCGCCACCTTGGGGTTCGGCTGCGCCTGAGATCACGGATTACCGCCTATGAGCGGCCTCGCTACTTCCAGGATTCAATGATGTCAGGACCTTTCGCCGCCTTCGTGCACGATCACCGTTTCGCGTCGGAGCATGGGGGCACGACGATGCGGGACGACGTCGAGTTCAGGAGCCCGCTGGGAGTCCTAGGAGTGCTGGCGGATTGGCTGGTTGTGGGCCCCTACCTGCGTCGGTTGTTGATGAGGCGGAATCGAGCACTGAAGCGGGCGGCCGAAATGCCGTGAGGAACATGGAATGAATTCCCTTTCGGCACGCCGCCGCTGCGCAGGCTCGATCGTCAGGCTGCGGCGATGAGATTGGTGATATCGCTGCGCCTCTGGCCGGTTCTCCTCTCCGCTGAGGCGTGCGCGTCGTTCCGCTACCCTGGTCCACAGCCGGCTCCCCTTACGCAGGCTCAGCGGCGGGTTTACGGCTGCTATGCAGTCTCTTTCCCCGCGACGGCCGGCGATCCTGGCACCTGGCAAGTTCGCCTCGATTCAACGTTCCTCCGATCGGACACCGCACAACGGCTCGCCGAGTTCCTGGCGCCGAAGGGGAAGTGGTCTCCGGCCCTGTATTGGTACGCGTTGCCGGGCGATTCCCTCCAACTCCGCAGTGTGACGGGAATGGAAGGGCAGGGCGTTGAAGTCACGATGGCCTTGCGGGGTGATAGCTTGGCAGGGACTGCCGTTGAGAGCTGGAGCTTCGGAGGAAGCAAAGACAGGCCACTGCATCTGGGCTCCGCGGTCGGCACCCGGATCTCTTGCCCTACAGCAAAGGCTTCACGGTGACGCCACAGGCGCCGACACTGATGCACGTCAGCGACGTCATGCTGTGGCGCGATGGTGGCACCATTACGTTCGTCCTCAGCGATGGGGCCTCGGCCGGCAACTACCGGCTTCAGACCCCCTTCGCGGGCGAACCCAGATTCCTGTTCCGGGACGAGGGGCAGCTTCCGTACGGTGGCGCGGCGGAGAGAGAGGTGGCGATCGTGTCGCGTGCCTGGCTCCAGGCGAACGTGACGCAGCATGTCGAAGCTGCCCTGCAACAACTCGACTTGCTTCACGAATGGAGGAGCCTACCCGGCGACCTGGGCGCAGTGGTTCCGCTCCACCGAATACGCACAGTGATCACCTGTCTCGAAGCCAGAACCGGCGCGCAACCGGCGCCTGAAGCGGACGCGGCTGATGTTCAAAGGAATGCCTACATCCACTCGACCCTGACCGGGCACTTCAAGGACGGCTCATGCGCTTCGTAACTCCCCAGCTGCACCGGATCCTCGACTTCGTAACGGTGGTGGCGTTCGCGCTGGCTCCGACCATCGTGCCCCTCGCTGGATTCGCCGCGATTCTCGCGTACGCCCTCGCCGTTGTGCACCTCGCGGTCACCTTGAGCACCGAGTTCGCAGGGACCGGGCGGCGGCCGCTGCCCCTCAGTGGTCACGGGGCTTTGGAGTTGATGGTGGGCATCGCCCTGGTCGTGCTTCCATTCCTGGCGGGCTGGATGGGTCGCGAGCGAGCCTTCTATCTCGCAGCGGGCGCCGTCATCCTGGTGGTATTTGCAGTGAGCCAGTATCGCGGCGAGCGGCAGGCCTCAGCTGGGGCCGCCGTCTAACAGGCGCCTCGAGCAGACGTGTCCTATGTTCAGACAGGCAAGCATGAGTCCAAGCGTGGAGAACAGTCGAACCACAGACATCCGCGCCGGGGCGGCAGGGGCTGCGGTACGCGATTGGGTTTGCGGTTCTCGCGACGATCATCGTCGCCATCGGTCTCTCAAGCCTCGCAGCCTGCCTCCGGGACCCTGACGGGCGGGGGGTATGGAATGAATTCATAACTGGCCCAGCCTTGTTGGCATCACTAATGGTCGCTGGTATGGCTTGAGCGCCGCGGTGATCACAACCGGCGTCTTCGCGGCCCTCACTTTGCTGCCGCGTCGCTCTGGCGCACTTCGTTAGGCACCGACCATGGCACAACGGTGGGAGCAAGTCCTGGTGGCGGTGTCCTAATCATGATTCACCCACGCATCCCTCCCGAGGTCAACTTCAGCGAGTGCCGGCAGTACTACGCCGCCGCACGCACCAGCGCCGACTCGATTGCAGTGGATCAGCGGTATCCCATCGGGGTACCCTGGTCGCCCAGTGCGCTAACGTGCGGGCAAGTCAGGCATGCGCTCGACTCCGCTTCGCGGGCACACCCCTCCGGCTCCTCGTGACACGCTTCGTGGTGGTGGCCGCCGCAAACAACTGCCGAATGCCATGTTCCAACAGGTCGACCGCCCGCTCCAAGGCGCCGAGTTGTCCAACGCGCACGATGGCGACGGACAACGGCAACGCAAATGACGGGGGGCGCAACACCTCAACCGTCCCCAGGAACTCCTTCCTGGCAAGAAAGCGAGCCGGTAGCAGCCCGACTCCATATCCGGACTGAATGAGTGCGAGATGCAAATGCACGTTGTGGTGGATCTCGGCGGCGATGGTGGGGGCGACGCCGGCACGCGCCATCTGCTCAATGAGGCTGGCCCGAAGCAGGCACCCGGGTGGATTGAGCACCCACGGTGCTTTGCCCAAACTTTCCCAATCACCGGCCACCGTGCCCGCGGCGCCTTGAACGATCTCCATCTGGTCGCGAGCGATGACATGGGTGACCAGAGGGGGAGGCGCGGTCTTCCCCTCGGGTAAGAAGACAACCGCAACATCGAGCTCACCGGCCAGCAGCCGGTTGAACAATTCACCGCCCAAGCCGCTCAACAGCCGCAGCTGCACCTCGGAGTATTCCTCCGTCAGCGCCCGGATCGGTTCGAGCAGCGTCCCCTCGGCCAGCGCATGCGCAAGCCCGATCCGCAGCAGGCCATGAGGCTCGGCGTCGGGTGACGCCAGAGCCTTCAGCGCCTCGGTCCGCCGCAACATGTCTCGCGCTCCCTCGAGCACCCGGGACCCCAGCGCGTTCAGACGCGGCGGCTTCGTGGAGCGGTCGAGTAACTCCGCACCCAATTCCGCCTCCAGCCGTTGCAGCTGCCGGGTGACCGCCGACGGAGTCCGAAAGAGCCGTTCTGCCGCCCGCTGCAACGAGCCTGACTCGGCCAGGACGACGAAGGTCCGCATCTCATCGAGCATCGCAAGCTCCTAAGTGCTAGAGACGCAATATCATATTGCGAAACTTGCACTTGACGCAAGTGCGCCTCACCCGTCACCCTTCGGGCACACGCACCTGACCGGCATCACCAGCGTTCGCACGCCCTCACGATCACAGGAGACCGTATGAAGCTGCTGCACCGTATGGCCATCGCGGGTCTTGCTCTCCCCTTCGCGCTCTCCGCTCAACAGCCCGCGACGACGCCGGCCAACCCGTTGACCACGGTGTTCAAGACCCGCATCGCGGCGTATCACCACAACATTGCGCAGGCCTTCGACTCCATTCCGGAGTCGAAGTTCGGCTACAAGCCGACCCCCGCGCAGCAGACCTTCGGCTTCATCGCCCAGCACGTCGCGAGCGACAGCTACTTCTATTGCAGCAACTTCGGCGCGATGAAGCCGACGATCGACCCGAACGACACGGCGACGCCGGACTCGGTCAAGGCCACGTGGCCAAAGGCCCAGCTCGTGGCGAGGCTCAAGGCCTCGTTTGCATTCTGCGAGCAAGCGATCGACCAGGTCACGGACGCCACACTCCCAGAGCCGATTTCCGTTACCTACGCCGGCACCGAGCGGAAATCGATTCGCGGCAATCTGGTGTTTCTCCACGCGCTCGATCTTGTCGATCACTACAGCCAGATCGCCAACTACATGCGCCTGAACGGCATGCTCCCGCCTTCGGCGCTGCCGAAGCCGGGGCACGGAGACTGAGCCCGTGAGCAAGACGGCCATCACTTCGCCCGATCTCGCGCCACCGGCTGGCCCGTTTTCCCAAGCGGTCGTCATCGATGGTTTCCTCTTCGTCAGCGGACAGGTCGCCCAGGACCCAGGCACAGGCAAGGTGGTCGAGGGGGGTATTGGGCCCGAGACGGAGCGCGTCTTCCAGAATCTCTCGGCGGTGCTCAAGGCGGCCGGCCGGAGTTTCGATGACGTGGTGCAGGCCCGTGTGTTTCTCACCAGGATGATTGACTTCGCCGCGATGAACGGAATCTACGCGAAGCACTTCCGTCAGCCCTTTCCCGCCCGCACGACGATCGGGGTCGCCACGCTGCCGCTTGGAGCCTGCGTAGAAATCGACCTCGTCGTAAAGGCTTGAGGAGCGTTTTCATGGGGATTGTGCTTCAAGATGTTCGCTACGGTCTGCGCATGCTGCTCAAGAAGCGAACGTTTACGATCGTGGCGGTTTTGACGCTGGCGCTGGGCGTGGGAGCCAACACCGCCATTTTCAGCATCGTGAATGCCGTGTTGCTGCGCCCTCTGCCGTACCGCGATCCCGATCAGTTGGTGCGGATTTACTTCAATGAGCCCGGCGCAGGATTGCGGGACGTCAGGTTTTCCGAGCCCGAGCTGGAGGACCTTGAGACGCGCTCGGGTGTCTTCGAAAGTGTCTCCCCGATCTTTGAAGGGAATGAGATCGTGATGGGCGCCCATGGAGTGCCCGAGCGCGTCGAGGGGGTCAATGGCAGTTTCAGCTACTTCGCCTTGCTGGGGGTGACGCCGCAACTTGGGCGGTTGTTCGATGCGCAGGATTTCGTGCCCGGTTGGACGTACAAAGCCGTGATCAGCGACGGCCTGTGGCGTCGTGCCTATGGCGCTGATCCGCATGTGATCGGCCAGACCATGCGGCTCGACAATGATCCCCTGACCATCATCGGCGTTCTGCCGCCCGGATTTCGCCATCCGGGACCGACCGTCGCCGGCGAGCCGGAAGTGTTCGCCGCGGGCGGATTCATCGGTGCTCCCTTTCCCAAGCCAGAGCGGGGTACCAGAGTCCTCGTCAGCGCGATCGGAAGACTAAAGCCGGGTCTGACCCTGGCGCGCGCGCAGGAACGGCTCACGGCCATGGCTGCCCAATTGCGCCAGGACTTTCCCGGCGATTACCCGCCACAGGCGAAGTGGACCATAGAGATTCAGTCGTTGCAGGAAACGCTGGTAGGCAACGTGCGGCCGATGCTGCTGGTGGTACTGGGTGCCGTGACCCTGATCGTGTTCATCGTATCATTGAACATTGCCAATCTGCTGTTGGCGCGCGCGTCCGGGCGGCAACAGGAGATGGCGGTGCGGCTGTCGCTGGGGGCGAGCCGCGGCCGCGTCGTGCGCCAGATGCTGACCGAGTCCATGCTCCTGTCGCTCATCGGCGGCGCCGTGGGAATCGCAACGGCAGTGGGGACATTGCGTTTTCTGGTGCGCTTCGTGCCGTCGAGCATACCACGGCTCAATGAAGTAGGCATCGACTGGGTGGTGCTGACCTTCGCGCTGGTGATTTCCATTCTGACCGGCCTCGTGTGTGGATTGGTCCCCGCGTTTCATTCGGCAAACGCCGCGCTCTCCGCGACGCTTCGGGAAGGCGGTCGAGGGTCCGGGTACGGCACGAAGACCGGACGGTTGCGGGATGTGCTGATCGTTTCCGAACTCGCATTCGCCGTCATCCTGATGGTCGGAGCGGGCCTGCTGCTGCGGACGCTGCGGGAGCTCCTCACCGAAAATCCAGGATTCAATCCAACGCAGGTGGTCACGGCCAACATCGAGCTGCCCAACCCCAACGACCGGGAGACGGATCCGTATCGCGACGTGCCTCGCCGAGCCACGTTTGATCGCGAGCTGTTGCGGCGAATGAACGCGCTCCCGGGGGTGGAGCTGGCCGGCATCACCTCGGCGCTGCCGAGCACCAACACCAACCCTAATGCGGTCGGTGGCATAACGAATGAAGGGTTTGCCATTGAAGATCGACCGGTCGAGGTCTCGCTGGACCTGCGCGCGGAGAGAATTCGGATCAGCCCCGAGTACTTCACGGTGCTGCAGACCTCCCTCGTGAGTGGTCGCGCCTTTACCGAAGACGATGCGGACGGCAAGCCCCTGGTGGCCATCATCGATGAAAGCACCGCCCACAAGTATTGGCCGAACAGCGATCCGCTGGGCCGGCGCGTGCGTTTCTCACGAGACCGGACCTTGCCGTGGTCGACCATCGTGGGCGTCGTCAAGGACATCAAGAGCGACGGTCTCGACGTCGATGGCGTTCCCCATATCTACGTGCCGCTCTACCAGGACAACGGCAAGCGACTGAGCGTGGTGTTGCGGACGTCTCTCCCCGCGGCCGGCCTCGAACCACAGATTCGACGTGAAGTCCTCAGCCTGGATCCCACCATACCGATATTTGGTGTGTCTTCCATGAACGACGTCCTGGATCGGTCGCTGGCGTCGCGCCGTTTTTCTGCCGATCTGGTAGGTGGCTTTGCCGGGCTGGCGGTACTGGTGGCCTCCATCGGGATTTACGGCCTGTTGGCGTTTATGGTCGGCCAAAGATCGCGCGAGATCGGGATCCGCATCGCCCTGGGCGCGCGGCGGGAGGACATTCTGAGGATATTCCTACGCAAAGGGGTCGCGCTGGCCGGCGTGGGCCTCGTTGTCGGGTTGGTCGTCGCTGCGTCCACTGCGTCCGTGATGGCAAGCCTGCTCTATGGCGTGCGCCCCCACGATCCGATTGTGTTTCTGATCGTACCCTTACTTCTGTTCGCCATCGCCGTTCTCTCGAGCTACCTTCCAGCCCGACGCGCAGCGGGAGTCGACCCGGTGATTGCCCTCCGCGACGCATGAAGCTCTGACACTTCCGAGCCACTGGAGGTCGCCGTGCCCGCCCGCAAGAAAGGCAAGACCTCCAAGCCCCGAATTCGGAAGCCCGCCAAGCGCACGGCGCTGCGGAAAAGCATGCTCACCGGCAAGGCGAGCCCCGCAAAGGCCGCAGCCGGTGACAGGCCGGTCTTCGCCTACATCGCCAGCTTGCCTCAGCCACAGCGCGGCATCGCTGAACGAGTGGATGCCCTCGCGGCCAAGACCCTCCCCGGCCTGCAACGCTCCGTGAAGTGGGGAATGTCGTATTATGGCGTCGGCGATGGCTGGTGCTTCAGTTGCGGCGGCTTCGCGAAACACGTCAAACTCATGTTCGTGAACGGCGTGACGCTCACGCCGGTGCCGCCGGTCACGCCCGTGGCGATGGGCAAGGCGACGCGGGGCGTCGAGCTCGAATCCGTTGCAGACCTCGATGAACGCCAGATCGCGGCCTGGATGAAACAAATAACCGCCGCGCCCGGCGCCGGGGGGAAAAAGCGATAACTCCTGGAGGCTGTCCATGTTCGTCGGACACTACGGCCCCGCCTTTGCCGCGAAACGTGTTGAGCTCTCCATTCCACTTTGGGCCCTGTTCATTGCCGTTCAGTTTCTGGATGTCCTCTGGGCGCCGTTCGTGCTCCTCGGCATCCTGGCTGGCCTTCAGGCGTGGTCGACCTTCCTCGCGCCGGCGCCGGCTTCCGATCGCGCCGAGGCGACGACCGCGCTCTTCGCGTATGGAGTTCTCGCTTTGGCCGCGTGGTGGCTCGCGGATCGCCCTGCGTCAAAGCCGGGAGCCGCCTCAACGTGACACTCCTGCACAGCGACGATGGAAAGAAACCCGACGCCACGCCTCAGGAGATCGAGGCGGCCATACGGCAACTCGATGGCGTGACCTGGACCTTTGTGCTCGTCGAAGACCCCTCGGGCCGGACGCTCTCGATCGGCGGCGGGCCGCAACGGTTTGTCGCCGAAGTAGCCGACGACGCGACCCGCCGGTTCACCATCATTGACCCCAGGCGTGGGGGTGGCAGAATTGCGCTGGTTGTCGGCGGTCAACTGGTGGACTATCCGGCGCGGGTGTGCGTCACCCTGGATGTGGTGCTCGCGGCTGCGAAAGTCTTCGTTGAGCAAGCAGGCGCTCGGGCCCCTGAATTGACGTGGTCGGTTGAGTCGTAGCGCGCTGTCTTGAGGCGGAGGGTGAACCATGGGCAAGGTCGTCTTCGGCATGATGCAGTCCCTCGACGGCTACGTCGATGGCGTCACGGGCAAGCTGGAGCTCCCTCCGCCCGGCCCCGACCTGGGCCGTCATTTTACGGACAGAGTCCGCGGCCTGGCCGGCTGCCTGTACGGTCGGCGGATCTACGAGATCATGCGTTACTGGGACGAGGATCGACCAGGGTGGGATCCCGGTGACCACGAGTTCGCGGCGGCATGGCGCGCGCTTCCGAAGTGGGTCGTTTCGCGTACGCTGAAGTCGGTCGGTGCCAACGCCACCCTCGTCGCGGAGAGCCTCGACGCATGTGTCCGCAAACTGAAGAAGGACATCGAGGGTGAGATCGACGTCGCCGGGCCCACCCTCGCCGCGACCCTGACCGACCTCGGACTCATCGACGAGTATCGTCTCTACTTCCGCCCGTTCATCCTTGGTGGCGGCAAGCCGTTCTTTTCCGGCGCCCGGCCACCCCTCAAAGTCATCGCCAGCGATCGCATTGGCGAGGACGCGGTTCGGGTGACGTGTGTCCCAACGTGAGCACACCCCATTGAGGTCCAACCGATGAAGCACGACGGCGTCGTAACCGTTACTTCGTTGTTTGTCGTCCTCCTCGTCACCCTGCACCTGGCGGGCGACATTGTGCTCGGCCTGGAGCCAGGCAACCTCACCGACCTGGTCGTGCCGGCGGTGGTCGCCGTTGTCTGGCTCTACGGAACGCTCCTCCTGCCCGGGCGTCGGGCGGGGTACGTCATCTTGATTCTCGGAGCGCTTCTCGGATTGCTGATGCCCGTGCTGCACATGAAGGGGGCGGGGTTGAGGGTCGGGCAGGGGGATTTCTTCTTCGTCTGGATCATGCTGGCGCTCGGGGCGAGCTCCGTTTTCCTGCTGCTGCTCGCGGTGCGCGGGCTCTGGCGCCTTCGCTCTGGATGATCCCCTGCACGCCGCCGCTGCCACCGGAGCACCTCGCCGCTAGCTTTCCTGGTCATGCCACACCCAGTCCCTGAGCTCCTCGCCCCTGCCGGAAGCCTCGACGCCGTTCGGGCGGCCCTCGGCAACGGCGCCGACGCCGTCTACCTCGGTGTCGACCGCTTCAACGCCCGGGACGAAGGGGCGCAGCTCGCCCTGGAGGACCTGGAACAATCCTGTCGCCTCGCGCACGCGCACGGGGCCAGGATCTACCTGACGTTCAACATCCTCTTCAAGCCGGCCGAGCTGCGGGACGCGCTGCACCACCTGGGCGAGTGCGTCGATCGCGGCATCGACGCCGCCATTGTCCAGGACCTCGGCGCCGTGCGGCTCATTCAGGCCGTGTACCCCGACCTCGAGATTCACGGCTCGACCCAGATGACCGTGCACGACGAGCACGGCGCCCGCGTCCTCCGTGACCTGGGGTGCGACCGCGTCGTCCTCGCGCGCGAGAATACGATCGAGGACATCCGGGCCATCCACGGTGCGGTCCCCGAGCTCGTTCTGGAAAGCTTCGTCCACGGCGCGCTCTGCATCGCGTACTCCGGACAGTGCTACATGTCCGGCATGATTTCGGATCGCAGTGCCAACCGGGGCTCGTGCGCCCAATCGTGCCGCAAGGACTATGTCCTCACGGATGCCGGGAGCCGTGCTGAGCTTGATCGCGGCTATCTCATTTCGGCCCGCGACCTCGGCGCGTGGGAGCACCTCGCCGACATCGCCGACGCCGGCATCCACACGCTCAAGGTCGAAGGCCGGAAGAAGAAACCCGAGTACGTGGCGACCGTCACGCACGGCTACCGCGACTTTCTCGACCGGCTCGCCGCGGGCGACCGGCGTCCACCCACGCCGGCCGACGTGCAGCCCCTGGTCCAGATCTTTTCGCGTGGCTTCACGGGCGGGATGTATGGCGGCCGGGCGGGGCGGGATTATGTGACGCGCACCCAGCCCGATAACCGCGGCGCGGTGCTGGGGACCGTGACGGGTCGGGAGAAGGACGAGCTGATCGTCTCGGTCTCACAGCCGATCCAGCGCGGTGACGGACTCGGCTTCGAGCATCCGGAAGGACCTGCGAAAGGGAACCGCGGCTTCGGAGTCCGCAGCGTCCGCACCCTCGGCCGCCAGCACGGCAAAGTCCGCCAGGCGATCCAGCCGGCCGAAGACATTCCGGCCGGGTGGACCGTCGTGCGCTCCGCGGAAGCGGCGTTACTCGCCAGTGCCCGGGAGAGCTTCGCGGCGATTCCCTCCACGGGGGAGCCGGAACGCGGCCGAGTGGATGTCACCGCGCGGGGTGCCGCCGGCGACCCACTCACGTTGAGCTGGCACTCTGGAACCCACGACGCCACCGTAAGGAGTGCGACGCCGCTCGTGCCTGCCACGCAGCATGGGTTGGACGAAGTGCGCCTCCGCGCTCAGCTCGGCCGCCTCGGCGAGACCCCGTTCGCGCTGGGCAATGTCGACGCATCCGGGCTGGCCCCGGAGCTTTTCGTGCCGGTCAGCGTTCTCAACGAGCTGCGCCGGGAGGCCGTGGAGATCTTGAGCGAGCATCTCGAACGGGACACTGGCGTCCGGCACCAGGAGCGCGATCGCGCGATTGCCGAGGGCGTGGCCCGTGTGGCGGTAAAGAGCCGTCCCGACGTTCCTGCGCCGAGGCTCGTCGCGGAGGTGTGGCGCGTCGAGGATGCGGTGCTCGCGGCCGATGCCGGCGCTGACGAGATCTCGCTCGACCTGTTCCTCCGCCATCCGATGCCGCCCGTATCGCGCGTCAAGCAGCTCGTTGCTGACCTCGAGAGCCGGGGGGTCACGCTGCGACTCCGTACGCCGACCATCGTCCGACCCGCCGACCGGAAGCATGTGGAGAAGTGGCTCGCCCTGGGTACGCCGCTGGTCAGCGGGCACCTGGGAATGGTCGCGGAGCTCGCAGCCGGTGGGCGCGACGTCGTCGCGGATTACGCGGTCAATGTCTTCAATCCGCACAGCGCGGCCGAAGTGTTCCGGTTGGGGGCGCGGCGGATTGTGTTGTCGGTGGAGCTGACTGGCGGCGAGATGGCGGAGGTTGCGGCGCCGTGGGAGGGCAGGGGCTTCGAGGTGTTTGCGTATGGCCGCCCGGAGGGGATGACCATCGAGCACTGCGTGCTCTCGGCGGCGTTCGACCGCGAGGTCACCACCTGCCGCGACCTCTGCGTGCAGAAGCACACCAATGTCGAACTCACCGATCCTGCAGGGTACGTCTTCCCGGTCGCGACGGACTATGCCTGCCGGAACCGGCTGCTCCACTCGCGTCCGGTGGACGGGTCCGCATACCTGCCGGACCTGTGGCGGGCCGGATTCCGCACCTATCGGCTTGTGTTCAACGTCCCGGGCGATCCCGTCGCCCGGGTGACCGCCGCCTATCGCACGTCCCTCGACGCGCTGGCCGAGGGCCGCGTACCCGATCCCAACGGGGTGCGGGCGGTGACGGGCCGCGAGTACACGAGGGGTCATTTCGCCCGGGCGGTGTAACGAGGTAGCTAGAGCTTGGTAGAACTCAGGGGCGTCAAGACCAGGAAGACGAACATGAGCCCGGCCGGGATCAGCATGAACACGAGACCGGCAATAAAGGGACCTGGGCCACGCTCGACCAATATCCCGGCAACACTGAGCGCTTGCCATACGATGGCGAGCGCGAGACAGGCGAAGTACACGACCCTTACCCACTCGACCAGTACTCCCGGCCTCCGGAGACTTGGCCTGCGGAGCAAGACGATCGTGCGAACGAAGTAGACCAAACAAAACATCAGGAGTGAGAGACTCGCGCCTATCCAGAGGGCCCGATCTGGAATCGGGAGTAATTCTTCCGTTAAGGGCACGAACGACAGCAGACATGCTCCCGCAGACAAGACGAGCATGTTGGTGATTCGAAACCGTTCCGCCGGTTGCCACTTGCCGTCGCGGCCGCTGAATGCGGCAACCACTCCACTGAACCCCGCTAGCGCGGTTGCGACGCTACCGATTCCCAGTAGCGTCATGACGGCGTGATCGTTCATCACCTACCCCCGGGAGGACCAGTTGAAGCATCCACGCATTGAAGCGCTCGTTCTTGTCCTTCTCACTGCATGCGCCGCGCAGAAGAACACGACCAGCGCATCGGACGCCGCCCACCAAGCGCACCAAAACTACGTGGACGCCATCAACTCCAACAACCTCGATTCACTGAACGGGATGCTTACGGACGATGTCGTCTTCTTGTCGGCGGGCGAGCCGGTCATGGTTGGGCGAGCGGCCGTCCGCCCGTGGCTCGTATCGTATCTCAAGACCTACAAGACGCATTGGGACAAGCCGGTCCAGGAGTTCGTGGTCAATGGGGACTGGGCATTTGAACGTTATTCCTACGTTTCCACGGATACGGCGCGGGTGGGCGGGGCAGTGATCCGCGGTACCGGCTGGGGACTCCTGATCTATCACCATGACGCCGACGGAAAGTGGCGCGTCGCGCGCGACGCGTTCGGACCAGACAACCCGGGGCACTGACGGTCTGGGCCGGACAGTGCGGCGATAGACGCCCGTCTCATCGGGCACGTGCCGAGCCGCGGCTTTACGCCGCGCCGGCAACCCGGGGCCGGTCCAGTGGGCCCGTTGGGGGTAACTAGCGCCCTCTCCGTCCAGCGATCAGTTTGCTCAGTCCGGGGTATGACACGCAGACCTTCCAACCGCACCCCCGGAGGAATCATGAGCAAACGTCTGGTCTGCGCCGTAGGTCTCGCTCTGCTTGTGGCTGTGGTAGTGGGCCCGAAGAACCCCTCTCCGTCGTCAGCATCCGCACCGATCGTCAAACCTATGCCGACACCGGCATCGGGGTCGTCACGGTGCGTCTCCTTGCCGGGATGCCCGTCTGGGTCTACGGCTGCTACGGCAGGCCGGCGTTCGAAGTCGACGACTCGACCGGTTTTCCTGCGACGGGGGCGGCCTGTCCCCTCGGGACGGCGGACGTCCACCCGATCCGGCTGGGGCCCGGCGATTCCCTCGTGACATCGTTCGGTCTCTATACGCTTACTGGAGGGATGTATCGGGCACAGGTGATGTACGGAGTGAATCAGGGAGGATGCTGCGTGGTGGCCGAGGCCAAGTTCGTCGTTCAGTAGTTGTGGCATGGAACGCCCTGGAATAGGTTCGGTATAAATCGGGCGACCAAACTGCCCGGGGAGCCGTCATGCGTCGTGTGCCGTCGATCCTCGTTGCGACCTCGTTGGTCTTTGCGGGCGCCGCGTCCGCGCAATTGCAGTCTCCTCGCACTTCCTTCAATCCTGAGCTCGTTTGCACCCAGCTCGCCACCGGTCAACTGACCCGGGTGCAGTATGATCTGCCCCGGTCAGGTGGCACACTGGGACCGGACTTGAGCTGCGATCTGAATGGCGTGACGCTCGATGCGTACGCCGGGCAACCGGGGCCGCAAACCATCGACGCGGCGTCCATTCGGCAGCTCTGGGTGCGCCGAGGCTCGGGATTGGCGGGCGCGATCTGGGGCGGGTTCGCCGGTGGGCTGCTGGGTTACGCGATCTCCTCTGCCCGGACTCACCTCTGTGACGCGCCGACCGGCACCGTGGATGCCGGGAAGTGCCACGGCAACATCCCGGTGGGTATCGGCGTCGGGGTGATTTCCGGCGTTGGCATCGGCTGGTTCTTCGGTCGGGGGATTCCGCGCTGGTCGCTGGTTTACCGGGCACACCAGTGAAGTCCCTGCGCCTGGCGATGACAGCGGTGTTGTTCGCGGCACCGCTGTCGGCTCAGGGTACCATCGCCGCGCGGGCGGACATCGCGTTCCTCAATCCCGATACCGCCAAGAGCATCCATCTCGCCTACGACCTCGGCGCCGGCATCGAGGTGGGACGCCGCTACACGTTTCTCCTCGACTATGCTCGTCAGAATTTGAGCGGGATGATCCAGGGCTACGGCGCCAGCTGGGTGACCATGCTTGGCGGAGCCTTCGAGTACGCGCTCGGTGACGCCCGCCTTTCCTATCGTCGTCAATTCACGCTCGGCCTGCGGGGCGGGATGATGCAGCCGCATGGTCCCTACTTGAGCGCGCCGTACGTCGGGTTCGCTGCCGGCTTCCGGTATCCCGTGAACAGCTTCCTGCGCATCGACGGCCACATCGAAGACGTGGTGGCATTCCTGCCGCGTCAGAATGCCACCGTCTGCGATGTCTATGGGGACTGCTTCACGAGCCGCGTCGGTGGGAACGCACAGCAGAACTTCGGTGTGTTCCTGGGCTTCGAGTTCCACCCCACCACCCCAGGCCTATGACTACGCGACTTCGGCAGGTACTCGGCGGGCTGATGCTCATGCTTGGTCCCGCCGGAGCGGGAGCGCAGACCAAGGTGCTGCGCATCGACATGGGCGCAGTGAACCCCGAGAAAGGCTATCACCTGGCGTGGTCCGCGGCCGCAGGTCTCCAGGTGACCCCGCAGTCGACGCTGCTGCTCGAGTTCTCACGACAGAATCTCAGTGAGGAGATCGGTGGCCCGATGTCGGTCTGGGAGAGCTATCTGGGTGGAGCCTGGGAATATGGGTTCGGATTCCCCAGGACGATGCAGCGTCAACTCTTCTTCATCGGCCATGGCGGGCTCTTGATCCGTCCCAACCCGCTCGCCAATGCTCCGTACGCCGGTGTCGGGCTTGGCCTGCGCTATCCCGTCTCGGAGTGGATCGGGTTCCACGCGCGGGTGGAAGAGATGCTCGACTTCCCCAAGAGCCAGGTGGTCACCGGCTGCGATGAGTTTGGGGACTGCGGTCCGTTCAAGGTCGGGGGGAGTCTCGAGCACAACCTCAGCGTCTTCGTCGGCGTCGAGGTGAAGCGGTAGCTAGGGAGTCCGGTCGAGCCGGGACTCACGGGCGCTGGTCAGGGCCTCCACGTGCGCCCGCTGCATCTGCTCCAACGTGAAGTGTCTGGCGACCCGCGCCGTCGCTTTCATGCCAAGCGCCGAGCGTTCGGATTCATTCGCCAGCAGACGCGCCAATGCCGCAGTGAACGCACCCACATCATCGGACGGGACGACGATGCCGGCGTCACCGACCACTTCCGGCAAACTTCCCGCGCTCGCGACCACGACGGGACACCCCGCCGCCATCGCCTCGGCCACCGAGAGCCCGAACGTCTCCATGGTCGACGGATGTGCAAAGATCGTCGCCGCGGAGTACGCACCCGGCAGATCTTCGGGCGTGAGGTAGTCGCAGAAGCGCAGATCGACCTTCAGCCCATGTGCCCGAGTCGTCAGCGACTCCCGCTCAGATCCGTTCCCCACCAGCACGACGGGCGGTCGTGGATCGGCGAGACCTCCGACCCCTTCGACGAGCACGTGAAAGCGCTTCTCCGGCTCGAGCGCGGCGAGGCCGAGGACGATCGGGGCGTCGTCGAGACCCAGGCGCTGCCGGAAAAGCGCTCCCGCATCCGCGTTCCGCTTGAAGCGCTGCACGTCAATCCCTTCGGGGATCACGACATGCGGCGGGCGGAGCATGTACGCCACGTGGTCGTCGGCGAAGCGAACGGCGGACTCCGTGAGGAAAATCGTGACGTCGACTCGTCGATAGGCGAGGCGGGCCAGTGGATCCTGTGGAGCATCCCAGCGGGGGAAGTTGAACCGCATGGCGAGCGCGATCCCCGTTCCACGAACCGCCAATGCGCCATGCACGAGGTCCCGGCGCTTGTCGACCAGGAGGACTTCGATCCCGTGTTGCTTGAGAGCCTGTCGGAGCAGGGCGGGGGCGCGAAGCGACGTGTGTGCGACGGGCAGTTCGGTGGCGGAAACGCCCTCACTGGCGGCCCGCATCACCACGTCCCGGGCGCTCGCGAACATCTGCGCGTGCCCGCCCGCCGCCGCCACGCCGCGGGCGATGTGCACGAAGCTGACCGATGACCCCCGCCAGCTCCGGGCCGATGTCAGCAGTCCTACGCGGAGCGTTCCAGCTCCTCGGCCTCGGCCAGGAAGGGCTTGCCCAGAGATGCATCGGACAGCGACGCGACATTGATGCGCACGTTGGCCAACGATCCGGCGAGTGCTGCGCGGCCCAGCGCCACGCCGACGCCGGCATCCGAGCTCGCGTTCTTGTTGCCGATCGAGCCGATCTCCTTGGCCAGGGCGATCACCTTCACGGCCGCCCGGGCCATGGCGAGAGGCGTGCGCGCGGCGCCGAGGAGGGCCTGGTCGATGACTTGGGGACGGGAAGGGTTCTCTTTGGGGACCTTGTAGGCCGCGCTCACGCCGCCATAAGCCACGGCGTCATCGTCTGCCAGCTGCCGCAATTCCCCTCTCAGTGTCTCCGCCTCAGCCAGAATCGTCGTCGCGCGATCTTGCACCGCGGCGTAGGCCTTCCGTCCGATCGTGAGGCGCGCGACCATCGCGACGAGCGCGGCGCCGAGTGCGCCGGCCAGGGCAGATGCGCTGCCACCGCCGGGCACGGGAACGCCACCGGCCAGTTCCTCGATCCATCCATCGAGCGTCGGACCCTCGGCGTCGCGGATCTTGGCCTCGAGCAGATGGTCGGGGGCATCGGGGAGCAGCAACCGCTCGGCGCCCGCGTTCATGATACCGCGCTCGGGGATGAGTCCGACGACCTCGCTCTTCGAGATTCCGACGCCCCGCTTCCTGGCTTCGGCGTCTACCGCGGCAAACACCGTGGCAGGAGAGGTGACGTCGATATCGAGCAGGTTCATCGAGACCTGCGCGAGCCCACCGACCGAGAACCCGCTCGCCTGCACGCCGGGAAGTCCGCCACTCGAGGTCCGAACGGTCTTCGCGATCTCCTTGGCGATCGCGACATCGGGCGTGTCGAGGTAGATGTTGTAAGCCACCAGGAAGGGCCGGGCTCCGACAGCGGTCGCGCCCGCGGTCGGGTGGATGTGTTTGGGGCCGTAGTCGGGATCGGCCGCAGCGTCCTTGCCGATGCGGTCCCGCAGTCCTTCGAACTCGCCCTTCCGGATGTCGGGGAGGCGCTCCCGCTCCGGCCGGGCGGCAGCTTTGGCATAGAGATAGACCGGGATCTCGAGCTCCCGCCCCACCCGCTCGGCCAGCTGTTTGGCGAGGGCGGCGCACTCATCCATCGTGATGTCACGTACCGGCACGAAGGGCACGACGTCGGTGGCTCCCATCCGCGGGTGCTCGCCTTTATGTCCGTTGAGGTCGATCCGCTCCCGCGCCACGCGCATCGCCCGGAAAGCCGCCTCGACGGCAGCCTGGGGGGGCGCGACGAACGTGAATACCGACCGATGATGTGCGGGATCAGACTGGACATCGAGGAGCCGCACGCCCGGGACCGCAGTCATCGCCTGCTTGATCGCGTTGATGACGCCTGCGTTGCGGCCGTCAGAGAAATTCGGAACGCATTCGACCAGCGGTGATGCCATCAGCCGATCCTCGAAAGATTTCGCAGCCAGGAATGAATGGCCGGAGCGCCGGCCACGATCGATCCATGAGACAGAATGTCGTCGGACCCGTCGAGGGTCGTGATGACCCCCCCAGCTT
>Ga0126371_10001641_pt1 | contig 18985 bp, 20 predicted proteins | sample PanSoiMetaPlot_4_FD_110145 | JGI IMG/M metagenome (GOLD analysis project Ga0126371, IMG submission 110145) | Tropical forest soil microbial communities from Panama - MetaG Plot_4 | ecosystem: Environmental > Terrestrial > Soil > Tropical forest > Bulk soil | place: Panama | collected 2016-02-17 | reverse complement strand
CTCGATCAGCGCCTTGGCGCGTTCACGAATCGACTTGCCATGCAGATACGCCACTCCAAACTCAGTCACCACGTAGCGAACCAATCCGCGCGAGGTCACGACGCCCGCTCCAGGATCGAGGACCGGGACGATGCGCGAGATCTTCCCGCCTTTCGCCGTCGATGAAATCGCGATGATCGGCTTGCCGCCCCTCGAACGCGACGCTCCGCGGATGAAATCCACCTGCCCACCGATCCCGCTGTAGAACTGGTTGCCGATGGAATCAGAGCAAACCTGCCCGGTAAGGTCGACCTGAATCGCCGAGTTGATCGCCACCATCTTGTCATTGCGCGCGATCAATCCCGGATCATTCGTGTACGCCGTCGGATGGAATTCGAAGATGGGATTGTTGTCCAGGAAGTCGAATAACCTCTTCGTCCCTAAGGCAAATCCCAGGATGATTTTTCTCGGCTTGAAGTTCTTGCGCGCTCCCGTGAGCACACCTGCCTCGATCAGCGGGATCACGCCATCCGAGACCAGTTCGCTATGCACGCCGAGATCCTTGCGGTCCATCAACATGGGAAGGACCGCATCCGGAATCCCGCCGATGCCTGTCTGCAGAACAGCTCCGTCTTCAATCAGGCCGGCAACGTTCTTCGCGATGGCAACCTGCAGATCGGTGACGATGGGCTTCTTCAGCGCACACAGCGGCCGCGACGATTCGACGAAGGCATCGATGTCGTCCACGTGGATGAAGCTGTCGCCATAGGTGCGCGGCATATGATCGTTGACCTGCGCGACCACATGTTTCGCCACTTTCGCGGCCGTCAGGGTCGTATCGACGCCGACACCAAAGCTGCAGAACCCATGCGAGTCCGGTGGAGAGACTTCGATCAGGGCTACATCGATGGGCATCTGCCCGCTCTCAAACAACCCTTCGATCTCGCTCAGGTAGATCGGGGTGTAGTCCGCGCGGCCGTTATTGATGGCCTCGCGCACGTTCGCGCCGATAAACACCGCATTGTGGCGGAAATGGCCCGCCATCTCGGGCGCCACATAGGGCGCGCACCCCATCGTCATCATGTGAACGATTTCTACATCGAAGACGTCGGGCGCTCGCCGCATGAGCGCCTCGACCAGGGTTTCAGGCTCGGCGCATCCCGGCTGAATGTAGACGCGCATCCCCGACTTCACGCATGCCAGCGCTTCGTCTGCCGTCCTCAGCCGCTTTTTGTATTCCATCTCCCATGACATCGACATCCTTATTCGCTCCCCTTTAGACGACCCTCAGCATTCCCGCCTCACGCGGCGCTCGGGCAATCTCTTCTTCATACCCCACAGCGGCATAATAAATCGCCCGGTCGAAAAACATCTCCAGCATCTGCAGGAGTTCGAGTTCGCCCATAATTTCGATGGCGCGGTCCATGACCGCCTCGCTTTTGAGGAACTCCCACAGGTTCTCTTTGGTGAGAACGATGGCCTGTATTACTTCACTGATCGGAACGTGCTGCCGCGCGCGACGCGCCCCGATCTCTCGATAACGGTGCTCGATATCCAGTTCGTTCTTGCCGAGCAGCCATTCGCCCAGGTGACGGTAGATTTCGTAGACGCGCTCCCTGAGTTCGTGAGCCGGTATATTGCGGAAATGAGCGACTAGGGTACTGGACTGAGCCTTCTCTTCCAGTCCCTTGGCAAGTGCGTCGGCGTGAGATTCGATCAGACGAACGAGTCTGTAGGAAAACATCATAATCACCCCCCTCGTCGTCCCCCTTTGGTTACACGAGGCCCAGCATCACACCCCAAGCTTGGCGACCACTTCCTGATTCGTCCAGCCCTCAACCGGAATCTTCACGCTTTCCACGGTTGGCTCCAAGGTTTGCGGAACCGTAATCGCGCGGGAAATCATGCATACCGATTTCGCACGGCGCAGCAGCGTGAGCCCAGCCTCGATCTGATCTTCCGAATTCACCTTCAACCGGGGACGGATCAGAATCTCGTTGAAGTTGCATCCGGTAGCCCTGGAGCGGCGGACCAAGCCTTCGATCTCCACTTCCAGGTCGGTGTATTCAAATTTCGCGCTCCGCGCAACGTCATGAAACGTCGTGGTAAAGCAGCCCGCGAGCGCGCACAGCAGCAGTTGCTCCGGCGTCCAACGGCCCTGAAGACCGCCCAATTCGGCCGCCTCTGAGAAGTGGATCGTATTTGGCGAGGACTCGCATTTTGCCAGTCCAGTGCGGCCCGAGGTCCACCAGGCCGAAACGCGATAGGTATATTCCGAAGCCATGTTCAAACTCCTGCCACCTCTCGAAGAACCTCCCTTACGAGGACAGGGAGAAGATCACGGTAATGGTGGTCTCGACCTCCACCGGCTGCCCATTGAGCAGATAGGGTTTATAGCGCCACTGTTTCACGGCCGAGATCGCAGCCGGAACCAGCATGGGGTGTCCGCTGATCAGCTGCAGATTCGTGATTTGTCCGTTGCTGTCGATGAGCGCACTCAGAACCACTTCCCCCTGTACGCGCGCGGCCCGTGCCAGCGGCGGATACGGCGGCTCAATCTTCTGGATCAACAATCCCTTAGTAACGCCTTGCGAGATGCGCACACGCTGCGGCGTCGGAGGAACGAATTTCGGAACCGCAGCCAGGCTCGAAGTTGAGTTCACGATGCTGCCGATCACGCCTCCAATCTGTCCGCCCGGAACTCCTCCGATTCCACCGATAACTCCAGCACCGGTGGCCGGCATTGGCGGCGGCGCCTCTTCCTCATGAATCATCTGCACCTTTTGTGGAATCTTGCTGGGAGTCCGCAACTGCCCGCTGTTCATCAGGTCGGTCTGAATTTGCCGTACCACCCTCTGTACCTGCTCGACGGCAGGCGGCGGAGGCGGGGGAGGGGGGGGAGGTGCCACTAAAAAGGTCAGTAACTGCGCCTTGGGCAGGCTCTCGGTGAACATTAATGGCATGAGCAGCATCAGGCCGATAGCCAGGCAGTTCAATACAAAGGAGGTCGTCGTCGCGAACGCGTGCCGCTTATTCTGCTGTCCAAAATCCAGAATGCTGTCGGCGAACATCGGTCTCGGCGTGAATTTTGCCGGGCTCAAATCCGACTTGGGCAGCACCGGCGCCGCCGGACGGCCTGCTAGTTTGACGTCTCTTACCTCTGGTTCGTGAATATTCGTAGTGCCCATCGGAGCCTCCCTACCTCACCCTCGCCGCAGATTCTTAAACTGGAAGGCGCTCACAGCCATCCTGTTCCAAGCACATCTTCATTCATGCCTGCGAATGGACAAATGGCCCTCATCACGGAAGTTTGTGACCGGGATCACGGTTTTCTCTCGCTATGGTGAAACCAAAGTAATCGTGACACTTAGAACAGCAGACGTAGTGGTAGAGAGGTAAATTTCGAAGCGGACGGGATAACTCGCTGTGCACTGACGTTCCCACTTCGGGTTTGCAACGTCCGGGGGTCTGGCGACACTACTTTCCGAAGGGGGCTCCACGATGACGACTCTGAAGCTCTTTCTGTCGCCGCAGGTCGACGTACCCAACGAGGTCCTGCAGGCGGCCGGCAAACGGCTCAAACAGTACTTTGACCTTATCTGTATCAATCAAAGGCCGCAAAAGTTCTTGAGCTCCACGTTCAAGATCGCCCCTCACGCCGGCGAGGTCACGGATGTGGATCTTGTGGCTTACATTACTCAGGGCAGCTTGATAATCAAATTGATGGACAAGGTATACGAGCCCGGCGTCGACCACTCAAACATGCTTCACGGACATGCCGGAGGAGGCACAACCAAGATGCCGGACGGCGGGGTTTTGTCTGAGGTCTATTGGACCGGAGGACTGAACAACCTCAAGACTTCGACCAGCGATCGGCGCGGCATCGCACTCGCGAACTTGATTTTCCACGAGTGGGCTCACAACAAGCACACGTCGGATCCCAAGGGGATCAGCAATGGAGAAAGCGCGAACGGGGGTCACGTCCACTTTTTCTGCGGTGGCGGCCCGTTGCAGCTGGGCTTGTCTTACGGTGCTTTAGCCGGAATCAGTAACATCAACGCGAACATCGCAGCCATGGCCCGAGTGCTCGATGCCCAAAACAAACAATCCACCAGCGGCTTGTATAATGACGATCTCGGTTACTGATTCGTGGGCTACGCCACCTCGTAGCGATTCAATCCGATGGCCGTTGCGATCCAATGCCGCGACCTGCGTAAGACCTACGATGGAAAAGTCGAGGCCGTGCGTGGGCTGAACCTTGAAATCCAGGTAGGCGAGTGCTTTGGCCTGCTTGGTCCGAACGGCGCCGGCAAGACGACTACGATTGAGATTCTCGAAGGCCTGCTGCAACCCACCTCGGGGCAGGTATCGATCCTTGGACATTCCTGGAATGAGAATGAGCGCGAGATGCGCGAATGGCTGGGCATCTCTCTGCAGGAAACGCGCCTGTCGGAAAAACTGAGCGTCCGCGAGACGATTGACCTCTTCGCCAGCTTCTACCGCGAACCGCGTCCCACCGAAGAGGTAATGGAACAACTGCAACTCACGGAAAAAGCGGACTCGTGGGTGGGAAGCTCTCGGGCGGACAGCGGCAGCGGCTTGCGGTGGCGACCGCTCTGGTTTGCAATCCGAAGATCTTATTTCTCGATGAGCCCACGACTGGCCTCGACCCGCAGAGCCGACGCCAACTATGGGATATCATCCGGGCATTCCAGAAGAATGGCGGCACGGTCCTTCTCACCACGCACTACATGGACGAAGCCGAGCGTCTTTGCGACCGCCTGGCGATCGTGGATCACGGACAGATCATCGCCGAAGGAACTCCCGCGGATCTGATCAACCGGCTGGGAGGGCATCACGTGGTGGAGTTTTCAGTCAGCGGGAATCACACCGCCGCTGCGCTAGCAGCGTGGCGCAATCTGCCGAGCGTCGAATCGGTGCGTGAGGACGATGGATTGATCGCGCTGAACGTGAAGCAACCACATCTCACGATTCCGGCGCTGCTCGAAGCCATCCAGACGCAAGATGGCACGTTGCAACATCTAACTACGCGGCAGGCAAGTCTGGAAGACGTGTTTGTCAATCTTACGGGACGGCATTTACGGGACGAATGAAGGAATTTCGATTGCCGATTGAATTGTTGAGTTTTGATTGTTGATTGTTGAATGGTTCACTTGTAAGTCGAAAGGGATCGTGATGATCCGCAAACTCGTGCGTGCAACCTTTGTGGTTCTTGCTCTTGTGGTGCTCTCGAACTGCGCTTTCTCGCAACTTGCGGCTAGTGCAGATCAGAATGCATTTCCGCCACTCGACCAATGGAAAAACGCGGTCCTTGCCGGAGAGCCCTCCGGATTGACGTCCCTGTATAGCGCGACTCCAGCCGTGCAGATCGCTACCGAGAAAGGCGCCAGCGACGCTGCCAGTGAGACGAAGTTCTGGATCGGACTGAAGGCTCGGAAGATCGACTTGAATATCCTTCAGAAATCATCGCCACAACCGGGCGTTCAGGTGATTGTGTTTCAAGCCGATTTGGAAACGGCCGCGCCGACAATCGAAATGCTCTACATCACCGAAGCCCAGGCTTGGCAGCAGCAAGGCGATTCATGGCGCATGGTTCTAGCCAAGCGCACCGATGCGACCCATCTCAAGCAGCCTCCCGATACCAACAAGAATATCTATCCTGACAATGTCGACGCCCACAAAGAGATCCGCGAGGCTGAGGAACAGGCTGCTAAGGAGCACAAGCGTGTGCTGCTCGTCTTCGGCGCAAACTGGTGCTATGACTGCCACGTGCTCGATCTGGCATTTCATCGTCCGGACTTTGCATCTGTGATGGCAGGCTACGAAGTTGTACACATCGATATCGGGCCCGAAGGAAAGAAAAACACTGACCTGGCCAAGCAGTTTCAAGTGCCACTCGAGAAAGGCGTCCCGGCTCTGGCTGTGATCGAGAGCGATGGAAAGCTTGTGGTGAGCCAGAAGAATGGCGAGTTCGAGAACGCGCGGGCGATGACACCGGAAGCGCTATTGGAATTCCTGAATAAGTGGAAGCCGCAGGCATAGTTTCAGGGTATTTTTGATTGTTGATTCTTGATTGTTGAATGAAACCGGGCCATCACGACGCCTTGCCGCCGCAAGGTTTTGATTCAACAATCGAAATTCAGCGGTCAACAATTTATTTATGAGCGTCGCACAAGAAACTCCCGTAACAGTTGAACCCAGGCAGCCCGCCCCGCCCCGGCACAACGGCCGCTGGTCCGGCTACTCGCATTTGCTGATGGCGCGGATGCTTGAACTCAAGCGCGAGCCTGAGGTCGTGTTCTGGGTATTTGTCTTTCCACTGCTCCTGGCGGCAGGCTTAGGTATTGCGTTCCGGAACAAACCTGGAAATGCGGCGTCCGTTGCGATTATAGGTGCGCACTCCCAAGAGCTTCAGTCTCTCCTCGCGCACTCCCCGCAACATGACCAATTCAAGACCCAAATCGTGAATGAAACGGAAGCCCAGCAGGGTTTCCGGCTGGGTAAATTCGACTTGGTCGTGTTCCCTCGCGGCGAAGGTGTGGTCGAATACAACTATGATCCCGCCCGCCCGGAAAGCGTTCTCGCTCGTGCCGAAGTCAACGATGCGCTGCAAACCGCGGCCGGCCGTCAAGATCAGTTCATGGCCATTTCGACGGCTTCGTCTGAACCTGGATCGCGCTACATCGATTTCCTGATCCCCGGCCTGCTCGGCATGAACCTGATGAACTCCGGCATGTGGGGCATCGGATTCGCGCTGGTCGACATGCGTCAGCGCAAGCTGCTGAAGCGGTTCGTAGGCACGCCCATGCGCCGCACGGATTTCCTGATGGCCCTGGCTTCGAGTCGTCTGATCTTGATGATCATCGAAGTCGGCTTGCTATTGCTCTTCGGCGTGCTGTTCTTCCACATGCGTGTGCTGGGATCGATCGCATCGATTGCGTTGATCGCCGCGATCGGATCGCTGACCTTCGGCGGCGTCGGCCTGCTGACAGCAAGCCGCGCGCAGAAGATCGAAAGCGTCAGCGGCCTGATTAACCTCGTGATGATGCCGATGTGGATCTTCTCCGGTGTCTTCTTCTCCTACGAGCGTTTCCCGGCAATCATTCACCCGCTTATTAAGGCCTTGCCGCTGACGGCGCTCAACGACGCGCTGCGCGCTAGCATTCTCGAAGGCACACCGATCCTCCACCAGTGGCCGCGCATTCTGATCATGATTCTTTGGGGAGGAATTTCCTTCGTACTGGCGCTGAAGTGGTTCCGCTGGACCTAGGTGATTGTTGAATTTTGATTGTTGATTGTTGAATAGTAACCAGAAGCGTAGAGCCGTAGGTTTTTATTCAACAATCAAAAAATCAACAATCAACAACTTCTTACTGCACCCGCATACGTGCCATTTCTCTGATCTGATTGAGATAGCCGACATAGGCCGGTATTGGAATATCCGGAGAATCGCCGTCGTTCAGGAAGTGCTCGAGGCGTACTTCAATTGGGATGGACACAATCACCTCGCGAAAACGCGGCATTTCCAGGTACTTTACCTTCCAGATCTTGAACATCAGCGAGCGGAAGTCTTCGCTGATGAAACCCAGATTGCGATCCCCCAGGTAAATCGCATCGAAATGATGCTCTGCCAAGACTTTCCTGATTGGGTCTTCCGCAGGAGAAAACACATAGACGAGATGAAAAAGATCAGCTAAGTCACCCCACAACACTTTCTCCTCGAATGCGGTGAATCGCGAAGGACTAATCTGCCGCTGCTGCACCAGCCGCGCCCGATCACTTGGGCGCAAGCCGTGTCCATCGAGCTCGTGACGAAACCACTGCAACCGCTCGCTCGCAAGATTGTGGCGCAGGAATTCCACCGCGTACGCGTTGGGCAAATACAAGTCGGGATCATCGTCCAAGCGAGCCAGCCAAGGCTTCCAATCTTTCTCCTGAATTACATCGAGCAACTCCTGCAATTGGGCGACAGTAATATCCGGGTGATATTTCACTGCCTGCCAGAAATGTTCTGTCGAATCGTAGGTTGCTCCATAGAGCGTGATTCCTTCCTCGATGGGATACCAGTTTGAAAGTACGCGCCTGGGAATCGACGGCGACGCGCTCCAGCAATTCAAAGAGTGTTTCCACTTCTCTTGCACGTCGAGGAAAGCTTCTTGATATCCAGGCGGCAAGGACTCTTTTACCCTCCCGATTGCATTTTTCAACTCTTCCGCCGTGTGCGTGATCAGGACTTCCAGCGGGCGTTCATCGATCATCGAGACGACCCGGCTCTCCACTGCCTCACGAACTAACTGGCGCCCCAGACGCCGCCGTGCCGCGAGATCGAACTTGCTTGAACTCTTCCATCGCTGGGTTTGCGACTCGATGTAAGGAAACGTATCGTTCAGCGACTTGAATTCGATAAAGGCATGAATCGCGAAGGTGACTGGATGCCTATCCTTAATAATGACCGTGGATGGCGTTACCAGCTTCTCAAGAGAAAGGTCGTCGGCAAATGTCAATACGGCGAAGTACGGAATGATCCCGGCCAACGACAGGCAAGATAACCTTAAGCACGATCGCAAGATGAGAAATGCTTCTCGGCTCGAGTACTCGAGCTTTGGAGGGCTTTTTTGCATTTTGTTACGGGAACCGAACCGGAGAGACTGTATGTACCACGCAGGCCCTATTCGAGACAGGACGAACAGGGCCCTTGCGGTGCTTGCGAAAACTGCTACTTGCTTTGCTTGGCCTTCCGCACTTTGGCCCAGCGTTGTCTCTGCGCCTCGGCGATACGCTCACGGGCTTCTTTGCTCAGGATTCGTCTACCTCTCCTGGACCCATTCGCGCCACCAAGCGCAGATAAGGCCTTCCCTACTCTCTCCATCTCGCGTTGCAGACGAGAGTACTCACTCTGTAGGGTGGCTACTGCCTTGTTCAGGTTGGTCATTTAAAACCCCCTCACAGCCAACAGACTAACATGGATACACCTCGCCAAACGGCAAACCTAAATCAAATTTGAATTTCTAATCTTTCGCCGGCAAGCGTGAAGAATGCAAAAATGCCACTTATGGCCCCACAGTGGTGAGAAATCGCGGAGTTTGCCGCGCCTTAGTCGCCTGTTCAAACGCATAAGCCAGCTTAATGAGAGTGGGTTCCCTCCAAGCGCGTCCAAAAAATGAGATACCAACCGGCAGTCCAAAAATAGAACCGGCGGTCACGTTGATATTGGGATAACCCGCTACAGCCGCCGCATTCGAGCTGCCGCCGCCTACGTGATCACCGTTCACCAGATCGGTAAGCCAAGCCGGGCCTCCCGTTGGAGCGACGAGAGCATCCAGTTGATGCTTATTCATGATGGCATCGATGCCTTCGGTACGCGCCAACTGATGATTCTTTGACAACGCATCAAGATAAGTCTTTTCGGTAAGTGGGCCTTTCGCCTCCGCCTTGATGAATAAGTCCTGGCCAAAGTACGGCATCTCTTTCTGCCGATTACGATCATTGAACTCAATAATGTCTTTCAGTGAACGTACAGGCGCGCTAGACCCTAGGCGCGCAAGATAGGCGTTGAGGTCAGCCTTCAATTCATAGAGAAAGATCACCAGTTCTGTGTCGTCAAACTTACCGAGCGTCTCAATGTCTGCTGGATCCACCAGCGTAGCTCCCTGCCGTTTCATCACCTCCAGCGATTCTTCCATCAGGGCATCCACGGCATCGTTGAAACCGAAATACTTGCGCGCCACTCCGATGCGAGCACCCTTAAGCCCGTTGCGATCGCAGTATTTGGCATAGTCCGTTTGGGATTTCCCTGCGCTGGCCCCGGTGGCCGAGTCCTCTGGATCGACGCCGGTGAGCGCACTTAGCAGGATCGCGGCATCCCGCACGGTGCGGCACATCGGGCCTGCGCCATCCTGGCTGTGGGAGATCGGAATGATTCCGCTGCGACTCACTAATCCGACCGTCGGCTTGATTCCCGCAAGGCCATTCGACGAAGAGGGACAGACGATCGAACCATCGGTCTCGGTTCCGATGCCTGCGGCGGCGAAATTCGCCGAAATTCCCGCGCCGGTTCCGGAACTGGATCCGCACGGATTGCGGTCCACCGCATACGGATTCCTTGTGAGCCCACCGCGCCCACTCCATCCACTCGTGGAATGACTTGAGCGGATGTTTGCCCACTCGCTCAGATTGGTCTTGCCGAGAATCACCGCCCCAGCGGTCCGCAATTTCGCGGCGACAAACGAATCCTTCGGCGGTTTCGAGCCCACCAGTGCCAGCGATCCGGCGGTAGTCATCATGCGGTCGGCAGTGTCGATGTTGTCTTTGATCAGGACGGGCACGCCATGCAGCGGCCCGCGTGGCCCTTTCGCTTTGCGCTCCTGATCGAGGGCATCGGCAATTGCTTCTGCCTCGGGATTAAGTTCGATCACCGCGTTGACTGCCGGACCTTGCTTATCAATCTCGTTGATTCTCGCCGTATATTTCTCTACCAGCGAGAGTGCCGAGAACTTGCCCGACTTCATCCCGTCCTGCAATTCGGTGATGGTGATTTCATCCAGTTCAAACGGCTTTACCTCGGCCGCAGCAGATGCTGCAGGCCTTGAAATCTCCCGCGCAGCTCCGAGCGCTGGATAGGCAGCCGCGGCGGCACTGGCCGTTACCGCATTCTGCAGAAACTTACGGCGCGAAGAGTCAAGCTTCGATGGGCGCATGAATTTGTCCTTGCTGCAAGGGAATTGCGGTATTAGATCACGAAACTTGCGATATCTTCACGATCTAAACGGGAAAAGACTCGAATCACTAAGAGCACGGAGGTCCACGAAGGACTTACTTTGCACGTATCACACCTCGTCGGCTAGTGCTTCTCTTCCGGGGCCCTCAGCCTACGGAATGACCGGTAAAGAAGTGCATCGTATATCACCTTCACTCCGCCGCCGACCACCAAGGGGGTTGAGAAGGTTACGAGTTGCATCATGCCGCCGGCTACTGCCGAGCCAACCGCCCAAAATACGTTACGCGCGAGATTGGTGATTCCGCTGGCGAAGGTTCGCTCGGCTGGCTGTACCAAAGCAGCTACATAGGACTGTCGCGTGGGAACATCCATCTCGACCAGTGCCTCGCGACAAAGAAAAAGCACCACGGCCCACTCGAACGATGGAGCAAATGGAACCGCCATCAGGAAAAGACTTGAGGGCAGGTGGGTGAAGACCATCGTATTCACCAGTCCGATCCTGCGAGCCAGCCAGGCTGCGCCGAGATGCGATACGGCATTGAGGACATGCACGGCAAAGAAGACTAGACCAAGCTCCTGTTCGCCGACTCCGAAGCGGCGAAAGAACCAGTACGAGACCAACGCATCCGTCAGAAAGCCGCCGCCGAACGCGTCCAGGGAAAACAGCGCGGTAAGCTTCGCAATAATGCGCTTGTTTGTTGGCGAAATATGGATGGTACCGGAAAACGGCGTGGATGGGTCTGCTACTTCGACTGCTGGCGACAGAAAGAAGTAGAGTGCCCCTACGACCAGGCAAAGCCCTGAGTATCCGAGGAAAACGTATCGATAAGAACCGATGGCGGAAAGAGACCAATGATGCTCAAGGAATAGCGGCAGCCCGGCAGCCAGCGCTCCAACGGAGCCTCCTGCGTCGAGAAGCACGTTATACCAAGCCAGGCTCCAGGTTCGGCGAACATCGGGCACTAGCCCGGGGATGATCGCCTGGTCAAGCGCAAAGGCCGCAGAACGGTCCGTGCCTGTGCCATTCAACATCCCAACGAACGCCATCATCGCGAGAAGAGGCAGATTCGGCACCTTCGCAAGCGCGATCCCGCAGACCACGCTTAGCAACGAAAGCACGATGAGGAAACGCTTGCGCCCCAGGCGATCGGCACGGAGCATCACCACGACTGTGGCCAAAGCGGACCCGGCAAGTCCTGCCGCAATCACCAACGCGATCTCAAACGATGACAGACCGACGCGAAACAGATAGATTCCGAGGACCACGCCCATCAGGCCCACGCCGAACGAGCGCAGAAAACCTGCCGCGTAGATAAAGAAGACATCCTGGCTTCGAAGCGGATTCACGTTCTGCTTTGTACGAACGCGTAAAGGGCGTCGTAGATAGGAAACTGCCGCGCGAGTCGTTCTTCGTCAGACAAGCCCATCGCAGCAAATCCCTGTGCGATAGACCTCAGTCCAATTCCTTCGGCAGCGACGTCCTCCTGACCCTTCACATCGGCGGCACGCACGATCAGCGCCAATTTCTGAATCGCGGGATCTGACACTGCGAAATCTTCAACGATGGCTTCAAATGTGCAGCGTGAACCGCGATGGTTGAGCTTGATGGCTTCGATCTTTGGTGCATCAAATGGAATCGCGTCCTGTTCCTTGGCCTGTTCCACCAGATCCGTTTCTTCGACGAATAAAAATGCCGCTTGGGGATCGATGAACCTCTTGATCAGCCATGGGCAGGCGACGCGGTCCACCTTGATGTCTTTTCGCGTAATCCATTTCATGACTCGCCTCGCAAAGCGGAGAGTTCGACCCCCAATTGATTAGTGGGCCTGATACACGCGAACTTCGGCGTCCTGCTCCCCTTGCCGTTGCACTGCTGCGAAGAGCTTTCCCCAATCCGGCACATAAAGGCCAGTCTGTGTGTGGGGCGGGGTCGGGTAACTCGCGATCCGTTCATAGTGATCGGGATCTTTCTGTTGAAACACTTCGATGTAGCCCTTGCTCGTCAGCACGTAAATGCGGCCGCGTTGCGAATCGAAGAAGAGGTCATCACTCGGGCCGGCAGTCTCTGCGCTTGCGATCTGTTTCCCGCTCTGCGTTTCGAAAACGACTAACTGCGGCGGATACCAACTCGCCACGAACAGCCTATGATGCTCCTCGTCGAGCGCCATCGGAAAGTTGTTCTCTTCGGTGATTGGCCATCGAGCTACAACGGCGTGTTTCGGTACTTCAATGACTTCGATTTCTTTTTTGTCCGGGACATTCACGAAGAGCCGGGAGCCCGTCTTTTCGAGCTGAAACGACTCGGGATGGGCATCGATGACGATATCGGCGATCTTCTTTCCATCTGAGTCGAGAAATCCTAATCCCCCAGTACCCGTTTCCCGCTTCCTTAATTGCTTCGCTCCGGCATAGCCGACGATTACATTCTTGTTGCGGCTGTCGTAGCGAACATTGTCGGCATCGTCTGGGTATTTCACCGTGGCTAGTACGTGGAAAGTTGTCCCATCAAAGATCTTCATAGTTCCATCCAGCGCGCATGCTACGAAGAGGCGATTCGTGGAGGCGTCGTAGAAAACTCCCTGTGGCTCATTCAGATCGGTAATCGTATGTACTGTGCGACCAAGCTTAAGGTCAATCACTTCGAGAGTGTGATTATCGACTGCAGCCACAAAGATGCGCTGGCCCGTCAGGTCGACGCTGAGGTGATCGATCCGGCCTTTGACGCCTGGCAACGGGATGTGAGAGTCGAGAGAAAGCGGCTCCGATTGCTGTGCGACGGCGGAAGGAGTCGCAATCCACGCCAGTGCAGCGAACAACAAAAAGATACGCAAGATCGCAGTGAAGAGATTCACAAGGTCCTCCTACGATGCGAGGGGTTCCCCAGGAAGAGTAGCCTAGCTCATGGACATGAACGTTACCTGAAGATTGTTGCCAGAATCACAGTATGTGCCGCGCACATACCTGTTTTTTCCGGCGGGCCGTGGGGTAGCGACCGATTCCTCGACTATGGCCGACCGAACCAGGAATATTGCCATGCGAAAGAGACGTTCTGATAGTTGCCGCCAAAGCGTATGTACGTACCACCGCTGTAGCTGGCTTTGATCGAGTTGTGTTTGGAAACGCGGAATGCAGCCGTGGCTCCCAGTCGCGAGCTAGTTTGGCGAGTGTTGGGCTTTCGTATGCCATCCAGCGTCGTCACCCCGCCCCACCAGAAATTGCCGTCCAGTGATATCCACGTGCCGCGGCTGAAGTCGCGGCTCAGATGCCCTTCCAATGATCCGATGGGCTCTTGCGTCTGTGGCGCTGGAAGTGGGAGGTCGAACTGCTCCGGGTTTCTTGTATAAAACCAAGCACCGCCGTAGCCATCCAGTACCCAGTTGCCCCATCGTTGAGAGCAGCCCAACTCAGGCTTGAAGGCCCACCTGTTGATTCCCCAGTTGACTAACTTGTTCGCACTATATTGCCCGGTCGGAGCAATCACTCTCAGGCTTGCACCCAGAAGGGTCCCTTGCTTCCACTTCAGAAACTCCTGTCCCGACATAGCCGGCCCCCCGATCAGGTTCACTGAGAGGCGAACCCCGAGATCAAACAGACCTGAACGGTACGCTGACACGCTTTGGCCAAGAGCAGCCGCTTCGAAGTTTCCAAATCCATACGGCAAAGATGCGGTGACGTTCGCGGAGCGCCCGAAGAAATTCAGCGAATGGTAGTAGCTCAAGACGGGGACGTTGTATCTGCCGCTCGTCTCGATCGGTATGTTGCCGACTAAATTTAGGCCTCCGTCATAAAAGGCCCATGTCACGGTGACCGCGTTGCTGCGTACGGGTGTAATGAGATACGCGCGTGGTGCAAGATCCTGGGCGACTAGGAAGTCCGCGAAGCCGAGCACTATAAGCAACCATCTGAGTTTTCTGGCCCGCAAGGAAGTGACTCTTCCCCGAGCTGATGCTGGGGATCTCAAAACAAGACTCGAATGACGCGCGTCACCAGTTCTTCTACCGAGAAGATCGTGAGCAGGAGCGGAAACATTGGAACTGCTGTCACCACCGCCAGACGCGTGATTTCGTCCACTCCGAAGGGCACCGGTTTCATCTCGCGCACCATCTCAAAACTGTTGCCCAAGTCAGCGAGCGATTGAATGTCCGCGCTGCCCAGGAGTTGCTCTGAAGTCTCCGATTCGCCCGTAACCCATCTTTCTTCGAAGTTATCAACATAGCGCTGCGCCAACAGACCATAGTCGGCCAGTCCTTTTCTTTTGGCCGCAGCCATCTTCGGAGTGAACATCAAGAGCGGGCCAAGGAGTGCAAAAACGAAAAACACGATAAAGCCGACGATCTGCAATTTGAAGGAAACGAGCTTTGCCCCGGTATAAAAAATTCGACTGGCAACCACACCGCAGAGCATAGCTCCCTGAGCAAAAAGAATTGGGCTGTAGGCGTACACAGTTCTGCCCAGGAATCCAAGACCGGCACGGCGGTCGGGGTGGGTCGGCACAAGGTGCAGGTTGAGTCGCGAGACGTGCCAGAGGAAGCGGAACCAGACAAAAAGCCGGAAGTACCAGCGCAAGAGAATGAACTGCAACAGAGGGATGCTGACGAAAACATACCAATACCCTGCGGGAGTCAGGTTCCAGCGTCCTTCCGACGTCGAATACCAGGTGGATGCTCCGAGTGCGAGGCGGCTGTTCCAGACCCAAAGTCCAGCGCTGTACACCAAAATAAGGAGGCTAATTTCGACGAGGATCGAGTTTCGCAGTCTGACCGCCGATTCGATCGCGCGCTGAAAGCGCGGCATGTCGTCGGGCACGATAAGGCGTTGCTGAACAAAACGCCGCCCAACCGGGCGAATCCGCGAGTGGACAATGCGCTCGGCAGCAACGAGAACTGGAAGCGCTACCAGGAATCGGACATGCACTTCGATGTCGTGAAAGAAGGAACCCCGGCTCGAAGCTGGGGCCAGCATGACGAGTATGAGCAGAGGCGCCCAGGCCATGAGAGTTACCACAATGATGCGCCGATATAGAAGTTCCAGCCCGTCTCCCGATAAACGAGACCGGCGCAGCAATTGATAGATCGGACCGCCCAATACCGGAGAGAAATCCTGGCTTTCCTCAACCAGGGTCAGGCCTCTCGCCTTATCGAAGATTCGCGCTGCGGGTTGTTGTGGTGGTGCTTCGGGAGAGTTCGGTTCGATCTGTCCTGATGTCGGCATATGACGCCTGCCCTCTCGCTTCGGCTGAGCAATGCATAGCGATGGTCGGCCGTCCGCATGTCACTCAACTACTGGCATTTCTGCCAGTTCAGGCGAATCTGCTCCAGTGATCACTTAGTGAAAAGCATGGGATTCGCTCAATAGAGCAGAAGCTGAGATCACCACAATGGCCTCCGACGACGCAAAGGATGACGTGTTCGCAATGGTCCTCGTGGATCTGGCCGGCATTTGCAAAAAGCTTGCGGACAGTTCGGCCCTTCCAGATGAGTTGCGTACGCGGGCTCGTAAGTTCGCGGATGAATTCGACACACTTGCGGCGCACTATGGCAGCGGTACTCCGCAGCAGCACGCTGAAGGCGAAGGACTGTTATTCAAAATTACCCGGTTTCTACCGGACGTACTTGAACATACAGGCAGCGCCGCTAGAGTAACCGCGCTAGGGAATGTCGCGTAGGCGTCTTGCCGGTCGGCATCGGTGGAGATGTCGGGAAAGGCCTGCGTGAATCCCATGTTCAGCACCAACCGCCGATGGTTACGTTGACTACCACCACTTCGCCAACGGAAGCGACGAGGTAGCCTGCAATTCGATCAGCAATTGGAGTTGGTGTTCGATTTGGTAGAAGCGCGTCAGCCTCTTGGGGGACAGCGCAGTCTCAAATTGCTTCCGGTATTTGTCGTCGAGCGCGTTACGCTGCTTCTGAATATTGAACCGACGATTGAGCAACTCCGTTGCCTGGGCGTCCGTTAGCGTATCGTAGTCATCGATATAAGCCTTCATGACCGCCAGCCGGGCATCGACGAACTTCTCCAATTCCGTGTTATACGCATCGTAAATCGGCCAGAACCGTTTGGCCTCTTCCGGAGTGAAGGTCTTCATCTCTTCCGTCACGATGTCCTTCTTCTGCGCCTTCAGGTCCTCTTTGAGAAGTTTGATCCATTGGTCCATGCTGTCCTGAGCGAACGCTGTGCACGCAAACAAAAGTGTGGCGGCCAAAAACATTCTCTTCATCGTCGTCTATCCTTAAATAAACTATGGAGCAACTGCAGGCTAATCGGGGTGCTCTTGCTAGTACAACTGGTAAGAATGACACTGTTATTCTTGCAGTCCTCTCCGGTTGCCCGCATACCCCACGCTTGAAAGACCCTCGACGATCCTGATTCACGGCCGGCCTCTCATCTCGCACGCCGCCACGCACGCATCCCAAAGACATAAATCCGGGTCGGGTTCCCACTCGCGCTCGAACAGCTTCTTCTGTCTTACCTAAGTCCTCAGCGTCGATTGTCGTGAGGCGTCCTTAGGGGTTACGGCTAGATGCAAGAGCAGCGCACACCGTATCGTGGTGTTCTTGCGTGTACCAGAGAGGTGCGTATTCCTCCAAAAGATCGAAAAGCATCCGCAAGGCTATGGCCAGTTTCTCTTGATTGGCTCGGCGCTCGTCCGTGCCAACAGTTGCCTGTTCGAGTTTCAATTTGAGAGCGTGACAATGTTCGTGCACACGATCACCGCTACCCTGAGCGGTTCCACCGACGAGGGGCTTCCCGCATATGCGGCACAAAAATTGTGCAGACCTAAGGGTCTTCAGCACATACAAGGCGGCTTCCATCGCTTCTTTTTCTACTTGGGTTCGCTGTCCAGTGTGCCCGTCGAGTTCAGACCTGCGGAGCGCAATGGCCGACTCAGCTTTGAGGATCCTCTGCTCCGAAGCGGGCGAATCCTTTCGCAGTAGGGCCGCTTTGTATAGCAGTTGCCAATTGTTCTGCTGGTTTTGAGCAGAGGTATTCGACATAACTCCGCATCCCAAATCAGAATGGCAGAGCGGGGAGTTCCGTGTTACCGTCTGGCAGTTACTTAGAAATTGTTCCCGTCCATTCGTTGGAAATATTCTCTACCACAGAAGTTATCCGATAGGTCCTGACAAAATATCTGTATAGTGTCCGCAAAAAGTCTATAATCTGAAGCACACCTTACCAGTTACTGGCAAGCGCCAAAATACGCCAAACCAAAATCTCGCTCGCCACGGCTATGGGAAAGATCATCCAACTGGGGGGTGCCCCCTCGATCCGGGGACCGAGGACAGCGGAGGAGAGAATCTGGCGGGGCAGCGATTAAATGCGCTCTGGGCTGCTGATACTGCAAGCTTCAGAGTGACTGGGTGTCAGTGATGTCGTCCCAAATCTGTCCGTTGTGTCAGTCATCCAAGCAACGTGAATTTCCAGCCGAAATCAACGTCCACTTTCCCGGAACGGAAGGTCTGACCAAACCTTCAGTCTGGGTCTTTCCTCGGCTCACTGTTTGCCTGGATTGCGGTGTCGCCCAATTTCTGATCGCCGATGCCGAACTGGACCGGCTCGCAGACCGACAATCCGCCGAATCTTACCGGGCTGCGGTTTAGTGATCCGTGAGAGCACCGGCCATAGCGGGCACAAGCTCAGAGGCGGCATCGGACTTGGCGGATACGCCTGGCTGCTTCGATCCCGTTCAGCTTGGGCAGTCCAATATCAAGAAGAATAATGTCCGGTTGATATTCACCAGCCTCGTAGTACGCAAAGTGATCGGAAAACCGAAGTCGAAGGCATCCGAAGGCTCCGGGTTCCGATGCACGCAGCGCTGGCGGTAAATTCTTCAGAGTTGGCGGAAGGAAAGCATGTATGGCAGCAATGAAGGCTAGGTGTTGTCGTCGATCAAGCTGCACGGTAAACAACCGCGTACAGCAACGAGGATGGTTGCTGACTACATTCGTCCGCGAGCGGTGGAATTGAAGATTATCGAGCCTGATTGCACTCGTTTCGGCTTTCACAATTTCCGTCACTCGTTGGCCACGTTCCTGCTGATGGAAGGTCAGGAGAAGGAAGGCTGTCGAAGGAAATGCTGCCCAATACGACCATTCAGTAACGGGCAGGCCCCATTTTAACGGGACTTTACGGGACCTGAGACTTTGACAAGAGTCTGGCAACCCGCTCATAATCAGCACACTGAGCGGGAGTAGTTCAGCGGTAGAACGCCAGCTTCCCAAGCTGGATGTCGCCGGTTCGATCCCGGTCTCCCGCTCCATCAAT